>Ga0209157_1004367_pt1 | contig 10583 bp, 15 predicted proteins | sample GraSoiAngelo_135_FD_185892 | JGI IMG/M metagenome (GOLD analysis project Ga0209157, IMG submission 185892) | Grasslands soil microbial communities from the Angelo Coastal Reserve, California, USA - 14_0929_05_40cm (SPAdes) (version 2) | ecosystem: Environmental > Terrestrial > Soil > Grasslands ... | reverse complement strand
TTCGAGAAGTTTGCTACAAAATCAGAAAGAGGAACAGGCATCGGACTTTATATTTCTAAGAAAATAGTTGAAGCTCATGGAGGGAATATTTTGGGAGAGAACAACTTGGATGGCCCCGGTGCTACGTTCAAATTCACGATACCGCTTGCAGAAGATATCAAAACAAAACAACTTGACTCATTCTCACGAAATCGGGAATAAATCCGTGGTCACAGTGTGAAAGCTGTCTAATTCCAATCCATGGTGTATGATAGATTTGGAGATCTTGTACAGGGATTTTCAATGTTGCAAAGGCCAGCGGTCGACCGCCTGTCACAGTTTCTTCTGAATGAATTCCTGATGACCAGTCATGCCCTATGAAAAGTAACGTCAGAAAGCGAGAAAAACAAACAAGTGCAAGTTTTGCACAAATAACTATATTTAGATTCCTTTTGCATCTGTCCTCATAGAATCCATAGTTTTCTGAGCTGAAATATAACATGGATGATGGGCAGTTCTAGAATAATTAGGGTATTGATGCATTAGCGAGAGTGGCTTGTGAAGCAACAATCATTCATCAGTGTTGTGACCAATAATTTAGGAAATGTATTACTAATGTCGAGTTGTGTCTGACCTTCACGCCTGCATCGTCTGAATTTGAACTCATCCAATAGCAAATAGTTGTTGAAGTATTTTAGACAACTACATGGGCTTTATTACACCTGACAAATTCAGAATACTAGAATTGAACAAGTCTGCCATCAATCATAGCCGTGTTGGCAAAGGTTATCACACTACACTCAAGTGTTTGCTTGAAGAATCGCTTGACAAACTTGGAGCAGTTCCAAAAAGAACAATCCTTGGTTACTTATTCGCTCGGAGCATATCGTTTGACGAAAAAAATTGTTCAAATGTCGATGATATAGAACAGGCTCTCCGAAAATTGCTCGGCACAGGGGCAGAACTCATTTTGGATTCAAATTGGAAGCAAAAGGTCGCCCAGATACAAGTCGACCATAGTAACAGTAGTTCTCTTGCCAAATAGTTGCAATTAGCAACTGGATCTTGTAATGTCGTACTACATACAGTTCAGGTGAATGTTGTCTTTGTTTAGATAACCGATTTTCTTATAGCTCATTGTTATATCACTATGCAGATAGGAACAAAGCGATATGCAAAACATGCTTTATGCAGATTTTCAACAAGCTGCTTGGGATATTCAAAAGCTCTGCTCTCTAGGGGTACAAGAAGAGATTATCGCAGAAGCACATCCAACGCCAGGGCAAGTAGCCGATCTGCTCAAGGGCCTGCTATACCTGAAAGAAATGTATCCGTCGTCTTGGGGAAAAAGCAATAGCGAAGTACAAGATGTATTCGGATTGCAATGATGACTCTATTAGCATTGTTACGAAAGTAGTAATCAAAGATCGATAGCCCGAACATCAACATACATTAATTAGACAGAAGTGCCGTCTTTCCACCGTGACCAAGGCGCAATCCGCCGAATATGAGACACTTCTAAAGAGGTTGCAGGACAAGCTGGGTGGCACTGCAAAGAAGGCAAGGTCGAGGATTGAAATTCCGACTCCACAAATCATCTGGGTCGGCAAGAACACTATTTTCCGTAACTTTATGGACTTTCCAAAGGCGCTACGGAGAGAACCGGAGAAATTGCTACTCTACCTCAACAAAGAGCTAGCATCGGCCGGTTACATTGCTGGCGAAAGGGTAATATTTCTGGGCCGCAAGACGCCCTCCTCGTTTGGCGCCCTGATTGACCGCTATTTCAAAGATTATGTACAATGCTCTGTGTGCGGCAGCCCAGATACGCATACAGAAAAAAGTAAGGCCAAGGTCGCCTTCTTGATCTGCGAGGCGTGCGGAGCCAAGTCCTCTATAAAGGGCAGCTATGCATAGAAAAGTCTACGGAAATGTCGACTTTTTGAAATGTGACATTTACCGTAAAGATCCCATTTCGTCTTTGATCAAGTATTCCCTAGCACACTTCTCCGAACAGAATGATGGCACTAGCTTCGGTATCATATCAAGCAATGGTCTGATCGAAAGCCTTACGGGGCAGCCACAGTTTGCGCAATAAGCTGGCGCCTCCGATGTAAACACATGGGTATTCACAAATTTGTGATTAATAAAACGGATTGTGTAGCTAAGACAGTCTTACGTTTTGTGACCAAAAGCCATGCTATACCCCATATTTCAACCAATAACCTGCTCCATCACGCACGGAACTAATCGTCAGCTATTTTTGATGCGGTACTGGATCACGTATGGAGTGAAGCACATACTTTAACTCTGGGTCACTTGTCAATCTATCCAAAAAGCCCCTAACTATCTGACGCGTTGTGCGTTTTGCGGCGCCCTCGCCTCTGTGCTGAACGTTGATGACATGCGCTTTAACAAACGAGCTAATGCAAAGCGAGCAAACTTCCGATATCCAGCTGAACAGTGTTTCAGTCGTTTTGTCTTCGAGCATTTTTTGAAGCCTTTTTTCAAACATCATGCCAATAACTCGGACGTTGTAGAGGCACATCTTTTGCCCGGTTTTTTGATCCAAGCCTGTAAAAAGGAGCGAATCGCGATGATTATAGATCAAACCAAAGGAAACGTTGTATGGCATTTTGATTTGCTTGCTGTTCGACGAGTACTCGACACTCATCTATCAAAGCGTTGAGAGCATGTAAAACCGCTCGACACTTTTGCTTCTTATCATCTTTTTTTCTGTCCTTAAGGAGCGGGGCCAATACTTGATTAGGTATGAGGTAAGCAAATTAAATATTGGCCTCTAGCCGATTTCTGAGAATCGCAGCAATTATTGTAAAATATTTGAGATGTCTCTTCTCAAATACTAAAATTTCGCTGCCTGCGTCTCATATCTTAACTTGTATCAACTGTTTTTAGTACAATATCCGAGAAAGTTGACTATTGGTGCTAAGTATGAATCAAGAATTACCTCAGCATGACAGCAATAATGTCAGTCCGTGAAACCGTAGCATCAAGAGGCAACTTTACCACCGGCCAGAGCTGGGGTGCACTGAGGAAGGCGTGGAAGGGATACAGGATCGCAAAAGTACAAAGCGACAACGCCAGGATGAAAGAATACGCCACCAAGATCAGAAAACTTCAGGGCGAACTGGGCATAAGCGTTGCTTCTTTCCCGAACTTAGGTATAAGCTAAGTTCGACCTCTCTTTTTTTCCTTTTCAACATCAGATCAATCAAGTTTTCTTATCATTCGTAAATCGAGTCTCTATTTGAGGCTAAATGTTGTTTTAGCTTTGTCTCAATTTCCGCCCTTGACCTCGCTCCTACCATTACATCAACAGCCTTGCCACCTTTGAATATCATGATCGTTGGGATGCTCTGAATTCCAAAAGATGTCGCTGTAATTTGGTTGTCATCCACGTTTACTTTGCCAAAGGCTACTCTACCTGAGTATTCACGAGCTAACTGCTCAATAATCGGTGAGACCATTCTGCATGGACCGCACCAAGATGCCCAAAAGTCCACTAAGATTATTGGATATTTTGCAATCTCTTTTGCAAAATTTGAATCATTGAGTACTACAGGTCCGGCGAGGGAAGACATCATTGTCTTCGTGGCTGCCATTTTTTGGAGCTCGGCAAGCTTTTTCTGCTTAATCATCTCCAGTTCATCGTCAGAAGTCGAACTCATTTCCTACAAGATACTTCCCCCATTGTCCGCTATAATCCTTATTGTAAGCAAAAATAACAGAAACCTTCGAGGCGATATGTAATTATTATCTCGATGGCCTTTTGCAGAGGTGGGAGAGTAAACAAAATGTGTGGAGCTCCTTCGAAAAACGAGAATAACGAGATCTATAGCGCCGCTGATGCATCTGCCTCTAATCCTGATTCTGCTGCCTCCATTGATGACATTAATAACGGCAAGAAGCGAGAGTCAAAAAGAGAAGAACTAGAGGAAGAGCACGGTGGAGAAAACGTAGATGCTCTGAGAAAAGAGCTCAATTCTGTAAGAGAGGAGCTTCGGAAAGCAAAGGAATCCTCCGAGGCCAGCCTGAACAAGCTAAAGTACCTAATGGCAGATTTTGACAACTATCGAAAACAGTTGGAAAAGCAGGCGGCCTCAAAGACCGAATCGATCAAGGCTGAATTGTTGCAAAAGTTTCTCAATATTAGAGATGACCTCCTGAGAGCCCTGTCCGTGGCAAAGAAGAGCATGACTGAGCCCGTGGTCATTGAAGGACTTGAAGGCATATTGAGAAATATCGACTCGCTTCTCTCTTCAGAAGGCGTGAGGGAGATCGAGACACTTGGAACGCCCTTTGACCCCAACATCCACGATGCAGTGGCACATTCTGCACGAGATGACACGGAAGAGAACACCGTTACTGCTGAGATTAGGAAAGGTTACATGCTCTATGACAAGGTATTAAGGCCGAGCCTGGTTGAAATTTCAAAGATAGTTAAAAATAGCGTCTCCGACACTAATAAAGAACCGGATAGTCAAGGAGGCTGATAAAAATGGGGAAAATAATAGGAATTGACCTTGGAACCAGTAACTCGGCGGCAGCAGCCCTGATAGGCGGCAAGCCCACGATAATCCAAGCGGCAGAAGGTACATCGGTAGGAGGAAAGGCATTCCCGTCAGTGGTAGGGTTCACCCGGGATGGCCAGTTAATAGTGGGCGAACCTGCGCGCCGACAGATGATATCAAACCCTGAAGGTACCGTCATTGCAGCGAAGCGCAAGATGGGAACAGATTTCAAGTTCAGGGTGTTTGGCAAAGAGTACACGCCACAGCAAATTTCGTCGTTCATCTTGCAAAAAATCAAGAGGGACTCAGAAGCGTTCCTGGGAGAGACGGTCGACAGGGCTGTAATCACCGTTCCTGCGTATTTCAATGATAATCAGCGTCAGGCCACCAAGGACGCAGGCGAAATTGCCGGTCTGCAGGTGGTCAGGATAATCAATGAACCCACGGCCGCGTCTCTTGCTTATGGTCTTGACAAGGCACATAAGGATCTGAAGATAATGGTCTTTGACCTAGGCGGCGGAACACTCGACGTCACCATAATGGAGATGGGGGGCGGTGTGTTCCAAGTGAAATCCACTTCTGGCGACACACAGCTTGGAGGAACAGACATGGATAACACACTCGTCGAATATGTCGTGCAAGAGTTCCGCAAACAGTCCGGACTTGACGTGCGGAGCGACAAGGCCGCTATGATGAGGATAAGGGACGCTGCCGAAAAGGGCAAGATAGAGCTTTCAAACGTCGTTACCACAGAGATCAATCTGCCCTTCCTAGCTTACGATCAGCAGTCGGGGCCAAAGAACCTCATAATGCAATTGACTAGGTCGAAACTCGAAGAATTGCTCAAACCGATAATCGATCGATGCAGGCAGCCGATGCAGCAGGCGCTCCAAGATGCCAAAATTACCCCTGCAGACATTGAAAAGATAATCCTCATCGGCGGACCCACTAGGATGCCTATGGTGAGACAATTTGTAGCATCTGTCATGAACAAGGAAGCCGAGCGCGGCATAGATCCAATGGAGGCAGTGGCGATGGGCGCTGCGATACAGGGCGCGATAATTGCTGGCGATGTCTCGACAGACATTCTACTCGTGGATGTAACTCCGCTCACGCTTGGAGTTGAAGTGCTGGGCGGGCTCAGGGAGCCACTGATCGAACGCAACACCACGATTCCGACTAAAAAGAGCAAGGTCTTCACGACTGCCGCCGACTTTCAGACCGCCGTGACAATCCACGTGGTGCAGGGCGAGCGGCCAATGGCAAACGACTGTGTGTCGCTTGGCATGTTCAACCTCTCGGGCATTCCACCGGCCCCAAGGGGCGTGCCACAGATTGAAGTCACGTTTGACATCGACGCAAATGGTATACTAAATGTGGCTGCAAAGGATACGGCGACACAAAAGGAAGCCAAAATCACTATAGCAGCAAACAACAAGCTATCAAAGGATGAAATTGAAAAATTAAAGAAAGAATCAGAGCAGTTTGCCGACGCCGACAGGAAGAAAAAGGAAGAGGCTGAAGTTCGCAATGAAGCAGACAACCTCATTTACGCAGCAGAAAAGCTGGTTAAGCAGGACCTCAAGGACAAGGTAAGGCCGGAACAAGCCGAGAAGGTGAATAAACTCATTCAGGAGCTCCGCGATGCAATTGCAAGCAACAACCCTGAAAGTATCAAGACAAAGATCCAAGAATTGAAGAACATACTTGGGGAAATAAGCACCGCGGCTTATCAGAGCGCTGGCGGAGCACCATCTGGAGCTCCTAGCGCGCAGGCCGGGGCTGCGGATGTGGGAGCTGGCTTTGCAGGGGGGCAGAATGGCGGTGGCAGCGCGGCCGGGCCAAACCCCAACCCATGACAATAATTGAACGCGCACCATACACGGTGAAAATGCAATGAGCAGCAAGCGGGACTATTACGAAATTCTTGGCGTGCAAAAGGGCGCAGGCAAGGATGAGATCAAGAATGCTTATCGCAAGCTGGCATTGCAGTACCATCCAGACAGGAACAAAGACAAAGCCGCGGAGGAAAAGTTCAAGGAGATATCTGAAGCTTACGCCGTACTGTCTGACGACGATAAACGTAAACGATATGACACTTATGGACACGTCGGGCAGGAGGAGGTGTTCCGTGGTTCTGAGGCTAACTTTGAGGAAATATTCCGCGACATGGGCTTTGGAGGATTCCGAGACATATTTGAGCAAGTATTTGGGGGTAGGCGCAGCGGATTTTTCAGCGACGACTTGTTTGGCTTTGGCGGAAGTCGGAGCAAGGGCCGCGACATAGTCTATGACATGGACCTCATGCTTGAAGACGTGTTGAAGGGCAGGAAGGAGGAAGTCGAAGTACCCCGCCTTGGCAGGTGCGAGACCTGCAGTGGCAGCGGGGCAGCGCCCGGCACAAAGGCACGCAGATGCACGGTGTGTGACGGTCAGGGACAGACGAAGCGTGTCTATAGCCAAAACAGGTTTTCGACGTTTGTCACGATGGAGACATGCAGGACGTGCCAGGGCCGCGGCCAGATTATCGAAAGGCCGTGCGGCAACTGCAGAGGGACGGGCAAGGCAAAGCAGGTGAAAAACATCAAACTAGAAATCCCGCCGGGCGTCGAAGACGGCATGGCGTTACAGCTGCGCGGCGAAGGGGAGATGTCAGATTCCGGCATACCCGGGGACCTTGTAGTCAGGATCCGAGTCAATCCGGATCCAAAACTTGAAAGGCTCGAAGATGGGCACTTGTTGTACAACTTAGATGTCAAGTTTACAGATCTTGCGCTCGGCACCGAACTCAGGGTGCCGACGCTCGAAGGAACGGAAAAGCTAAAGATCCCACAGGGAACGGCCGCGAACGCAGTTCTAAAGCTAAAGGGCCGGGGGCTCCCCCGATACGGGAGCTCTGGCAGGGGGGACCAGCTCGTAAGGATAAACATCAAGGTCCCCGGCAAACTAAGCGAGAGGCAAAAGTCACTTCTCAAGGAGCTTGACAGGGAACTCGATGAGAGCTGAAACCATACTTTAAATAGAATTTCCTACTATTTGCAACGTATGTCGTCACCCTTTGATGAATGGTTTGGTAAGAGAAGACGCACTGGATCATGGTTCCCAGACATTGACGAAATGATGAAGGAAATGGAAAAGATGATGCAGGAGGCCTTCAGGAATGTAGAGCAACAGGTTCCAAAGAACCTTATTAAGGAGCGCAAGCTGGACGATGGCTCCGTAGTCAGAGAAATGGGTCCCATTGTTTACGGATATTCGGTCAAGATTGGTCCTGACGGCAAGCCCCAAGTAAGAAAGTTTGGCAACATCAACTCTTTTCCAAACGTACTTGGAGGGGGCTTGGCAGTCAAGGAAGAGCGGGAGCCGCTGGTGGACGTCATCAAGGGCAAGGAAGAGCTGCGGGTTGTCGCTGAAGTACCCGGCGTCAACAAGGAGGACCTGCGCGTTACAGCCGACGACAGCTCGGTCACGATCGAGTCTGTTACCGGCCAGCCGCGCTACCAAAAGCGCGTCGAGCTGCCCGAAATCGTTGACCCAAAGACTGCCAAGTCGACATACAAGAATGGCATTCTTGAAGTGTCGTTCAAGCTGAAAAGTAAGAGCAGTTCAGGCGTCTCCATCAATATCGAATAGCATCACAAAACGATATTATATTCGCTAGACAGCAATCGAGCGTGGGCGGGGGTCGCCAAGCCCGGTCAACGGCGTGAGATCATGTTCTGACACGATGCTCAGATGTTATAATGACTGGGATACCTCATCCCTTAGGGGTTCGTGGGTTCAAATCCCACCCCCCGCACTATTTTACCAGCGCCCACTTGTATTTGAAGCGACTGCTTCAATCATTGCCTTATGTCAGATCCAGCTTTTTCTGGGAATAAAATCGTCAATACTATCTTGAAAGTGTAGTGTCAGTCATCCCAATAGCAATTGGGTCGCAGGACTGTTTTTCATGGAGGGGGATGGTAACTGTCATCGCATTCACACTTGCACTTTCTGCAGGCGGCATCTTTTACGTCCTTTTCTAGGACATGATACCAAAGGCCCACAGGGAGCGTAAGTGGTTGCCGACATTTGGCTCAGTGCCTGGTTCTATCATCGGACTTGCTTTTGTCCGGTTGATTGGTTAATTTTTATACCCAGCGATGCTGCTCGAAAAGTATGAGCTCTATTGCAGTTGAATACTATAACAGGAAATTTGGTGATGACAAGTCCGCAGCTTTCATTCACCTTGTAAGGGAGATTGGCGAGATAGCGTTTGCGATTGAAAAGAACAACATCGAGCACGCCAAAATGGAGATTACAGAATCCGTGGCCCTGCTTTATTACCTGGCAACAAAATACGGTCTTGACCTTGAAGCCAACGTGAGGGCGGTATACACCAAAAAACTGGACATGTTGAATACCAAGCATGATCACGCTCCGCGACGACCTTGACGCAATCACCACGATCCTGAACGAAACTTTCAGGGTTGTGGGATTCAAGCGCAACTACGACCTAGCATTTGGTCGAATAGCCGGCATACTATATCGCTACGGCATCGCAGAAAACCCACGCAACCTGAGGTTTCGTTTTATCTTGTGCATTCAGGAATTCTTCGACGGTATCCCCCAGGAGCAGTGGCGCGTCAAGGACCCTGTCTTTGTCAAGAAGTCAGAGGATTTCGGCATAACAAAATTCCGCGAATGGATAATAGAGCAGATTACCTAGCCGTCTTGCTCTTACCTACCCACTGCTCATACATTTTTATTAATTCGTCAGTGTCGCCGCTGTTTTCAGAGTATGTTATAATCACTGCGAACCTGCCCTTGTCGTCGTGCCCCTTTGCGTAGTAGCCCCAGAATGTGTCAGGCAGCCCCTTAAAGTTCGACCTGTTGTTTGACACGCCCATCAGGTTCTTAGCTACCGTGTCGACAACCCTGACTGCGTCCTCAGCCTCTATCATGGTCTTGATGACACCTTTGTCATTTAAAATACCTGCCATAGTTCAAATAGGATTTCTGCGTATAATAGCATATGAACACAAGGTGCGGCCACTATGAGAGCAATTCCTATGCTAGGGCACACCATGGTCTATGCCGGAAATGCCAGTCTAATTTTGCTTATCTTGTGGAGTTGGAGGAAAAGCACGGCGAGGACGCGCTTGTTGAGTACTGGTATTCGCAGATACTTGCCAACCTGTCAGAGTCAAAAGATGCCAGCTGCCTTATCGATCACCTGATCGACTTTTATCAGCGCAAGCTGATCGAAATCCCGTCAAAACAACGCTACATTAACAAGATGCTCTACATGCTTAGCTCCGTCAAGGAGCCCTTTGACGCAAGCAAACTAGTCTGATCACTGGACCCTTTCTACTAGCTCGAAAACCTTGTTCATCTCGGGAGGCTCGCCATGGGGATCCCTCACGTAGAGCGAAGCGCAGCAGTTCGCAAACAGCAGCCGCTCATGCGGCTCAAGGCCTGCAAGGTAGCCTATGATGTCTGCAGCATCCCACGAGTCGCCTGCACCAGTCAACATTTTTGCATCAACCTTTATCGCATGAACGAAAGTGCTTTCTTTGCCGTTTGACCACGCCGCTCCGATCTTTGAGTGCAAATCGGTGCTGATGCCCACTTTCTCTGCGATCTTTTTGGCAGCGCTTTGGACTTCGTCCACACCGTAGTTCGAGTCAAGCAGGTGCCCGAAGCCGATCGCGTCTGCAAGCGAGTTACACTCATTCTCGTTAATGCTGAGGCAGTCAGTCAGGCGGGCGAGCTTCTCGAGCGACTTGGAAAAGTCTTGCTTCCGCGTCTCTACGTCTGCAGGATCGATAAAATGGAATGCGCTTGGCGAATTCCTGAAGGCAAATTCTGCTAGTTCGGTGCCTTTTTGGTTGCTGGCCCAGTTGACTATCAGAACGCCGTCGGCGTTCTTCAATATCGCTTTGTCATCCTCACTGCTCAATCTTTCCGGGCCGAAATTTGCATTGTCTCCGACATCGCTTAACATTACATTCACTCGCGTGTCTTCGTGGGGAAACTCAAAGGCGGTAGTTAGGCCGCTTTTTCCGCCCGCTATCTTCAGCGTCGCCC
>Ga0209157_1004363_pt1 | contig 10589 bp, 16 predicted proteins | sample GraSoiAngelo_135_FD_185892 | JGI IMG/M metagenome (GOLD analysis project Ga0209157, IMG submission 185892) | Grasslands soil microbial communities from the Angelo Coastal Reserve, California, USA - 14_0929_05_40cm (SPAdes) (version 2) | ecosystem: Environmental > Terrestrial > Soil > Grasslands ... | reverse complement strand
CAAAGACAGGCGCATCGAGAAAATCAACGCCGCGCTTTGCGTAAGCTTCCTGTTCTTGCAAACTCGTCGCCGGGAGAACCGTGCTCATGTCCATCGCGATCTGGCCCTCCTTGATTCCGCTGAGAATTCCTTCCGCGCCAAAAACAACGTCCTCGACTGCGTGGTCGTTGCTTAAGCTATACATGATTAGATCGACATCGCGGACAGCATCCGCTGGTGTATCGGCTACGCGCGCGCCCTTTCTAGCAAATGGCTCGCATTTTTCAGCGTTCCGATTCCAGACGGTAAGTTTGTAGCCGGCTTCGAGAAGATTCGCGGCCATGCCGCTACCCATGGTCCCGAGACCGAGATAGGAAATTGTCTTTACCATAACAACTGTTCGTTCACGTCATGCACTCCAGACTTGGAAAAGAATGCTGAGCAAAACCAGCATTAGACCGCTCCAGACAAAAACGACTTCCTCGACGCGGTTGTGGCGAGCGACGGGCACGTCGTTCTCGACGTTTGGATCGCGATCGAAGAGTTGGTGTCGCCTCCGGAAAATGAAGACTCCTGCAAGCAAAAATACGATCACGGCGAAAGTGAATCCGACGCGCAGCGTTGCAAGGCCCGCCTGTGCAATCGCCGCTATTAGGAAGGAACTGTTCATTGTCATGCACCTAATCTACCGGTGTTTTCAATCGGTTGCTCCGGGGCATCTGTGGGGTTTTCGGATGCCGCTGAAGAATGGATCGCGAGTCCCTCGCCGGAGGGAGAGCGCACGCGCGCCGGGCTGTGCTCAGACTAATGGCGTTCCGCGGCAAAAAAGGATTCGGATCAGAGCAAACTCAAAGAATCGAGCGCACCACACCGCCGTCGGCGCGCAAAGCCGCGCCGTTCGTAGCCGATGAAAGTGGGCTGGCGACAAACGCAACGAGTGCCGCGACTTCATCTGGAGTAGCGAAACGTCTCAGGAGTGAAGTGGGCCTTGCTGTCGTGAAGAATTCTTTTTCCACTGCGGCAGGCGCCGCGTGTTTGGCTTTGGCCAAATCGTCGATGAATTTTTCCACGCCTTCCGAGCGAGTCGGACCCGCCAGTACCGAATTGACGGTCACCTCTGTTCCCGCGGTGGTTTCGGCCAGGCCGCGGGCGAGCGCCACCTGCATGGTTTTCGTTACGCCGTAATGGATCATTTCCACCGGAATATTTACAGCGGATTCGCTGGAGATAAAAATGATCCGTCCCCAACCGGCAGCTTTCATCTGTGGCAGATAATGACGCGACAGACGAACGCCGCTTAGAAAATTGGTTTCAATGATCGTCAACCATTCTGCGTCGGTGATTTGTTCAAAGTCCTTGACTTCATAAACGCCCAGGTTGTTCACGAGAATATCCACATCGGGATGGCGTTTTGTAGTTTGCGCTGCTGCATCGGCTTTGGACAAATCAAGCGCGAGCCCTTCGAGTTTCGCTGTTGGGACGTTCGCGCGAATGGATGCAATGGCTTCTTTCACACGCGTCTCGGTGCGTCCGTTCACGATCACGCGAGCGCCTTCGGCGGCGAGCGCTTTGGCAACGGCTAGACCGATTCCCGCAGTAGAACCGCTAACAAGAGCGAGTTTGTTTTCTAATTGAAGATTCATAGTTATGGGTTGGCAACCTACCCTTCTCGGGTCACGGCTTATCCCGCGTTCCTTAAGCAGCGGCCAGGAACTCTGGTTCTCGAACGGCCTCTCTTTGGATGAGCGCGCGGCGCAGCTTCGCCAAAGCTATGTTCTGTAGTTGGCGAATACGCTCTCGCGTAACGCCAAAGTCCTTACCGACATCTTCCAAGGTCTTCGGCTCTCCACCATCGAGGCCGAAGCGCTGCGAAATGATTTTTCTCTCTCGGGGATCGAGCACTTCAAGCAGCCCGTCCACTTCGCCGCGCAGATTTTTGTCGCGCAACAATTCAAACGGGGTTTGCGCTTCGTCATCACCGATCACCTCGGCAAACTCCGTCGAGTCATCGTCCGCAATCGGAGCATCGAGCGAAGCCGGACGGATACCGACGCTTTTTAGTCGCGTAATTTTATCGCTGCCGATGCCGATCTCCTCACCAAGTTCTTCGTCAGTCGGTTCGCGGCCGAGTTCGTCGCTCATCTGGAGCGAGACGCGGCGCATTTTCGCAAGCTTGTCGGCGAGATGCACCGGAACTCGGATCGTCTTGCTTTGGTTGGCAAGGGCGCGCTTGATCGATTGTTTGATCCACCACATCGCATAGGTACTCAGCTTCGCGCCTTTGTTAGGGTCGAAGCGCTCGACTGCTTTGGTCAATCCAATGTTACCCTCGGAGATCAAGTCGAGCAGCGGCAGACCAAAATTGGCGTAGTCGCGCGCGATGGTGACAACGAGCCGTAGATTCGCGTTAATCATCCGCTCCCGCGCCGCGGCATCGCCCCTTTTGATTTTCCCTGCGAGCTCGACCTCCTGTTGCGGCGTCAAAAGACGGAACTGCCCAATCTCTTGTAAGTATCTCTTCAATCCAAGATCGCTTTCATTCATGACCGGAACCTACTGGCCCGGGCCAACCGATCGCTATTGCGCAAGCGTGAGATTTTGCGGTGCCACGCAGGAGATGTTGGCGGCTACCTCTTTGGAGATAAAAGATTGTGACCTTGCCAAGGCAAACCGGCAACGAAGATGATTGGTCTATGAAATTATGGGCTTGGGACGAGAACAACCTTCTTTCGATCACACACGCGATTCGGACAGCCGTCGCTGCGACTGTCTCAGTAATTATTGCGCGGCTCGTGCAAATGCCCGAGGCCTATTGGGCCGCGATCGCGACCTTGGTTGTGATGCAATCCACTCTCGGCGCGACGCTGACGCTCTCGGTCGAGCGGATTGTCGCTACCGCAGTGGGTGCATCAGCAGGAGCGCTCGAGGCAAGTTATTTTAGAGCAAATCTGGTCGCGTATGCGGTTGCGATTTTTCTCGTCGGATTACTGTCGTTCGCGTGTCGTTTGGAGAAGACCGCATATCGCTACGCGAGTATTACGCTAACTATCATCGTTCTAATTCCCCGCGCGGCAGCGCCTTGGGCGATCGCTTTGCACAGATTCATTGAAGTTTCAGTTGGAATCATCGTTGCTCTCACGGTTGTGGCGCTGTGGCCAGAACACCAACGGCCTTCACCCGATAGTACCGCCGAATAGGGCGACCGTGGCTATCAGTCCGGCTCAACGAAAGAAATTAACTTTCGCCAGATCGATTATTTCGTCGCCGCGCCCGCTCAGGACAGCGTTGACCATGAATATCCCAAAGCCGGCCGCCTGCACGGAATGCCCCTGCAGTCAGCCGGTGTTCTAGCACGTGATAGTTCGTTTCGTATCCCTCGAAAGAGGTGTTGTCCGCTCTCTCCTGTGAAGCATCGAAAAATCCTTCGACTGCTTCGTGGTGGTTCGGCGCGAGGTTGTCTAGCTTTCCGAAAGCAAATTATCAGAAATGAAAACCAAACAATCTCAGATCAACCCCAAGCGGGCCTTGTCGAGGATTTTCCGGCGTTCCTCGCGGCGTCACGACCCGATGCTCGTGCTGAACATGACCCTCTTTAACTTCACAGACGGATGGAATCGCGCTTTCTCCAGGGAGCAGTACGGACGCTTCTCCGCCTAACAAATTAATACAATCAATGGACTCAGTTCAGCCAGGAATGAACGCTGCCCAACAGTTCGTTGTTGTGAAGGCGCCGCTCGAGCGGGTCTATGAGCAATGGTCGCGTATCGAGGACCTGCCGAAATTCATCCCTCCGCTGCGAGAGGTGCGAAGAATTGATGACACGCATTTTTCTTACACGTGGCACCCCAATGGCGATGACCAGCGCGGGATTTTCCACATCGTGCTTCAAGTTCCTCGTCGCCGAATTGCGTGGCGCACAATGTCGAACGGGTTCATGTCGGGGATGGTCTGCTTTGAGCCGCGTTCTCAAAATGAAACGGAAGTCACTTTGAAAATCCGATCGGTCTTTGATCCGCCAAATCTATCGCGAAGGCTGGCAGAATATCTCGGCAACTTCACGCGGTTGGTCGAGAACGAGGGAGCTGCATCATGAGAAACTTCCCCAGCGAGAAAGCGCTCGTTGCGGCCTACTGGCGAAAACTGGCAAGCCGTCTGGGAGCAGCATATAAGAAACGTGGCCACGTTTCTGCGAGACGCGCAGCGCATGTGTTGCAAACGCGTGAGGATGGTCGGCGCATCAAACTGAATAACTGAGAAGGAGAAAAGCATATGAACAAGGACCTCGAAAAAGTGAAATTGCTAGCCCGCGACTTGCGCGATGGAAAAGAGTTCCCGCGCAGCCCGCGCACAACATTGGCCGGCTATGTATTGGCAGCACGCGCTGTGGACAAATGCCGTGCTGTGTTAGCAGGCTGGGAAGGCGAATACCACTCCAACTGTCCGCTTGATCAACGCTGGCTAAAATTCGCCGAGATCGATTATGAGGATTTCCGGGCGTTCGTCGCCACCGGTGCGACGGACGACGAGATTACTGCTTGGATAGGCGACCATGCGAAAAAGCGTTCGCGTGCCGAAATCATTGCCTGGAACAATAAAGAACGCGACCTGCACCTGAGCGATTTGCCTCTGGAACTCCAGGAGTACATGGAAGATTACATTCAGCAGTTCATCCCGCGTAACCGAGTGGTGCATCACTGGTTCGACGTTTACGATCTGGAAGAAGAACGGATTTAGATAAGATCGCTCAGCAGCTACAGGAGATTTTCGGTATAGCTCAGATCTTTTGCGCTAATAATCTTTTCGCCCACGCCAACGGCATTTGTTTTACCGAAATTTGCCTGCGTATTGATCGGCGAACAACGCTGGTTGTCCGCCGGTATGCAGAAACAATACGGTTTCATTGTTTTTGAAGAACCCCTTTCGGATCAAATCAATCATTCCCGCTGCGGCGCGGCCGGTGTAGACCGGATCCAGCAAGAGTCCTTCATACTGCGCAAACAACCGGATGGCTTCTCGCTCGCGCTCCGTGACGACGCCGTAGCCCGGGTTGCAGTAATCTGCATTAACCAGAACATCAGCTGGCGTGAACTCGATTCGCTCGCCAACTTTCTCGCTGGTCGCCGACGCTAATTTCGTCACTTCGTTCTTCAACCATTCTTCGGATTCATCAACGCTGATTCCCAGGATTTTGCCGTTGAATCTAAAAATTCGTTGACCCGTCAGCAGACCGGCCTGCGTTCCGCCGGAAGAACTGGCAAATATGATCCAGTCAGCGCTGATGTTCTGATCGAACAGTTCTTTTATCGCGAACGCATATCCGAGAGCACCTGTGGAATTCGATCCGCCGTACGGAACCAGGTAAGGCTTTCTTCGCTCCTTCGTCGCTCGATCGAAGGTTTCCTGCAGAATTCTGTCCCGATCTTTGCGATCGGTGACGTAGACGATCTCCGCTCCGAACAATTGATCGAGCAGCAGATTTCCAGAGGCGTGCTGCGCCTCGGTGCCACTCAACACCAGAATGCATTTAAACCCGAATCGAGCCGCTACAGCCGCAGTTTGACGGCAATGATTCGATTGAATCGCGCCGCCCGTAATCACTGTCTTCGCGCCCTGCTCACGCGCTTCTGCTACGAGAAATTCCAATTTCCGAGTCTTGTTGCCGCCAAAGGCCAGTCCGGTCTGGTCATCGCGCTTAATCAACAAACGCGGTCCGCCCAGCGCCTCAGAAAGGCGCGGAAGTGTTTCGACTGGTGTCGGAAGATGTGCAAAACGCAATCGCGGAACAGCCATCAACAGCGATCTTTCGCCGTACCTTGGAAAGATTCAACCATTGACGAGCACCCTGTGGAATCGCGCTTTGCCGAAAACTGTTAAGATTCAGAACGGCAGCCACCCAATCGGCAGTTCAAAAATGCAAACGAAACCAATTAGTGCGATCAGCCCCAGAACCAGCATCGCGACGATCGGGTGATTGATAGCAAATGCGCCTATTCGAAACGCGGATTCCTTGGACTTCGTCGTGCTGTTATCGGTCAGCGGCCTCCAGGCGTGCGCGGACCTGGAAAGCCCGATGCGAATCGTTCTGACAACTCGCACAACGCGCGGGATAAAGATGTCAACGTCCCGCGTCGATTCATTAGGGCGAGAATGGTTCATCTCCATATTCCCAAAGCGCCCGACTCCATTTGCCCGCCGGTCCTGTGGTTTTTCGTTCCCACCGTTTGAACTATGAGCGCCGGCGATGTCGCCGCCATCGCCCATAAGGGGGATTTTCCAATGCCCCAGGCGGGAGGTTCTCCATCCTATTCGTTCGAGAGAACGTACGCAAAAGTTGGATTATTAGTTCGCATTTCAGGCTGCATGTGCGTTCGCTAACGACGGGACCGCCGTTGTCTCAGACGCGAGTGCGGTTCGCACCAGAGGAGCAACGCGTGTTCCGAGCAGCTCAATCGCGCGCAGCATTTTCGCGTGCGGCAACGCCGCGACGCTCATCTGGAACGTGAGACGAGAAATTCCGCCTAATGACTCGTTTACGCGTAGGATTTTTTCCGTGACGGTTTCCGGATCGCCGACGAGGAGCGCACGGGTCGGTCCGAGCTGGGCATCGAAATGTGCGCGAGTCATTGGTGGCCATCCGCGCTCTCTGCCAATCTCAGTAAAGCTTCGCGCATACCCGGGCAAAAACTCGTCTTCGGCCGTCGTCGAACTGTCGGCGAGGTAGCCTAAAGAATGGATGCCAACCTTGAGCTGATCTGGAGAGTGTCCAGCGCGCAACCCCGCTTCGCGGTAGCGGTCGATCAAGGGCCGAAAGCGGTGTGGCTCGCCTCCGATGATGGCGACCATTAGTGGTAGCCCGAGCATGCCGGCTCGAATAAAGGAGCCCGGTGTGCCTCCGACACCGAGCCAAACCGGTAGCGGATTCTGAAGTGGCCGCGGGTAAACTCCCTGCCCGGTGAGTGCAGCGCGGTGCTGGCCCGACCAGTGCACGTGTGTGTTCTCGCGAATGTTCAGAAGCAGATCGAGTTTCTCGGCGAAGAGCGAATCGTAGTCCTCGAGCTCCAGCCCAAAAAGCGGAAACGCTTCGATGAATGAGCCGCGCCCGGCGACGATCTCCGCTCTTCCGTTCGAAAGCAGATCAAGCGTTGCGAACTCCTGGAACACGCGCACCGGATCGGCCGCGCTCAGGACCGTGACGGCGCTCGTTAATCGTATATTGCGGGTTCGAGCCGCGGCGGCGGCGAGAATCACCGTTGGCGCGGAATCGAGGAACTCGCGCCGGTGGTGTTCACCGATCCCAAACACATCAAGGCCCACCTCGTCAGCAAGCGTGATCGCTTCGAGTAACTCGCTCAAATGTTGTGCTGGATCGACGGCCCGGCCCGACCCGTCAACGGTTGCCGCTACGAAACTATCTACGCCAATTTGCATCGGTGGTGATTCTTGTTCAAGCTGCAACGCGTTGTTGGAAAAGACCGGCGAAAGCGGAGCGGACGCTCAGGAACACGACGATCCACAGCACGGTCACGACGAGAGCCAAGGCAGACCGCTCGGAAGCATCAATGTGTGAATGAGCAGAATGTTGACGATGATCGGAGCGAGCAGCGTCAGCGCGAGTGGAACGTAGCGATTAACCAGGAGCAGGACCGCCGAAATGATTTGGAGCAGAAATATCGGGACCAGATAATGGGAGACAAAGAGCGCCCCGACGAACTGGCCAGCCGTTCCGGACGGCGGAGAGCCGGGAATGAAGTGGAGGAAGCCATTCAATCCGAAGACGAGAAAGATGAGGCCAAGAAGAAAACGGGCGATGACAGTAATGATTTTCATGTTAGTTTCGTTTGTTTGATATACAGTATATTGACATCAATACAATCTGTGTCAAGATAAAATTGGAATGAGGCGGAAAAGAACAACTTCAGGGCAAGACTCCACCGGCGTGCATCTCTGGCTGGTTTTCATGAAAGCCTTTCAAGCGCTTTTCCCGCACGCGGAGGAGAGCATCAAGCGCACAGAACTGGGCGATTCCGATTTCCGCGTCCTGGAAGTCCTCCTGCATAAAGGCCCGCTCCCGGTGAATACCATCGGCCCGAAAGTCTGGCTCACTCCCGGATCCATCAGTGTGGCCGTCGACCGACTGGTTAGAAAAGGGCTCGTTTCGCGCAAGGATCACCCGGACGACCGCCGGGTGCGCCGGGTTGAACTGACACCCAAAGGACGGGCGCTGATTGCTCGCGGATTTCAGGAGCACGCGGGGGCGATGAAAACTGCTGTCAGCGTCCTATCAAAAAATGAGCGACTGACATTGCTGCGGCTTTTGAAGAAACTGGGGAAGCACGCCGCAGCAACCCGTCGATGAGCGTTGGCTAAAATGGGTCGGTATTCTGGTGCGCTCTTTTCGCGATGCCAACCTTCTGATCTAATCAGGTTTTTAAGGCGCCGAGCTGCTGCATAACCGAGAAGAGATTAGCTACACCCCAATGCTCAGTGATCTTGCCGTTGCGCACTCGCATGACATCAACAGTTTCGAAGTGAATTTTTCGACCCGTTGGCGCCACACCGAGAAACATTCCCTGGTGCGTTCCATGATACGTTTTATAGGTCGTCACCAGCTCACCGTCCGCGGCCTGCCAATGGATATCTGCGTAAAAATCGGGGAATGCGGCACGAAGTCTGTGATATAGGTCACGCACGCCATCTTTGTCAGCCTTGGAGTTCGGCTGCGGTGTATGGTCGACGAAGTCGTCAGCAAAGAGTTCCTCGAATACCTCGAAGTTCCCACGGCTCTGCACTTCTTCCGTATTGCGGCGGACCACGGCTTTTGCGGCATCGCTTGGCGACATAGAGTTCCTTTCGGCTTTCGGTTGACGCTGATTTACCTCCCACTATTTCTCGAAAACACCCAATTGACGAAGGCCGCTCATCCAATCCTCTGTGTGCCAGGTTCGAACAATTTTCCCGTCTTTGAACTCGTGGATGTCCACAACCTGAATGTCGATGCGGCGGTTCTTTGACGGAAAATCCATGAACGCCTCTTTTTGAGTGCCAGCCATTCTGGCGCGAACGACCACCTTGTTCCCGTCCTGGAGAATGTCCTCGATCGTAAGCTTTAGATCAGGAAAGGTCGTGGTGAGCCGCGCGAAAAGAGGTTTCACGCCTGCAGGTCCAGGGGCGGTGCCGGGAGGTGAGGGAATATCAACCCAGGTCTCATGCAGGATTTTATCGAGGAGCGCTGCGTCTTTTTTGGTGAACGCCTCGTACCAAAGGGTGACGTCCTTTTTGTAATTGTTCATATTTTCCTTCTTGTCGGTGCTTTTGTCTTTCGCGTTCGCGGGCAAATACGCTACGAAACAGAGCAGGGTGAACAGATAAATTTTCATGTTAGTGTCGTTTGTTTGAGTTAGAATATATTGACATAAATATAGTTGTCGCCAAGAGACCATTTCAATGAAGCGCAAAGCGACCACTGAGAAGCAAGACTCCACCGGCGTGCATGTCTGGCTCGTTTTCATGAAAGCCTTTCAAGCGCTGTTCCCGCACGCCGAGGAGAGCATCAAGCGGACAGAACTGGGCGACTCTGATTTCCGCGTCCTCGAAGCGCTCCTGCATAAAGGCCCGCTCCCGGTCAATACGATTGGCCCAAAGGTCTGGCTCACTCCCGGATCGATCAGTGTGGCCGTCGATCGGCTGGTTAAAAAGGGGCTCGTTTCTCGCAAGGATCACCCGGACGACCGCCGGGTGCGGCGGGTTGAACTGACAGCCAAGGGACGGGCATTGATTACGCGTGGCTTCCGCGAGCACGCAGCGGCGATGGAAAATGCTGTTGGCGTCCTTTCAAAAAGTGAGCGGCTGACATTGTTGCGCCTCTTGAAGAAACTGGGGAAGCACGCCGCCGAAACTCGCAAGTAAAACACGAATGGCCAGAAGAAATGAGCCTGCGACAAATAACCAGAAACGAATCGACTTATGAACAAGCACGCAATCACCGCCCAGCCTATTTCGCCGATTCCGCCCGACGATCTCCAGCGAAAGTTAGCGGTCGCGCGGCCTAACGAAGACGAGAAGTTGCCTCACATCACACTGATGGGAGACACCTACACGGTCCTTTTATCAGGCGACGACACCGATGGCCGCTATTGCCTTATTGATATGATGATTCCGCCGGGCGGAGGGCCAGGTCCGCATCGGCATGACTTTGAGGAATCCTTCACGATCCTCGAAGGCGAAATCGAGACCACTTTTCGCGGCAAAAAATCCGTCGTGCGCGCCGGGGAAACCATCAACATCCCGGCGAACGCGCCCCATTCCTTTAGGAACGCGTCTCAGGATACCGTGCGGCTGCTATGCATTTGCGCACCAGCCGGACAGGAGGAGTTCTTCGCAGAAATCGGCATTACCGTGGCGTCCCGGACAACCCGTGCACCCAAGCTCGATGAAGCCGCGCAATCTGAGTTCATCAAGAAAGCGCAAGAGCTCACGCCCAAGTACCGCACCGAATTGTTAAAACGTTAACTGTCTCACATCTCTGACCTATGACTTCTGTCATTGACTCTGGCCCGCCCGTGCGCTTGGAGCGCCGCATTCGCCCGCGGACGGATTTTTCTCAGGAGGCC
>Ga0209157_1004362_pt1 | contig 10591 bp, 10 predicted proteins | sample GraSoiAngelo_135_FD_185892 | JGI IMG/M metagenome (GOLD analysis project Ga0209157, IMG submission 185892) | Grasslands soil microbial communities from the Angelo Coastal Reserve, California, USA - 14_0929_05_40cm (SPAdes) (version 2) | ecosystem: Environmental > Terrestrial > Soil > Grasslands ... | reverse complement strand
TGAGATCGACCGGAACTTTCCTTAGCATCGCCCTGGAACTTCAGGGAGCTCTGCGAATCTCCTTGGCCGAGCCGCCGCAAGAGCACGCGCAGCGTTACGCCTTCGGCCTAGCCGACTCGCGCCGCAACTTCATCGACGCCTTCGTTGCTGGTCTTCAACGGGTGGCCCGCCCGTTCCACGCACAGGTTCTGAAAATACGACTGAGGCGATTTGCCGGCACGGCTTCGATGCGCCGCGCGAGCGTTCTCTTGCTCGATCCGGCTTCACGAGCGGAGTCATTCTTGACTTTAGCGGACTAGCCCTGCCGGTCCATGGCCCGATTCAACGTTTCCGGATCATTCAGGTTCAGCACGCAGCCCTCTTCATTCGTGGGGACTTCTTCCACCTCGTCCGCGTGTGCCCACACCACCGCCCGTGCACCGGTTTCCAGCGGCGCGCGCAAGAGTTCCGGATAGAGCGACGCTGAAAAAATCACCGGATGCCCGCGGCGCCCTTCGTAAACCGGCAGCACGATGGGCTTTTTTGACTTGTAGAATTGCGCGATTAATTCACCGACCAGCGCGGAGCTGATCAGTGGATGGTCAATCAAAAAAACCAACACGCCGTCGGTTCCCGCGGGCAGTTTGCGCACTGCGGCCTGAATCGAGCTCAACTGTCCTTTCTCCCACTGCGCGTTGATGATCATTTCATTGGCTTTCAGTGGCACCGCTTTGGCGATCGATTCCGCGTCCGCGCCCAGCACGACGCGCCGCACGCCGATTTCGGGACGGCTGATGATCTCCAGCAAATGCTCGAGGAAGGGCCGCCCCTGGTAGGGGAGCAGCGCTTTCGGCGAGCCCATGCGGCTCGAGGCCCCGCCGGAGAGGATGACGGCGGCCAGCATGTGTACCTTTCAGCGCTCAGTAGCGACCTTGCCTGCCGATTCCATCGGCGCCTGTCGCTCTAGCTTCAGTTTCTTGTGCTCCGCGTTGGCCGCATTTCGGCGCACGGCAACAAGCTCGGCGGTGATGCTCACGGCAATCTCTTCCGGCGACAGCGCGCCGATGTCCAGCCCCATTGGCGCATACAGGCGTTCGAATTCTTCCGTCTTGTAGCCCTGGTTCTCCAGTGCCTTATAAACGGACAGCACTTTGCGCTTGCTGCCAATCATCCCCACGTAGCGCGCTTCGGTGCGAACCGCCCATGCCAGCACCCGCATATCCTCTTTATGTCCGCGCGTAACGATCACCAGGTAGCTTGCGGCGTTCGGCCGGATCTTCTCGAAGGCTTGCTGGTAGCTTGTGAAAAGTTCCTGCGCCATCGGGAATCGCTCTTTGTTCGCAAACGCTTCGCGGTCGTCCACCACGGCAATAGCAAACCCCGCCGCGTGCGCGGCTCTCGCCACCGCCATCGAAACATGCCCGCCGCCGAACAAATACGCCACCGGCTGCGGCAGGATGGGCTCGACAAAAACTTCCAGCGTACCCCCGCAAATCAGCCCGTTATCGTAGTTGGCCTCATTGTTCAGGTGAAAAACCATTTTCCGCGGCGCTTCTTTCTGCATCACTTCCTTTGCGGCGGCCCAGACCTCCGCCTCCACGCAGCCTCCGCCAATGGTTCCCTCGATCGAGCCGTCTTCGCGAACGAGCATCCGCGAGCTCTCATAACTGGGAATCGAGCCATTCGTGTGCACAATGGTAGCCAGCGCTCCACGCTGCCCCGCGCGCCTCATCTTTACGATTTCTTCGAACAAGTCCATCGGTTTCAGGTGCCGCCCTGTCTCTTATTGCTTCAGCCTACGGCGCACCCTTCTTGCTGTCAATGCTCTTCGCTTTCTGGACACTACTCAGTGAGGGATGATACCGTTCAGCCTTTGCGATGGACCGAGAGGGGCCATGAAAGCGATCGTGTTTCATCGGCACGGAGGGCCGGAGGTCTTGAAATATGCGGATGCGCCGGAGCCGGCGCTCCGCGCCAATGACGTCCTGGTCCGCGTCAAGGCTTGCGCACTAAATCATCTCGATCTTTGGGTACGCCGCGGCTTGCCCAACGTGCCGATTCCGCTGCCGCACATTCCTGGCAGCGACGTGGCTGGCGAAATCGCCAGAATCGGCGCAGACGTAACCGCGATTCGCGTCGGCCAGAAAGTCGTGCTTGCGCCGCTGGTGAGCTGCGGCAAATGCACAGCCTGCCTGGCCGGCCTCGACAATCACTGCCGCCAAGCCAGCAACCTTGGCTACATGATTGACGGCGGCTCGGCGGAATTCGTTCGCGCGCCCGAAGTGAACTGCCTCGCTTATCCCGAAAATCTCAAGTGGGAAGAGGCCGCCGCGATTCCTCTCGTCTTTCAAACCGCCTGGCACATGCTCGTCACTCGTGGCGAGCTGCAAGCCGGGGAAGATGTTCTCATCCTTGGTGCAGGCAGCGGCGTGGGCAGCGCCGCCATTCAAATCGCGAAGTTCTTTGGTGCCCGCGTCATCACCACTGCTGGTTCCGAGGAAAAGCTCTGTTTTGCAGGAGAACTCGGTGCCGACCACCTCATCAATTACAAAACACAGAAAATTCGCGACGAGGTGCGCCGCATCACCGACAAACGTGGCGTGGACGTGGTGTTTGAGCACGTCGGCACGGCCAGCTGGGAAGACAGCGTCGCGAGCCTCGCGCCCGCCGGCCGTCTCGTCACCTGCGGCGCGACCACCGGCTATGACGCCAAAGTGGACTTGCGTTTTCTTTTCAGCCGCCAGCTGTCGCTGCTCGGGTCCTACATGGGCACGAAAGGCGAACTCCACAGGGTCATGAAGCTCGTCGCTGGAGGAAAACTGAAACCGGTCGTCGATCGCGTTTTCCCGCTCGCGGAAGCTGCTGCCGCTCACGCCTATCTCGAATCGAGCTCGCAATTCGGCAAAGTCGTCCTCTCCGTCTGACCGCTTTGAGAAATGCACAGGATGCGCCCGAAGTACTATTGACAGGTTTTTTTCACTCTTATATTTTGCGCGCCCATCCACCCGCAGTGACGGTCCCCAACGCTGCCATCTCCCGGTGCCCGACAATTTGTCCCTTCCATTCTCACGGAGGACCAACTCATTACCTTTCTGCGATCTCTGTGAACTAAGTCCGTTCCGGCGAGGGTGCCCGGCCCCACGCGGGTCTGGGTTGGATGTGCGCCCGGCTCCGGAATGGGCTTGGATTCTCAGGGCGCCTTATGTGTCATGCCTGGGGTAAGCGTGGGGTATCTATGTACCTTTCGGGTACTATTGACATGGATTTTGCAATCCTATAGCTTTGTAAGTATCCACCTCGGAAGTGACAGCTACCCACCCTGCCATCTCTTGGTGCCCAGCGACAGCATCCTTCTGAAATCAGGATGACGGAGTTTGCTGGCGGAGAAGGGCGTCCTCCGTGCATCCGATGAATGGACTCCGTTGGCCTTTGCCCTGCATCTTGCCGGAGCGCGGCGATTGTTGTGCTTTCCCTAAGGTCTTAGCCCATGCCGGCGAGGACGCCCAGCCCCTCGCCGGAACCTCTTCTCTCGATTTGGAACTCCGCCCGCAGGGTCTGCTATCCTCTCGGCGTCCCCTCTCAAAGGGCGGATACATCCGGCCATGGCTAGCCTTCAAGCACATCTGGCGGTCTGGATTCTCAAGTGGCGCACCAAGCGCCGCCTCAGACATTGCCGCGACTATCGCCTCGCGAGCCAGATTCTTCGTCCTCTCCCTTACAAACCTCCGGCATCGGTGCGCATCACCAATGCGCGGCTAAACGGCCTCCCTGGCGAATGGGTCGAGTCGCCAAGTTCCGCCGAACAGGTGCTCCTCTATTTGCATGGCGGCGGCTATTTCGCCTGTTCGGCCGAGACGCATCGTCCCATCACCGCCTTTTTTGCCATGCACGGCTTCCGTGTTTTCGCTCCGAACTATCGCCTGGCCCCCGAAAATCCCTTTCCCGCCGCCGTGGAGGATGCCGCTGCGGTTTATCGCGGGCTTCTTTCGGGAGAGCGTTCGCAGCAGGGCATTGTTGTTGCCGGCGACTCGGCGGGCGGCGCACTTGCGCTTTCGCTCATGCTCGCTCTCCGCGCCGCGGGCTCGCCCCTTCCCGCTGCCGCCGCGCTTTTCTCTCCGTGGACCGATCTTGCCGCCACCGGCGAATCGGTCCGCACGAACGCCCGGCGCTGCGCGATCTTCCACGGCCCGGCCATCGCCCCAACCGCTCGCTTGTATTTGGCCGACGCCGATCCGCGCAACCCGCTGGCATCTCCGCTGTACGCCGATCTCTCAGGTCTTCCGCCGCTGCTTATCCACGTTGGCGCAAATGAGACCCTGCGGGACGATTCCACGCGGCTCGCCGAAAAAGCGCGTGCCGCGGCGGTCGGCGTGGAGTTGAAGATCTGGCCGGTGGTTCCACACGTGTGGCAGCTTGCGCCCGACAAAATCCCGGAAGCCCGGCAATCCTTGCGGGAAAGTGCCGAATTCCTGCGCAGGCACGCTGCCGTGGTGAATTCAGGTGCGCTAGAATCGGGTCAACATGCCTGAGCCTTCCGGCAATTCTCACGACGCTGCGGATATTTCTGTCGATGTGCTCATCGTCGGCGCAGGCTTTTCCGGCATTTGTATGGGCATCAAGCTGCTTGAAGCCGGGGTTAAGAATTTTCTGATCATCGAAAAGAGTGAAGACCTCGGCGGCACCTGGTACGAGAATCGCTATCCCGGCTGCGCTTGCGATGTTCCGGCACATCTTTATTCTTTTTCATTCGACCGCAATCCCAACTGGACCCGCATGTTCGCCGGCCAGCAGGAGATCTGGCAATACCTGAAATCCTGCGTCGAACGTTACGGGCTCGGGCCGTACCTACGCTTTAAAACGCGTTTTTGCGAAGCCGCTTGGGACGAGGCTGCCGGTCATTGGCGCATCGCCACGAGTCACGTCTCGCGCGACAACGGCAATTTCAGTAAAACGGTGAGAATCCGCGCCCGTGTCCTGATCTCCGGCATGGGCGCGCTCCACGTCCCGCATTATCCGGAAATCCCCGGCATCGAGCGTTTTTGCGGCCCTTCGTTCCACTCTGCAGCATGGCCCTCGGAGGTGGACTTAGGCGCCAAGACTGTCGCGGTGATTGGCACCGGCGCGAGCGCAATTCAATTCATTCCGCATATCGCCCCGCGCGCCGGCAAACTCTACATTTTCCAGCGCACGCCTCCGTGGATTGTGCCGCGCCTGGACTTTGGCATTCCCGAGAAATGGCGCGAGCGCTTCCGCCGCATGCCAGGCCTCACGTGGATCATTCGCAAGTTTCTTTTTTTTTCTCTCGAATGGCGCGTCCTCAGTTTTCTTGGCGATCGAGTCGTCCGCGGGCATGTGGAAAAAATCGCGCGCAATCATTTGGAAAGCAGCGTGAGCGATCCCAGGCTGCGTGCGGCGCTGACGCCGCGCTATCAGATTGGCTGCAAGCGCATCCTGCTTTCCGACGATTTTTATCCCGCGTTTCGGCGTCGCAACGTGGAGCTGGTCACCGACAGAATTGCGGAAATCCGCGAGCGCAGTGTGGTCACGCAGGACAGCGTGGAGCGCCCGGTCGACGTCTTGATCTACGGCACCGGCTTCCACGTCACCGAGCAATTCATCGGTATGAAGCTTTTTGGCCGCGGCGGCCTCGAGATCCACGATGCCTGGCGCAACGGCTTGAGCGCCTATCTCGGCGTCAGCGTCAGCGGCTTCCCCAATTTCTTCATTCTCCTCGGCCCCAACACCGGCCTGGGCCACAATTCCGTCGTGCTCATGATCGAGGCGCAGGTCCGCTACGTGATCAAATGCCTGAGGCTCATGCGCGAACGAAACATCGGCGCCATGGAGGTTCGTGCCGAATCGCAGCAGCATTTCGCCGCCAATCTTCGCGACCACATGGCGCGCACGGTTTGGCAATCCGGCGGCTGCCGCAGCTGGTACCAAGACACGCACACCGGCGAGAACACCGCGCTGTGGCCCGGCTCCGTCATCGATTACATGCGCAAGATGCGCTCGGTTGCTGCCTCGGAATATGTCTTGAGGCCCGCTCCGCCAACGGGTTAGGGGGCACAGACCTCCACACCAAGCCCAGGCGAACGGGCGGATGTGCGAAGAACAAATGGTATCGGTCGAACGAAGTTCGAGCGCCGTGAACCTGCGGCAAAAGCGGTGCCAGACCGAGAATGTGCGAGACACCTGGCAGACTAGGGCTTCAGCACCTTTAACCACATGTCAAGGTTTGCGGCGGGGACGTTTTTGCCAGGAGCCGTGAACCGAGCTTTTGGCGGGATCGGCCGCGGGCCAGGAGAGCTAGGAAAGTCCCGGCAGCAAGGTCGCGATCCCCTAAAGGTCGTGATGTCGCCGCTGAGTCCTCGAGGGACCTTTACGATCGCAGGAAGTCCACAAGGTTTTTAGGCATGGCTAGCACGTCTGCGGGCCTCTTTGTCAGATCGGCTGGCTGCTGGGCACTCGGGGCATCCTCGTTCTTGAGAGGTGCCAGAAACTTCGCCGCCGACGGCTCTTTGATAAGAGATCCTTGCCGTTGCGGAACGGGATTGGGCCGATGCTGGGACAGGGCTCAGTGGGAGCAGCAGGGAGCAAACGGCGCGGAAAAACGGCAATGCGCATACCGGGCCTCCCCTTCGGGGCTGCTAGGCGAGTTTAACGCGCGAAGTAGACTTTTGGATGGAAAGGCGCTTTGCGATTGTCGTCGTTTTCGAGGCCCTGAGGGCCCGAGTCAAACGGCTGTGTTCTCCGGCACGACCCGGAATACGGGATATTGCGCGGCCACGCGCGCGAACTCGGAAAGGGGCGCATCCTTGTCCACCGCGATATGCGGCCTCGCGCCCGGAGCGCGCTTCAAGTAGGCTTTCAGAACGGGGGCCCGCTCCTCCGCCGGAACCTCTTCTAGGCGAACTTGCTCGCGACGGCCGTGTCGCAGCGTCACGTGTCGACCCGCTGCCTTCGCATTGCGCACCCAATTTGCGTCCGGCCCCAGCATCGATACCAGATACCGTTCACCGCTGACGACGGCCATGACCAGCGGCAGGCTGACGGTGCGACCGGATCGCCGGCCGCGCACTTCCAGTGTCACCAGGTAATTGGGGGCAATCCCGAGCATGTGGACCGCAGCGGAGCATCGGTTGGCGACGCTCGCCAGCCAATTCGGGCGCCCACCACGATAGAGCCATTTCGCCAGGTTCATTGGCAAAGCATCCCCGATCGCGTGCTTAGGCAGCTACGCAATCGCAGCGCATGAAGCCCATTCTATACGCTTGCTCTCTCGACTGAGGGAAAAAGCGAAGACACCGTATACCACCCCGGCATTGGGAGGCTACAACCGTTGCCACTTGGCAAAGGTGACGGCCTGCGCCCGTGCTGTGCCCGATTCAGCCTCGTCCCAGTCATGACATCCATATTTCGGAGGGCCTGGTCTTGAGTGGCGGTGCTCGTCTCTCTCCGGAGTTAACCATCCGGTCTGTCTTTTCTCGCTCTGGTCCTAACTTTTGGTGCTGGCTGCAGCAACTGCTCGCCCATTGTGGAGGCGAGGACGCCCTGGCGTTGGCAACGTCAGGAGGGCACCGTTCGCTCCCAATGATCCTTCATTTGTTTCGAGATGAGCGATTGTGCGAAAATGGAGTTGAGAAAAGGGATGATGGGGAAAGCATGAGTACTTCTCTCGGAAAACATGCGACGCTAACCAAGCCAGAAGACTTTGGCAGCTTGCTCCAGGACGAAGGCATCATTTTCACGCAGCTGGACAAGGCGGTGAACTGGGCGCGCAAAAGCTCCATCTGGCCGCTCGCGTTCGGCCTGGCTTGCTGCGCCATTGAAATGATGTCCATGGCGGCAGCACGGTTTGATGTGGCGCGCTTTGGCGCTGAGGTTTTTCGTCCCTCGCCGCGCCAGGCCGACTTGATGATCGTAGCCGGCCGGCTCTCCCAGAAAATGGCGCCGGTCGTGCGCCAGCTCTACGATCAAATGCCCGAGCCCAAGTGGGTGATTTCCATGGGCGCTTGCGCCACGTCCGGCGGCGTCTTCAACAACTACGCCATCGTGCAAGGCTGCAATCAAGTCATTCCCGTGGATGTTTACGTTCCGGGGTGCCCGCCGCGGCCGGAAGCGCTGCTCTACGCGATTCTCCAGCTTCAGAAAAAGATCGAAAACGAAAAAGGTTCGTTCAAGCGCGCTCTGAATCTCGCCTAGTGGCAGAGGCCCGAGTCCATACTTGTCGTCGTCGCTACAAATGGCATTGCCGCGATGCTCTGCTCTTTCTACAACGACAGTTCTTGCCTGCTGTCTGAGTTGCGGCTGCTCGGCGGACCGCCTGCCTATCCCACCTGTCCCTCCTCCGCTGCCCCCTGCTGGTTGGACCCTTGTTTGGTCCGACGAATTCAACGGCCCGGACGGCGCTGCGCCGGATCTTGCGAAGTGGACCTACGACACGGGCGGCAAAGGGTGGGGCAACAGCGAACTGGAGTGCTACACCAACCGGTTGCAGAACGCCCAAATCAAGGGCGGCAATCTCGTCATCACGGCGCAACAGGAAAGTGTGGCTTTCGTTTGCTCGGATGGCTCCACGAACAACTACACTTCCGCGCGGCTCAAGACGCCGGGTTTATTCAGCCAGGCTTACGGTCGCTTCGAAACGCGCACCAAGATTCCCGCGGGGCAGGGCATGTGGCCCGCCTTCTGGATGCTTGGCAATAACATCACCACCGCCGGCTGGCCCACGTGCGGCGAAATCGACATCATGGAAAACATCGGCAAGGAGCCAGGTACGGTTCACGGCTCGCTTCGCGGCCCCGGTGGCCCCGGTACGACGAGCGGCACGAGCGACGCCACTTCCATTTTCACGCTGCCTGCCGGCCAGGCATTCGCCGATGATTTTCACCTCTTTGCTGTCGAGTGGGAGCCTGGCGTGGTGCGTTTTTATGTGGACAGCAATCTCTACGCAACGTTCAGCGAATCCCAGTGGCCCGCCGGCAGCACCTGGGTTTTCGATCATCCCTTCTTCATCATTTTGAACGTCGCCGTGGGCGGCAATTGGCCCGGCTCGCCCGATAGCACCACGGTTTTTCCTCAGCCCATGCTCGTCGACTACGTCCGCGTCTACACCAAGCATTGACTCGGCGCGCCGGTCGATCGTGATGGGTGACTCGTGAGTCTTGGTTCGTGACTGGGGAGGACTTCCGCTTCTCTCCTGCCCTCTGTGCTCTCGGCGCCCCTTGTGCTAAAACTCTTGTTGCCGATCCTCTGCAGAGAACGGAGCCACCCATGAGTGCGTCACCTGTGACTGGCTCGACCGTCACCGCGTCTCCCGATCCTGCTCGCCAGCTTTTGCGCCACACGCTTGCGACCGTTGCTTACCGCGGCGGAAAAGCGTTGCGCGGCGCGCCGGATCACTTTGGCACCTTCCATATCGGCGACAAGACGCGCACGCCGGCGCAAATTCTCGCGCATATGGGCGATCTTTTTGACTGGGCGCTCTCGATCGCGCAAGGCGAACAGACTTGGCACGACTCCGCGCCGCTGCCGTGGAACGCGGAGGTCGATCGCTTTTTCGCAGCGCTGCAAAAGTTCGACGATTACCTCGCTTCTTCGGAGCCGCTCCACGGTTCTGCTGAAGGTCTCTTTCAGGGCCCCGTCGCGGACGCGCTCAATCACATCGGCCAAATCGCCATGCTGCGCCGCTTGACGGGTTCTCCCATCCTCGGCGAATTATTTCAAAGCCGACATCGCCGCGGGCCGCCTGGGCCTCAAACAAGCCGTGCCCCGCCGCGAATTCGAGTAAAGTGTCGAACTACCGTGCGCGAATGTGAATGACTCTTTCCCACCTATGCGGGTTGAACCGGTGTTGCTTCGATCAGCGCGATGGCCCAGTCCTGGTCTTCTCGAACGAGCACAACGCCCATCCGGTGGATCCAGATACGTTCCATGCCGGCGCTTGTGCCACTTGCGGCCGGCAAGAAAAGCACCCCGTCTCGACAATGCGTGCTCTGTTGGCCTGGCTTGGACATTTGCCGCGACCGCGACCTGTGGCCGCCCTCTCAGCAAGGAAGCTTCGGAGTGTGTGTTGCGGGAAAGCCCACCGCAATTGGTGCTGGCGTCGTTTCGCAGAGACATCTCGTCGTGTGTCTCTGGGGCGGGATGCGAGGGGAAACCCTTAGTGCGTGATTGCTGCGGGCAATTCTTCCAGGCGCTCTTCGTGGGTCGCGCGGATAATTTGCAGTTCGACGTCGGTGGCGTGGAACGGGTACCGGACCGTGCCAAGCACGCCGCATTCCGCCATCTCCTTCGGATCCACCGAATCACTCGCCCCCGTCGTCAAGACCACGGGCGGCGTCCGCCCGGCGGAGTGGACGTGGTTCAGCAATCCCCGGAAGGAGCCGTCGGGCAACCGGTGATCGGAGAACACCAGCGCGATGTGTTGACGGGAGAGCACCTCTTCGGCCTGCTGGAACGTAGAAACAGAGATCACATTAACAGGGAGTTCTTCGAGGATTCGGATCAACGACCTGCGGTGTTCGAGATTAGCGGATGCCACCAAAATATCCCATTCCTTTGACATGTTCCCTCCGGTACCGAAAGGCTGCCAACCGAGACCTTGAAC
>Ga0209157_1004360_pt1 | contig 10592 bp, 12 predicted proteins | sample GraSoiAngelo_135_FD_185892 | JGI IMG/M metagenome (GOLD analysis project Ga0209157, IMG submission 185892) | Grasslands soil microbial communities from the Angelo Coastal Reserve, California, USA - 14_0929_05_40cm (SPAdes) (version 2) | ecosystem: Environmental > Terrestrial > Soil > Grasslands ... | reverse complement strand
TACTATGATAAAATCGATCGGCCACGCAAGGAATCTCTCGCCCCAGCCGGCGAGGACTATTTCTGAAGGCTGCGGCTGCGAACCGCCGCTCGAAGTTTCGCTCATTATGGGGTAATTGCATCTGCTTGGATATAATAGATCGGTTAGCTGTCAAAGATCCCGTATCGCTTTCAGTGACCGTATTTTGCTTCTTGATTACTTTGCATTCGATGACAGTGCGCGGGCTACCTACTTTCCGAGTCCACAAACACAGAATAGGAAGTTGCATCAAATGTTCCCTCGCCGTCTTTGACCATTGCAAACAACGTGTACACGCCGTCTTTGTCCACCGCGGACGCAAGGTCGAACATGACATTGACAGATTCACCCTGCCCCCACCTGTTGGCCTCTATTAAAGTGTAGCCCTGTGGTTTTTCGTAGTAGTAACCCGGCGGCAAAGGTTTGACCACAGTTGCTGCAAGTTTGCCGGCAGAATACGACAGCAATTGCTTATTCTGCTCGTAAATCGCTGGGGTGGGCATGTCGTCATAGTATATACTTATTTGCTCAAGATCTCCTTTCAAAAGCTGGCCGGAGATCCTGACCTGGCCGTTATTGATGCTAACGTTCAGCCCATAGTTGTTCTCAAAATTCTCCACAAATGCCAAATAATATTGATCGTAAACGATGCCAATGCTCACGTGCGTGTGATGCGGGTCGAGCATGTTGTCTTTGTGGCCATCGTTGCAGCATTCTTTGTCCTTGTACATCATCTCGTACTCGAGCTCATTGATGGTGGACAGCGGCTCGATCTTTTCACAGTCATGCAGGATGTTGGTACGGCAGTCTTCATACTGATCTGCGCTAAAGCCGGCAATCGCCACATTCTGCTGCACGCTGGCTTCGCCTCCGTAACGGGTGTACGTCATGTAGGGCTTTTCCCCGTTTGTCATCCAGTGGGATATCCTCTTTGTCTTGAATACGTCCTCTGCATGTGCTTGTGCAGCCTGGTTGGTGCTCAACTGTACCGGTTGCAAGCCAAAGTCGGCTCTGTCCTTGTTTATCTGGTCAAGCGCGTGCTGCACTAGCTCTTCGCGGGGAACGGTCTTGGGATCTTGGATCGGCGGCTGCAAAATCTTGATCGTGGGGTTGGTATCGGGGTGAGCTATCATGCTGATCAGAGTGGGAGCCAACATGAATAGCGCGACGGCGACCATCGCGATCGCCACCCCGGCCGCTATCTTGCCGGCATTGCTTTTCCTTGCCCGGGGTGATGCTGCGGCAAAATCATTTCGGGCACCGCACGTGGGGCAGACAGAGAGGAATGACCCGTACCGGTTGCCGCATACAGAGCAGTCTATCCAAGAGTCGGCCGTCTAGCATCTACCTCCACGCTAGCATACAATACAAAATACAATACCTTTTGCACTTTTTATCTCAATACATACAGCGATTCAAATAGGTTCTGCATTTACCCTCTAAAGGACGTACGTCTCGCCTTCCCTCACCAAGGTCATGTTCCTGGTTGCCCTTACGTACATCTCGGGATGCTTGGTATGTATCGGAAAGAGCATTCTGGCGTCGATCTCTTTTACCATGTGGAACAGGTCCGGCGCCTTTGCATGCCCGAGCAATGTATCTGGTGTCGCTCCATGCCAAACTTGTCAAGCCAGTTGTCGACACGCTCCTGGTTCAAGACCATTTCTTCGTTGTACGGCTCGCTTGCAGAATGGATGTAAAGCGTGCCGGTCTCGGAGGCTTGATGTCAATAAGTGATGCAAAGCTAAAGTAGCCAAGGGCGCACAGGTAGCGGCTCGGGTCCTGGCTTATCTCCGCCGCGGTCTTTGCGTTAGGCAGGCTAGCAAACGTGGCGTCCTAACAGTAATAGTCGCCATCCGCGTATGTTCCTGAAACCTGCTGGCTTGCAAATAACGACATCCTTGTCGTCATAATTTGGGATGCCAAGGTTTGGGTCCTGTGAAAGAAATTTCAAGTAATAGCAGTTCTTCAGTTTGACAACCAGCTACGCCCATTTTCCTTTGCTATCTTGTAAAACGTCCTGACCCTATCCATGTCCTTGAAATTGAAATCGGCAAACACAGTGAGTCAGGGTGCTTCGCCACAAGGCTGTTTCCCTCCCTGAACACCCCTTGCTCGCTTTCTCCCTCGGGATGTCAGTTATTCTCGTTCCTTCGCAAATAAGGGCAAGCGGTTTTACCGCCTTTGCTTCTGCCATGAACTCTTGCGTCATCTCGGGTCTCGCGCCGTGCAGCCGTACGTCGCCGGTGTAGACGACTGCGCCTGCGCTAGTGGAAATAATAAACCCATACGCGCCAGGTATTGAATGGTCAACATGGATCGGGTGTATTTCAAGCGAACCTACCCTGAACCTGCGGCCAGACCGAAATTCGTTGATTTTCCTTGCAACCGGCTTCGCTCCCTTCTTTGATGGCCTTGGGAGGAAGTCAAACACCTCCCACTCAAAGTCCCGAGGCGCCTCTTTCCTGTATCGACCTTAGAAAGGTATGGCACGTAGTCCCAATGTAGAGCGGGATTTCGCGGGAAGAAACGAAATATAGTCGACGTGGTCCGCATGGGCGTGTGAAACGAACACCGCGTCGAATGCAGGCGCTGCAGCCTTCTTGCCTGCCATCTCCAGCAGGTCGTCCCTGTAAATCCCTTCAAGGTCCGGGATTAGGCCCATCTCTATGAAGTCGACAATGCCGTTTGCAGATCTGGGTTTCAGGTATTCTTCAAAGAATCTTGCGCGCCGGGAAAATCCCTTGCCAAAGTCGAGGGGTGGCGATCCTTATATCCTAGTTATCTCTGACTTGGGATTATAGATAAGAGCAAGCACGTGCTCTCGCATTTCCTTCTGCTGCATTAACCCGCGATGCGCTATTGTGGTTATCGAGCTGTCGTTGCGTACGCCGCGCATCTTCATGCAAAGGTGTTCGCCTTCTGCTATCACCAGCGCGCCCTTTACTCCCATACGCACAAGCTCGTCGGCTATCTGTTTTGTTAGCCTCTCTTGAATCTGGAGCCTGCGTGAATACTTCTCGACCAGTCTTACTAGTTTTGAAACACCAAATACCTTGCCAGATGGCACATAGGCGACATGGATCTTGCCAAAGAACGGCAGCATATGGTGCTCACACATGCTGTAAAACTGTATGTCCTTTGCAATGACTGCATCAGTATCTTCTGAAAAGCTGACATCAAGCTCTGCGTCCATCCTGTATCCTCCGAAAATTTCTTCGTACATGTCGGCTATCCTGCTAGGGGTGCCTGCGAGCCCTTCTCTGTCGGGGTTCTCGCCTAGCTCGAGCAAAAGCTGTCTTACTAGTTTTGCAATCCTCCTCTTGTTAATCAGTGTCTTGTCTGTTGTCAATTTTTGATTTTTACCTGACTCCAATGATTTTATGCAGCTGCGGCACTATTCTGACCTGATCGTACAGAGGGTAGACCGCATCGTAAAAGCCAAAAAGGACATCCAACGGAGGCTCGTCAATTTTATAACTTGGCTGTATTATAAATCCTGCTATCTCGGCCGGCTTGGTAAAACTGAACACCTCGCGTACCAATTCCTTGAATTCTTTAAGGCTTGACGAATTCGTCACTACTACTTTAATATAGGTAGTTTTGCCACTGCTGATCGCCAACTTGAGGCAATCTAGCTCGTTCCGCAGCAGGCTGCCGTAGTGTTTTTCGTCCACCACCTTCGAGTCCCTGAGCTTGAACTCTATCTTGACGAGGTCAATGTAGCCCAGGACCTTGGCAAACCTCGTGGCATCGTAGCAGGCTGACTCCAGGTACGTCCTAAGGCCCTTTCCTTTGACAAATTTCGCAAGTTCAATGAGCGCCTCATGCTGCACCAATGGCTCACCGCCAGTAAAATTGACCTTGTAGGTGTTAACGTGGAGGTTCTTTGAAATGAGCTCTTTTGCACTATCGATCGAGTAGTCAGAGCCGCTATCCAGCGGTAGCGCGTAAGGCGTGTCGCACCAGTGGCACTTCAGCGGGCATCCTGCCATCCTGACAAACATTGTCTTGGTGCCAAACAGTATGCCCTCTCCCTCGATGCTGGTGAATATCTCACTTAGCTTTATCCTTGTGTTTGCCGCGGCTTTCTGTCGCATAATCTGTCTTGTCCTCTATCTGTGCAGTGGTGAATGCTTTTTTCCTATTTATACACGATTCGCACCTCCCGCAGTGCAAATATCTCTTCCCCGCCCTGACGCCCGCAGAATAGCAGCTCCACGTCTGGAATATCCTTTCACCCAGTATCTTGTAGCCAGCTTTGAGCAGTGCAGGCTTGTCAAGGCCCATCACAGCCGGCGACAGCATCGTTATTTCTTGTCGCATGCCACCAATGATAGCATCAGACTCGGCAATGTTGAGCGCTTCATTTATCGCGCTGACAAATGCCGGCCGGCAGTCAGGATAGTGTAAGATATCGCCGGTGTGCGCTCCGTAGGCGACAACTTTGGCGTTTATGCTCATCGCCCATGCAGTACCTATCGTTAGAAATATGGCGTTGCGAACCGGCACCACTAGGCTCTGCGAAAAATCATGTGACAGCTTCTGCCTGCTATCTGTCAGGGCATTGGTTTTGCCGTAGAGCCTCTTCATGAAGCTGATGTCGACAACATTGTGATCCTTTGCCTTCAACACCTTGGCGAAATAGCGAGCGCGTTCTATCTCGCGTTTTGCGCGCTGGCCATATACAAAGGTGAGCAAGTAGAGGTCATAGCCGTCGTTCGCTGCAAGCGAAGCAGCATAGCAGATAGAATCGAGTCCACCACTTACAATACACACAGCCCCCGGCTTAGCCATGACGATGATTTGAAAGGGTGACTATTTTGTATATCTCCAAATGATCTTCTTATGCTGCGGATACGTTCCGATAAGCTCAACTCTCTTGCCAAGTACCCAGTCGCGGTAGTCAAATCCAGGCGACATGGTGCAGCCAAGAAGGCAGTACGATTTCTTGCTATCAAGCGACGCAGCAAACCAGGTGTCGGCCTTTATGACTGCTTGGGGAGTTCCGCCACTGCCTATTTTTATTTTAGACAATTTTCCATCACTGGCTATCGCATAGAGCGTGATTGAACTGCCCGCGTAATGGTGCCAGATCTCGTCTGACTTGAGCTTCTGAAATGCGGAGAACTGGTCTCCCACGAGCATGTAATAGATTGCAGATGAAATACTTTGCGGCCGATCGTGCCCTTCAAAATCTACAACTGTATCAGATCTGTATGTTTGCTTGAAGTAGCCGCCTTCGGAGTGCTTTTCAAGCTCGAGCTTTTTGACCAACCGCGCGGCCTCTTTGTTCAACGCGCGAGTATCATGACTGCAATTTATTAAATCTTGAAAGACATTAATGCGGGCTGGGCCAGAACAAGCTTAAATTGATTATCGGTTTGATTGGCAAGGCCAATGTCGGCAAGTCAACATTCTTTAACGCAGGAACAGAGCTCGCAGTGCCTACAGCCAATTACCCTTTTACAACGATCGAGCCCAACGTGGGCGTCGCCTATGCGAGAGTAAAATGCGTCTGCCGTGAGTTTGGGGTTCAGGACAATCCTGTACACTCGATCTGCATCGACGGCAACAGGTTCATCCCTGTAAAGCTGGTCGACGTGGCCGGCCTCGTCCCGGGTGCCCACGCTGGCAAGGGTCTTGGCAACAAGTTCCTTGACGACGCCAGGCAAGCCGACGCGCTTATACACATAGTGGATGCTTCAGGCTCGACAGACAACTGTGGCAAGTCGGTGCCGGCGGGAACGGGCGATCCAATATTTGACATCCAGTTTGTAGAGGAAGAGTTCGACCTGTGGCTTGCTGCTCTAGTCGGGAGGGACTGGGCAAAAAATGCCAGAGAAGCCGAAGGACTGGGGCAAAAGCTGGAGCAGCTGCTTGCAAAGAGGCTGTCCGGCCTTGCAATAACAGAGCAGCACGTGTCAGCCGCAATTCATGCGTCAGGCCTTGGAATGAAAAAGCCGGTGAGCTGGACAGAGGACGACATACTTACCTTTTGCAAAATATTGCGCTCAAGGGCAAAGCCTTTTGTGATTGCGGCCAACAAGGCCGACCTGCCCTCGGCAGACGCAAACATCGCGAAGATGAAGTCAGCAGGCCTTGAAGTGATCCCGTGCGCTTCAGAAGCCGAAGCGCTCCTAAGAAAGGCATCAAAGAAAGGCGTTCTTCACTATCTGCCCGGCGACAGCTCGTTTGACCTCAAGCCTAATGTTGCATTGAATGCGCAGCAGGAGAAGGCACTTGACATTGTAAGGACGCTGATGCAAAAACATGGTTCCACCGGTGTCCAGGAAGCGATCAACATAGCATGTTTCAAATTGCTGCACAACATCGCTGTCTACCCTGTGGAAGACGAGTTCAAGTTGATAGACAAGAAAGGAAACATCTTGCCCGATGTCAGGCTATTGTCCGAAGGCTCTAGTGCCAAGGACCTGGCAGAGACAGTGCATGCCGACCTTGCAAGAGGGTTCTTGTACGCCGTCAACGCAAGAACAAAGCAGAGGATAGGCGCCGATCACAAGCTGAAAAGCGGCGACGTGATTAAAATAGTGTCGGCGACAAGCAGGGGATAGCAATGCTGTGCTTAGGGATTGAAAGCACCGCGCACACGTTTGGATGTTCTGTGGTTGAATCAAAAGGTAAAGTGCTCTCTGACGAGCGCGACGTGTACAAGGCGCCTGAAGGAAGTGGGATACATCCAAGGGATGCCTCACGTCATCACATGGAAGCCTGCTCCGCTGTTTTACGCCAATCATTGTTATCTGCTGGCGTTTCGATGAAGGACATAGACATTGTAGGCTATTCTGCCGGGCCCGGGCTCGGGCCTTGCCTTCGCGTCGGCGCTGTTGCTGCAAGGACTCTGGCCGGCTTTTACAAAAAGCCGCTAGTGCCCGTTAACCACGCCCTCGGGCACTTGGAGCTTGGGGCGATGCTCACCGACGCTACTGACCCACTCGTCCTATTAGTGTCTGGGGGACACACTATGATACTTGCATTCTCTCACGGAAGATGGCGTGTCTTTGGCGAGACACTTGACATCACTGTCGGCCAATTGCTTGACCAGTTTGGAAGGACGCTTGGCTTTGCATCGCCATGTGGCGGCAGGATTGAACAGCTGGCAGTCCAGTCGGCCGGTAAATACATGCAGCTGCCATACATCGTCAAGGGAAACGATGTTTCGTTTTCCGGCCTCCTGACCGCTGTGACAAAGCTAGCATCGGAGGGGGTAGAGGCGACTGACACATGCTATTCTCTGCAGGAGACCGCATTTGCGATGCTGGCAGAGGCAGTCGAGCGCGCCCTTTCATTCACCGGCAAGAAAGAGATGATGATAGTGGGTGGAGTCGCGGCAAACAAAAGGCTTGCCCAGATGCTTGAAGCTGCGTGCGGCCGCCAGGGCTCCAAGCTGTTTGTGTGTCCGTTAAAGTTCGCCGGCGATAACGGCGCACAGATCGCGTGGACCGCGATTCAGCAATATCAGGATACAAAAAAGCAGATCAAAGTAGAAAAATCGTTTGTGCAGCAGTCCTGGCGGCTGGACACCGTGGACGTCAGCTGGCGCCGATGAGCTGCTTTATTTGGCGCTCCCACTTGCCGTTGTTAAACACCCCAAACTTGTAAGTCTCATTGTCGGACACTACAACCAGCTTTTTTACAAGGAACCCCTCAGCCCTGACAGACGAAATCTTCGCCAGCGGTATGTCAAGTGCAATGTCGCCCTCTTTTTTTGACAGGGTGGCTAACCTGCCCTGCGTCTTTTGGAAGACCAGCCTGCGGTCAGTAAGGAAGAGCAAGCCATTTCTCAGCTTATCCTCGGCGCAGTCTTCGTCAAGAAGTACTTTTTCGCCGGGCGCCGGCTCGAAACTCACCACCTTTTTATCTCGAAGGCCGAGGCTATATTACTATTGCAGCCACGGCTGATGAAAAGGGGTGCGGAGGCAGACATCTATCTTGTAGAATGGGGCGGCAAAAAGGCAGTCTCCAAAGTACGAACTCCCAAGCCATATAGGCATCAAGAGCTGGACTCTGCGATCAGGAAGCACAGGACAGTCCATGAGGCCAACTTCATGTCCACAGCCAAGGCCGCCGGTGTCACGACGCCGTTTGTACATTTTGTTGATCCTGTCAAGGCCGAAATAATAATGGACTTTGTGGAAGGCGAAAACGTTAGGGTCGGGATAACGCCTGACCTCTGCTACGAAATGGGCCGCTACGCCGCCATGCTGCACGCAAATACTATAATCCACGGTGACCTGACGACTTCAAACTTCATAGCAAACAAGAAACTCGTCTTGCTGGACTTCGGACTGTCGTACTACTCGGAACGTATTGAAGACCTGGCAACTGACATTCGATTGATAAAAGAAGTTTTTACCAGCGCGCACATTGTAGTCAAAAAGGCATTTCCACGTTTTGTACAAGGATACGCAAGCATCGCCGGCAGGAAACGAACAGACAAAATCTTGGAAAATGTCAGAGAAATAGAGCAGCGCGGCAGATACGCCCGGGTGACTTGATATTGCGAGACGTAACCTTTGCAAGCACCAATCAGAACAAGTACCGCGAAGTTCAGTCGATACTCTCAACTCACGGCGTTGCCGTCGACTTTGCGGAGATAAACCTAGCTGAGATTCAGTCAGACTCGCTTGAAGAGATTGCCAGGGAAAAGGCCAAGAGCGCGTTTGCCTACGTCAGCAGGCCGGTGATCGTCGAAGACGACGGACTGTTTATTGGCGCCTTGAAAGGCTTTCCGGGCCAGTACTCGTCGCACGCTTACAAGACAATAGGAAACGACGGCATCATGAAGCTGCTTGCAGGCTCAGCCAACAGGACGGCGTCATTTCGGTCCCTCATAGCATTCTATGATGGCGAACACCTGTCAATATCAGAGGGAAGAGTTGAAGGCAGTATATCCTATGAAATAACCAAAGGCGGCTGGGGTTTTGACCCAGTCTTTGTCCCTGCCGGCACAAGCCTAACCTTTGCGCAATTGAAAGAGAGAAAAAACGAGTACTCACACCGCAAGAGGGCGCTTGACAACTTTGCAAAGTGGTACCTGAAGCTATGACGCCGGCATTATGTATTCCTTAATCCACCTGTCGGTGTAGCGCGCTTGGTTCTGCAGCACCACTATTCTCGAAACCTCGCTCTCGTCCATCATCTTGAACGAGGACATCTTTTCGCACAACTGTATTGCAAAGTCCCTCACCTCCTTCATTTCCAACATGTGATCCTGTTCCAGCCGCCGATTCGACATACCGATGTGCATGTACGATTTCAGCTCAATAAAGTGGGGATTCCCCTTCGCCATCATTTCACCAAACTCGCCGACAAAATTCTTGCTGTCGTTGTACCCCCTTATCAGGGTCATGCGGAGTACCGTCCTTGTATTGACGGTAGCGAGGAAGCGTAGGCTCTCCCACCATCGCTCCCATGCGTCTTTGTGCAGCGGCCTGTTGATCTGGTGGAACATCTTTTTGTTGGACGCGTTGGTCGACAGGTAGATCTGTGTGGGCAGCGCGTCTTCGGCAGTGAGCCTCCTAAGCATGTCGGGCTCCTGCCCGTTTGTAACAAGAAAAATCGACTTTGTAGCCTTGAGCGACTTCAAATATTTTATCAGCTTCGGTAGCTTTGGATACATCGTCGGTTCGCCTGACAACGAAATAGCATAATGGGCGGGGAGCAATGACTCATCAAGCTTGCGCTTGTCGTTCTTTGTGTTACCGTAATATCCGTTTATCAGCTTTTTTCGCTCAGCCATCAATTGCTCGACTATTACGTCTGGCTCGTCCACCAGCTCCTCCGGCATTTCAAGCGTGTCATAAAATTCGGTAGGCCGCCAGCAGTAAATGCATCTGTTCTCGCAGTTCATAGCAGCCGGCGTCATCTCCATGCACTGGTGTGTTGAGATCCCATAGAACTTGTGTTTGTAACAGTTGCCTTCGTTTGCAAACGACTTTCTTGTCCAGTGGCACAGCTCCACTGCAGAGTGGTTGTAGACGCCGTATTTCGCTTTCTCCAATCTTGCCTTGAGCTGGGGAGTTATCTGGATCAGATTGTCAGTAGAATGCGAAACGTGCTCGTCAGAGCAGCTCATCTCTGCAAGATGGGTTACAGATCAGATTTAAATTTTGCACTGTATAGACTAATCGCCGTGGCAGTCGACACTGAAATGATAATGCAAGTGGGACTCGAGCTCGCCGGCTGGAAGAAAATGCCTGCGGATAGCGCCGTGCACGTAAAGGGTAAAAACATTAGCAAGGTGCTGATCGCAATCGACGTCGGCACGGCAGAGCTCATGCTAGCACAGCAGCTTGGATGCGGAGCCGTCATTGCGCATCACCCGCTTGGAATAGCCTCTGTCAACTTTTACAAAGTGTTTGACAGGCACGCGGACTTTATGGCAGAGCATGGCGTGCCAAAACGGATCTCACAGCAGGCCGTGGAGAAGCTCAAAGAGCGGGTTGAGACGCGCAACCACGCCGATATTTACGACGACGTTGTCGGAGCAGCGAGGGCGCTTGGCATGCCGCTTGTCAATATCCACCAGCCGTGCGACGAATACATGCGGC
>Ga0209157_1004358_pt1 | contig 10593 bp, 7 predicted proteins | sample GraSoiAngelo_135_FD_185892 | JGI IMG/M metagenome (GOLD analysis project Ga0209157, IMG submission 185892) | Grasslands soil microbial communities from the Angelo Coastal Reserve, California, USA - 14_0929_05_40cm (SPAdes) (version 2) | ecosystem: Environmental > Terrestrial > Soil > Grasslands ... | reverse complement strand
CGGCCTATCTCGCCGGCCGTGCGCGCAGCGCGACGCTCATCGCCGCCGCCGGGCTGGCCACCTTCTTCGTCTTCGTCTGGGCGACCAGCGAGATCTTCCTCTTCGACCTCGGCGAGGTTGCGTGGATCTTCACCAGCCTGATCCTCCTGAACCTGCTCCTGGCGGCGACCGCGCCGCGCTGGGCCGGATGGCGCGCCGCGATCTACGTGTACGAGTGGGTCCAGGTGATCATCCTGAGCGTCATCCTCCATCGCTTGGGCGGCCTGATGATGGGCACCCTCTTGATCACCTATGCATTCCCGGTGATCCATGGCGAGATGCTGCGCTCCGACAGCTGGGTGTTCGTGACCGCGAACCTCTGTGCCGCCTGCTACGCGGTGATGGCGTGGGTCGAGAGCACGGCGCTCAGCGAGGTCCGCGTCGACATCCACCAGCAGGTGGCGTTCGTCACCATCGCCTTCCTCACGCTCAACTTCGTGGCGCTCTACGCCAACCGCTACGGCTCCCAGCTGCGCAACCTGGCGCGGCACCTCCAGGCGAAGGTGGCGGAGCGGACGGTGGAGCTGTCCGCGGTGAACGCCGAGCTCGCCGCCAAGGCGCGCGCCCTCGAGGAGAAGCAGGAGGAGCTCAAGAGCTTCGTCTACACCGTCACGCACGATCTGAAGAGCCCGCTCAGCGCGATCCTGCTGATCGCCGACCTCCTCCTGCAGCGCGAGGCGGCGGGGCTCGCGGCCGAGAGCCGCGAGGACCTGGAGCGCATCGTGCGCCTGGCGGGGGGGACCGAGGACATGATCCGCGACCTGCTCGAGCTGTTCCGCATCACCTCGCAGCCCGAGGCCCCGGCCTGGGTCGAGCTGGGCGTGCTGGTCGAGGGCGCGCTCGAGACGCTCCGCCCGCAGATCGCCGCCAAGGGGGCCCGGGTCGAAGTCGGCGCGCTGCCGCGCGTGTGGGGGCAGCCGCGCAAGCTCGGGCACGTGGTGAGCAACCTCCTCGGTAATGCGGTGAAGTACGTCGCCGCCGACCACGGCGAGATCACCGTGTCGGGCGGGGTCGAGAACGGGAGCGCCCGCCTCTCGGTGCGCGACAACGGCATCGGCATCCCGCCCGCCTACCACCGCGGCATCTTCGAGCTCTTCGGCCGGGTGCCCGGGCAGGAGCAGAAGGTCGACGACCAGGCGGTCGGCGGCACGGGCGTCGGCCTGGCGGTCGTGAAGCGCATCGTCGAGGCGCATGAGGGGAGCGTCGCGGTGGAGTCCCGGCCCGGGGCGGGGAGCTGCTTCACCGTCCGCCTGCCCGCCAGCGGAGAGGGGTAGCGATGGAAGGCGCCGTACCCGTGCTCGTGGTGGACGACAATCAGGGCTTCCTGCGCGCGGCGCGGGCCGTGCTCGAGGAGGCGTTTGCGGTGCACACGGTCGAGAACGGCACCGACGCTCTCGCCTTCCTCGGGCGCCGACCGCCGTTTGCCGACGCGCCGCGCCCGGCCTTCATCGTGCTCGATTTCCGCCTCCCCGACATGGACGCGCCCGCGGTGCTCGAGCGGCTCGGCGCCGACACGGAGCTGAGCACCATCCCCGTGCTGGTGATGAGCCAGGCCGACTGGGAGGAGGACGCGGCCGCGGCGCGCGCCGCGGGAGCACGCCAGTTCCGCGTCAAGCCCTCGCGCGTGCAGGCCCTGCGCGAGGTGATCGTCACCTTCTGGGAGGAGCACGCCCATGCCGGCGCGCGTCCTGCTGATCGAAGATAACCCCGAGACGGCGCGGCTTCTCGCGGGGGGGCTCGGCGCGGGGAGCGCCCCGTTCGAGGTGGCGGCCGAGTGCTCGGCCCGCGACGGTCTCCGGCATCTCGCCGAGCACGAGGTCGACTGCGTTCTCCTCGACTACCGCCTGCCCGACGCCGACGGACTCGAGTGCCTGCGCGAGATCCGGCAGCGCTGGCCCGACGTGCCGGTCGTGGTGATCACCGGCGCCGGTTCGGAGGAGGTGGCGGTCGAGGCGATGAAGCTCGGGGCGAGCGACTACCTCGTCAAGCACGGCAAGTACCTCGTCACCGTACCGGTGGTGGTGCGCGAGGCGCTCGGCCGCCGCGAGCTGGAGCGGACGGCGGCGCGGTACCGGAGCGCGCTCCGCTCCTCGCGCCGCGAGGTGAGCCGGCTCCGCCGCGAGCTGCGCGAGCGCTACCGCCTCGACGGCATCATCGGCGAGAGCGCCGCCATCGAGCAGGCGCTCTTCCTGGCCGAGCGCGCGGCGCAGACGCGGGTCACGGTGCTGCTCGAGGGCGAGACCGGCACGGGCAAGGAGCTCTTCGCGCGCGCCATCCACTATCACGGCCCGCGCGCGCGGGGCCCCTTCCTGGCCCAGAACTACGCCGCGCTGCCCGAGGGGCTACTCGAGAGCGAGCTCTTCGGACACGTGCGCGGTGCCTTCACCGGCGCCGAGCGGGCCCGGCGCGGCCTTTTCGAGGAGGCCGACGGGGGGACGCTCTTCCTCGACGAGGTGAGCGAGGCGAGTCCCGCCATCCAGGCGAAGCTCCTGCGCGTGCTGCAGGACGGCGAGGTGCGACCGGTGGGCGCCAGCGGCGGGCGAAAGGTCGACGTGCGCGTCATCGCGGCGAGCAACGGCGACCTCGGGGAGGCGGCACGCGCCGGCCGCTTCCGCCCGGACCTCTACTACCGGCTGCATGTGTTTCCGATCCGGCTCCCCGCCCTGCGCGAGCGCCGGGGGGACATCCGCCTGCTCGCCGTGCATCTGCTCGAGCAACTGTCCGCGCAGGAGGGCAAGAAGCTCCGCGGCTTCGACCCGCGCGCGCTCCGGCTCCTCGAGCGCTACCCGTGGCCCGGCAACGTGCGCGAGCTGGAGAACGAGATCCACCGGCTCATCCTGTGCGCCGAGCCCGGCGAGCGCATCACGCCCGACCTCCTCGCCGCGTGGATCGTCGACGGCGCGCCCCCCGCCGCGGGCGACGGCGCGCGCCCGCTCAAGGAGATCGTGCGCGAGGTCGAGCTCGCGACCATCCGCGCGCGGCTCCGCGCGCACGGCTACCACCGCGTCGCGACGGCGCGCAGCCTGGGGATGACGCGCGAATCGCTGTGGGCGAAGCTCCGGCAGCTCGGCTTCGTGGTCCCTCGCCGGGGCTCGGACGACGAGTGACGAAAACGGCGGCCGGGCCGCCCTTCACCTCACGGGGAGGTTGCGGGCCCGCAGGTGAGGCGACTGACGCGGAGCGCTCCCACCCCTACCCCCGCGCCAGCGGCACGTTCACGTTGTACTGATACGGTCCGCGCCCGACCGAGAGCAGGATGCTCCGCGCCGCGCGCACCTCGACCATCTTCCGCCGCAATTCCGCCACGGAGCGGAGCGGCGTGCCGCCGAGGCCGAGGAGCCGGTCGCCCTTCTGCACCCCGATGCGCGCCGCCGGGCTCCCCGAGCGCACCCGGCGCACGACCAGGCCCTCGTCGTCGGCCACGGCCTCGAGACCGAGGAGCTGCCAGGCGAGCTCGTCGGCGCGCGCGACGGGGAAGGCCGCGGCCGCGAGCCGGACGTCCTCGTCGCGGCCGTCGCGCCGGAGCGTCAAGGTGACGCCGTCGCCCTCCGCGTGGTCCTCGATGCGCTGCTCGAACTCGTCCCGTGAGGCCACCTCGCGCCCGTCCACCTTCGTGATCGCGTCGCCGCGTGCGAGGCCGGCGGCCTGGGCCGGGCTCTTCGACTCGACCTCGGCCACCACCACGCCGCGGCGCACGCCGAAGCGCTCGGCCAGCTCCGGGCTCAGGTCCTGCACCACGAGGCCGATCCAGGCGTGGCGCACCTCTCCGTAGGAGACCAGGTCCTTCATCACGCGGCGCGCACGGTCGACGGGGATGGCGAAGCCGATGCCCTGCGCCTTGCCGTAGATGGCGGTGTCGATGCCGACCAGCTCGCCCTTGATGTTCAGGAGCGGCCCGCCCGAGTTGCCCGGGTTGATCGAGGCGTCGGTCTGGATGAAGTCGGTGTAGGTGCGGTCCTCGTCGCGCAGCGAGCGGCCGACCGCGCTCACCACGCCGGTCGTCACCGTGTGCGAGAGGCCGAAGGGGTTGCCGATCGCGATCACCGTCTCGCCGATCATGAGATCGGCCGAGGTGCCGAAGGGGATGTGCGGCAGGTCCCCGCCCGCCTTGATGCGCAGGACGGCGATGTCGGCGTCGGCGTCCGCGCCCACCAGCTTGGCGTCGAACTCGCGCTGGTCGATCAGCGTCACCTGGATGCGGCTGGCGCGCTGGATCACGTGCGACGATGACGCCCGAGCCCAGGCTCGTCGTCTTGAAGCGCCGCGGGCGCGGGTCGACGAAGTCGCGGAAGAACTCCTCGAAGAACGGGTCCTGGGGGAAGGGGAACGGGGAGCCGCGCTGCTCGACGATCTGCTCGGTCGAGACGTTCACCACCGCCGGGCTCGCCTTCTCGACCGCCTGCACGACCAGGCTCCGCCGCTCCGGGTCGCTCTCCGCGCCGCGCGCAGCCGCGACGGCGGGGAGCGCGAGGGCCGCGATCAGGAGTGCCGCCGCCTTCGCCATCGGTCGCTTCTCTCCTCGCCGTCCGCGAGCGTGAAGTCAACCTGCCGGCGTTCGATCGAGACCCCGGCGACCGCCACGCGGACCGGATCGCCGACGCGGAAGGTCCGCCGCGTGCGCCGGCCGCGCAGCAGGTGCTGGCGCTCGACGTGATCGTAGAAGTCGTCGCCGAGCGTGCTCACGTGCACGAGGCCCTCGACGAACACGTCCGCGAGCTCGACGAAGAAGCCGAACGGCACGACGCCCGAGACGAAGCCGTCGTAGGCCTCGCCCACCTTGTCCTGCATGAACTGGACCTTCTTCAGCGCCACGAGCTCCCGCTCGGCGTCCATCGCCGTGCGCTCGCGCCGCGAGGACTCCTCGGCGATGGCGCCGAGATCGGGCGGCACGCGCCCCGTCCCGAGGATGCGGTGCACGACCAGGTCGGGGTAGCGGCGGATGGGCGAGGTGAAGTGAGTGTAGCAGGCGGCGGCGAGGCCGAAGTGGCCGAGGGGCTCCGCGGCGTAGCGCGCCTGCTGCATGGAGCGGAGGAGGATCGTGTTGACGAGCCGTTCCTCGGCGCGTCCCTTCACCTGCTCGAGCACGGCGGCGAACGCCTTGGGCGCCGCCCGTCCCTCCTCGATCCGGAGACGCAGGCCGAAGCCCTCGAGGAAACGCGCCAGCTCGCTCACGCTCTCCGCGGTCGGGGGCTCGTGCACGCGGTGGAGGAAGGCGAGCTTCCGGCGCCCGAGCTCGCGCGCCACGGCCTCGTTGGCGGCCAGCATGAACTCCTCGATCATCTGGTGCGCGATCGAGCGCTCGGCGCGCACGATCTGCTCTGGACGGCCGCGCAGGTCGAGCACCACCTCGGCCTCGGGAAGGTCGAAGTCGATGGCGCCCCGCTGGCGGCGGCGGGCCATGAGCAGGCGCGCCAGCGCCTCGGCGCGCTCGAGGGGCTCGACCAGCGTGCCGAGGGCGGCGCGTACCGCCGGGTCGCGGTCGACGAGCGCCTGGCGGACCTGGGTGTAGGTCAGGCGCGCGGCGCTGCGCATCACGGCGTCGTGGAAGGAGACCCCGGTCTCCCGCCCGCGCGCGTCGAACTCCATGCGGACGGCCTTCGCCAGGCGGTCCTCGTCGGGCTTGAGGCTGCAGATGCCGTTCGACAGCTCCTCGGGCAGCATGGGGAGGACGCGGTCGGGGAAGTAGACGCTCGTGCCGCGCGCGCGGGCCTCGAGATCGAGCGGGCTCCCGGCGGGCACGTAGTGCGCCACGTCGGCGACCGCGACCGTGAGCCGGAAGCCAGTGCCCCGGGCCTCGACCAGCACGGCGTCGTCGAAGTCGCGCGCGTTCTCGCCGTCGATGGTGACGATGGGGAGGCTGCGCAGGTCGAGGCGCCCGGCGGTGGCCGACGGCGGCACGCGCGCCGGCATGCGGCGCGCGGCGGCGGCCACCTCGGGCGGGAACTCGCGGGGCAGGTCGTGGGCGGCGATCACCACCTCGCTCTCGACCCGGGGGTCGGTGGCGGGCCCGAGGACGGCGGTGACGCGCGCCTCGGCGTCGGAGGCGAGGCCGGGGTAGCGGACCAGGTCCGCGACCACCATGTCGCCGTCGGCAGCCCCGCCGTCGGCGCCGCGCGGGACCAGGACGGGCACGGTGATGCGCTGCTCCTGCGGGACGACGACGGCGGAGGTCCTGCCGCGCCGCAGCACGCCGATCACCCGGCTCGTGCCGCGCTCGAGCACCCTGGCGACGCGGCCCTCGGCGCGCCCGCGGCGCCGGAAGCGCTCGACGCGCACCAGCACCCGGTCGCCGTGCATCGCCGGGCGGACGCCGGAGGCGGGCACGTACACGTCCTCCTCGTCGGGGTCGTCGGTGACGCAGAAGGCGAAGCCGGCGGGACTCGAGTGGAGACGGCCGGCCACGAGGTCGAGCCGGGCGGGCAGGGTGAAGCGATCCCCCTTGGTGCGCACGAGGGCGCCACGGGCCTCGAGGGCCGCGAGCCGCTCCTCGCCGCTCCGGCGCTCGTCCCGCGAGACGCGCGCGGCGCGTAGGAGATCCTCGGCCGCCACCGGGCTCTTGCGGCGCTCGACGGCCGCGAGCAGCCGCGCCTCGAGGGCAGCTTCCTCCTCGCTCGGCGCTGCGGCGGTGATCTTCGGGCGAGTCAGGGTCGAGACGGGTTCGGACTCACTCGGCGAACACGGCGGCCGCGACGACCGACGTCCACAGCCCCTCCCGGTCCCCGATGGCGGACTGGGTGACGTTGCGCGTGATGACGATCTTGTCGCTCATCCGCCAGATGTCCTTGCGCTCGTCGTAGCTCGTGTTGGGGTCGAAGTCGACGCCCAGGATGGTGGCCAGCATGGAGGCCGCCAGGTCCTCGGCGTAGTCGCCGGCCTTGTTGTCGGTCTGGCCGTAGCTGTGGTGCTCGGACAGGTAGCCGTACTGGTTGCGGTCCTTGGGGATCGCGACGCCGACCGAGGCGGCCACCAGGCGGTGCGGCTCGTTGGTGGCGTTCTCGCTCATCACGACGTGGAGCACCTGGCCCGACTTGAGGAGCTTCTGCCCCTCCTGGGGCGAGATCAGCTTGCAGTGGGGCGGGAAGATCGACGACACGCGCACCAGGTTGTACTGCGCGATGCCCGCCGAACGCAGCGCCATCTCGAAGCTCGAGAGCTTCTCGCGGTTCTTGCCGACGCCCTTGGTCAGGTAGATCTTCTTGGGAACGTACGAGATGCTCATACCGCAGCTTGGTGAGAGCCCCTAACACGATCGTCCCCGCGCCACAAGTTTCAGGCTCGTGAAGACTCGGTGCGGGCGGCGGCGGGGCCGCCGCCGGCGCTCCGCGAGGCATCCCCTCCCTCGCGCCGCGCACCTAATCGATGCGCGCGAGTAGCTCGCCGGCCTCGACAGCCTGGCCCGGCCTGACCCGCACCTCGGCCACCGTGCCGGTCCGCGGCGAGCCGATCTCGTTCTCCATCTTCATGGCCTCGATGACGAGGAGGCCCTGGCCGCGCTCGACCCTGGCGCCTGGCTCGACCAGGACGGCGACCACCTTGCCGGGCATCGCCGCCCGCAGCTCGCGGGCGCCGTCGCTGGCCCCGGTCCGCTGGTGGCGCCGCCGGGCGCGCTCGTCGAGGAGGCGGAGGCGGTGGGTGCGGCCCGCGACGGCCACCTGGAACTCGTCGCCCCGGTTGGCCACGCTGACCTCGGCGGCGGCGTGGTCGATCAGGAGGGAGAAGGTGCCGGCGCCCGTCTCGCGGCAGTCGACGATGCGCTCGCGCCCGTCGATCGCGATCCGATAGCGCCCCTCGCCGAGCGCTGCGACCTCGAGCGCGTGCGTGGCCACGCCCACCAGCGCCGTGAAACGCGCCGGGCGGGGGCTACTCACGGAGCGCCTCGCGCCGCGCGAGCTCCCGCCAGCGCGAGCGCGGCGGGCCAGGGGGGCCGGCCCCGTTCGCGCCGACGGCCGTCCCGCCGCGCGCGATGGCGGCCAGCGCGGCGCCGATGAGGGGCAGGTCGGCCTCCGTCCCCTCGGCCAGCGCCGCGGGCGTGAAGTGGCGGGCGATGAAGCCGGTGTCGATGTCGCCGGCGCGGAAGGCGGGGTGCCGGAGGGCCCAGCGGTGGAAGGCGACGTTGGCGGTCGGGCCGACGATCACGTACTCGCCGAGGGCGCGCAGCATGCGGCCGATCGCCTCGTCCCGGGTGGCGCCCCAGGCGACCAGCTTGGAGAGGATCGGGTCGTAATGGGTCGAGACCTCGAAGCCCTCGTACACGCCCGAGTCGTCGCGGATGCCGATCCCGCTCGGCACGCGCAGCACGGCGATGCGGCCCGGCGCGGGGAGGAAGTTGTTCTCCGGATCCTCGGCGTAGATGCGGCACTCGATCGCCCAGCCGCGCTGGACGACGTCCGCTTGCTCGAAGCCGAGCGGCCGCCCGGCCGCGATCTCGATCTGCGCCTTCACGAGATCGACCCCGGTCACCGCCTCCGTGATCGGGTGCTCGACCTGGATGCGGGTGTTCATCTCGAGGAAGTGGAAGCGCCGCTCCTGGTCGACCAGGAACTCGACCGTGCCCGCGCCGACGTAGTCGACCGCCTTCGCCGCCGCGACCGCGACGCGGCCCATTTCGCTTCGCGTGGCCTCATCGAGGGCCGTGGACGGCGACTCCTCGATCACCTTCTGGTGCCGGCGCTGGACGGAGCACTCGCGCTCGTAGAGGTGGACGACGTGGCCATGCGTGTCGCCGAGCACCTGCACCTCGATGTGGCGTGGGCGAACGATCGCCTTCTCGACGTAGACGCGGTCGTCGCCGAAGGCGGACCGGGCCTCGGAGCGCGCGGCGCGGAGCGCGCTCTTGAGCTGGTCGGGAGACTCGACGAGGCGCATGCCCTTGCCGCCGCCGCCCCCGGCGGCCTTCAGCATCACGGGGAAGCCGATCGCGCTCGCGAGCTTCTCCACCTCGCCGTCCGAGCCGAGGGCGTGGTCGGAGCCGGGAACGACCGGCACGCCGGCCTTGCGCATGAGGCGGCGGGCCTCGACCTTGTCGCCCATGGCCGCGATCGCGTGCGCCGACGGTCCGATGAAGACGACACCCGCGTCGGCGCACGCCTGGGCGAAGGCGGCGCGCTCGGAGAGGAAGCCGTAGCCGGGGTGGATCGCGTCGGCCCGGGACTCCAGAGCCACCGCGATCAGCTTGTCGATGCGGAGGTAGCTCTCGGCGGCCGCTGCCGGCCCGATCGGGTAGGCGTGGTCGGCCTGGCGGACGTGGAGGGCGCTGCGGTCGGGCTCCGAATAGACGGCGACCGACTCGATGCCGAGCTCGCGGCAGGCGCGCATGACGCGCACGGCGATCTCGCCGCGGTTCGCCACCAGGATGCGCGTGAAGGGCGGGCGCTCAGAGTGGGATGTTGCCATGTTTCTTGGGCGGGTTCCGGTCGCGCTTGTTCTGCAGCATCTCGAGCGCGCCGATCAAGCGCGGGCGGGTGTCGGCGGGCTGGATGATCTCGTCGATGTAGCCGAGCTCGGCGGCCTTGTACGGGTTGGCGAAGGTGCGCCGGTACTCGGCGACCAGCCGTTCCCGCTCGGCGGCGGGGTCCTTCGCCCGCTCGATCTCGTTGCGGAAGACGATGCTGACGGCGCCGTCGGGGCCCATGACCGCGATCTCGGCGGTGGGGTAGGCGAGGTTCACGTCGCCGCGGATGTGCTTGGACGACATGACGTCGTAGGCGCCGCCGTACGCCTTGCGCGTGATGACCGTGATCTTCGGCACGGTCGCCTCGCAGAAGGCGTAGAGGAGCTTCGCCCCGTGCTTGATGATGCCGCCGAACTCCTGCGCCGTGCCGGGGAGGAAGCCCGGCACGTCGACGAACGTCACCAGCGGGATGTTGAAGCAGTCGCAGAAGCGGACGAAGCGCGCCGCCTTGACCGAGGCGTCGATGTCGAGGACGCCGGCAAGGAAGGCGGGCTGGTTCGCGACGATGCCGATCGAGCGTCCGCCGAGGCGCGCGAAGCCGCACAGGATGTTCCGCGCGAACGCCTGCTGCACCTCGAAGAAGTCGCCGTCGTCGACCACCGCCGTGATCACCTGGCGCATGTCGTAGGGCTTGTTCGGGTTCTCGGGGACGATGGAGGCGAGGGCCGGGTCGCGGCGGTCGGCCGGGTCTTCGGTCGGCACGAAGGGTGGGTCGTCCAGGTTGTTCGACGGGATGAAGGAGAGGAGCTCGCGCACCATGGCCAGCGTGTCGGCCTCGTTGGCGCCCTCGAAGTGGGCCACGCCGCTCCGCGTGTTGTGGGTGTCGGCGCCGCCCAGCTCCTCCTGCGTCACCTCCTCGTGCGTGACCGTCCGGATCACGTCGGGCCCGGTGATGAACATGTAGCCCGTGTTCTTCACCATGAGGATGAAGTCCGTCATGGCGGGCGAGTAGACGGCGCCGCCGGCGCACGGGCCCATGATGACCGAGATCTGCGGGATCACACCCGAGGCGAGCACGTTGCGGAGGAAGATGTCGGCGTAGCCGGCGAGGCTGACCACACCCTCCTGGATGCGCGCGCCGCCCGAATCGTTGAGGCCGATCA
>Ga0209157_1004357_pt1 | contig 10594 bp, 10 predicted proteins | sample GraSoiAngelo_135_FD_185892 | JGI IMG/M metagenome (GOLD analysis project Ga0209157, IMG submission 185892) | Grasslands soil microbial communities from the Angelo Coastal Reserve, California, USA - 14_0929_05_40cm (SPAdes) (version 2) | ecosystem: Environmental > Terrestrial > Soil > Grasslands ... | reverse complement strand
CAAGCGACAGGAGGAGCCGCGCTACGAGATGGAGCTGCTCGAGGGCGGCGACGGGGAGGACGGCGAGGGCGAGGACGGCGAGGACCTCTCCGACGAGATGTACGACCAGGCGGTGCGGCTCGTCACCGAGCACCGCCAGGCGTCGATCTCCTGGCTCCAGCGCCGGCTGCGCGTCGGGTACAACCGCGCCGCGCGCATGATCGAGCGCATGGAGCGGGAAGGCGTCGTCTCGTCGCCCGGGGCGAAGGGGCGCGAGGTGATCGCGCGGGGGATCGAGGACTAGGAGGGCGGCTCAGGCCTGCCCGGGGAACCTGCGCGGCCCGCGGGCCGATCTCCCGCGGAGAGGCGTCCTCCTTGGTGCCGAGGCCGTAGACGGCGTCGTCTGCCGCGCAAGTGCTGCGTTGACGGTCCGACCCGTCTCCATCCATGATGTGTCCATGATCGACGTGCGCCTCATCCGTTGCCTGTCCCTTTCCCTCACCGTCGCGCTCCTACCCGGCGGCAGCGTCGTCGCGGCCGCGGCGAAGATCACGGTGCGTCCCGGGATGTCGATCCAGGCCGCGATCGACGCCGCCCCGCCGGGTGCGACGATCGAGGTCGAGCCCGGCACGTATCACGAGCCGGGCGCGGCGCGGGCGCTCACCATCACCAGGAACGGCATCAAGCTCGTGGCCGCCCGGCACGGCAAGCAGCCAGTCGTGCTCGAGCAGTCGGGCACCCAGACGCACGGGATCTGGGTCTCGCCGCCCGACACGCTCGACCCGGCCGACGACGAGCTGCCCCCGTGCGGCGAGAGCGGCCGGCGCCTCCAGGGGTTCCAGCTGAGCGGCTTCACGGTGCAGGGGTTCTATGCGATGTTTCCCGTGCGCTCGACGGACGGCCGCCTGTGGCGCAACGTCGCCTCGGGCACGCACTCCGACGCCTGCCTCTACGTCGGGCAGAGCGAGCGTGTCCTCGTCGACCACAACCGCGCCACCGATTGCCAGATCGGGCTCCAGATCGAGAACAGCCGCCATGTCCGCATGCGCGACAACCAGGCCGTCGGCAACACCGCCGGGATCATCATCGACGTGATCGACGAGCGGCAGACGACGGTCGAGGCCGACAACAGCGTCACCGGCAACCTGGTCCAGGACAACAACCGGCCCAACAGTGCGCCACCGGACGCGGAGACCTCGGAAATCCCGCCGGGGATCGGGATCATCCTCGATGGCGCAGACCGCACGCTGCTGGCGCGCAACCGGATCGAGGGGAACCAGTTCACGGGCTTGACGCTCGTCGACTTCTGCACGGGCAGGCCCGGCGCCTGCGCGAACCCGGGGCTCGGGATCGACCCCCGGCCCGACGGGAACCTCGTGATCGACAACACGTTCGCGGGCAACGCCACCGACGTCATCTATCTCCCCGGCGGCGGCGAGGGGAACTGCTTCGCCCGCAACCGGCCGGGTGAGCTGAAGGTCCTCGGCGGCCCGTTGCCCGCCTGCCACTGAGGCGCGGGGCGCTGGCGCATGGGGACGGGGGTCTCCGCCTTCGTCTCCCCGCTCGTCCCCGAATGCCGGCGCGACAGGCCTCGGGACCGGGTGTCGAGCGGGCGGCGGAGCGCTTGCGAGGCGAGCGGGAAACGGTGAAGCTGGGCGGCCGAGCATGCGGGTCTCCCTGCCGATCCTTCTCGCGCTGGCGCTCGCGGCCGGCCCGGCCGCGGACGACGCGCTCGGGCACGCCCTCGCCCGCCTCCAGAGCCGCTACGAGACCACCCGCACCCTCACCGCCGACTTCCGCCAGTCGGTCGAGTCGCCTACGCTCGGCTCGCCGCTCGAGTCGCACGGCACGGTCGCCTTCGAGAAGCCGAATCGCATGCGCTGGGACTACGCGGCGCCCGACCGCCAGCTCATCATCGGCGACGGCAAGACGCTCTGGATCTACCAGCCCGAGGAGAAGCAGGTGATCAAGGCGCCGCTCGCCGAGGCGTTCCAGGCGCGTACGCCGATCAGCTTTCTCGGCGGCCTCGGGCGCGTCGAGCGCGACTTCCAGGCGAGCCTCGAGCGCGACGAGCCCGCGCGCTGGGTGCTCCACCTGGTGCCACGCAAGGACGCCGGCATCGGCGCGCTCACGCTCGTGGTGCGCAAGGCCGACGCCGCGGTCGAGGAGGCGCGCGTCACCGATCCGCTCGGTACGACGACGCGCATCGCCTTCGCGCACGAGCGCCGCAACGTCCCCCTCGACGGCGCGCTCTTCCGTTTCACGCCCCCGCCCGGGGTTGACGTGGTCCGCCCCCCCGCCTATTGACGGGCCCCCGAAATGCCTGCCTTCGACGTGGTCTGCCGCGTCGATCTCCAGGAGGTCGACAACGCGATCCAGCAGACGCTGCGCGAGATCGGACAGCGCTTCGATTTCAAGAACCAGCCGGCCGAGGTGCGGCGCGAGGAGACGGCCATCCACCTGCACGCCGCCGACGACTTCAAGCTGCGTGCGCTCGCCGACATCCTGCGCGAGAAGATGGGGCGGCGGCAGGTGCCGCTCCGGGCGCTCCAGTTCGGCACCCCGGAGCCCGGGCCCGCCGGCACCGCCAAGCAGCGCGTCGACCTCCAGCAGGGTATCGCGACCGACAAGGCGCGCGAGATCGTGAAGCTGGTGAAGGACACCAAGCTCAAGGTGCAGGTCGCCATCCAGGGCGATCAGGTGCGGGTCACGGGCAAGAAGAAGGACGAGCTGCAGGCGATCGTCAAGCTCCTGCGCGAGCGCGACCTCGGCATCGCCGTGCAGTTCGCGAACTTCCGTGACTGAACCCCGCCGCGTCCACCTCCTCACCCTCGGGTGCCCCAAGAACCGGGTCGACGGCGAGGTGATGCTCGGCGTGCTCGCCCGCCGCGGGCACGAGCTGGTCCTCGACCCCGAGGCAGCCGACGTGCTGGTGGTGAACACGTGCAGCTTCATCCAGCCCGCCAAGGAGGAGTCCATCGACGCCATCCTCGACCTGGCGCGCGTGAAGGCCGCGCGCGCCGGCCGGCGCCTGGTCGTCACCGGCTGCCTCGCCCAGCGCTACGCCGACGAGCTCAGGGCGGCGCTCCCCGAGGTCGACGTGTTCGTCGGCACGGGCGACCTCCTGCGCATCGCCGACGCGGTGGAGGCGCCGGCGGCGGACGGCCCCGTCGTCTACCGCGGCGCGCAGCACGTCCTCCCCCGCCGGGAGCTCACCCAGCGGGTGCGCGCGGGCGCCTGGTGGACCGCCTATCTCAAGGTTTCCGAGGGCTGCGATCACACCTGCAGCTTCTGCATCATCCCCAGGATCCGCGGCCGGCACGAGAGCCGGCCGATGGACGACGTGCTCGAGGAGGCGGCGGCGCTCGCCGCCGACGGCGCCCTCGAGCTGAACCTCGTCGCCCAGGACCTGACCGCCTACGGGCGGGACCGGCGCGACGGCACCTCGCTCGCCAGGCTCCTCCGCGCGCTCGCCGTGCGCGTGCCCGCCGTGCGCTGGCTGCGGCTCCTCTACGCCTACCCGGCCTCGGTCACCGACGAGCTGCTCGAGGTGATCGCGACCGAGCCCGCCGTCTGCAAGTACCTCGACATGCCCCTCCAGCACATCTCCGACCGCATGCTCCGCGCCATGCGCCGCGAGCGGAGCGGGGCGGCCATACGCCGGCTCCTGGCCCGCGTCCGGGCCGCCGTCCCGGGCGTCGCGCTGCGCTCCGCGTTCATCGTGGGCTTCCCGGGCGAGACCGAGGACGACGTGCGCGCCCTGTGTGACTTCCTCGAGGAGGCAGAGTTCGAGCGCGTGGGCGTGTTCACCTACTCCCGGGAGGAGGGCACGGCGGGCGCCACCCTTCCCGACCAGGTCGCGGAGGCCGCGAAGCGCGAGCGCCGGGCGCGGGTCATGGCCGTGCAGGCGCGCGTCGCAGCGCGCCGGGCGGCGGCGCAGGTGGGGCAGGGGGTGGAGGTGCTGGTCGAGGACGCCCGCGGGCGTGTCCTGGTTGGCCGGACGCAGACGCAGGCCCCCGAGATCGACGGCGTCATCCGCCTGGTCGGGCAGGCCACGCCGGGCACGATCGTCCGGGCGGCAGTCACGGGCTCCGACACCTACGATCTCCGCGGCGAGGTGCGCGAAGATTCCAATTGACACGTCCCTGCCCCGGGCGCATATTCCCGGCCCCCTTGGAGGCCGCCCACATGCGCAAGACGTTTCTCAAGAAGGCCCGTGAGACTCTGCAGGAGATGCGGGCCCAGCTGCTCCGCAACGTGCAGGCAGAGCTGCACGAGGGACGCGAGCAGTCCAAGGACGAGGGCATGGACACCTACGACCTCGCGAGCGATGCGCGCGACCGCGAGATCAATCTCATCCTGACCGACCGCGACCGCGACAAGCTGCAGGCGATCGACGACGCCCTCGCCCGTATCGACGACGGCAGCTACGGCGTGTGCGAGAGCTGCGAATCCGACATCGCCGAGGGGCGGCTCGAGGCACTGCCCTTCACCCGGCTCTGCGTCAACTGCCAGGCCGAGCGGGAGAAGGAAGCAAAGACCATGAAGCGCTTCGAGGAGGACCGGACCTACCGGCGCCTGGCGACGAGCGAGAGCGACGAAGAGGGGAGCTAGCGGGGCGCGGCCGCTCGCGTTGGACGCGGCGCTTCGGCTGCGCCGGCCCCGCGAGCAACCCCGACTGCGCGGGCGTGCCGGCGCAGAGGCGCTGCGAGGGCGGCCCCGCCCCCGCGCCGGGCCGCGGCGCACGCAACGGGCCGCGCCCCGCTCGGCTAGAGGCCTATGGGGCGGCCGGCGCGGCCGAGGATCCAGAGGATGCCGAGGGAGACGACGAGGGTGAGGGCGGCGCGGGTGGTGTCCTGGGCCTGGATGCGCTCGAGGCCGCGCAGCATCAGGTAGGCGGAGTAAACGAGGGCGAGGCTGCCCACGAAGGGCAGCCAGGCGACCACCAGGGGAGCCCAGGCGTACGCCACCACCCGGAAGGTGGGCTCGTAGCCGGCGCGGCCCTCGAACAGGTTCTGCGCCACCACCACGAGCAGCGCCGCAAGGACGAACGCCGCGACCATCTGGCCGACGAAGCTCCCGATCATGCCGCGCAGCCCGGCGGCGAAGAGGAGATGGCCGACCGCATTGATCGCAGCGCAGAGGGCGAGGAAGAGGCTCGGCTCGCCGAGGCCGCCCGTCTGGGGCATGTCGGCGAAGAAGCCGTGGGGCGCCGTGACCACGCGTTGCCAGAGCTCGGGAAAGGCCTCGATCCCCGCTCGGGGCTCGGACTCCGTGGTCGCCATGCGGCCCTCCTTATAGGGGGTGCCCGCTGCGGCCGTCCAGAGGCGCGAGGGTGAGCTGGGCCGCGCTGCGCGCCGACGCGCTCGCCTGCCACGCGGCCGCGCTGGCAGCCGTGGAGCCGGGCATACTCGTCCGTAGGGGCCTCGAGCGCGCCGGCGGCAGAATCCGGCTCCGCGGCCGAGGCGGCGAGCTGCTCGCCGAGCACGCCGGGCGGGTGCTCGTGGTGGGTGCCGGCAAGGCGGGGCTCGCCATGGCCCGCGCCGCCGCGGCGGTCCTGGGCGATGCCTGCGCGGGCGGCCTCGTGATCGTCCCGCACGGGGCCGCCGGACCCTGCCCCCGGGGGATCGAGGTCGCGACCGGAGCGCATCCGGTACCCGACGGCGCGGGCGCAGCGGCGACGGCGCGCCTGCTCGCGGCGGTCGCTGCGGCCGACGCGGGGACGCTCGTGCTGGTCGTCCTCTCCGGCGGCGCCTCGTCCCTCCTGGTGGCGCCCGCGGCGGGACTCACGCTCGATGACAAGCAGGCCCTTGCCGCACGACTCCTCGCGAGCGGCGCGGACATCACCGACGTGAACGTCGTGCGCAAGCACTGCTCGCGCGTCAAGGGCGGCGGGCTCGCGCGTCAGGCGGCGCGGGCGGGCGGTCTCTGGACCCTCGTCCTCTCGGACGTGGTGGGCGACGACCCGGCGACCATCGCCTCCGGCCCCACCGTCGGCGACCCGAGCACGTTCCGGGATGCGGCGGCGGTCCTGGCGCGGTACCTCGCGCCGGAGGACGTGCCCGTGGCGGTACGCGCCCACCTGGAGCGCGGCGCGGCGGGCGCCGCCCCGGAGACCGTGAAGCCTGGCGACTCCGCCCTGGCGCGCGCGGCGACGGTCGTCGTCGGCGGGAACCACGAGGCGGTGGCCGCCGCGGCGGCCGCGGCCGCCGCGCGCGGCTACGCGGCCGAGGTCGTTCCCGAGCCGCTCGCAGGAGACGCGGCCCGGGCGGGGCAGGTGCTGGCCGCGCGCCTCTGCGCGGCGCGCGCGGGGGCCTTCGCCCTCGTCGCGGGGGGCGAGACCACGGTGCGCGTCCGCCCGGGCGGGCGCGGCGGGCGCGCGCAGCAGCTCGCGCTCGCCGCAGCCGTGGCGCTCGAGGGCGAGCCGTGCGTCCTCCTCGCCGCCGGCACCGACGGGGTCGATGGGCCGACCGACGCGGCCGGGGCGTGCGTCGACGGGGGGACCGTCGCGCGCGCGCGGGCGCGCGGCCTCGACCCCGCGGCGGCCCTCGCGGCGACCGACAGCCATCCGCTCCTCGACGCGACCGGGGATCTCCTCCGCACCGGGCCCACGGGCACGAACGTCGCCGATCTGGTGGTGGCGCTCCGCGCCGCGTGCTAAGGGGGCCGGCGCATGGGCGCCGACGCCGGCAACGTCTCGGAACTGTTCGTCTCCTTCCAGGGCGAGGGCCTGCACGCGGGTCGCCGGCAGCTCTTCGTGCGCCTCGGGGGCTGCCCACTCCGCTGCCGCTACTGCGACGAGCCGGAGAGCCTGGTCCCGGTCGCCGAGTGCCGCATCCTCGGTCCCGACGGCATGCGCCGCCGGGCGAACCCCTTCTCGCCCGCCGCGCTCGACGCCGAGGTGAGGGCGCTCGCCGCCGCCGCGCCGCCGCTGCACGCGCTCGCCGTGACGGGCGGTGAGCCGCTGGCGCAGGCGGACTTCCTGGCCGCCTGGCTCGCGCTCCGCACGGGCACGCTCCCCGTGCTGCTCGAGACGGCGGGCATCCTGCCCGTGCGGCTCGGGCGCGTGCTCCCCTGGGTGGCGATCGTGAGCTTCGACGTAAAGTGCCCGAGCAACACGGGCGAGCGCGCGCGTTGGGACGAGCACGAGGGCTGCCTGCGGGCGGCCGTCGCCGCGGGCCGCGAGGTGTACGTGAAGATGCCGGTCGACGAGGGGACGGTGCCGGAGGAGGTGGAGCGCGGGGCGCGGCTGGTCGCCGAGACCGCGCCGGGCGCGCCGCTCTTCCTGACCCCGCTCACCGAGCCCACGACGCCGCGGCTCACCATCGGCGCGGGCACGCTCGAGCGCCTGCACGCGCTCGCGAGCCGCGTCCATCCCGACGTGCGGGTCCTCCCGCAGCTCCACAAGGTGCTCGGCATCCCGTGACGGCGAAAGCGCGTCGGGGAGCACCGCGGCCCGCCACGCTCATCCCCGGGGACGGCATCGGCCCCGAGGTGATCGACGCGGCCGTGCGGGTGATGGCGGCGGCGGGCGGCCGCATCGCCTGGGACGTGCAGCCGGCCGGCAAGGAGGCCTTCGAGAAGATGGGGACCGCGATTCCCGAGGCGCTCCTCGCCTCGATCCGCCGCACCTGTGTCGGGTTGAAGGGCCCGCTCGAGACGCAGATCGGCCGCACGGGCTACCGCAGCGTGAACGTCGCGCTCCGGAAGACCTTCGACCTGTTCGCCAACGTGCGGCCGATCCGGAGCCATCCCGGGGTGCGCACGGCGTTCTCGGGCGTCGACCTCGTGGTCGTGCGCGAGAACACGGAGGACCTCTACTCGGGCATCGAGCACACGATCGCGCCCGGCGTGGTGGAGAGCGTCAAGGTGATCACCGCGCGCGCCTCGCGGCGCATCGCGCGCTTCGCGTTCGACCTTGCCCGCCGCGAGCGCCGCCGCAAGGTCGTCGCCATCCACAAGGCGAACATCATGAAGCTCTCCGACGGCCTCTTCCTCGCCTGCGCCCGGCAGGTCGCGAAGCGCCACCCCCGCATCCACTACGGGGAGCTGATCGTCGACAACGCCTGCATGCAGCTCGTGCTCCGCCCGCAGGAGTTCGACGTGCTCCTGCTCGAGAACCTCTACGGCGACATCGTCTCCGACCTGTGCGCGGGCCTGGTGGGCGGGCTCGGCCTCGTACCGGGCGCCAACCTGGGCGCGCGCCACGCCATCTTCGAGGCGGTGCACGGGACCGCACCCGACATCGCCGGGAAGAACAAGGCGAACCCGCTCGCGGCGGTCCTCTCGGGCGCCCTGCTCCTCCGCCACGTGGGCCAGCGCCGGGCGGCGGACCGCATCGAGCGCGCCGTCTCCCGGCTGCTGCGCGAGGGGCGGCACCGCACGCGCGATCTGGGCGGCACGGCCGCGACCAACGCGGTCACGGAGCGGCTGATCGCGCTCCTCTAGCGCCGGCTCTTGGTGACGCGCCGTGACACGGGGCGCGACCGAGGTATAGAATTCGAGCCATGGCGAACGCTCTCGCCCGGCGACGTGCCGCGCTCGCCGCGCTTGCCCGCGAGACGCTCGACCTGCTCGTGGTGGGCGGCGGCATCAATGGCGCCGGCATCGCGCGCGACGCGGCGATGCGCGGGCTCCGGGTGGGGCTCGTCGAGCGCGGCGACCTCGCCTCGGGCACCTCGAGCCGGTCGTCGAAGCTGATCCACGGCGGGCTCCGCTACCTGGAGCAGGGCGACCTGCGCCTCGTGCTCGAGGCGGTGCGCGAGCGCGAGCGCCTGCAACGCCTCGCCCCGCACCTCGTGCGGCCGCAGGAGTTCGTCTTCCCGCTCTACCGGGGCGGGCCGCTCGGGCCCCTCAAGCTCGCGGCCGGTCTCTGGGCGTACGATCTCCTCGCCGGCTTCTGGAACGTGCGCCGGCATCGCATGCTCTCGCCGAGGGCGGTTGCCGAGGCCGAGCCGGCGCTCCTGCGCGACGGGCTCTGCGGCGCGGGCCAGTACTGGGACTGCCGCACCGACGATGCGCGCCTCGTGCTCGAGACCGCGCTGTCCGCCGCCGCCGAGGGCGCGCTCATCGTCTCCTACGCCGAGGTCGCCGGCTTCGTGAAGGAGGGCGGGCGGATCGCCGGCGCGCGCGTCGTCGATCGGCTCGGCAGCGGTGAGGTGATCGCGCGCGCACGGGTGGTGGTGAATGCGGCCGGGCCGTGGGTCGATCGGGTGGCCGCGCTGGACGCGCCCGAGACGCCCCCGCGGCTCCGGCTCACCAAGGGCGTGCACGTGGTGGTGCCCCGCGAGCGGGTCGGGAACCGCGCCGCGGTCGTGCTCAATGCGGTCGCCGACCGCCGGGTGATGTTCGTCATCCCCTGGGGCGCGCACACGTCGGCACGACGGATACCGACCACCCCGGCGGGCCCGACGTGCCGCCCACGGTCGAGCCCTCGGACGTCGCCTACCTGCTCGACACGGTGAACCACTACTTCCCCGCGGCGCGCCTCGCGTCCGGCGACGTGGTGAGCGCGTTCGCGGGCCTCCGGCCCCTGATCGCGCCGCGCGGCAAGGCGACGATGTCGCCCTCCGCCGTGTCGCGCGAGGAGGAGGTCTTCACCTCCGCCTCGGGGCTCGTCTCGATCGCGGGCGGCAAGCTCACCACCTACCGGCTGGTGGCGAGGACGGTGGTCGATCGCGTCGTCGACGCGCTCCGCGCCGCGGGCGATCGGCGCCGCTTCCGGCCCTCCCGCACCGGCGAGGTGCCGCTGCCGGGCGGCGCCGCGCCGCCGACCACGCTCGCCGGGGCGGCGCTCTCGCGCGACGGCCACGGGGTGGCGCCCGCCGTGATCGACCATCTGGCCGGCCGCTACGGCACCCGGCTCGACGAGGTGCTGGAGCTGGTCGCGCGCGATCGGCGCCTGGGCGAGCCGATCGTCGCCGGCCTCCCGGACCCGCGCGCCGAGGTGGTGGAGGCGGTCGAGCGCGAGTGGGCCCTCACGCTCGAGGACGTCATGCGCCGCCGCACCCAGGTCGCGCTGCGCGATGCGAGCGCGGGCGCCACGGCGGCCGACGACGTGGCTGCGCTCATGGCGCGCCCGCTCGGCTGGGACGCGGAGGCCTCGCGCGCGGCCGCGCGCCAGTACGCCGAGGCCGCCGAGGCCGTGCGCCGCCGGTGGCGGTGAAGCGCGCGCCGGCGCGCCGTCTCGACGTCGCGCGCGAGAGCACGACGGCCCGCAAGGCGCGTGCGCGCGCCATCGCGCGTGCGCTCGCCCGCGCCTACCCCGACGCGTGGTGCGCGCTCCACTACCGGACCCCGTGGGAGCTGGTGGTGGCGACCATCCTCTCGGCGCAGTGCACCGACGCGATGGTGAACCAGGTGACGCCCGTGCTCTTCGCCGAGTTCCCGTCGCCGGCCGCGCTCGCCGCGGCGCCTTCGGTGCGCGTCGAGCAGCTCATCAAGCGCACCGGCTTCTTCCGCCAGAAGACGAAGTCCATCCAGGCAACCGCGCGTGCCGTCGCGGAGCGGCACGGCGGCCGGGTGCCCGATTCGATGGAGGCGCTCACCGAGCTGCCCGGCATCGGGCGCAAGACGGCGAACGTCGTCCTCGGCACCGCGTTCGGGAAGCCCGCGA
>Ga0209157_1004356_pt1 | contig 10599 bp, 10 predicted proteins | sample GraSoiAngelo_135_FD_185892 | JGI IMG/M metagenome (GOLD analysis project Ga0209157, IMG submission 185892) | Grasslands soil microbial communities from the Angelo Coastal Reserve, California, USA - 14_0929_05_40cm (SPAdes) (version 2) | ecosystem: Environmental > Terrestrial > Soil > Grasslands ... | reverse complement strand
CGAGAGACCGTCGCCAATTTGCCTTCAGGTCTCATTGCTTTCGATCGGCGCCAGCCTCGTGGAGCAGCATCCACGACGTGCCAAACCGGTCGCGCAGCATCGCGAATCGATTCGCGAAGAAGGTCTGCTCCATCTTCATGAAGATCTGCCCGCCTTCCGCAAGCAGCGCGTAGACGCGTTCCGCCTCCTTCGCGCTGTCCAGCGTCAGCGTCAGATACGCGCTGCGCACGGGCTCGGCACCCGGAATGTCAGCGCCCATAAGCACGGTCCCACCGATCTCGAGTCGCGCGTGGAGAATGGCCTTCTTCCAATTGGCTGGGACGTTCGGCTGAGTCGGCTGCTCCTCGTGTCGGGCCAGCGACGTGATCTTGCCGCCGAGTTCTCGCTCGTAAAAGCGAAACGCCTGTTCGCAAGTCCCGGGGTAATTGAGGTACACGTCGAGTTTCATTGGCCGGCGATCTCCCGAATCTCGATGCTCGATCCCTGCGTCCATCCCGGCATTTCCCGCGCGACCGCGAGCGCCTGCGCGTAACTCTCGGCCGAGACGATCATGAACCCGCCGACCAGCTCCTTGGCCTCGGTGCAGGGCCCGTCCGTCACGCTCGACGCGCGGACCACCTTGCCGCCCGGCTTCAGACGGCCTCCCATGTCCACGATGTTTGCCTTGAACTTCTCCTGCCACGCGCCGAACGCCGCGTACATCTCCTGCTGCTGTGCGGGAGTAGGCCGCTCCTGCGCTCCGCCTGAGCTGCGGCGAATGAAGAGATAGCGTTGCGTGGGCATTGTTCGCCCTCCTTTCTAGTAACGTCGAATGAGAGGGCTCGAAATCGACACCGTGAGGGCTATTAGCCGTCGCTCATCCACACCGTCTGGATGTTCACGAACTCATGGATGCCGAAGTCGGACAGCTCGCGCCCATAGCCGCTCTGTTTCACGCCCCCGAACGGCAGGCGCGGATCCGACGCGACCATGCCGTTGATGAACACGGAGCCGGCTTCGATTCGAGAGGCGAGCACTTGTGCGCGCGCGAGGTCGCGCGTCCACAGATTGGCGCCGAGCCCGTAGATCGTGTCGTTCGCGAGCGCGACTGCCGCGTCCGTGTCCTTCGCGCGCACCAGCACTGCCACCGGCCCGAACACCTCCTCGCGCCATACCGGCAACTCGCTCAGGCTTCGTTCCCCCTCTCCCGCAGAGCCTGCCCTGAGCGCAGCGAAGGGGAGAGGGGGCCAGGGGGTGAGGACGAGCATGGTCGGTTGATAGAAGTAACCGCGGCCGGGCCGGGGAGCGCCGCCGAGCACCAGGCGCGCGCCCAGCGCGACGGACTCGCGCACCTGCCGGTCCACCGTGTCGCGGAGATCGGCGCGCGCCAGCGGACCAACGTCCACAGTGCGATCGGTCGGATCACCCACCTTGAGCTTGCGGATCCCCTCGGCAAAGCGGCGCTCGAACTCCTCGGCGACACTCGCGACCACAATGAAGCGCTTCGCAGCGATGCACGACTGGCCGCCGTTCTGGAACCGGCTGCGCACCGCCATCGCCGCGGCGGCCCCGAGATCGGCGTCGTCCAGAACGACAAAGGGGTCCGATCCGCCGAGCTCGAGCACGGTCTTCTTGATCGCGCGACCCGCCGCGGCCGCCACCTTCTCGCCGGTGGTGTTGCTGCCGGTGAGCGTCACCGCGCGCACGCGAGGATCGTCGATGATCGCTTCGACCGCGCCACCGGGCACGAGCACGGTCCGCAACACGCCACGCGGGAAGCCGGCATCGCGGAACACCTCCTCGATGGCGAGCGCGCACTGCGGAACGTTGGAGGCGTGCTTCAGCACCACCGCGTTCCCGGCCATCAGCGTCAGCGCGGCAAAGCGGAAGACTTGCCAGAACGGGAAGTTCCACGGCATCACCGCGAGCACCACGCCTAGCGGCTCGAACGCGACGTAGCTGAGTCGAGCGTTGGTCTGGGCGGGCCGGCGCGCGAGAAAGCGCTCGGCGTGGTCCGCGAAGTACTCGCACACCCACGCGCACTTCTCGACTTCGGCCTCGGCCTGCGTGATCGGCTTCCCCATTTCCGCCGTGATCAAGCCGGCGTAACGCTCCTTACGTTTCCGCAGCAACTCCGCCGCGCGACGCATCGCTCTTGAACGCTCGGCAAAACTCTGTTCGCGCCATTGGCGAAACGCCTCATCGGACTCGACCAGTGCTTGCTCGACCTGCGCGGGAGTGAACTGGTCAAATGTCGCGATGACTTCTTCGGTGGCGGGATTGATCGATTCAATCGCTGAACTGCCCATCGTAGTTGTCGAGGTACTCATGTCGTCGCTCCCATGATTACCGGAAGTTTACTCCTTCGCGCCTGCGGCGCTCAGGATGACAGCCTCGCTCGCGCGTGTGAAAAAAAAGGGGATTAGTGCTGTTTTCCTAAGAGAAGCGCGCGTAGCGAGGGATCTGCTTTTGGACCCCTCGCTTCGCGCGGTAGAGCGGGTTAGGGGGTGAGAACCCCCGTGAACACGTACTCGTGTTGCGCGTCTCGAATCGTCAGCCGTTTCCCAGCATCGCTCACCACGAACTCGAAGCCCCCGATCCCGGGAGCGATCGTGAGAAATGAGATCGAGCCGTCCGGATTCTTCCGCGTCGCGACCTCGCTCCGGAACTCGCCGAAGTCAAACACAGTTCGCCCGCCCGCACGGCGGACGTCGATGTCGCCGAGGGCGTCGTTGTGGAAGTGCCTCGCAAGCTGCGCCGACTCGGCGGTGTCGGCCGGGACCGTGAGGAGCCTGCGGTCAGCGGCCAGCTGCGCGTACCAGTTCTTCGCCTGCGCCGCCACGTCGGCGTCGGCCTCGGCGCGGCCGTCGAAGAGCACTTCGAGGAGCTTGCGCTGGAACACGTCGCGCAGCACCCAGCCCGGATTTCCGTTGGTGAGCACCACCGCACCCACGCGCTGTTCCGGCAGCCACATCATGTCGCTGTGGAATCCGATCAGGTCACCGCCGTGATGCACGACGGGCGTCCCATATTTGGTGTCCACCATGAGGCCCATGCCGTAGGTGGCTTCCTTCCCGAGCGGCACGTTCGGCGCGCGGCGTTGGAGGAGTGGCTCCTGATGAATGTACTGCGTGCCGTCAGGCAACCTTCCCTCGGCGAGCTCCATCGAGATGTACTTGAGCATGTCACGCACACTGCTCCACGCAGCGCCAGCGGGGCGCACGGGGATGACGGAGTAGTTGATGTCCATCGCGGCGACGCTGGTCTTACTATCGATGTCAGGCGCGTGTGGCGAGGCGTGGTTGCCCGCGAGCGCCCGCGAGTAGTTGAACGTCGTGGACGTCATGCCCAGCGGCGCGAAGACGAGCGTCCGCATGGCTGTGTCGTAGGCAGCGCCCAGCTCGAGGTTCGGAAAGGCCACGTGGCCGCCGGTGTAACCGGCGGCGGCGGCCATCGGATTCGAGTACTGGAACATCTCCCCGAACTTGCTGGTGGGGTGCATCGTCCCCAGCGTCCGCAGCGCGGACTCCGGAGTGGCATCCTTGAACTCGAACAGCCACTCGAGGTCTTGCCGCGGCAGTCCAGTGCACGCGCAGATGAGGTGCTTCACCAGCACCTGCCGGGTGGTCGCGCTGTCGCCGAGCTTGAACGAAGGCAGCAGCGAGGTGACCGGCGTCTCCCAACCGAACCGGTGCGCGTCGACGAGCTTGGCCAGCATCAGCGTGGTCAGCGCCTTGGTATTCGACGCGATCATGAACAACGTGTTGCCGTCGGGCTTCTCCGGCTTGCCGAGCTCGCGGACGCCGAACCCGTCGGCGAAGACCACCTTGCCGTCCTGAACGATGCCCACGGCCACGCCAGGGATGCCGAGTTCCCGCATGGCCTGCTCGATGAACGCGGAGAGTCTCGCGAGACGGGCCGCGTCGAGCGTCGCGGCCTTCCTCCCGGCGAATGACTCGCGGGTGTAACCCTTGGGCAGGAGCCGGTCGAAGATGAGCTGGACCGCGGCGAGGCGCTTCTCGCCGGTGGCATCGCTCATGTCGTAGACGACGACTGTCCAGACGTCGCCGGCACGCTGCGCGAGGAGGCCGACACCGCGCTTCTCGTTGGGCGAGGTCTGGTAGGAATAGTTGCGCCGATCGGACCAGCCGTCCTGGTCGGGCTGGGGGGTGACAACCCTGAGCGGCCAGGTGTGCGCCGGCATGTATGCGGCCCAGGCGAGCGCAACCGCGGAGTCGGCGGTCGGGGCACGCACGTCGACGAGCGCGATGTGCGAGTCGCCTTCCGGCGGCGCGAGGATCGTGGCAGGGCCGCGTACGGAGAAGGTCCAGCCGGCAGGGGCGATGAAGGTGGCCCCCGCAGTGGTCTGCTTGGGCGTGTCGGCCGTAAGCTGCTCCGACGTCGAGGTGTTTTGGGCGGCAATGACGGCGCGGGTACACGACGTCACGACAAGCAGGCAAGCGATCGTGCGGGCAGAGCCGCCGAGGTGGATGTGCGGCATAGATCCTCCTGGGAGCGCAGGGAGAGGAGCTTCCCAAGTTACCTCCGGGTTGGCAACTCGCCACCCGCTCAACGTTCTCTCCGTGCCAGGGGATGATGGCGCATTTCGATGTCGTCCGCTGAGCCGATCGACCGTCACGCCAGCTTGATGGCCAGCCCCTGCATCACCAAGCGACGAACGATGCCGTCAATTTCCTCGGGCGGTAGCGTCGCTCCCTGATCAAGCCACCAGGTGAGCACCGCCATGAAGGCCCCCGCCAGGAACTCCACCGCAAGCCGCCGCTGCTCGGGCGCTCCCTTGAAGCCGAGGGCCTTGAGATCCAGCTCCGCGAGGTCTGCGATCGTGCGATGGATCCGCTGTACAATGAAGGCGCCGCTCTCGCGACCCACGATCGCGCGATACAGCGGCAAATGGGTGCGGGCGTGCTCGAGCATCGCGAGGCTGAAACCGAGAGGTCCCGACACCTGCCGCCGCCGCTCCGTCAGCAACCCCCGCAGGTCCTCGAGCCGGCTGGTGAGCAGGGTCTGCTTGTCGGGAAAGTGCGCATAAAAGGTCGCCCGCCCGACGTTTGCCCGATCGATGATGTCCTGGACCGTGGTCGCGTCGTACCCCTTCTCGATCACCATCGCGATTAGCGCGTCCTGCAACAGCTGGCGGGTTCGCTGCACCCGTCGGTCCATCTTTTTCGCCTTGGCCATTGTGCCTCGTTATTGAACGTCCCGTCCGCTCGCTGTCCCAAACGGAACGAAATGTGTGTGACTGTCCCGAATCGCCCATCGCGGGCGGCAACTCCTCGTTGCCAATGCCCGTACATGAACACGATGTTCAGTAGCAGATAGAATGTCAACTACAAAACACATTGTTCCGGAGTGGCACCATGACGCAGAATCTGGAGCTCCGTCGCGCCGCCCGCCGCTCGCTGCTGAGCATCGGCGTGACCGCCGCGCTCATCACGATCAATCACCTCTACGCGCTGGGGCCCAAGGCGTTCGGCCTCGGCGCCGTCCTGATCGTCGTACCAACGCTGCTGCTCTGGTGGTTCAAGCGGACCAGCAGCAATGTGGCGTTTGGCGGCTACCTCGTGATGAATCTCTGGGTGGTGATCGGCTTCGGATTGCTCAAAGGATTGTGGAAGAGCACGCTGCCGGTCTTCGTCGGCACGCTCCTGTCCGCGCTTTCGACGTCATATCCCCGGCCCACGCTCGCTCCGGTGTGGGTGGAGGTCAGCGGCGTCGCAATGTTCATCGGAAGCGCGTTCGTTGCCGCGTTCGCCTACCAGCTACTCCGGGCACGGTGGAGCACCGCACGCGCGTCCACTCTGCCCGCGTCGGCGGGCGTCCTCGTGTTCGGAGTCGTCGTCGCCGCCTACGTGGTCACGGATCGCGATCGCTGGGTCGCGCCGTCCAACGGCATCGTCAAGATCGGCGTCATCGTGCCGACGGGTGGACCGTACGCCGTCCTCGGAAACTCGTTCCTCAAAGCCGTGCAGATGGCGCAGTCCGACCTCCGCGGCACGAAGTATCAGTACCAGCTCGTCCTCGTCGATGTCGGACAAGATCCCTATCAGGCGAGGGCAGCCATTCAGCGAGCGATTCGGGACGAGCGGGTCTCGGCAATCGTCGGTGGCATCTCGCGGTTCGGTCAGGTCACTCGGCCCCTCGCGACCGCGGCGCAGATCCTTCATACGTGCGTGTGTTCCGTTACGTCAATTGGCGATGGGGCGTACAACTTCACGAACATCCCGTCACCGGAAGCCGAGGGCGTGCGCTGGGTGCAGGAAGCGCAGCGGCGGGGCATCCGGAACATCGCCCTGCTCACGCAGGACTATCCGAGCATCCACGGTCACCTCGAGGCGCTCAAGGTTGAAATACGACGCGCCGGACTCACGATCACCGACGCGCAGGAATTCGCCGATTCGGTCACGGATTTTCGGAAGATGATCGCGCGAGCGCGGGCCTCGCACCCCGACGTCTATTATGTCGAAGCGCTGAACCCGCAGCTCGATGTGCTCGGCCAACAGTTAGCCGACGCCAAGCTCCGCAACATCGCGTCGGTCGTTGCTCCGTCGGTCAGTCAGCGGCCCGAACTGTTCGAAGCAACCTGGTATACCGACAGCAATCTCCGGGATTTTGCCTTCAAGACCCGGTTCGAAAGACTGTATCCCGGCACGCAGTTCGCCACGCACATGATGCCCTACGCCTATGACGATTTCAACATGATCGTGCAGGCGTTCGAACGTGGAGAGAATCCGGCGGTGTATGTCCGCAACATCCGAACCTATGAGGGCAACGCGGGCACGCTGACCAAAGGGCAGGGCAGCGGCAACTTCCAGTCAACGCCGGCCGTGTGGGAGATCGATCATGGCAAGCCGGTGTTGCTCTCACATCAGTAGGACCATGGAGGTCTTATGACAAAAGCGACGCGGACGGCGATGCTCCTGGCGCTGGTGATCGGAACAATGCTGGGGGGGGCGTATCTCATCACGGTGAGGAACAATGCTGCCATGAACAGCGCACACCAAGAAACGCCGTCCGGATTCCTTCACTAGGGCGCGAGACTGGCGAGAGACCGAAGCCCCACATCGCGCCAATGTGGGGCTTCGTTGTTCGTACGCACGGCTAAAACCCGACCCCGATCCCAACACTCGCATACATGGGGGGCACCATGTCGTTGAAATCCTCCGTTCGTTGCCAGCCCGCTCGCACTCCAATCTCGGTGCGACCGATCGCCACGCTGCTCACCACGCCGTAGTGATAGGTCCCGCCCGCGTCGAGATACCACCCATCCTTCGCGTCCCGATAGAACTTCTGGCGATACCAATCGCTGTGCGTGAGGTGCGTGATGATGGCCTTATCCCGCCCAAACTCCCCCGCCACGAACCAGCGCCGGCGGTACACGCCCAGCGCCCCGGTGACGTCAGCGCCGAAGCTGAGTGCGCGGTAAATCGAGTTCTCCGTGCCCCGGGTGATGAAGGCCGCGCTGCCCACCAGGCGCACGGACCGCCAGCGCACGACCGTCGTGCGCGCCTGCAGCCGAGCCCGGAAATCCCGCGTGTCGAACTCGGCGCCCACGACACCCACCTCCGCCCCGAGCTGCCACTCCCTGCCCACCCACGGCACAACCCGCGCATATCCTACCGAGCCGACCAGCGCGGGATCGAGCCCGAACGTGGTGTACACTTGATTCCGAGTCGCGCCGAACCGCGCGGCGTTCCACTGGGCCGCCACGTCCCGGACCCCGAGGGCCAGGACCACGAGGGCGACCACAATCCGCAAGCTCCGAGTCATTGGGAGCCTCCTTTCAATGCGTCGAGATATGCCCGGGCGGCCGTGAGGACTTCCGTGGCCTTGACCCAGGCGACGTCGTGACCGGCGCCGTCCACCACCTGGAGGGACGCCGAGGGATAGCGCAGCACCTGCTCCTGTTGGAGCGACGGACCCAGCACCTCGCTCCACGCGCCGGCGATGAACAGCACCGGCGTGGTGTAGGCCGCGAGGTTCGTCGTGAAGTCGTAGTTGAACACGCCGTTCTCGTCCTGTCCGTCTTCCGTGATGTACTTGCTGGCGGCGGCACCCAGCCGCCACACAGGTTGGGGATCCACGGTGCTCTGGTGGAACTTCGGCTGCCCGTCCCGCGCGCCGAGCATGCGTTCGTAGTCCATGCGCGCGTGGTCGTCAGGCGAGAGGAACTGGCTGGCCCAGGCGTAGTCGTTGAGCCACTCCGATCCGAGGTCGAGATCGAACATGTCGTCCTTGAGGCGTTCCTGGGTGGCGCCGTCCAGCGGACCCGACTCGATCAGCACTGCGCCGGCCACCCGTTCCGGGTACTGATTGATGTAGCGCGTGGCGAACATGCCGCCCCACGATTCGCCGATCAGGAACACCGGCCGCCCGGGCGAGTAACGGTCCGCCAGCGTGTTGAGGTCGTTGACGTACACGTCCGTCGTCAGCAGGCCCTTGTCGTGCCGCATCGAGAGGCCCGTCCCACGCTGGTCCCAGAAGACCAGGAAGTACTCGTCGGCCAGGCTATAGCCGTTGCGGCGCTCGGCCAACCTGAGCAGCCCCCGGTAGTCGCTCCCCGGGCCGCCGTGCAGGAACACGATGACGGGATTCGCCGGGTTCCCGAACGTCTCCAGGTGAAAACGGGATCCGTTCATTTCGATGGCCGGCAGGCTCGCGTCCTCGGCCACCGTCGGCGGCACGAGGTTGCCGGGTGCGCCGGGGTCCAACGTCTCACAGCCCAAAGCCATGAGCCCGCCAAGCCCGAGGCACGTCGCGGTAATCCATTGTGGTGCTCGCATGATTGCCTCCACATCCTGAGGTCCACTGCGCGACCGATGAGCCGGCCGCTGTTCGCGTGGGTCAGGTTACCGCAGGGGAAGAGGCGAGTCGTCCGGGCCGGTCGTTTCGGACAGCCGGACCGATCGGATTGGACGTCAGCTAGGCAGCTACAGAGCGTCGATAGTCGGAGGGAGTCTTGCCGGTGTGCTTCTTGAAGACCTCGTTGAACGTGGACTTCGATGCAAAGCCGGCATCGAGCGCGAGCGATAAGAGCTTGAGGTTCCTGGCGTCCTCGCTTTCGATGCGACTCTGGACGTAGCGCACCCGGTACCCGTTCACGAAATCGTAGAAAGTTTGCGCGAGCTGGGAGTTCAGCACCTCCGACAGCTTGTGCGGCGTCGTGGAGAGCCGCCGCGCGAGGTCGGCGAGCGTGAGATCGCTGTCTTGCCACGGCCGGTCCTGCTCCATGGCGGCGAGCAGGGTGCTCTTCAGGGCCGCCGCCTCCCAATCGCTCAGTCCCGATCGCTCGTAGCGTGATTCCACGGGCTCGGAAGGGGGGGCTAGGGCGGGATACTCACCGGTGTCGAACCTGAAGATCTCGGGCTGCCGCAGGGCCATGTATCCGATGCCGTACACCAACAGGGTGATGGCGAGCGTGATGATATCGTCACCGCGCTGGGACGCCGGGCTTTGCAGAACTTCCAACGCCACCGCCAGCACCCAGATCGCCGCCGCGGCAGCCGCAAGCCGAACGAGCCACTGCAGGTTCACGCGCTCGAGCGACGAGTAGCTGTCCTTTATCCTGGCGCGGTGGCGCCGCAAGAAGAGAAGGGTCATCGTCGCGTAGGTGACGCCGGAGAGGAGTTTCAGCGGATCGATCACCCGGATCACCAACGGCGCCTCTCCGCGCTGGAGCGCCTGGTAGAACGCGATCTTGTCGGGTCCGCTCATCAGATAAATCGGCAGGCACACGATCAGGGCGACCACGAAGGGTGCGAAGTGCAGCGCATCCCGCCGCGTCAGCCGGCGCGCGCGGTCGCTGGCCGTGACGGCATAGAGGTAGACGAGCGGTCCGAAGAGCAGCGGCATCAGGTATCCCGCGCCGAAGAAATGGGGGAAGACCTGTTCCCACCCCGCCGCGAGATAGACCGCGCTCATCAGGGAGATAGTGGACGCAAGCATCACGATCGCCAGGATGCGATTGGCGGTGCGATTGCGGCGCCTGACCGCCAGCACGCCGGCCAACATGAGACCCTGCACCGCACCGAGCAGCGCGACAACGTGGAGCCAATCGAGGGTGATCGTTGCCATCAGCGCTTGGATTACCGCCAACACCGCTGAACGTCAACCCCGTGTTGCTTACCGCGGTAGCGTCTACTGTTTCACATAGTCCAGCCCCACGACGCCCGTCGGGTACGGAGTCGCCGACGCCAGCTTGAACTTCGCGTCCACGCGATCGGGGAACACACGCTTGCCTTTGCCGAGCGCGATCGGATACATGTGCAGGTAGAGCTCGTCGATCAGGTCGTGCTGCAGCAGCGCGTGCACGAGCTGGCTGCTCCCGTCGGTGATGATGTTCTTGCCGCGCTCGGCCTTGAGCGCTCGCACCGCCTCGATCACGTTGTCCCGGATGATCGTGGTGTTGCGCCACGTCGGTGCCTTGAGCGTCCGCGACACGACGTACTTCTTCGGCGGGTTCATTAGGTCGCCGAACGGGTCGCCCGGAGGCAAGGGCTCGAACGCCGCGGCGTGTGTCACGTAGGTGCGCCGGCCGAGGAGAAACGCGTCGACGTCCTGCATCAGCTGGCCAAAGGTCTTGCCGATGTCGTCGTGCCAATA
>Ga0209157_1004351_pt1 | contig 10604 bp, 12 predicted proteins | sample GraSoiAngelo_135_FD_185892 | JGI IMG/M metagenome (GOLD analysis project Ga0209157, IMG submission 185892) | Grasslands soil microbial communities from the Angelo Coastal Reserve, California, USA - 14_0929_05_40cm (SPAdes) (version 2) | ecosystem: Environmental > Terrestrial > Soil > Grasslands ... | reverse complement strand
TTCATGAACTGCTCAATCGTGTACCGGGGAACGGGTCGGGCGGGTCGGGCGCGCTGCGCGGCTGCGGCGCTGGGGATGGCGCTCGCGAGCGCGAGCAGCAGTGGGATCACGCGGCCAGGCGACGGTGGGCAACGCACGGGGCGCTCCGGCGGGGGACGCTGCAATCTAGCTCCCGCGGCGGCGGACCGTCGGTCAGGTCGGCGAGCGGGAGTCAGGGGTTAAAGAGCGCGCCATGGTACGAGGGATCAAGCCTGATGAGCCCGCCACGCCCGGTAGCACAGGTCCGCCTCGTCCAGGAACCCGCCGTGGCGCGGCTGCCAGCCGAGTAGGCGGACCGCCTTGCGCGCGTCCACGTGCTGGTTCAGCGCCAGCGCCGCGGCGAAATCCCCCATCGTCTTCGCGGCCTCGGCGAGCGGGACGGGACGGACCTCACCCCGGTAGCCCGCGGCGCGCGCGGCCGCGGCGGCCATCTCGAGCGCCGTGGCGCGCGACCGGTCGCTGACGTCGAACACCTCGCCACCGAGCCCGCTCTCCCCGGCTCGCAGGTAGGCGTCGGCGAGGTCGTCCGCATGCACCATCGTCCAGCGGTTCCGGCCGTCCCCCACGACGGTCGGCGGCTTCCCGGCGCTCGCATCGGCGAACCAGGAAGCCGTGAGGCCGCCCGGCCCACCGTACACGCAGCCGGGTCGGATCACGAGCCCGCGCACCCCGGACGCCTGCAGCACCAGCTGCTCGTGCGCCGGTCGCCACGCGACCAGCTTGATGGGGTTCAGGGGCGTCGTTTCGTCCACCATGCGGTCGCCCGTGTCGCCGTGCACCCAGACTCCGCTCGTGAGGACGAGGGCCTTCGGTTTCGCGCCGCGGCGCCCCGCCTCGATCAGGGTCTCGATCGCCTTCTTGTCCTTGGCGACGCCGTTCGCCGAGTACTCGAAGGCCGCATGGACGAGCACGGCGCACTCGGCGGCGACATCGGCGTACGTCTTGGGATCCGCTAGGTCGCCCACGACGGGCTCGATCTCGTGCTGCTCGAGCCACCGCGCTTTCGCCTCGGTCCGGGTGAGGCCCCCAGACGCGATGCCCTGCCCGCCGGAACGCCGTCGCGACGCTCGACCCGACGTACCCGGTGGCACCAGTGACGAACACTTGCATTGGGAAGCTCCAGTGGAGGGATGCGTCTCCGACAACGGCGTGACGAGGGACACGGTTCCGCCTACGGGCCCCGGGGGCTGCCGCCCGGTACACCGGATGGATCTCCCACAGCGCGCGGAGCGAGGAGTTGCAGCGCCCGTGCTGGAGGGGGTGCGATGCACCACCGCCGGTCGCTTGCTGCTGATGGTACCCGTCGTAGAAGGCGGCGCCCGTGAGCTGGACCCGAACCGGTGGATCGACGTCGCCGCCTGGGCTCAGCCGGGTAGTGTCCACGAGGGCGGCGAGCGCGCCCCGAGCCCGGCGGTAGATCCCGCCGTAGGCCTCCGCCGGAATTTCGGCGATGATGCAGGACGTCACCGGCGTGGTTGCGGCCTCGGTCAGCTCGGAGTGCCAGTCACCGTCGCTCTCGTGGAGGTGCATGCGTCGCACCCACCCGGTGACCACGAATAAGCTGTCCTCGCGCCCCGCGCGCGGTGCACACGCGTCTTTGCTCGTGAGGCTCCGGGGCGCCCACCTCGTCAGGATCTGGGAGATGAGCGCGGGGGTCGCCGGTCGCGTCTCGAGCGCCGTGTCGACCTTCTCGCTCCAGCGATAGTGGGGCTCCGCGCACCGCTGCCCGTGCGTCGCTCGAGGGAGGAAGAGGAGCCAAGTCAGGCCGAGACCGACGACGAGGCGCGGAAGCATCGTCATGATTGTGGCCCTCCGGACAGCTAACTTCAACGGCGCTAGCCACCCTAGAGTGTCGTATGGCCGCGAAGCGCAAACCTGGTCGCACCGATCCCCACCGCTCGCTCCGGGACCACCTCGTCGAGCTGCTCGGCAAGGGTCACGCCCACGTCACATTCCGGGACGCGATCGCCGCTTGGCCGGCCGCGCTCCGGGGCGCGAAGCCCCCAGGGCAGCCGTTCACGCCCTGGCGGCTGCTCGAGCACATCCGCATCTCGCAGTGGGACATCGTGGAATTCACGAAGAGCGCGAGCCACGTGTCGCCCGAATGGCCGGCGGGCTACTGGCCCCAAGGTGACGCGCCACCCGACGCCGCAGCCTGGGACAAGAGCGTCGCCCAGGTGGAGCAGGACCTCCGGGCGATGGAGCGCCTGGTACGCGACCCGGCGACCGATCTTTTCGCCCGCATCCCGCACGGCACCGGACAGACCGCGTTGCGCGAGGCGCTCGTCCTCGCCGACCACAACTCCTATCACCTGGGACAGCTCGTGCTGCTGCGTCGCCTGCTCGGCGCCTGGAAGGGGGATTGACGTTAGCGACTCGCTTTGAGAGTCCGATCGGCGAGCTCGTGATCACCGCCTCGGCCTCGGGGCTCACCGGCGTGTGGTTCCCCGGAGTGGATCTCCCGGGCGTCGAGGCGGACGACGAGCGAAAGCCCCCGAGCAGTCACCTCGCCCGGGCCTGCGAGCAGCTGGCGGAGTACTTCGCCAAGGCTCGCACGGCGTTCGACCTTCCCTTGGACCCGCCCGGCACGCCGTTTCAGCGGCGCGTGTGGAGCGCCCTCCGCATCATCCCGTACGGCACCACCGTGAGCTACGGCGAGCTGGCTCGTCGCTTGGGCGACGTCCGCGCCACCCGCGCCGTAGGTGCGGCCAACGGCAAGAACCCGATCCCGATCATCGTCCCGTGCCACCGCGTGATCGGCGCGCGCGGCGAGCTCACGGGCTTCGGCGGCGGCTTGGATCGCAAACGCTGGCTCCTCGAGCACGAGGGAGCCCTGCTGCCGCTCACCTAGGCCGCCGGTCAGGAAATCTTATATTGCGATATGACCCAGAAGATCGTCGTCAACGGCACCGAGTACGATTCCCCGGAGTCGATGCCCCCAGAGGTGCGGCGCCAGTACGAGCGGGCCCTCCAGCTCGTTCAGGATGTTGCGAAAGGCGCGGCGCCACCGGGGACGACGGAGAGAACGGTCGAAACCACGCGCGATGGCGTGTCCGTCAAGGTGCACTCGAAACAGGTGAAGTACACCGTGGACGGGAAGAGCTACGACGACCCTACCCAGCTGCCGCCCGAAGTCCGCGCGCGCGTCGAGCAGGCCCTGCACGGAGCCGAGAAGCGGGAGCTGCACGACCCGGGTCCCCGAGAGGTGCGGATCGTGAACATTGTATCGGAGACGCACGCACGCGCGTGGGTGCCGCGGATCATCTGGTGGCTCGTGATCGGGGCGCTCGTGGCGGTGGTAGTGTTGTCCCGTCTCTGAGCGCATGCTCCCATGTCCCTCGCTGAGCGCGTCGTCCTTGGCATCGACGCCAACCGCACCGTCAAGGACGAGCTGACCGAGGCGCTCAAGCGCCAGGGCCGGCGGCGCCGCATCTCGGTCACCGATCTCGTCAACCCGCGCCAGGCCTTCTTTCAGCGCGCCCGGCCCGACATCCAGCCCGATCCCGAGCGCAAGCAGGCGATGCTCGCGGGGACCGGGTTCCACGAGGTGTTCGGCCGCGCCGTCTCCACCGAAGAGTTCGTGGAGCAGTTCGTCGAGTTCCAGGGGATCGTGGGCAAGATCGACATCTACGACGACGTCCCCGTCGAGCTCAAGACCACCGCGTCGCTTCCCCAGGGCGCCGCCGCCGCGCGGCCCAGCTACGTCGACCAGCTCGGCATGTACTGCACCATGACAGGCCGCGACCAGGGACGGCTGTTCGTCTACAAGCGCGCGCTGTACGGCCGCCCCGGCGCCCTCAAGGGATTCGATGTGCGCTTCAAGGACCTCACAGCCGTCGAGCGGGAGATGGTGCGGCGCCGCGACCTGTTCCGGGAGGCGCTGGCGAGCCAAGATCCCTCCCGCCTGCCGCGCTGCGAGTGGTTCGAGCTGCGGTGCGACTACCGCGCGGTGTGCGGCTGCGCCGCGGCCGAGCCGCTGGGCCGGGTGGTGCCCGCCGCCGCCGTCCACATCGCCGAGAACCCCGAGCTCGTCACCGCCATGACGGCGCTCCTCACCGATGCCCCCAAACCCGGTCCCCAGTTCCGCCTGAACGACCTCGTGTTCCCGCGCCGGGCCGCGATCGAGCGTCAGGCCGTGGCCGAGGCGAAGCCCGAGGAAGAAGAAGCGGACCTGGACACGGCGCTCGCGGGGATGGAGCGGCTCGGCTTCGGCGACGCCCTGAAAGACGCGCTCTGGTACGGCGTGCCCGGCGCGTTCGCCCGGATCCCCGTGTCGCTCCGCAGCCTCAAGGGCAAAGTGGGAACGTTTCGCGGAGTCCCCACGGTCTTCCGCTCGACGCGCAAGACGAAGCTGGTCGACCGATCACAGCTCGTGGAAGAGTTTCCCTACTACTTCGACCGCATCGCGTTCGAGTGCGCGCTCAGCGGTCACCAGACGGGGCGGGTCGTCGTCTACTACGAGGCCGTCAAGGACGACAAGTTCATGGTGTACGACGTGCACTTCAGGAGCCTGGAGGAGATCAAGGCCGAGGCGGACCGGCGCCTGGCGCTGCTCGAGGCCGGAGCGGCGCCCGAGCAGCTACCCCCGTGTGAGCCGGCCTGGATGCCGAACTACTGCCCCCACGGCCCGCGGTGCGCCTGCCGGCCGGCGTAGCTGGCGGCTACGGCGTCACCGTTTCTGCCACGTCGCCCACATGTCCTGGGCCACCAGGTTCACGATCCGGTTCACGAGCGGCCCGTACGCCGTCTTGGGATCCCGCGCCGCGAAGTTCAGCTCGCCCCCCACGAGCGAGACCTGCCCCACCTTCTGGGTGGCCCACGCGCTCGAGCGCCACACCGTGCCCCCCGACTCCGCCGACAGGAGCCGCACAGCGAGATCGACCCTGATCGTCGCCTCGAGGTGCGGCGTCACGAGCCCGGCGATCCCGCCCCCCGCCGTCGGGTTCGTGACCTTGAGATGGCCGGCGAACACGGCCGCCACGCCGCGCTCCTTGCCGAGCTGCTGCGCTCGCGCCGCGTCGAGCTCGGAATCGATCGGGCCCAGCTCCAGCACCTCGATCCCGGGCTGCGCCGCCAGCATCTCCTCGGCGAAGCGCTCGGTGGCGAACTGGTGCAGCGACCCTTTGGCGTTCTCTACCGTGAAGGTCACGAGTCCGAGCTTGCCGTAGGGCCTCAAGTCGAGCCGCGGCGGCACGAGGACTTTATTCCCCCCGCAGCCCGCCGCGAGGAGGATGAGAAGGAGGGCTCCGGAAGAGCGGGAGACGGTCATGGACGGGTCCCGTGTGAAGGACGGTCCACAGTAGGGTAGGGCGGCGAAACGGTCAAGCTGAGGGGCTCAGCACGTCGTCGATCGCCGTGGCGACCGCCGCGAGATCGGCGAGCAGGTGCGCGCGTGTCACGATGGAAAGACCAGTTGCTTCGCGCACGTGCCAGAGGCAACCGTCCAGGACGTCCAGGGCGGCGCACAGATACACGGTCGCCTGATCGGCCGCGGTCCAGAGGCGCTCGAGAGCGCCGAGCGACAGGCCGCAGAGCTCGAGCGTCAGCCGCTCCGGGCTGCGGCGCTCGATCGCCGCCGGGGGCGGAGTGGGAAGATCGTCGCGGACCGGCGCCACGTGCCAGCGGTGCGCTCCCAGTCGACACCCGAGCCAGAGGCTTTCGTCGCACAGCACCCGGCCCCAGCGCCGCAGCACTCCGGCCACGTCGAACTCGATCGCATCGGGCGGCGGAGCGGCCGCGCTCGCCACTTCGGCCACTGCCGGTCCCCAGCGCCGCACGCGCCACAGCGTGACCAGCCGGCCACGCAGCGCGGCGCTCGCTTGGCGGAGAATCGCGCGGCGCCGCTCAGTCAGTCCATGAGGCGAGGATTCACGCATACGACCCCCCGCTCGCGGTGTGTGGTGAAGATGCCGCACTCGCGCGCCAGGGTAACGCCCCATTTTGGGAATCAGCGACTTACGCGTGCGAAACCGAACAGACCGCGAACATCCGTGGCCCGGTCAGTTGGCCTTGAGGACCGCCTCGATGAAGCTCAGCGTCTTCGTCTCGACCCACTCCGCCGAGACCGCGTCCACGGTCATGGTCCCGATGCGGTCGTGGCTGCTCGTGACCATGCGAGCCCTGGTCGCGGGCGGCTTGACGTCGCGCTGCACGGCGATGCCGCGCCGCGGATCGTAGCGGAAGGTGAGTACCGACGCGAGCGCGCCCGGGGACCGCGGCGCGAACGCCAACCCCACACTGGGATACCCGTCGATCCCCTCGGTGTGGTCCTCGATCAAGGCCCCGTGGCCCACACCGCGCAGCGCGGCCACGAACGCCTGGAGCACGGGCAGCACCACCTGCCGGAGGCGCTCCCCACACTCTTCTCGGCGCCGCTCGCCCTCGGCGTCGGTTGCCTTCGGTTGCGGCTGGAGCTTCGCGACGCGCTCCGCGTAGGCCTTCAGGAGGGTGCGCAGCTTGGCCATGGTCTTGTCGGTCATGACAGCATGATACGGTGCTACTTTCTCCTGAGCCATGACCCACACCCTCGCCACCCTGTTGCTCGCGCTGTGCTGCCTCGCCGGCCTCGTGCTCGTGCCCCTCGGCCTGCCGGGGCTCTGGGTCATGGTCGCGGGCGTCGTCGGCTACGGCTGGCTCACGGACTTCCGCTCGGTCGGCGTCACGACGATCGCCCTCGTCCTGGGGCTCGCGCTCGTGGGCGAGATCGTCGAGACCTGGCTGGGATTCCGGCTGGCGCGCCGCTACGGCGGGTCATCTCGCGCGGGGTGGGGGGCGCTGGTGGGCGGGATCGTCGGGGCCGTGGTCGGCGTGCCGGTGCCGATCATCGGCAGCGTGATCGCCGGGTTGGTGGGGTCGTTCGCCGGGGCGGCCATCCTCGAGTACTCGCGCTCCACGGCCGCGACGGCGGTGCGCGCCGGGTGGGGCGCGGTGTTGGGGCGCGCGGCCGCGGCCGCGGTGAAAATCGCGTTGGGAATCGTGATCGCGGTCGTGGGGATCTTCGCGGCGCTGCAGGGGTGACGCCCACCTCGCGTCAGGGCCCATCGCAGAGCCCGGCGCGGCTGAAGCCGCGGCTCGGCATCGTCCGCTGAAGCGAATATGCCCGTTCACGGGCCGGGGCCGAGTCGCCCTAAAGGACTCCCTAACGGTCGCGAGTTCACTCGCGCTCTTCGGGTCGCGCGGCAGCGCCCTTGCGCGCAAGCACGCGACGACGACCGCTCTGCGCATCGTGCGCCCGGTGTCCCCTTGCGACCCTCCCGCCGAGTCCAGCACACTATGGGCCGATGAACGTCGGCAAGACTTTCTATGCCAAGAATCGCCGCGAATGGCGCGGGTGGCTTTCCAAGCACCACCGCACCGCTCCCGAGATCTGGCTCATCTACTACAAGAAGCAGAGCGGCAAGCCGCGCATCCCGTACAACCACGCCGTGGACGAGGCGCTGTGCTACGGCTGGATCGACAGCCTCCTCAAGCCGATCGACGCGGATCGCTACGCCCAGCGCTTCTCGCCGCGCCGGCCGACGAGCCGCCTCTCTGCCATGAACCGCGAGCGGGTGCGCCGGCTGATCGCCGCAGGCCGCATGACCGGGGCCGGGCTGGAAAGCATCAAGCATGCATTCGACCACAGGAGGGACGCGAAGCCGAGACCGAAATGGGAGATCCCCAAGGACATTCTGCGGCGCCTCAAGGGCGACCGGACCATCTGGCGGAACTTCCAGCGCTTTCCCGCATCGTACCAACGGATCCGCATCGGCTGGATCGTGGCCGCGAGGCGCCGGCGGGATGTATTCGAGCAGCGGCTCCGCTACTTCCTCAAGATGACGGCACAGAACAAGCGGTTCGGGATGGTGCGGTGATCACCGGTTCTCCGCGACGGGCTCGTTATCCTGCGACGCATTTGACTCGGGCCCCGCGGGGCGATAGTCTCGCTCGGGTCCCATGATCTTCCGGAGTCCGCATCCCGACGTCGCGGTGCCCGACATCGCTCTGCATCGCTTGGTGCTCGCGCGGGCGGCCGAGCGCGGCACCAAGCCCGCGCTGATCGACGGGCCGAGCGGCCGGATCCTCACGTACGCCGCGCTCACTCGCGGGGCCGATCGCGTTGCGGCGGGTCTCGCGGCGCGCGGCTTCAAGAAGGGCGACGTGCTGGGCCTGTTCACGCCCAACCTCCCCGAGTTCGCGCTCGTCTTCCACGGCACGCTCGCCGCGGGCGGCGTCGTAACGACGATCAATTCCCTGGCCACCGAGCAGGACGTTGAACACCAGCTGCGCAACGCGGGCGCCCGCGTCCTCGTCACGGTGCCGCCGTTCCTCGACCGGGCGGCGCCTGCGGCGAGCAAGCTCGGCATCGACCAGCTGTTCGTCCTGGGAGAGGCGGTAGGCACCACCCCCTTCGCCGCGCTGCTCGCGACCGACGCACCGGCTCCGGAGGTCACCATCAACCCTGCTCGGGACCTCGCCGTGCTGCCGTACTCGAGTGGCACCACGGGATTCCCGAAGGGCGTGATGCTGACGCACCGGAACCTCGTGGCCAACCTGCTCCAGACCGGAGCCGTTCACACCTTGGCTGCCGAGGATCGAGTGATGGCGGTACTGCCGTTCTTTCATTTGTACGGGATGCAGGTTGTCATGAACCTCGCCCTATGGTACGGAGCGACCCTCGTGACGATGCCGAAGTTCGAGTTGGAGCCGTTCTTAGGGCTGGTGCAGCAGCATCGCATCACGCGGGCGTTCGTCGTGCCGCCGATCGTGCTCGCGCTCGCCAAGCACCCGGCCGTGGACGGCTACGACCTGTCGAGCTTGCGAAGGATGATGTCCGGGGCCGCCCCGCTCGACGCCGGGCTCGAAACCGCGTGCGCCCGACGCCTGGGCTGCGAGCTCGTACAGGGCTACGGCCTCACAGAGGCGAGTCCCGTGACGCACGCCAACTCCGACGAGCAGGGGAGGTCCCGCCCCGGCGCGGTCGGCCCACCGTTGCCGAACACGGAGTGCCGGGTGGTCGACGTCGCAACCGGTCGCGACTTGGGGCCCGGCGAGGACGGGGAGATCCTCATCCGTGGGCCTCAAGTCATGCAAGGATACCTGGACAATCCCCAAGCCACGGCGGCCACGCTCGACGCCGACGGCTGGCTGCACACGGGGGACATTGGCCGCGTGGACGCGGCCGGGTTCTTCACGATCGTCGATCGGGCGAAGGAGCTGATCAAGTACAAGGGGTTCCAGGTGCCGCCGGCCGAGCTCGAGGCGGTGCTGTGCACCCATCCCGCCGTGGGCGATGCCGCCGTGATCCCGATTCCCGACGAAGCATGCGGCGAGGTCCCCAAAGCCTTCGTGGTACTGAAGGAAGCCGCCACGGCAGCCGACCTCATGGCCTACGTGGCGGAGCGCGTCGCGCCCTACAAGAAGATCCGCGCCGTCGAGGTGATCGACGTGATTCCCAAGTCGCCCTCGGGCAAGATCCTGCGGCGCGTGCTGAAGGAGCGGGAGCGGATCGTGCGAGCCTGAGGCTTCGCCCATCTTCCTCCCGTGCGCCTCCACGACGTGGTCCAGACCTCCCGCGCCGTCGCCCAGACGAGCGGCCGGCTCGCGAAGATCGAGCTCCTCGCCGCGCTCCTGAAGCGCGCCGCTCCGGACGAGATCGCAACCGCGATCGCGTTTCTCTCGGGCTCGCCGCGACAGGGGCGAATCGGCGTCGGCTACGCCACCCTCCAGGCTGCGCGGGCGGAGCGCGCCCCTGAGCCCGGGGCCGCGCCCCGGGTTTCGCTCGAGCTCGCCGAGGTTGACCGGTCGCTCGACCGCCTGGCGCAGACCACCGGGAAGGGCTCGGCTCGGGCGAAGGACCGGCTGCTGCGGGAGCTATTCGAGCGTACCACGGAACACGAGCAAGCGTTTCTGCTCCGGCTGATGATCGGTGAGCTGCGCCAGGGGGCGCTCGAGGGGCTCGTCACCGAAGCCGTGGCCCGCGCCGCGGAGCTCGACTCGGACCTGGTGCGCCGCGCTGCGATGCTTGCGGGGGACCTCGGGGCGGTGGCGCATGTCGCGCTTACCGAGGGCGCCCAGGGCCTCGCGCGCTATCGCGTCGAGCTGTTCCGCCCGGTCCAGCCGATGCTCGCCCAGGCCGCCGACGATGTGCTCGATGCCCTCACCCAGCTCGGCGAGGCGGCGTTCGAGTACAAGCTCGACGGCGCGCGCATCCAGGTGCACAAGCGGGGGGATGAGGTGCGGGTCTTCTCCCGCCAGCTGAACGACGTGACCGTCGCGGTGCCGGAGGTCGTGGCAGCAGCTCGGCGGCTCGCCCTGCGCGAAGCGATCCTCGACGGTGAGGCGATCGCGCTCCGGCCTGATGGCAGGCCATTGCCGTTTCAGGTGACGATGCGCCGCTTCGGCCGCAAGCTCGACGTGGAGCGGCTGCGGGCCGAGCTGCCGCTCGCCTCGGTCTTCTTCGACCTTCTCTACGCCGACGGATCACCGCTGTTGGACGAGCCCTACGCCCGCCGCTTCGCGGCGCTCGCCGCGGCCGTGCCGGACGCGCACCGTGTGCCGCGCCTCGTGACCGCCGACCCGCGAGA
>Ga0209157_1004346_pt1 | contig 10608 bp, 7 predicted proteins | sample GraSoiAngelo_135_FD_185892 | JGI IMG/M metagenome (GOLD analysis project Ga0209157, IMG submission 185892) | Grasslands soil microbial communities from the Angelo Coastal Reserve, California, USA - 14_0929_05_40cm (SPAdes) (version 2) | ecosystem: Environmental > Terrestrial > Soil > Grasslands ... | reverse complement strand
CGGCCGCGCGTGGTCCGCGCCGAGCTACGGTAGAACGCGTAGCCGCAGACCTGACAGATCAGCAAGCCCTGCAGCAGGGACGGCTGCTTGGTGTGCCGGGCGGCGAAGCGCCGATTCTGGTCGAAGCAAGCAGGCCTACTGGGCGGAGCAGGTCGAGATCCAGCGGCGGGCGGCCGCCGCGTCGTACAGCATTTCGTCAGCGGATCCAGCCATCGTGGAATCCCGCGATCATGCGCCGAGACGTCGCGACGGTGATACTCGAGACGCCACCGGGCGAGGTCGCCCGCCTGGTGCGCGCCACGGGCGCGCCGGTTGCCGTGCTTGCCCGCGAGCAGTTCGTCGGCCTCCTCGGTGCGCGCGAGCTACTCGCGGTGCTGGAGCGTCCATCCTGCAGTTCACTGACGCGGTCCGGCGTCGTGTCAGGCCGGCTGACGATCGAACGCTGAAAATCATGCACCGGCCATGGCACGCGGACAGGGAAGCCCGGTCAGGGACAAGGCGGAATGGTTGCTTCGGTTCGCGGTACTGAGTCTCGTAACTCCCCGGGACTTCCGTCGTCTGCGGCGAGAGGCACACCAGTGGCTCGATCCGGACGGATACGGGCACCGTGGTAGCGGTGGTCTCCACCCCGTCTCCGCGGCTTTCGCCGGCGCCCGTATCGAAATTGTTTTGTAATTTTCGTTCGTCGGGACTTGCCAGCCATCCCCGTCGGTGTCGGTCGGTTGGGTCACCGCCGGGGTCGCTGCCATACTCAGCGACCTCGGCCGCTCCCCGTCCCGAAATTGTTTTGTAATTTTCAGTCGTGGCTGGACGGTTCTCCCAGGTCACGCGTGGCGTGGTCGTCGTCCTCCGACGCGCGCAGTCATAGCCCCTGTTTGAGCTTCTGGCGGGCAACGTCATCAATTCATTGGCGTCTCGAGATACAATATTGGCCTATCACGATTACCCACCCGAGCCCGACCCTCCGATCGTGACGTGGCCCGTCGGCCTCTCGAAGACCGTCTCCGGCGCCTCCGTTCGGCCGGGCGGCTACCGGCCCCAGCTCGATTCGCTCCGCGCGTTCGCCGTAATGGCGGTCATGTTCCATCACTACCTTCCGACCGGGAAGATCCTGCCGGAGGACTTCCTGACTCTCGGGCTCCTGGCCGTGCGGCTGTTCTTCGTGCTCAGCGGATACCTGATCACGGGCATCCTCCTGGGCCTCAGAGAGATGCCGCTCGAAACAGCCCTGCGGCGCTTCTATACGAGGCGTGCCCTGCGCATTCTCCCGATCTACTACCTCACCGTGATCGCGGCCTCAGCGTATTTTACATCCGCCCGGCGCTTTCTCGGCTGGCACCTGGCGTACCTTTCCAACTTCGCGTTCGTCTTGTTTCCGGGTTCGGCGGTCAATGGCATGGGCCACTTGTGGTCGCTGGCGGTCGAAGAGCAGTTCTACTGCCTTTGGCCGCTGATGATCCTGCTCGTGCCCTACCGGCATCTCGCCCGGCTCCTGCTCACGACGCTTCTGACGGGGATCGCTTACAAAGCCTTCGTGGCGTTCGCCTACGGTCCTCATCTGGCCGGCGCCATGCTCACGCCAGCGTGCTTCGATTCACTCGCGATCGGCGGTCTGCTGGCGTTCGTGGAGCATGACCCGGCCCTGCAAGCTCACAAGGCCCGGGCGCTCCGCCTCGCGGCGGGAGCGGGTCTCGGGATCGTTCTGATTCAAGTGGCTCTGTTTGCCTCGGGGCGCGGGCTTCGGCTCTTCTGGACGACCGACTACCTTGGAGTGTCGCTCCTGTTCGTGTGGCTGATCGGTCGGGCCGCGGACGGCTTCGGCGGCCTGGCGGGTAAGCTGTTGCAGAGCAAGTCGCTGCTGGGCGTCGGGAAGATATCGTACGGGGTGTACGTGTACCACAACTTCATGCCGATGGTTTCCGGGAAAGTCATTCGCCTGGCGGGCTTCCCGGATCAGGTGGCGCTTTCGTTTCCGTTGAACTGCGCTCTCACCCTGGCCGTTGCCGCGTGCTCCTGGAAGCTCATCGAGAGACCGATAAACGACCTGAAGAATCGCGACCGCTTCCAGCCTCGCTGACCCACTCGGCGTCCCCGCTCCCTCACCCTCCACCACGACGGCTTCAGGGCATGTAGGACCCGCCGTTCGCATGCAGCGTCGTAGCTAAATCTCCCACTTCTATTCGCACAGAGCACAGAAAATAAAAATCGGGACGGATCAATGTTCTTTCTATCGATGGCGGTGGGATTCGTGGAATCATTGCCGCCGCCATTTTAGAGGCACTTCGGGCGCAGATCGGTCGCGAGCTGCACGAGGTCTTTGATTTAGTCTCCGGCACGTCGACCGGCGGAATCATCGCGCTCGGTATTGGTACGCCGGCGAAGAACGGGCGACCCTATCGCCCCGCTGAATCGTCCGGCAGGCGACCGCGACATGTCACGGGCCCGCAGCGCGGGTCGATACCACTCCCGCTCGGCGGCCTCGACGGCGCCCGTCCGGAAATTGTTTTGTAATTTTCGTTCGTCGGGTGAGGCTCCTCCTGGCTCACGCTTGACGTGGTCGTGCTCGGGATGTTTTAAGGAACTTTCAGCTGCATGTTTTAGTCGCGTCGAGGTTGCAGGGTGCTGCTGATCTGTAACTGCATAAGAGACTTGGCGAAAACGTGATCGCGACTCAAACACGGGTTCGATCCGTCGCCGATGACAAGCGATCGCTGCCGGACGATTGCCAGTCGTGAAAAAGGCCTAACGGAGACCACTAAAGCCTGCGGTCAGCGTCCCGTTGCGCGCTGAGGGTCGAGCCAGTCGCGCAGCCCGTCGGCGAGCATGTTGAAACCGAGAACGGCAAGCATCACGGCGACGCCGGGGAAGACGACCATCCACGGAGCCTGGACCATGAACCCGCGGCCGTCGGCGAGCATCAGCCCGAGCGATGGCGTGGGCGGGCGGACGCCGACGCCGAGAAAGGACAGCGCCGCCTCGATCAGGATCCCGATCGCCATAAGCACCGACGTCTGGACAAGCATCGGCGCCGCAGCGTTCGGCATGATATGCGTCAGCACCAGGCGCGGCACCGTGGCGCCGAGCGCCCGAGCACCGTCGACATACACCTCCACCTTGGTGGCGAGAACAGCCGCCCGCGCCACGCGCGCGATGACGGGGGTGTAGACGACGGCCAACGCGATGGACAGCAACATCGCGCCGGTTCCAAACACACTCATGATCGCGATCGCGAGGAGGACGGCCGGGAAGGCCATCAACACGTCAAGCGGCCGCATGATGAGTTGGTCGGCTAGGCCCTCGGCGTAACCGGCGAGCAGACCGAGCGGTCCACCGATGAGAACGGCCAGCAACGCTGACATCACCGCCACGCCGAGCGAGACGCGATACGCGTGGATGACGCGGCTGAGGAGGCTGCGTCCGAGATCGTCACGGCCAAACGGCTCGATCGCGCTGGGCCCGCGCAGGGCGAGATCCTTCGAGATGTCCGTGGGACTGCCGAGCGGCAGCATCGGTGCGAGCAGCGCGGCGAGCGCGAGCACGCACACAATTCCGAGACCGGCGAGCGGCAGCCATGCGCGCCTCACCGGCGCGGCACTCGGGGGTCGATGACGCCGTAGAGAATGTCGGTCACCAGGTTGACCAGCATGAACATCGCTCCGATGATCAGCACCGTGCTCTGCACCACCGGATAGTTCCGCTCGAGCACCGCGTCGAGCGTCATGCGACCGACCCCCGGCAGCGTGAAAATCATCTCCACGACGATGGCCCCGCCGAGCATGTAGCCGATCTGCAGGCCGAGCACGGTCACGATCGGAATCGCGGCGTTGGGCAGGACGTGGCGGAAAAGAACGGCGTGCTCGGCCAGGCCCTTGGCCCGAGCAAACTGCACGAACCCGCGCTGCGCGACGTCGAGGACGGCGGCGCGGCTCAGCCGTCCCAGCACGGCCGCGCGGCTCAAGGCCAGCGTCAGCGCAGGCAACACGAGGTGCTGTAGATTCTCGAGGAGACTCTCGCCGATCGGGACGAAACCGCCGGACGGCAGTAGCCCGGCGCCGAGCGAGAGGCCCAGCATCAGCATGATGCCGAGCCAGAAGTCTGGGATAGAGACTCCGATGAGGCCGATGGCGAGCGTGGCGCGATCGGCAAACCCGCGACGTCGCGCGCCACCCAGCAGGCCGAGCGGGATGCCGATCAAAGCGGCGCCAACGCTTGCGAGAATCGTGAGCTCCAGGGTCACTGGGAGGCGGTCAAGGATCATCCGACCGATCGGCTCGTTCTGGCGGAAGTCCACGCCGAAGTCGCCCCGCACGAGCCCGGCGAGCCAGCGCAAGTACTGCTCCGGCAGCGGCTCGTCGAGGTGAAAGGCTTCCCGGAGCGCCCTCACGCCCTCCGGCGTGGCCTTGTAACCGAGGACAACCACGGCCGGGTCGCCCGGTACGAACCGCATGAGCCAGAACACGAGCACACTCATACCCAGGAGCAGCGGAACGGCGAGGGCAAGCCGGCGCGCCGCGTAGATCCAGGTCGAGGCCATCACCTCTCAGGCGATCCAGGTCTCCTCGAACCGCAGCTCCAGCGATGGCAACGGCGCCGACCCGTAGACGTTCGGCTTCATCCAGTAGCGTTGAATCTCGTTGCTGAAGATGATCAGCGAGCCTTCCTCCTGGAACCAACGCACGAGGTCGGGATACATCTTCTTGCGGGCCGCGGGGGTCGTCGTAAAGCGAAACGCGTCGATGCGTTTGTCGGCCTCCTCGGATTTGAAGCCCGAGAAATTCCACGGCGACGTGGAAAGCTGGAGCGGCGAGTAGAACATGTCCGGGTCCACCGTGACGCTCCACCACGCGGCGGCGATGTCGAACTTCTTGCCGACGAGCGCCTCGAAGTACTGACCCGATTCGAGCGGCTGCACGTCCAGCGTGATCCCGATCTTCTTGAGCTGCTCGCGGAGGATCTCACCCGTCTTGACCAGCACCGGCACCTGAGACTTTACCAGGTAGATGAGGGTGAGACCGCCGCCGGCGCCCGCCTCGTTGAGCAGCTGTTTCGCACGGCCGATGTCAGGCGCCGTCTTGTGCGCGTTCACGCCGGTCGCCCACGGGCTGGGTTCCGGCGTCGGCTCCGCCGTCGCCACATGGCTGCCGAAGTAGACGAGTTTGACGATCTCCGCGCGATCGATGGCCCACGCGATCGCCTGACGCAGCCGTCGATCGTTGAAGGGCGGCTTGCTCGCATTGAGCATGAGGAAGAAGGGTAGGTACGGCCGCCCGGGCGAGGCCTTGGGGTCGCGGCCGCGTTCCAGCTCGGGGATCCGCTGCGGCGGCACCGTCTGGATCCAGTTGAATCGACCGGTCTGCAGGCCGGTGAGCCGCACCGTGTCGTCGGCGGGCGCGTAGAAGACGATCCGATCGATGTACGGCCGCCCGGGACGGAAGTACTTGTCCCAGCGCTCGAGCGTGACGTGATCGTCCTTCACCCACTCGACGAATCGGTATGGTCCTGTTCCGATCGGAAACAGCTTCGGATCCTTTTCCTTGAGCGCCTTCTCGTTCACGATCTCGGTGGCCTGGCTGAGCACCGCCAGCAGCGGCCCGAACGGGCGCGCGAGGTGAAAACGCACCTGATATTGGCCCACGGCCTCCACGCCCTCCACTGGTGAGAAGAAGATGCGCATCGGCAGCTTGTTCTTTGCATCCAGCAACCGTGTGAACGTGAAGACGACGTCCTGCGCGGTGAACGGCTCGCCGTTGTGAAAGACGGCATTGTCGACGAGGTCGAACAGCCACGTCTTGTCGTTCTCCTGCTTCCACGACCTCGCGAGCCCCGGGATGAACTGACCGGCTTCGTCCACGTACGCGAGCTTGTTGTAGACGTTCTGGTAGATCTGCAGTGACGAGTAGAGCTGCGCGTAGCCGGGGTCCATGTTCACTGGCTTGTCGACGGTTGCGACACGGAGCGAGCCGCCGCGCTTGGGTGCTGCTTGCGCGAACGCGGCGACTGGGCGGCGGCTCGTGAGTCCGGCGCCGGCGGCGACGCCGGCGGCGCGGGCGAGCCAGGCGCGGCGGGTGAGACCGAATTCGTGGTCGCTCATGGTTTATCCCTCGTGGGCGCCGTCGTACACCACACCATCCTTCATGACCAGGGTCACGCGCTCCAGCGCGGCCATGTCCTTGAGCGGATCGCCGTCCAGCGCGATCAAATCGGCGCGCTTGCCGGGCTCGATCGTCCCAACCTGGTCGTCGATGCGACAGGCCTCGGCGCCCCAGCTCGTGCCGGCGAGGAGCGCATCGGCCGGCGAGACGCCGAAGCGCACGAGCGTCTGCAGCTCGAACGGCATCAGCCCGTGCATGCTGTCGGTTCCGCACGCGAAGCGGACACCGGAGGCGAGGTGTCGGGGAAAGCTCTCCGCGACGACACGGCGCGCCCAGCGGACCTTGTCCATGATGACGGGCCGATGGCCGTCGCCCTGCTCGATGCCGGTGGGATGCATGAAGATCGCGAACGTGCAGATGAGCCAGACGCGATGCTCGATCATCAACGCGATGTCCTCGTCGCTGGCCAGCGCGCCGTGCTCGATCGTCCGCACGCCCTCGCGCACCGCGAGCTGCAGCCCCGCACCGCCGTGCGCGTGGGCCGCCGCGTAGGTGCCAACGCGGTCGGCCTCCTCCACAGCCGCGCGGATCTCCTCGCGCGTGTACGCGCTCCCGGTCGGCATGGGACCGGGCGAGCTGACACCGCCTGTGACGAAGACCTTCACGTGGTTGGCGCCGCGGCGGAGGTTCTCGCGCGCGCCGCGCCGGACGTTGTCCACGCCGTCATAGCTCGTCAGCGCGCGTCCGTGGCCGTTGTCCGCGGCCAGGCCGCGCCCGGCGACGAGCAGGCGGGGGCCGACGATCACGCCGGCCTCGATGGCGTCACGGAGGTCGACGTCGACGAAGTGCTCCTCGCCCATGATTCGCATCGTCGTGGTGCCGGCCGCCAGATCTTTGCGGAGATTGCGCGTGGCCGCGAGCGCCTGCGGCACCGGCCCGCGGCAGAGCTGACCGAGCTGATCGCCCTCGCCAGGGACGATCGACGCGTGGCTGTGGCAGTCGACGAGACCGGGCATCACGAACCGGTCGCGGAGATCCACCGTCTCCGCACCGGGCGCGACGGCACCACCATCGCAGGGGCCGACGCTCGTGACGCGCCCGTCGCTCACCACGACGAGCGCGTCGCGCAGCGGCGCGGCGCCTGTGCCGTCGAACAGCGTGCCGCAGCGGATCGCGCGAACGGCCACCTCACCCTCCGTTGACGTGGACGCCGTAGTCCCGCCGCGCCGCCTCCGCCGAGACGTATCCTTCGCGGACGTCGCGGCGGACGGCCTCAGGATCGCGCTCGGCCGGCGGGCCCCAACCGCCGCCGCCACCGGTCATGATGCGGACGACTTCACCGGCCGCGATCGGATGCTGCGTGGCCTTGCGCACGTGACGAGTCGCACCGTCGGGCGACGTGATCTCGACGCCATTCACGGCGCCGTCAAGTCCCCCGCCGAGCCCCCAGGGCGGCGTCGCCTTCCGCTCCAGGCTGAACGTGATGAAGACTGGCGCGAGGAACCGGTACACGCGCTCGATGCCGAGCCCGCCGCGAAACTTACCGGCGCCGCCCGAGTCCGGCCGCAGGCCGTAGCGCACGATACGCATCGACGGCACGCGCGATTCGACGACTTCGACCGGATTGTTGCGCGCGGTCGAGCCCGCGAAGATGATCATCGCCGACTCGCCGTCATACGCGGGGCGCGCGCCCGTCCCGCCCACGTTGAGATCGCCCTGGATGAACAACCGGCCCGTTTGCGGATGCGTGCCAAAGGCGATGGTCGGCATCTGATCGCCATACGCGCCGGCGGGGATCCGGCTCGGTAGTGCATCGGCGAGCGCGCGCAGCCCTAGCTCGATGAGCAGGTTGATGGGCACATAGTAGCGGGCCGTCGGCGCGGGCTCCTCGGCGGCGAGCACCGAGCGCCGGGGCACCACGACGCGTAGCGGGCGGAAGCATCCCTCGTCGACCGGATCGTCCGGCGTGGTGAGGCACTTGATGAGCAAGCGACAGGCGCTGATGGTGATCGCGTCGCCGCAGTTGAACGGTCCGACGACCTGCGCGTCGGAGCCCGTGAAGTCCACGGTCATGCATCCGTCGCGTACCTCGATTCCCATCTCGACGCGCACGGGTCTGTCGAGCGTGATGCCGTCGTTGTCGAAGTGGCCGACGGCCCGATAGGTGCCGGGCGGAATGGCGGTCAGCGCCGCGCGCGTCCGGCGCTCGGACTGCGCCATATATATGGAAGTCGCCTCGAGCACCGTTTCGCGTCCGTACCTGGCGAGAATCTCGTGAAACGCTGCCTCGCCAGCCCGACATACCGCGATCATCGCCTGGACGTCCTTGAGCGTGCCACTCTCCGTGCGGATGTTGCCGCGGATGAGGCGCATTACCTCCTCGTTCAGCTCGCCTCGGCTCAGCAGCCGCACCGATTGGAAGCGCAGACCTTCCTGGCGGAATTCCCGCGAGCCCACCTGCATACTGCTCGGCACCGGGCCACCCACGTCGCTCCAGTGCGCCTTGACCGACACGAAGCCGGTCAACCGGCCGTCCCAGAAGACGGGCGCGGTCATGGCGACGTCGTTCAGATGATTGCCGTTGCCGGTGTAGGGATCGTTGTGGATGAAGACGTCGCCCTCGCGAAACGCCTCGAGGCCTCGGTCCTGGATCGTCGCCTCGATCGGAAAGCCGAGGTGGCCCTGGAAGACCGGCAGCCCGATGCCCTGGGCGATCATCTGCACGCTCGCATCGAAGATCGCGCACCCGAAGTCCAGGCTCTCGCTGATGATGTGGTTGTAGGCGGTCTTGATCATCGTGAGGCGCATCCGCTCGGCGGCGGCGTTGAGGGCGGCGCGGATGACCTCGACGGTGATGGGATCGAGGGGCATGGCGATCTAGCCTGCCTTCGCCTGGATCACCAGGCAGCCATGCTCTTCGACCACGAGCGTGTCGCCACCGTCGATGATCGTCGTTGTTCCCGCCTCTTCGATCGCGGCCGGGCCTTCGATCGTGTCGCCGGCGAGGAGGTCGCGTCGCGGGACGACGCGGTGCTCGACGAAGTCGCCGGCCGCCACGGAGTAGACCTTCCGCGTCTCGAACGCGGGCTTAGGTCCCGTCCGGCGCGGCAGACGCGGCAGGCGCGGGCGTTCGATCGCGAACCGGATGGTCAATCTGAGATTCAGAAGCTGAACGTCCACGTCGGGGGCGGCGTAGCCGTACGCGCGCTCGTGCGCGTCGTCGAACTGCTTGCGGAGATCCGCCCAGTCCGCGAGATCGCTCACCGCGATTGTGACGGTGTGCTCCTGGCCGACGTAGCGGAGGTCCACCGCGCGGTGCATGAGCGGCGTGCCTTCGCCAGGCAGGATCGAGGCGACTTCCTGCTGCATCTCCGCGTAGCGTGCGAGCGCCCATGTCGCGTCCGTTGCCTCGAGTGGCTCGAGCACCGTTCGCACGAGGTCATGGCGCAGATCAGTCGCGAGCATGCCCCACGCGGAGAAGGTCGACGGCGACGGTGGGATCACCACGCGCGGAATTCCGAGCTCCCGTGCGATCGCCACTGCGTGAAGCGGTCCGCCTCCGCCATAGGCGACGAGCGTGTAGTCGCGCGGGTCGAGCCCGCGCCCGGTGGTGATTCCGCGGACGGCGAGCGCCATCTTCACGTCGGCCAGCCGCACCACGCCGGCCGCCGCTCTCGCGCGCGACAGCCCGACGCGCGCCGCGAGCCACTCATCCACCGCTCGCGCGGCGCCGGGGGCGTCGAGCGGCATGGAGCCACCGAGGAAGCGTGACGCATCGATGCGGCCGAGCACGACGTTGGCGTCGGTCACGGTCGGCTCCGTGCCGCCGAGCCCGTAGCAGACGGGACCAGGCGCGGCGCCGGCGCTCCGCGGTCCCAGCGCGAGCGCGCCGCCCGCATCGATCCACGCGATCGTCCCGCCGCCGGCACTCACCTCGCGGATATCGATGACCGGGACGCGCAGCGGGCGGCCATCGACGTGATACTCGTCGGTGGTCTGCACCATGCCGTTGTCGACGATCGCGCACTTGGCCGTCGTGCCGCCCATGTCAAAGGAAATTAGCCGATCGAGGCCGAGTACTCCCGCCAGGCTAGCGCACCCGATCGCGCCCGCTGCCGGTCCCGACTCGAGCGTGTGCACCGGGCGCGCGCGGGCGGTCGGGAGAGACGACGCGCCGCCGTTCGACTGCGTGATCAGAACGCGGCCGCGGAAGCCTCGCTCCGCGAGGCGTTGCTCGAACGTCGCCAGGTAGCGCTCGACGATCGGCCGCACGTAGGCGTTCACGACCGTCGTGCTCGTGCGCTCGTACTCGCGCCACTCCTGGCTGAGCGCGTGCGACACGGAGATGGCGACGCCGGGCAACTCCTCGGCGAGGATCGCGGCGGCGCGCCGCTCGTGAGCCGGATCAAGATAGGAGAAGAGGAACGTCACGGCGACCGACTCGATGCCCTCGGCCGCGAGCGAGCGCGCAGCGTCGCGGACGGCGGCTTCATCCAGCGGCACGAGTACTTCGCCA
>Ga0209157_1004342_pt1 | contig 10625 bp, 8 predicted proteins | sample GraSoiAngelo_135_FD_185892 | JGI IMG/M metagenome (GOLD analysis project Ga0209157, IMG submission 185892) | Grasslands soil microbial communities from the Angelo Coastal Reserve, California, USA - 14_0929_05_40cm (SPAdes) (version 2) | ecosystem: Environmental > Terrestrial > Soil > Grasslands ... | reverse complement strand
CTCCCCTCCTCGTAGACGTCCATCTCGTAGCCGCCCTCGAGCGCGAGGTGGTCGTCGTAGCGCTCGTCCTCCCTCGGCCGCCCCTTGAGGCCGGCCCCGAAGAAGTGCGCGGCGTTGGTCGACACCTCGCTGCCGAACAGGTCGAGCGAGAGCGAGTACCAGAAGTTCAGGTACCGCTGCATGATGCCGAGGGCGAGCGCGCCGGCGGCGCGGGCGTCCGTACCCGCGCGCAGGCACTCGGCGGTCCGCTCGACGATGCGGCCGACGCCGCTCTCGCCGACGAACATGTGGTGCGCCTCCTCCGTCAGCATGAAGCGGCAGGTCCGCGACAGCGGATCGAAGCCCGATTCGGCGAGCGCGAGCAGCTGATACTTACCGTCGCGATCGGTGAAGGTGGTGAACATGAAGAACGACAGCCAGTCGTCGATCGGCTCGTTGAAGGCGGCCAGGATGCGCGGCTTGTCGGGGTTCCCCGACCGGCGCTCGAGGAGGTCGCGCGCCTCCTCCCGGCCGTCGCGGCCGAAGTAGGTATGGAGGAGATAGGCCATCGCCCAGAGGTGCCGGCCCTCCTCGACGTTGACCTGGAAGAGGTTGCGGAGGTCGTAGAGCGACGGACAGCTCGCCCCGAGACGGCGCTGTTGCTCGACGGAGGCAGGCTCGGTGTCGCCCTGGGTGACGATCAGGCGGCGGAGCGTGTTGCGGTGCTCGCCCGGCACTTCCCGCCACACCGGCTTCCCGTGGTCGTCGCCGAAGCCGATGCGGCGGTCGGCCACGGGTTCGGCGAGGAAGATGCCCCAGCGGTACTCGGGCATGCGCACGTAGTCGAAGTGCGCCCAGCCGCTCGCGTCGACCGACACCGCGGTGCGGAGATAGACGGCGTCGTCCCGGAAGCGATCCGGGCCCATCTCGCGCCACCAGGCGAGGAAGTGGGGCTGCCACTCCTCGAGCGCGCGTCTGAGGCGCTTGTCGGAGGACAGCCCCACGTTGTTGGGGATCGTCTCGTGCAGCTCCACCGCACCCATCGCGCTCAGGTCCTTCGCCTGTCGAGCTCGGGCCGTTGCCCCGCCTTGCCGTAGAGCGTGAGCGTCCCCTTCTCGCCGGTGGCGTTCGGTCGCGTGAAGATCCAGTTCTGCCAGGCCGAGAGCCGGCCGAAGATCTTCGTCTCGAGCGTCTCGGGCCCGGGGAAGCGGAGGTTCGCCTCCATGCCGGTCAGCGCGTCGGGACTCATTGCAGCCCGCTCCTCCACTGCCAAGCGTACCTCGTCCTCCCAGTCGATGTCATCGGGGGCAAAGGTCACGAGGCCGGTATCGCAGGCAGCCTCCGCGTCGAACGGCCCGCCGTGCGAAAGCACCTCGCCGAGGCGGGCCGGCTCGCCGAGGAAGCGCGCCTCGAGCCGCGAGAGACCGGAGCTCGTCGGCAGCGCTCCGCGATTCAGCGGCGAGAGCTCGACCGTGGCAGGCGCATCCCCGCCAGCCAGCATGTAGGCGCGGTCGGCCGCGAGCGCCAACTCGAGCAGCGAGCCCGCGAACGCCGAGCCCGGGTCGACGAGCGCGAAGAAGGTGCGCGCGGTCAGCTCGAGGCGCTTCAGCACGCGCTTCTGCAGGAGGAGGATCTCGCGCACCAGCCAGTGGCTCCGGTGACGGTCGACGGTGCGGTCGACGGCGAGCACGGCCTTCGCATCACCTTCGGTCCGGAGGAGCACGACGCCGATCTCGGGCTCGTTGAAGCGCAGGTGGAGGAGCGCGTCGTCGAGCTCGCGCCAGGCGGCGATCGCCCAGGCACGCGAGCCGGCCTCGAGGAGAGCCGACGGGCTCTCCGGCTCACCCCGGTCCGGCGCCCGGACGGTGAGCGTGGCGACGCGCTTCTCGCGCCCGATCTCGAGCCGCACCCAGCGGTACTCCATCCCGTGCGCCGAAGGCGCGGCCGAGATGGGCTCCAGCTCGACGCCGGGGCCGGACTTCGGACGGTCGCTCGCCCCGGCAAGCGCCGCGGCCCGCTCGCGCACGCGCGTGGCGAACTGCGAGCTCGGCACCGCCTCGTCGACCAGGCGCCACGCGGCCGCGCGCCTTCCCTTGACGCCCTCGGCCGCCGTCGAGAAGAAGTCGGCGCGGTCGCGCCGGACCTTCCGCTTGTCGACGAGGCGCGTGAGCCCGCCGGTGCCGGGAAGCACGCCGAGGAGCGGCACCTCGGGGAGCGAGACCGCGGCCGAGCCGTCGTCGATGAGCAGGATCTCGTCGCAGGCGAGCGCCAGCTCGTAGCCGCCGCCCGACGCCGTCCCGTTGAGTGCGGCGAGCGCACGGATACCCGACTCCGCGCTCATCTCCTCGAGGTAGAGGCGGGTCTCGTTGGTGAACTTGCAGAAGTTGACCTTGAACGGATGCGAGCTCGAGGCGAGCATGAAGATGTTGGCGCCCGCGCAGAACATGCGCTCGCGGAGCGAGGTCACCACGAGCGCGTGCACCTCGGGATGGGAGAAGCGCAGGCGCTGGACGGCGTCGGCGAGCTCGATGTCGACGCCCAGGTCGTAGGAGTTGAGCTTCAGCGCATAGCCGGGCACGAGCCCGGCGCCCTCGTCGACGGCCATCCCCAGCACCGCGACGTCGTCGCGCAGCTCGAGCTTCCAGTGGCGGTAGCGCGACGGATCGGTGGCGAACGAGATCGGGTGCATGGACGCTAGAGGATCCGCGGCAGCACCTCGTCCGTGAAGAGGACGAACGACTCGTGGCTGAGCGGCGCGCACAGGAGGTAGGTGAGGAACATCTCCTCGCGCAGGCGCGCGATCTCGTCGACCACCGCGTCGGGCGTCCCGTACACGATGACGCCGTCGAGGTAGCGCGCGACCGGGTCCACGGGCTGGGCGGACTCGCCGACCGCCACCCCGAAGCCGATCACGCCCGTCAGCGACTGGTGCTGCGGGCCGGTGTAGGAATCCACCAGCCAGCGCGCACCCCGGCGCGCGGTCTCCTCCGCCTCGCGTCGCGTGCGCGCGATCGCGAGCAGGCGTGCCATGGGGATCTCGCGGCCCTCGATCGACAGGCCGCGCGCCTCGAGCTGCTCCCGGTAGAGCTCCCGTTTGTTCGCGATCTCGCGGTGGGAGGAGTGCGGGTCCATCATGATCGTGAAGCCGGCCGCCGCGGCGCGACGGATCGCGTCCGGCGAGGAGGCCGCGAGCCACACGGGCGGGTGCGGCTTCTGCCGCGGCTTCGGCAGCACCTCGATCCCATCGAAACGGAAGTAGCGTCCCGCGTATGTCAGCCGGTCCTCCGTCCACGCGCGGAGGACGATGTCCACGGCCTCGTGGAACCGGGGCGCGCTCTCCTCCGGCGGCACGCCGAAGGCCACGAACTCCGTGCGGTCGAAGCCGCGCCCGGCTCCCCAGTTCACACGGCCGCCGGAGAGGACGTCGAGCAGCGCCACCTCCTCGGCGAGGCGAAGCGGATGGTAGAGGGCCGCCAGCGAGACGGCCGTGCCGATGCGCAGCCGCCGCGTGCGAGCGGCGACATGCGTGCCCATCAGGTGCACGGAAGGACAGACGCTGAAGGAATGGAAGTGGTGCTCGGCGAGCCACACCGCGTCGTATCCGGTGCGGTCCATGATCTCGATCCGCTGGAGCGCGCGCTCGTAGACCGTTTCGATGGCCACGCGCCGCTCGGGCCAGCTGAAGAACTGGAGGACGCCGACTTTCATCGTGTCCCGACGGGTGGCGCCTCCCTCAGTGGACGAGTGCAGCGATCACGGCATCCGAGAGCCGCGACACGCGCTCGAGGTGGAAGCTGTCCTCCATGATGCCGGTCGAGAGGAAACAGAACCCGAGGTCGCGAGCCGGGTCGATCCAGAAGGCGGTCGATCCCGCGCCGATCCCGCCGAACGTCCTGGGGCTCGAGAGGTTGCCGAAGGGCCCGGGGATGATGCCCTCGCCGCGGACGAAGAAGCCGAGACCGATCGAGGCTGGGAACGGCACCCAGCCGCGCATCTGCACGGCGTAGTCGAGGAGCGCGTTCGGCTTGTCGCCGGTCCAGTTCCGGGTGGCGAACTCGAGCATCGCGGGCGACAGGATGCGGGCGCCGTCCAGCTCCCCTCCACGCCCGAGCATCTCGACGAACCTGGCAAGGTCGCTGAGGGTGGTGAGAAAGCCACCTGCCGGAATCTCTGCACCAGGAATCGAGAGGAGCGCCCCGATGCCTTCGATCTCGAAGGGGGCAAAGAGTCCCGGCTCGGTGAAGCGCGCGACCACCGGACAAAGGCGCCGGACGAGGTCGGCTCGAGGTCCCAGGCTCGTCTCGTTCATCCCGAGCGGCCGGAAGAGGTCCTCCTCGAGGATCTGCCCGAAGGAGCGCGTGGCGCCCTCCGCCCGTCGCACCATCTCGGCCATGACCGCGTGCGCGACGGCGATCGAATAGTTCACGCGCTCGCCGGGGAGCGACTCCGGCGTCGTGGTGCACGCCCACGCGACGAGCCGCTCGATGCTCACCAGGTCCTCGGGCGGGAGGGCCGGCACGCGGGACGCGATACCGCTCGTGTGCGTGAGGAGATGAAAGAGCGTCATCCGCTCCTTGCCGCGGTTCCCGAACTCCGGGATGAGCTCCGAGATGGGCATCATGAGCCGCAGGTCGCCTCGCTCGATGCGATTCAGCACGATCGTGTTCGTGAACTGCTTGCCGACCGACATCGTCGCGAACACCGCGTCCGACTCGAGTCGCCTGGCGCTCGTCCGCTCGGCAAAGCCGCGGGTGGCGGACAAGGCGACGTTGCCGCCGCGCGTCACGCGGATTGCCGCACCGTCGTAACGCTTGGCGTCGATGTCGGCGTCGATCAGGTGCTCGACGCGGGCCAGGCGCTCGAGGTCGAAGCCGAGATCCTTGGGGTCTGCCTGCGTCATGGTCTGCTCCTCTGACAGCTCCCTAGCAGCGAGAGCCGTCGGCCGAAACCCCGGCCGGAGCGCCGGGATCGGGGAAAACCCCCAGGGGGCTGCGCGGAATCCCCCAACTCTGGCCCTCGCAGCGCGAAATGCCTGGTTGGACGTCGGCAAGCGGACCGGCACCGATGTTGCTCTCTCACCCACCAGCGGAAAAGTCGATGAGACTGAGACTGCTCGACCCCTTTGCCGTCTTCGTCGTTACGGGACTCTCGATCGGGGTCGTCGCGGGGGTCGTCGTGGGCTGGGGGACCGTCTGCCTGCTCGGCTCATTCCGCCACTCGCATTTGAGCTGGCTGCGCTGGCCAAGGGCAGCACCCTCGTCAGGACCCACACGATCGGGGAAACGGCTTGTCCGCTGCATCCGCTGCAAGCGAAGCGTCTGCATCTGCGACGACGACTAGGCCTCGACGAGCCTCACCATCCCCTCGACGCGCGGCGGCAGCCGCGGGCCATTCGCCGCCCTCAACGACCGTGCCGCAGCCAGTATTCACGGAACGCGCGCAGGCAGGGCAGCGACTCCGAGCGCGCCCGCCCCGACTCGAACGGGGGACCTGCAGGTTCGAAGCCTGACGCTCTATCCAGCTGAGCTACGGGCGCGTGCCGCGAGCGACGCGTACTTATCGCGACGGCTGGCGCGAGTCGAGAGGCCCCGGTGTGCAATGAAGGCGCTCACGCGCTGCGCCGACACACGTGCTACCTCGGGCGGATCGTCGACGCGAGCAGCGCGAAGCTCTCGCCCTTGGTCTTCCCCTTCACGACGCCGACGCCCGCCGCGTACCTCTTCGTCTCCGGCGGCGAATCGGGCAGACGCGAAGTCTCGCGCACCTGGATCGCGTTGTCGAAGCGCCCTGCCGGAAGACGGACCTCCACCCCGATCTTCTTCACCGTCACCGTCTCATCCACGATGGGGAACAGGTCCTCCGGCTTGAAGCTGTCGCCCACCTTGGGGTTGGCGGGCATGAACACGGCCGGCATCTGCGCGTTCCCGGCGTCCGGAGGATCGCTCGGCATCGTCGGCCCGCCGACGAGCCAGCTGCCTTCGTGGCTCGTCACCATGCCGTTGTCGTACTTGTCGACCAGCTCACCGAAGTAGAAGACCGTCCCGTCATCGGCCTGTGCGAAGAAGTTCTGCGAGATCTCCCCCACGTCGCCGCCCTCGAACTCGGTCTCCTGGAGGATGCGGGCCGGCACATCAGCGGCGCCGACGTGGAACGTCCGCGTGCCGTCGAGGTAGAGGTCCACGATGACGCTCGCCGTCGCGCCCTTCTGGCCCCGGAAGACTTTCACGCCGCCCGGTTGGAATGGGTGGTAAGGGTTCGTGATGCTGAGCGGGTTCGCGAACGTGGGCGCCGCCGCGAGGGCGAGGCGCCCCTCGAGAACCATGACCAGTACACCGAGCATGACGCGCATAGGTTGGTTCATTCGGACCGACCTCCTCCGCGGGGTGGCTACAATTGCAGGCGACCCGGGCGCAATCCCGCGAGCGAGTGCCGGGCAGCCCGCGAACCGAGGGTGTTGGTCCTTTCCGAGCGGGGCGGGGCCAGAGTACAAGGCCGATTGCCACACTCACTCGGAACCCCGACGTCCGAGCGACGACGACCGCATGACGGTCCTTGATCCCGAGTTCCCGAACGCCGCGACCGCGTCCTTCATGTTCCGCGGGCAGGGCGGCAGCTGGCTCGGACTGTCGGACACCGTCTGGTTCGTCCTCGCCGTGGGCGAAGCCGTGCTCCATCAGCTCTACGTCTGGATCGCCTGGCGCGCCCAGCTCGGCCGGAAGCTGTTCACCCGCCTGTTCGGCCGCGGCGACTTCGCGGTCTACAGCGCCATCTTTTACGTCCTGCTGCTCCTCCGCCCGGTCGTGATCGCCGCCGTCTCCGTCGCGGATGCGGGAACCGTGCTGTTGCCGAGCTGGCTTGCGCTCGCCCTCGGCATCGTGCTCCTGGTGCCGTCGCTGTACACCGCCTGGTCCGTGCAGCGATACTTCGGATTCGCCCGCGCCGCCGGCGCCGACCACTTCCGGCGGCGCTACCGCGAGATGCCGCTGGTGACGCGAGGCGCCTTCGCGTGGACGCCGAACGCCATGTACACGTTCGGGTTCCTCGGGCTGTGGGCCGTCGCGCTGTTCGGCCGGTCGCATGCGGGCCTGGTGGCCGCGCTGTTCCAGCACGCCTACATCTGGGTCCACTACGCGTGCACCGAGCAGCCGGACATGGAGCTGCTCTACGGGAACCCGGGCACGTCACGCGGCTGACCGCAGCGATGGCGCAGGCGGCTCCTCCGCACGCGCCGACCGGGACGCGCGTCGCCGCACGTCCCGGTAGCGCTACGCGCGGACGGCGCGCGCGCCGGGGATCGGCAGCCGCACGCAGAGGTGCGCGCCGCTGCCGGAGGTGATGCTTGCGCTGCCCCCGAGCGCCCGCACCCGCTCGCGAATGCCGATCAAGCCCGTCCCCAGCTCACCGTTCTTGCGCTTGGGCGCCAGGCCGACGCCGTCGTCCTCCACCTCGAGGCGGAGCTCGCCGTCCATCGCCGTGAGCGCCACCCGCACGTGGCGGGCGCCCGCGTGCCGGACGACGTTGGTGAGCGCCTCCTGCGTGATCCGGTAGACCGCGGTCTCGATGTCCGCGGGCAGCCGCTCCGGCACACCATCGGCGGTGAAGGTCGCCACGATCCCGTGGCGCTCGGTGAACTCCTTCACCTGCGAATCGAGCGACGGGAGGAGCCCGTAGTCGTCGAGCGCGGAAGGCCGCAGGCCCTGCGACAGCTCGCGCATCTCGGCGATCGTCTTGGCGACGAGCCGGCGGGCGTCGGCCGCGCGGCTCCGCAGCATCCCCAGGTCCTCGGGACGCTGGCGGTCGAAGAGCCAGAGGTACGAGAGGATGGCCGTCAGCGAGGAGCCGAGCTCCTCGTGCAGCTCGCGCGACACCCGGCGCCGCTCCTCCTCGTGCACCGTCATGAGGCGCGTCGAGAGGGCCGCGAGCTCGTCCTGCCGCTGCGCCAGGCTCGTCCGGAAGCGCTCGATCACTCGGGCGCTCGCCGCGGCCGTCACCACGCCGGCGACGAGCGATCCGATGGCGAGCCCGAAGGGCGCCCCCGGCAAGCCGCGCGAGGACAGGATCGCGCTGACCAGCGCGAAGCCCACGCACATCATCGCCCCGACGAGGACCGTGCGTCGCGTACGCCACGAGTAGAGCGCCGCGCTCCCCATGAGGAGGCAGGTCAGCAGGTTGGCCACGATCGCAGGATAGGTTGGCGTGGCGTACGGCTTGACGTACAGGTAGACGAGCAGGTCGGACGTGAGCCCGAGAACGAAGAGCAGGCTCAGCCGCTCGGCGTAGCGCGTGCCGAGCGAGGTGTAGGTGGCGAGCAGCACGGCGGCCCCGAGGGCGACCGCGAGGCCATAGAACGGCAAGACCTTGAGCAGCGCCCGCGGCTCCAGGTAGTGCACCAGGAGCGGCACGAACAACAGAGTAGAGAGCGCCAGCAGGGCGGCGAGCCGGAGCTGCGGCCGCGGCGTGAGATCGGCGCCGTGGCGTTCGTCCGCCATGTGGGCCGCCTTTATGGCCCTCCGGGCACGGACGCAAGTACCGTCCTATTCCCCAAAAGCCGTGATGCCGTTGCCCCCAGGCACCGTTGGTGCTATCCGGAAGCGGCGGTTGGGTAGGAGAATGGGGCCGTCGCCCGCGCTCGCACGTCGGGTCCTCATCGTCGAAGACAACCCGGATAACCGGTTGGCGCTCCGGACCCTCCTCGAGCTCTGGGGCTACGTCGTGGAGGAGGCGCAGGACGGTGCGGGGGCGATTCAGGTGTTCCTGGAACGTCGCCCCGAGATCGCCCTCGTCGACATCGGGCTCCCGGGCCTCAACGGCTACGAGGTGGCGAAGCAAATGCGGTCGACGCCGGGCGGCAAACCGTTCCTGGTCGCCCTGACGGGCTACGGGCGGACCGATGACCGCCGCAAGGCCCTCGACGCCGGCTTCGACGCGCACCTGGTCAAGCCGGTCGACCCCGACGAGCTCGAGCGCCTGCTCGCCGCCGCCCCTGCGTGATCGCGATACGGGGTTCGTGAGCCTGGTCCTGACCGAAGCGCGGGTGTCGCGCGTGCTCACGCGGACCTCGGGCTTCCTGCGGACCGTCAGCTCGCACTCGCTCCAGCCCTACCGCGGCTGCACGTTCGGCGGGACGCTCTGCGGCGTCGGCTGCTACGTGCAGCACAACCGCTGGGTCACCCGCGGCGCGCCGTGGGGCGGCTTCCTCGAGGTCCGGACGAACGCCGCGGACGCCTATCGCGAGCAGTACGACGCCGAGCGAGCCTGGGCCCGGCGTTCGCGGGATGGCTTCACGATCTTCCTCTCGAGCTCCACCGAACCCTTTCTCCCGCAGGAGGACCGCTTCGGCGTCACGCGGCGAGTCCTCGAGGCGATGTGCGAGCGGGCGCCCGACGGGCTCATCATCCAGACTCACACGGACCGCGTGACGCGCTACCTCGATCTCTACCCACCGCTTGCCGCCGCGACCAGTCTCCGCTTCCACATCTCCATCGAGAGCGACCGTGACCGCCTGCCCGGCCTGCCGCCGCCTGCGAGCTCCGTCGCGCACCGGCTGGAGGCCGCGGCAGCGCTGCGCGCCGCCGGCCTCCGCGTGGTGATCACCGTGTCCCCGCTCCTGCCGATCGCCGAGCCCCGCCGCTTCTTCGAGCGCCTGGCCGAGGTCGCCGATGCCGTCGTCGTCGACCACTTCATCGAAGGCGACGGCACGCCCGGCGGCGCGCGGACGCTTGCCACGCCGCTGCCGGAGGCCATGGCGCGGGTGGAGCCGGCATCGGTGCGGCTCGACTACCGGGATCGGATGGTTGCCGTCGCGGAGGAGGTGATGCCGGGGCGGGTCGGCGTGTCCGTCGACGGCTTTGCCGGGCGTTTCCGTCCGGCGCGCTGACGCCGACTCGGCGGGTGGTCTTGGCAGGGTCCGGCTGTGCAAGTATAGTAGAGTAAAGTATGAGGAAAACCAAGGACGAGTGGTCCCACATCCGACAGCGATATCTCCAGGGTCTCGAATCCACGGGTCTCCGGCTGACGCTTCGCGACCGGACATGGGCGTGCACCGAGAGCGGGCATTGGGTCGCGCTTCCGGGAGGGACCGCCACGAAAGATCCCGACCACTGGTGGCTCTGCTACGACCGCGAAGCGTTCCAGCGGCGTAACGCGCTGGGAGCGATCCTCCTCTGCATGAGCCCCGACGGCTCTTGGCTCGACTTCGGCCTTGCGGCCGCCGTCCTGCGAGAGATCGAATCCCGCCTGCCCGTGGGCCGCGCTCGCCCGCAGCTCAACCTCAACGTGTTCCGGCGCGGGAGCCGCTTCGAGCTGCAGCTGACGGGTGGCCATGCCCCGCTCGACATCACGAGCCGACGCGGCGATCTGTCGTGGCTCGCCGGTCGGGAGCACGCCGGGATGGTGGCCGAGCGTCCTGCCCCGGTCTCCGAGCCCGCACCGGCCAACCCGGAGTCTCGCTTCTTCGCAAAGGTCACGAAGGGGGCGCTGAGACCGCTCGATCCGGTCGATCTCGCGGCGGACGGCGTCTACGTGGTGCACGCCCGGAAGGTGGGTGCGGCGCCGGCGAGCGCATCGCTCCGTCGCATCCTCGCACGCGGGGGGCCCGCCGACCTGCCGCCCGACTTCGCCGAGCAGCACGACCACTACGCCCACGG
>Ga0209157_1004340_pt1 | contig 10627 bp, 10 predicted proteins | sample GraSoiAngelo_135_FD_185892 | JGI IMG/M metagenome (GOLD analysis project Ga0209157, IMG submission 185892) | Grasslands soil microbial communities from the Angelo Coastal Reserve, California, USA - 14_0929_05_40cm (SPAdes) (version 2) | ecosystem: Environmental > Terrestrial > Soil > Grasslands ... | reverse complement strand
CGGCCGCCTTATTCGACCGTCACGCTCTTGGCGAGATTCCGCGGTTTGTCGACGTCGCAACCCAGTTCAACGGCAACATGGTAGGCAAATAACTGGAGCGGAATCGCCGTCAGGACCGGTGTTGCGAACTCGGGAGCGCGAGGGATCTCGATGATATCGTTGGCGATCCCATTTAACTGTTTTGCGCCGTCGCCACTTGTCAGCACGATGATTGGCCCTTTGCGCGCCTTGACCTGCTCGATGTTGTTCAGATTTTTGGAAAACACCGCGTCGTCGGGCGCGACGAAAACCGAAGGCAAATCCGGTCGCACCAGTGCGATGATACCGTGCTTCAGTTCCGCGCTTGGGTGGCCTTCGGCGAAGAGATAGGTGATCTCTTTCATCTTTAGCGCACCTTCCAACGCGACAGGAAAATTAAATTGGCGGCCGAAGAACAACATTCCCTCGGCCTCGACATATTTCCTGGCGATCGAGCGAATTTGATCGCTCAACTTCAGCACCGATTCGACCTGGTCGGGCAAGGCTTCGAGTGCTTCGATCACGCGCGATCCCTGCGAAGTAGAGAGATGCCGCATTCGCCCCAGCAACAGTCCGATTAACGCCAGAATGGTGACCTGCGAGGTAAATGACTTGGTGGCGGCGACACCAATCTCCGGCCCGGCGTGCATGTAAACCCCGCCGTCACTTTCGCGCGCGATGGTGCTGGCAACGTTATTGCAGATGCCGAGAGTGCGAAATCCCTTGCGCTGGCTTTCGCGCAACGCACCCAGGGTGTCAGCGGTTTCGCCGCTTTGGCTAATGGCAAAAACCAGCGTATTGCCGCTCATCGGTGTATTGCGGTGGCGGAACTCGCTGGCGTATTCCACCTCCACCGGAATGTTCGCAAGCTGTTCGATAAGATATTCTCCGACCAGCGCGGCATGCAATGCGGTCCCGCAACCAGTCAGCACGACACGCGAGACGTCGCGCAATTCCGCTGCGGTCATGTTTAATCCGCCGAGTTTGGCGGTGCATTCTTCGGTGTTGAGCCGTCCACGCATGGCATCGCGCACCGAGTTCGGCTGCTCAAAGATTTCCTTGAGCATGTAATGGGGAAAATCCCCCTTGCTGACGTCTTCCGCCCCAAACTCAACCTTGCTGATTTGATAATTGCCGGCCTCGCCTCCGACCGAGCTGATTTCGAATTTATCGCGCGAGACCGCGACGATATCGAAATCGTTAAGATAAACGGCGTCGCGAGTGTGAGCGACGATTGCGCTCACGTCGCTGGCGAGAAAATTCTCATCTTTACCGACGCCGAGGACCAGAGGCGAACCGCGACGCGCACCAATCATGAACTCTTTGATGTCGGAATGAACGAGCGCGATGCCGTACGTCCCGATCACTTGTTTAAGCGCGGCACGCGTGGCATTGACCAAGCGAGCTTTGGAATCGGCGCCGTCAATTTGCTCATAAATGCTGCCGATTAAATGCGCCAGCACTTCAGTATCGGTGTCGGAGGTAAACTTGTGGCCGCCTTCGCGCTCGAGTTGTTCGCGCAGCGCCGCGTAATTTTCGATCACGCCATTGTGCACGAGCGCGATTTTTCCGCTCTGGTCGAAATGCGGATGCGCATTTTCGTCGGTTACTTTTCCGTGGGTGGCCCAACGAGTGTGACTGATGCCGTACTGGCCCGAGGGCGGTTTTTCGGTCATCAACTTGGCAAGGTTCGCGATTCGTCCGGCGCATTTGCGCGTCTCCATCTGCCTCCCATTTACGATCGCGACGCCGGCGGAATCGTAACCGCGATATTCGAGGCGGCGTAGACCATCGAGAAGGATGGGCGCCGCTTCGGCGCGTCCGACGTATCCAACGATTCCACACATAATTTTAAGAGGGGGATTATAGCATATTTTCCCGTTTTTCGGGTATCTACAGGAGGGGCTAGTCTAATTGGAGCTTGCTTTTCAACAAGCGCATTTGGACTGCGCCGGCAAAGCGAAGCGACGACGGCGCTTTCTCGCGCGCTAACCTTTTCGCAGAAGAAAAGCGATGTGGCGCTCCGCTTCCCACCGCACTCCAAACGATTTTATTGCTTCGCGCGAAACTACTAGTGGCTAACCGCGCGGCTCAGGAGTGCGTGCTGTCAGTCAACGTGACTTTGTCCGATTTCAATGATTTCGCGTGCAGGAATTCAACACGTGGCGCTCCTTCACATCTTTGAACAAAGTTTTTCGGATTGGAGAGCGCACGCATGGGAAACGTCCTACCTTGGACGAGGTCCTTCGGTCCGCGCCGGACTGGGGTTGTCTGCGCCGGCTCGGGATGACGCCGGGTGCGTTAGTGGTTTTCCGGGCGCAAAAATTTTGCGAGCAGCGAATCCCGTTTGTGGTCACATTAGCGCGATGCAAACGCCTGCGCTTCCGCCTGGCACGACCCAGCGCACTCTCGCCATCATCATGGGTGGCGGAGCGGGCACGCGACTCTTTCCATTAACCAAGGACCGCGCAAAACCGGCCGTGCCCCTCGGCGGAAAATATCGATTGGTCGATATCCCGATCAGCAATTGCCTGAACTCCGGCCTGCGCTCGATCTATTTGCTCACGCAATTCAACACCATGTCGCTGCATCGCCACATTCAGGCGAGCTACAAATTCGACAATTTTTCTCGGAGCTTCGTCGATATTCTGGCGGCCCAACAAACGCCCGAAGGTTCGCAATGGTACCAAGGCACCGCCGACGCCGTCCGGCAAAACATGCGTTACTTCCTCGAGCGACCCTTCGAGTTTTATTTGATTCTGAGCGGCGACCAGCTTTATCGGATGGATTTTCGCTCGCTCCTGCATCAGCACATTCGCTCGGACGCAGAAATCACGCTCGCGACCAAACCGGTGAAACGCGATCAGGTGGCGGAGTTCGGAATCATGTTGAGCGGCGAAGATCGCCAGATCACCCGGTTCGTCGAGAAGCCGAAGGAGGCGAAAGTGCTCGACGAAATGAAAATGGACCGCGCTCTACTCACGGCAATCGGGCACGGCGCCGATGAGGAATTGTTTCAGGCGTCGCTGGGAATTTACATCTTCAATCGCAACGTGCTGATCGAGTGTCTTAACAACGATTTGTTCGATTTTGGCAAGCACGTCATCCCGGCTGCGATCCAAGCGCGCAATGTCAGGGCCTATATTTTCGACGGCTACTGGGAAGATATCGGAACGATTCGCGCCTTCTACGAAGCCAATCTCGATCTCACCGACCTGGTTCCAGCCTATAGTTTTTTCGAATCCGACGCGCCGATTTACACTCATCCCCGGTTTCTCCCTGGGAGCAAGATCAACGGCGCGACCCTGCGCCAGGCGATTATTTCCGACGGCTGCATCATATCCGATGGCCACATCGAGCGCAGCGTTATCGGAGTGCGCAGCATTATCCAAAGCGGTGCAACCATTCGCAACAGCGTGGTGATGGGCGCCGATTTTTACGAACTCGGTAGCGATCGCAGTTCGGAGAAAACTCCCATCGGCATCGGCCGCAATTGCGTAATCGATCGCGCTATCATCGACAAAAACGCACGTATTGCGGACGGAGTTGTGGTAACGCCGGAGGGGAAACCGGAAAATTTCGACGCGGAAAATTATTACATCCGCGACGGAATTGTCGTGATTCCGAAAAACGCAACCATCCCGCCAGGGTTCTGGATCTGATTCAGCGCTGTTGAGATGCCTGTACCACTGCCATCAACGGGCAAGATGCCCGCTGGCCCCACAGCCTCGCCGTAGGGAGTCCGTCCGGTGGCGGACAAGATGGCTGTGCCACACTCCACCCGCCGGCTTTCTGGATCTGATCTTGCCTAATCCTTATTGTGCTGGCATCAGCGGGCAGGATACCCACCGTGCCTTTGGATTGGACGCTTAGCGCCGGTCGGTCATTCCAGCGAACTGGCCTTGGCTTTCCCACTTCTCCTGTTTGTTCCAGGGAATCTGGGATTCTTTTTTGGCATCAGGATCATCGACCAGCGCCACTTGCGGTTTCTCGGTCGCGCATCCGACCAGAGCTATGCAGCCTGCCAGAAGCAGTAAAGCGGAGATTGTTCGTTTAGGAATTCGAGCCAGCATAAATGACGGTATCACCGGGTTGCACCTGAACGCCACGCGCCAGGCTATTTCCCAGAATATCGCCAATGGATGTCGCTGGTTCAACTGACGAAATGCGAATTTTTCCGATAATGGTGGTATCGCGCAGCACCAACATTTCGGCATTCGGCTCGAGCCCCTGACGATCGCCGAGATTGAGCACGACAAAGTTGTAGGCTTGATTCACTGCCAGCACGGTTCCGCGGACGGAAGGATGGAAGCTCGGCTCACGGCGCTGCACCATGACTTCCGGTCCGCGCGATTGTTCACGCGCCGGCCTCATTTTTTCGGCGATTAAAGTTTTCTCGTGTTCTGCGCTCTCCAATTGTTTCCGCGCGTCATCAAGCTGGGCTTGTAACTCTGCTACCGAGGGCGCGCCTGGATTTGGGTTCGCTAAGGGTTGGGTCATCTCTTGGACGTGTTTCTGCAACTCGGCGATCTGGGCTTCGTTCGCCTGCAGCTTACCTTGCAAATCCGATTTCTCGGTCTGTGTCTTCACCAATTCCGCTTCCGCGCTGGCGATCCGACTCTCGTTTTCGGCAATCTTCCCTACTTCGTTCGCCACCTTCGCTTCCCGGTCCTTGATATTTTTTTCCGCAGTTTGACGCTGGCGCTCGGCCGTTTCGCGCTGACTTGTGACCGTAGCTACGTCGGTACGCAACGCCTTGGCTTTACCTCCATTCAAAACGCCGAATACGGCGGATATGAGAAGGAGCGACACCGAAATAGCGAGGAGCGGCTTCGGAGAATTCACAGGTGCATTTACGGGAAGGACTTTTTATACGAAAAGAGGCTGAATTAGCAATACGGAAATGCGAAATTTATACGTCTATCGGGACGTCGACCTTGCATGGGTCCCACCGCAAAAGGGCGTGGCGTTGAGATTCTGTAGCGGCGGTCTATGACCGCCGAACAGACCCAGCCTGCAGGTCCGAGAGCAATGAAGGTCTATGAATTGTAGGGCGGCCATCTTCGCCGCCAATGTCAAAACCGGCGGCCAGAATGGCCGCCCTACAATTAGGAACCGAAAGAAATCGGAAGTAGAGGAAGATGGGCCCCAGCGGCCTGTCTTCCGCCCGAGACAAGGCTGAAAACTTGCCCAATTCTTGCGCGCCTGTCCGGCCCGTCCTATAGATGGTGTCGCATGGGTCAACAACTCCGCAGACGTGCCAAACGAAAACGTCGTAAAGCTTATCTCGAGCGCAAAAGAGCCAACCAAAAATCGATGCGTCGCGAGGCGACGCGCGCTAAGCCAAAGAAATCCGCGTCACCACCGGCCCCGGCGGAATAATGTCCGTTGTTCCGTGCGCGCTCGCTATCTTATCGTCGATGGTCACAGCGCGATTTTCGGTTGGCCGGAAATGCACCGACTGCATGCGCGGCGTTCCTCCCTGGCACGCGATGCCCTGATCAAAAAACTCCGGGATTACCAGGATTACACGGGCGTTCGCGTCGTCGTGGTTTTTGATGGCAAGGGGACTTCCGCCACCGAACAATCGGAGCCACACAGCGTGCAAGTTTTTTATTCGCGCGCTGGACAGACTGCGGACGCGATCATTGAACGGTTGGCGAGCAAATATGCTGAAAAATTCGATCTAACGGTTGCGACTTCTGATTTCCTTGAACAGGAAACAGCCAGCGCGTGCGGCGCGGAGTGTATTTCGATCGAGAACTTGAGGGCGCTGATTAACGAAGCGGTGCCAAATTAGGCAACGCCGAGTAATTCCCGCTGCAGCCGAACGCGCCGTGCATTGAATCGCGCTGCTGCCAACACTCTTGCGAGGACACAGTACAGCTGTTCCACCGGCAAATTTTTACTCACGTATCCGCTCGCGCCCGCACGCATTGCCGCTCGCACTTGCGCCTCATCACAACCCTTCTCTGTGAAAACCACGATGGGCAGCCTAGGGTCGATCGCCCGGACGGACGCGATCAAGGATATTCCATTAACGTTTGGCAAATTGAGGTCGACGACGACTACTTCACATCGATTTTCGCTGAGCCAATCGAGAGCCTTGTTTGCTTCGATGGTGGCATTAGAGGGATGACCTCTCTCGGAAAGATAAGTCGCGAGGAATTCCGAAATGCTCGGATCATCATCGACGAGGAGGAATTCGGCGGCTGGATAGATCTGTTGCATTTACTATAAATTCAAGATTTACAATAGCAACAACCTTGCCAGGGAGTCCTCCGTCACCCGTCGCAGGCGCAAGATCCTCCCCGCTCACGCTCATGTTCTTGCTCATGCCGGATCCCCAGAGGCGCTAGCGCAGCATTCTAAGCGCGCCTAGCTCGAAAAGTCCCCGCTCCCCCCGCTCCTCGCCTACTCTTTCAGCTTCGCTTCGAGTTTTTTTACTCGCTCGAAAAACTCCCCAAGTCGCCGCACCCACGCCAATTGCACTTTCGCTTCTTTCAGCGGCACGGATGGGGTCGCCCACCAAACTCCGCCGTTGAGATTCTTTGAAACTCCAGTCTGCGCGCCGATCAGCGTGCCGTCGGCGATCTCAATGTGCCCAATAATTCCCACCTGGCCTCCAATCATCACTCTTTTGCCAATCCGGACACTCCCGGCAATCCCGGTTTGCGCGGCAATCACGGTGTCTTTTCCGATCACAACGTTGTGGGCCACCTGCACCAGATTATCAATCTTTGCGCCCGCCTGAATCCAAGTCCGACCGAAGCGCGCCCGATCGATCGTCGTGTTCGCGCCGATCTCCACGTCATCGTCAATTTGGACAATTCCGATCTGCGGCACTTTCTGCTGACCTTGTGCCGTCATTTCGAAGCCGAATCCGTCTGCGCCAATCACGGCGCCACTGTGCAAAATCACTCGCGCCCCGAGCCGGCAGCGCTCTCGAATCGTTACCCGTGGATAAATCATGCAGCCGTCACCGATAACGACGTCGTGCCCAATGTAACTCCCGGCACCGATGACCGCGCGTGATCCAATTCGCGCGCCGGCTTCGATCACCACCAACGGTTGAATGGAAATGTGATCGCCCAATTTCGCCCGCGGGTGAATGACTGCGCTCGGATGAATTCCCGGCGCAAATTTTATCGAGGGCGGCGCGAATTTGGTAACGACCTGCTCGAATGCCTTCGCCGGATTTTGCACCCGAATGACTGCTGCTCCGACTTGTTCGGAAAAATCGGGCGGCACAATCACGGCGGCGGCGCGTGTTTTGCGCAGTTGCGCGAGGTAACGCGGATTGTTGAAAAACGATATTTCATGGACGGTCGCCTCTGCCAAAGAAGCTGCGCCGGTGATTTTCGTTTCGGGATCGCCCTGGAGTTCTCCGCCGGACAATTTCGCGATTTGTTCCAGAGTGAGCGTCACACTTCTCTTCTAAATTGTAGAGGCGCTTGTGCCAAGCGCCTACTGGATGTCAGGCATAGGTCCGAATCCAACCGCTTGGAGGAGGGCGCGCCGAAGAAGCCGGCAACCCGGCAATCGCCTTTTGTCATTCCGAGCACAGTCGAGGAATCTCTAAATATTTCTGGAGAATGGTCAGCGATGTCTCGACTCAGCTCGACACAAGGGGTGTGCAGCTTGACGAAAAGCGTCTCGTTCATTGCGGCGATGGGAGCTCGGCGTCATGCACGATCTTGCAAACCATTTGGCACTCCGCGGGTACGCACCCTTGTCATTCCGATTGCAGCCGAGCAATCTCTAACTATTTGCTGTAGCACGGGACTATAACTTCTGGGTCTACATCGTTACAAATGAGCATGACAGGGTGCTCTACGTTGGCATGACCAATGATTTAGAGCGCAGAATTACCGAGCATCGTGCCGGAGAGATTCCAGGCTTCGCCGCTGATTACCGCTGTGGGAAACTGGTTTACTACGAGCACTGCACAAACGTGCTGGATGCGATTGCGCGTTAAAAACAACACAAAAACTGGTCGCGCGTCAAAAAAGTTAAGCTGCTCGCCACGTTGAATCCACGTTGGATTGATTTGGCGCCGGAGATCCTCGGAGAATAGTTAGCGATGTCTCGACTCAGCTCGACACAAGGGGTGTGCGATATTTACCTTGGTCACGCCCAGTCACGCGGCCGGCAGATAATCCTCTTCGTTCACACCGTGCGCAGAAGGATCAAGCTTTCCGCCTGCCGCATTGATCCGTTCCACCTCCGATTTCGGCACGCTCGATGAGCCGTGCATCACAATCGGGGTTGGTGGCAAATCCGCTGTCTTCACGTTCTCGCGAATTTTTTCGATGACATCGAAATGGAGCGACTGTTGCCCCTTGAATTTGTAAGCGCCATGGCTGGTCCCGATCGCCGCCGCCAACGAATCGCATTTGGTTTGCTTGATGAAATCGACCGCCTCGACCGGATTAGTCAGGCAGGCCTGTTTTTCATCCACACTGATGTCTTCCTCGACGCCACCCAGCATGCCCAACTCCGCTTCCACACTGATTCCTTTGGCGTGTGCGCGATCTACCACCCGTTTCGTGATCGCGACGTTTTGTTCGAACGGCTCATGACTCGCATCAATCATCACCGAACTATAAAAACCTGAGTCAATGCAATCGTAACAAGTCGCCTCATCGCCGTGATCCAGATGCACGGCAAAAATCGCCTCGGGGAAGATTTCTTCGGCCCCCGAATCATTGCTTCGAGCATACGTTTATCGGCGTAACTGTGCGCACCTTTGGATAGCTGGATGATAAAGGGCGCTTTGCTTTGAATGTTGCCGCGGAACAAGCCAAGGAGCTGTTCCATATTGTTAATATTATAAGCGCCCACGGCGAACTGGCCATAAGCCACCTTGTAAAGCTGAGCCGTCGTCACAATCATGCTGCGAAACTAAAACGGGGAAAACCAAAGCGAAAAGCAATTCTTCGCTCCCGACGGCAGCTCGTCCAACAAACAACGGGCAAGATGCCCGTTTGCCCCACAGCCTCGCCGCAGCGAGTCCGTCCGGTGGCGGACAAGACGGCTGTGCTACGAAACGTTACCAGATAACGGATAATGCGATTTAGCGATCAGGTTAAATCCTTCTCCAGGAAGTAAAGGTAGAGGATCGCCATCGCATCCGTTTCGACATCCAACGTGTTATCGTACTCGGCCGAAAGCTCGTAGCGATGATCGCGCTGAATTGGAATTCCCTCGATCGACTTGAACTCTTCGACGTAGGCAACACCAACCCGGTCCGGCCAGTCTTGCGAATTCAACCGAAAGATCGTCGTCCCTGTTGTCAGATCACGCAATTCCATTCCTCTGGCAAATGGGTGAACATGGGAGATTCAGCTGTGGCGTAATCTCTGTCGTGTAGACGTGGTGACCTGGAGGGACGATCCAATGGTTCATTAGGCCATCGTCGGGTTTCCCCACAGTCACTTCCCCCGACATGTTCACCTTTGACAATTCAGCGCACCCGGCGCCCATGTGCATTCCGGCGTGCGGCATACATGCAGGTCCCATCTTTGCAGTGACACCGTGAGGTTGTAAAACGTATAGCGCGCGGCGGAAAAGTGCTTTCGTGGGTGCGCCCGGCTGATCGGCCGCGGTCGTGTGCACCTTCGTTCGCATGCGCACGTTCACCACCTGATCCTTTTCATTCAGGTTTAAAGACATCGTCACGTAATCCAGAGACGCGTCGGAAGGAATCGGCACCCCAAAGCCTGGCGGAAGTTCGAGAGAGAGGCGCCCTGGTACGAGAGTGAAGAGGCGCCAATCGAGATGGGTCTTTCCGCCCAACTGCTGATTGTACTGACCAGGCGTTCTGCCATGCTCGGCGAAGGTGAGATTGGAATGACAGAAGAACTCCTGGGAAATCGGCTTCTGGACCGTGGCATCGACAACTTCCGTTTCCAACCCGGTAACCCACTGCACTCCAGATTTCACGCTCGTCGCGAGATGGATTCCACTCTGAATCGACCATGGCCCTTCCATTGAGCGATAGATCTTGTCCAACCGATATGGATCCGACATGAGCGTCTGCAAACCGTCCGCCTTTGCTTTCGCCGCGGGATCAGGCCGGGTTAGTGAATAAACTGCAGGCACGACAAGAGCGCCCGCGATAGCGAGAAGGACGAAGCGCCGATTCATGTATCTGCATTTCGAAGCACAGCATGTGCCGATTCTCTTTGGTCAGGCTGTAGCACAGCCATCTTGTCCGCCACCGGACGGACTCGCTGCGGCGAGGCTGTGGGGCCAACCCCGAAAGCTTTCAGGGTTGATCATAATGACACAATTTCAAACCGCGGATAGCACGGATAAAATTCCAACTGGCAACAATCTTCACTGCAATGATCCGTCTAATCCGCGTAATCCGCGGTTCCTTTATTCAATTTGTTTTAGGGAATAAAGTTTCGTGTTCGGGTTTGAGTAGTCAAAGTAGGTCGAATGCGACTCTTCATCCTCACTTTGCTTGCGATGATAGCGTTCGCTGGCAATTCGGTGATCTGCCGTCTGGCGCTAACCCAAACTACGATTGATGCGGCCAGCTTTACTTTCACTCGCATTTTATCTGGCGCTGTCGCGCTTTCGCTGATCGTGACAATTCGTA
>Ga0209157_1004339_pt1 | contig 10628 bp, 8 predicted proteins | sample GraSoiAngelo_135_FD_185892 | JGI IMG/M metagenome (GOLD analysis project Ga0209157, IMG submission 185892) | Grasslands soil microbial communities from the Angelo Coastal Reserve, California, USA - 14_0929_05_40cm (SPAdes) (version 2) | ecosystem: Environmental > Terrestrial > Soil > Grasslands ... | reverse complement strand
AGAGCGGCACCGAGAGGATCAGCGCCCCGATGACCGGCGTCACCCACCAAAAGTAGCCCGGGGAGAGCCAGAAGAGGCCCGCGCCCCAGGCACTCGCGAACAGCGAGTCGAGCCCGTGGTGGCGGAGCGCCTCCCGCCACCTGGTGGTGATCTCCTCCCGGCCCTGCGAGCGCCAGCCCACCGTGCGCCCGAGGAGGTTCAGCAGGACGAAGCGGCTGTGGAACACCATGCGGATGGGAGCGAGCAGGCTCGAGAGGAGTATCTCGAGCAGCACGCTGACCGACAGCCTGACGCCGCCCCCGAAGGCCCGCGCGCTCCGCCGCTTGAGCACGATCAGGACGACGCTCAGGATCTTGGGGAGGAAGAGGATCATGGCGATCACCGCCAGCAGCCAGAGTGCCCAGTCGGGTCGCCAGATCGGCCACTCGGGGAACAGGCTCGCCCCGTGCGGGAAGTACTCGGGCTGCCGGAGCGCGTTCGCGACCGCCTCCACGGTGCTGAGCGTGAGGAAGACGAACCAGAGGAGGGCCGACATGTACGACAGCGCACCGTTCAGGAAGAGCGCGCGGTGCGCACCGAACAGGCCCTCGGTGAAGAGGAGCCGCAGGTGCTGCAGGTTCCCCTGGCACCAGCGGCGGTCGCGCTTCATCTCCTCGAGCAGCGTCGAGGGCGTCTCCTCGTAGCTGCCTCCGAGGTCGTAGGCGAGCCACAGGCTCCACCCCGCCCGCCCCATGAGGGCGGCTTCGACGAAGTCGTGGCTCAGGATCTCGCCGCCGAGCGGCTCCCGCCCCGGCAGTCGCGGCAGCGCGCAGTGATCCGTGAAGGGCTCGACGCGGATGATCGCGTTGTGCCCCCAGTACTGGCCGTCGCCGAGCTGCCAGTAGTGCAGGCCGGCCGCGAACATGGGGCCGTAGACGCGGCTCGCGAACTGCTGCAGGCGCGCGAACAGCGAGCTGCGGTTCACGGCCGCGGGGGCGGTCTGGATCATGCCGACGCCCGGGTGGCGCTCCATCAAGTCGACCAGACGGACGAGCGTCTCGCCGGTCATCAGGCTGTCGGCGTCGAGCATGACCATGTAGCGGTAGCGCCGGCCCCAGCGCCGGCAGAAGTCGGCGACGTTGCCGCTCTTGCGCTCCAGGCGCACCTTGCGGCGGCGATAGAAGATGCGGCCGAAGCCCCCCACGGCGCGACACCAGTCGAACCACGCTTCCTCCTCCTTCACCGCCGCGCTCGGGTCGGCCGAGTCGCTGAGCACGAAGAAGTGGAAGCGGTCGAGCGCGCCGGCGCGCTCGAGCGAGCGATGGATCGCGCCGAGCCCCGCGAACACCCGCTCGACCGGCTCCTCGCAGATGGGCATCACGATGGCCGTGAGGACGCCCTCGGCCGGGACCACCGGCGGGTCGCCGCTGGAAGGCTCGAGGTTGGTGATCGCGAAGCGATCCCGGCGGCGGACGAGGGTGAGGAAGCCGAGCATGGCGGTCCAGAAGCCGATCGAGATCCACCCGAAGAGGGCGCCAAAGAAGGCCGCGATCGTCACCTCGAGCCAGGTGCGCCCCTGGTGGGGCAGGACGTTCACCATGAACTCGCTCGCGATGAGGGTGGGGACCAGCACGAGGAGACCGAGGAGGAGGCGGCGCCGGAATGCGACGCGCGTCCATGGAAGCCGCCGGCGCATCCGGTGGAGCAGGCTGCCGTAGAGCGCCCGGTCGGCCGGGGCGGCCGGCGCCCGCTTGCGGCGGCGGCCGAGGAGACGGCGCAGGAAGCGGCGCTCGATCGGCTCCGAGACCATCGCCCGGCGGCTGAGCTCGGGCATCGAGCGCAGCAGCCCGTCCCCGGTGGCAGTCTCCGCCCGCCGGCCCGGCGTGTCGCTCCACGGCGAGCGCCCCCCGAGCGCCCGCGCGAGGCGCCAGGCGAGGAAGCCGTCGGGGGCGCCCTCGGGCGGGGCGGTTCCCGGGCGCTCCTCCTGCACGAGCTGGCGGAGCGCGCGCAGCGTCTCCGAGAGCGCGTCTCCCGCCCGCTCCCACGGCTGCGTCAGGGCGCGCTCGACCGCCCGGGCCGCGAGCGGAGCGTCCTCCTGCGGGTCGAGCCCGAGCGCCGCAAGGTAGGCGAGCGCGCGCGTGTGGACCTCCCTCCAGTCGTGGAGGATGCGGCCCCCGGGCACGGAGAGGTCGCGGTCGCGCGCCGGGCCGACCGGTCGCCGCGCAGCTGGATCGCCATCCATCGTGGGACCAAGCGAGCGGGGTCTCTGCTCGCTCACGGCAGGATCACGTAGGACCACGTCTCCGTCAACGTGTCACCCCCCTGCTCCAGGAACGCCCGCAGCTCGAGCGGCTCCCGCCTCTTCGGCCGTACCTGGAAGGTGAGTCGCCAGCCGCCGGTGAAAGGATTCTTCACCACGTGCTCCTCGAGCAGCTCCCCGGCCTCGGCGCCGCCGGCCACGGTGACCACGCCGTGCAGCACCCGGTCGGCCGGTATGGCCGCCAGCTTCTTGCCGGCGAAGTCGATCACGAAGCGCTGAGCGTCCTTGGCGGTGCCGCCGTCGCGACGCGTGGCCACGGCCCGGCCGCCTGGCGGTCGGTTCGGGTCGTCCCCGTACCAGTAGAGGGTGTACGAGAAGGCGGCGGGCTCAGCGGGCTTCGGGGCCTTCTCCGGCACCCAGTACGCGACCACGTTGTCGTTCGTGTCCGACGGGGTCGGGATCTCGATCAGCTCCACGGAGCCCGCTCCCCAGTCGCCGCTCGGCTCGACCCAGGCGCTCACCCGGCGCTCCGGCTGCGTCTCCAGGTCCTGGTAATGATCGAAGTCGCGATCGCGCTGCAGAAGGCCGAACCCGCGGGGCTTCTCCATCCGGAAGTGGCTCACGTTCAGCGTGCGGCGGTTGTCGAGCGGACGCCACAGCCACTCGCCGCTCGCGAAGCTGAGCAGGAGCCCGTCGGAGTCGTGCACCTCGGGGCGAAAGTCGTCGAAGGACCGGCTGGTGTTCTCGCCGTGGAAGAACATGCTGGTGAGCGGCGCGATCCCGAGCTTGCGTACCTCCTTGCGCAGGAAGAGACGGCACTCGACGTCGACCGCCGTCTGCTCGCCCGGGCGGACCACGAAGCGATAGGCGCCGGTGAGGCTCGGGCTGTCGAGCAGGGCGTAGACCGTCAGCCGATCGGCCCGGGGGGCGGGGCTCACCAGCCAGAACTCCTTGAAGTAGGGGAACTCCTCGCCCCAGGACTCCGCCGTGTCGATGCCGAGCCCGCGCGCCGACAGCCCGAACCCCTCGTCCTTCCCGACCGCCCGGAAGTAGCTCGCCCCGAGGAAGACGATGACCTCGTCGAAGTAGTCCCGCGCCTTGATCGGATAGTGGACGCGCAAGCCCGCGTAGCCGAGCTTCTGCGGCACCCGGCTGGCGAAGTCGGTCTTGCCGTAGTCGAACTGGTTGGGCGAGAACTCGACGGGGTGCACCCCCTTCGCCTCGACGACGTTTACCCGCACGGTGCGGTTGTAGTACAGCCCGGGGTGGAAGAACTGGACCTGGAAGGGCACCCCCCGGTCACGCCAGAGCCCTTGCTCGGGACGGAAGCGGATGTCACGCCACTGGTCGTAGCTGATCTTGAGCAGCCAGTCGGGCACGCGCCCCTTGGCATCCTCGAACGGCTCCGCCGCGAGCCGGCGGGCCTTCTCCGCGACGTCGTCGAGACCGAACGCCGCGGCGCGCGCGGGGAGCACGGCCACGACGAGCACCCCGAGCGCATACAGCGCCCGCGACCGGCGCCCACCCCCCGCCGACGGCGGCCCCATTCCCGGCACGGCCATGCAGAGATGCGCTCGTTTCACACCCGCATCGAGACGGTCAAGTGCGGCGCACTCGGCCCGCCGGCGGCCTTCTCCCGGCCTCGGCCGTTTGCTATAGCGCCGTCCGCCCATGAGCGAGGCCCCATGAAGGTCGCCGTGCCGCGAGAGATCGCGCCGGGCGAGCGCCGCGTCGCACTCGTGCCGGACGCGGCGGCCGCGCTGGTCAAGGGCGGCCTCGGGGTGCTGGTCGAGAGCGGGGCGGGCGAGGGCGCGTTCCACGCCGACGCTGCCTTCGAGAAGGCCGGCGCACGGATCGTCCCCGACGCGGGCACGCTCTACGCGCAGGCCGACGTCGTGCTGAAGGTGCAGAAGCCGGCGCTCGGCGAGGTGGACCGGCTGCGCGAGGGCGCCGTGTTGATCTCGTTCCTCCAGGCGCTCACCAGCCCCGACCTCGTCGAGCGGCTGGCCGCGCGCCGGATCACCAGCTTCGGCATGGAGGGCATCCCGCGCATCAGCCGCGCGCAGAAGATGGACGCGCTCTCCTCGCAGGCCAACCTCGCGGGCTACAAGGCGGTGCTCATCGCGGCCGAGACGCTGGCGAAGCTCTTCCCCATGATGATGACGGCGGCCGGGACCGTCTTCGCCGCCCGCGTGCTGGTGATCGGCGCGGGGGTGGCCGGGCTGCAGGCGATCGCGACCGCACGCCGCTTGGGGGCGCAGGTGTGGGGCTACGACGTGCGGGCCGCGGTGAAGGAGCAGGTCGCGAGCCTCGGCGCGAAGTTCCTCGAGTTCGATCTCGGCATCGCCGACGCCGAGGACAAGAGCGGCTACGCGAAGGCGCTGCCCGCCGAGGCGAGCCGCCGCCAGCAGGAGATGCTCGCCGAGAAGACCACGGAGTTCGACGTGGTCGTCACCACGGCGCTGGTGCCCGGCAGGCCGGCGCCGCGCCTGGTCACCAAGGAGACCGTCGCGGGCATGCGGCCCGGCTCGGTGATCGTCGACCTCGCCGCCGAGGCGGGCGGCAACTGCGAGCTGACCGAGCCCGACCAGGTGGTCGTGCGGCACGGCGTGACGATCCACGGCCCGACCAACCTGCCCGCCACCATGCCGGTGCACGCGAGCCAGCTCTACGCGCGCAACGTGAGCGAGCTCGTCCGCGAGCTGGTCAAGGACGGCGCGCTGGCGCTCGACTTCGACGACGAGGTCGTCCGGGGCGCCTGCGTCACGCACGGCGGCGCGGTCATGAACGACGCGGTCAGGGCCGCGCTGGCGGCACGGAAGTCGGCATGACGACCGAGCTCGAGGTCGGCCTCTACATCTTCATGCTGGCCGGGTTCCTCGGCTACCACATCATCACCCGCGTCCCGCCGCTGCTGCACACGCCGCTCATGTCGGCGACCAACGCCATCGCGGCGATCTCGCTGGTCGGGTCGCTGGTGGTCGCCGGCAGCGACTACAGCCACGTCCCGAACGGCTGGGTGTGTACCCTCCTCGGTTTCGTCGCGGTGACCTGCTCGTCCACGAACGCCTTCGGCGGCTTTCTCATCACGGACCGCATGCTGCGCATGTTCAAGACGGCGGAGGAGCGCGCGCGGGGGACGCGGCGGCCGGTGGAGCTGCAGGCGTTCGCGCTCGTCGTGGCGGTGGTCGCTGGGGTCGCGGGCATCCTCTACGCGACCCGGCCCGCCGGAATGGCGATGGGGGAATATCTCCACGAGCACGTCGCCGCGGAGGCGCTCCGCTACTGCTACATCCTGTCGGCGGGGATGTTCGTGCTCGGGCTGAAGGGCCTCGCCTCCCCCAAGCGGGCGCGCGCCGGCATGTCGCTCGCGGCCTTCGGGATGTTCGTCGCGGTCGTCGGCACGCTCTTCCATCCGCACATCGTGACCTACCGGTGGATCGGCCTCGGCTTCGCGATCGGCGCGGTGGTCGGGGGCACGATGGGGCTCCGCATCCCGATGACCGCGGTGCCGCAGCGCACCGCGCTGTCGCACTCGCTGGGGGCGCTGGCGGCGTGCCTCGTGGGCGTCTCCGAGTACTTCCGCTACCAGGGCGCGCTCGACCGCGTGACGCTGACGGCCCTCGACTTCGAGGTGGTGGTCGGCGGGCTCACGTTCACGGGCAGCCTGATCGCGGCGGCCAAGCTCCAGGAGCTGCTGCGCGGGCGGCCGATCACGTACCGGGGCCAGAACGTCCTCAGCCTCGGCCTGCTCTCGGTCATCGTGGCCTCCGGGGTCTATCTGGTGGTCACCCAGGCAGCGACCGCGTTCTTCTACGTGATGGTGGGGCTGGCGCTGGTCTTCGGCCTCCTGCTCGTCATCCCGATCGGCGCGGCGGACATGCCGGTGGTGATTGCGCTGCTCAACTCGTACGGCGGCCTCGCCGATGCCGCGATGGGCTTCGTGCTGATGAACAAGATCCAGATCATCACCGGCTCGCTCGACGGCACCTCGGGCTTTCTGCTCGCGCTGCTCATGTGCCGCGCGATGAACCGCTCGGCGGTGAACGTGCTCTTCGGCGCGTTCGGCAGGGTGTCGGAGGAGGCGGTGGCGGCCGCCGCCGAGGCCAAGGGCAGCGTGCGCAGCATCGCGCCCGAGGAGACGGCCGTGCTCTTCGAGACCGCCCGCAACATCGTCGTCGTGCCCGGCTACGGCATGGCCGTGGCGCAGGCGCAGCACGCGGTGGCCGAGCTGGGCAACATCCTGAAGGAGCGCGGCGTGGACGTGAAGTACGCGATCCATCCGGTCGCCGGCCGCATGCCGGGCCACATGAACGTGCTCCTGGCCGAGGCCAACGTCCCCTACGAGCAGCTGCACGAGATGGAGGCGATCAACCCGTACTTCCCGGAGGCCGACATCGCGCTCGTGGTGGGCGCCAACGACGTCACCAACCCCGCGGCCAAGAGCAACCGGTCGAGCCCCCTCTACGGCATGCCCATCCTCGAGGTCGACCGCGCCAAGTCGATCATCGTGCTCAAGCGGAGCCTGCGCCCCGGCTTCGCCGGCGTCGACAACGACCTCTACTACAACGAGAGGTGTATGATGCTCTTCGGCGACGCCAAGGACAGCATCACCAAGCTCATCAGCGAGATGAAGTCACTCTTGTGAACGGCGAGGCGAGATCATGAAGACGGTCACGCAGCTCTTGCGAACGAAGGGGCAGCAGGTCTTGTCCGTTTCGCCCGACATGCCCGTCTTCGAGGCCCTGGGCGTGATGGCCGACAAGAACGTCGGGGCCCTGCTCGTGGTCGAAGGCGAACGGCTGGTCGGGGTCTTCTCGGAGCGGGACTACGCCCGGAAGGTCATCCTGAAGGGCAAATCCTCCAAGGATACGCCCGTGCAGGAGATCATGAGCTCCCACGTGCTCTACGTGCGTCCCGAGCAGACGATCGAGGACTGCATGGCGTTGATGACGGACAAGCGCGTCCGCCACCTGCCCGTGATGGAGGAGGGACGGGTCGTGGGTGTGATCTCGATCGGGGACGTCGTGAAGGCGATCATCGCCGAGCAGGAGTTCATCATCGAGCAGCTCCAGAACTACATCACGGGGCGGTAGCCGCGCGCCGCGGAGCGCTTCCCGGGTGTCGGACGCTCAGCCGGACGGCAGCAGGCGGAGGACCGCGTCATCGAACTCCTTCGGCAGCAGATCGTGCGGAGAGATCAGGACGTTGGGCTGGGAATTCCGCATCTCGAAGCCGACGGTTCCCAGCACTTCCCGGTTGTCGGAGCGCTGGAGAGAGAGCTCGAGCTTCGCGCTCTCCGTATAGAAGAGAGCGCCGCTGTGGCGCTCCCACCGGAGGACGACGGGCACGACGGCATACCTGCCGTGACGAGCCGCACACGCTCTCGGCTCATCGCTCCGATCACCCACGGGGATCACCTTGACCTGGCGATGGGCGCGGATCACGTCCGCGATGCGCTTGGCCACCGCGGCTCCGCTGCCGTAGTACACGGTGTCTCCGGCTCTTCCATCCGCGGGCTGGACGACGCACACCACCTCGTTCGCGCTCCACACGAGCGGGGCCGCCCGGGGAGCGGGACCGGAAATGGCGAGCTTGGCACCGCACCCCACGACGTGAAGCAGCACGACGCCCAAGAGCCCGAGCGCGCGTCCCGACCCGGTTCGCCCTCCCCTCCCGCGACGGCGTCGTCGAGCGCCGGCCCGCGACCCCAGGCCGCACTCTCTGCTGGTCGAGCCCACCCTTGCCGCTCCGGCGCCACTCACTGCATGACGTCTTCCCAGCAGCCCTCGGGCTGCCACTCGCACGGGACCGCCTCGTCGAGCGCGGCTGCCATCACGTCCAGTTCGTGGGAGGGCGTGGGGACGAGTGCGCTCTCGACCACGGAATCGGCGAACACGGCGCTGGAGAGCGCCCACAGGACGGGCATGTCCGCGGCGCGCGCCGCCGCCGAACGATCCTCGGCAGGCCCGCCGCGCACCCACGCGAGCCCGAGGCCCGCCATGACCAACGCCACCGCAGCCGCCCACCGGAGTCCAGCCGCCCCGTGCGCCGGAGCCCCGGCGGCCGGCGGCAGGTCGCGGAGAACGGCCTCGAGGACCTTCAGGTCGTGGGCGAGCCGACGGGCTCGCCACTGGCAGAGCCCGCAGCTCCCGAGATGCTCGCGGTCCTCGTGCGTGCCGTCCCCTTCGAACAGCGCCCACAGGATCCGGTCGGGCAGACAACCAGTCATGGCCATCGCGGGAGCGCCCGGCTCCAGCGCACACCCTTCCTGACGAAGAGCGCGGCGCACCCGTTGACGCGTCCGGAGTCTTCGGTCGGGGCCGCCGACGGGCGGCGCGGTCAGACCCTGAGAGTCGTCCCGTCGAACCGGGTGAGCACGTAGCCCGAGTACGGTTCGTTGTACGCCGGCTTCATGTCCTGCATGACGCCGATCGAGACCGCCTCGCCGAGCCTGTTGGGTCGTGAACGCGTCCTGATTGGCGATCTCGTGCACGTAGGGATTGGCGGGATCGTGCAGCCTTGCATGATCCGCCTCCGCTGCATGCCGACCGGGACGGGCGTCGCACCCGGCTCCCTCGGAGCGGTGCGCCACCGCGGCCGCGACGGGCGCCTTGACACTGCGCGGCCGGCCAGCCATTCCGGAACGGACCAGTCCGTAAATCGAATGTCGGTCCCTCGCCCCGAACCACGATCGCTGCGCCCGCGCCGGGGCCGTCCGCCCACCCCCGGCTTGCGGGAACGGATCCTCCGCGCCGCGGCCCTCGTCTTCGCCTGCCGCGACTATCACGAGGTGCAGATGGACGACGTCGTGCAGGCGTGCGGCGTGGGAAAGGGCACACTGTATCGCTACTTCCCTAGCAAGCAGGCGCTGTACCTCGCGGTCATGTTCGAGGGCATCGAGCGCCTGCGCGCCGAGCTGGAGGCCGCGGTCGCGACCGACGAGCCTCCGGCGCGCAAGATCCGGCACATCGTGCACCGGACGCTCGCGTACTTCTGGGACCGGCGGCTCTTCTTCTCGCTCATCCACCGCAACGAGTACCGGGGCGGCGGCGAGGCGCGCGCGTGGCTGCGCCACCGCGAGGCGCTGTCGCGCCTGGTCCGGCACACGCTCGAGGGCGCCATGACGGCGGGCCACGTACGGCGCGTCAACACGCGCATCGCCGCGGAGATGCTGTTCGGGATGATGCGCGGCGTGAACCGCTACCGCGCGGAGGGCGACCGCCTCGAGGAGCTGGTCACGGCGGTGGTGGGCGTCTTCATGCGCGGGGTCGGGACGCCGACCGGCCGCCGCATCGTGGCGCAGCCCTGCACGAGCAGCGCACGACATCTCCCCCCGGGCTCCGGCTCGGCCGCGAGCGCATGAAGATGCATCCCGGCGCGTCGCCATCGGAGCCGAGGAGGGTGGACAGCCCTCGGCCTTCGGAGCGGGAGGCACGCGTGCGGCGGGCGGGGCCCCGCCGCTGGCCCTGGCTCGTGACCCTCCTCCTCCTCGCCGGGGCCGCCTACGAGCTGCGCGCCACCCGGGCGAGCCGGCAGCCGGCCGCCACCGAGGCGCCCGGCAAGCCGGTCGGCCCGAGCGTGCCCGTGGTGGCGGCGACGGCGCGAGAAGGCGACATGCCGGTGTACCTGTCCGGGCTCGGCTCGGTGCTCGCCTTCAACACCGTCACGGTGAAGAGCCGCGTCGACGGCCAGCTGGTCCGGGTGGCCTTCCAGGAGGGCCAGCTCGTGCACCAGGGAGACCTCCTCGCCGAGATCGACCCCCGGCCCTTCGCGGCGCAGCTGGCGCAGGCGGAAGGCCAGCTCGCGCGCGACCAGGCGCAGCTCAAGGACGCGCAGATCAACCTCGGACGCTACCGCGAGCTGCTCGCGCGGCAGCTCATCGCCAAGCAGCAGGTCGACGACCAGAGCGCGACGGTCGGGCAGTTCGAGGGCGCGGTCAGGGTGGACCAGGCGCTGATCGACACCGCCCGCCTCCAGCTCGAGTACGCTCGCATCACCGCCCCCATCAGCGGACGGGTCGGGCTCCGCCTGCTCGACGTCGGCAACATGGTCCACCCGAGCGATCCGAACGGCCTGGTCGTCATCACGCAGCTCCAGCCGATCACGGTGGTGTTCACGATCCCCGAGGACGACCTCCCGCCCGTCATGAAGAAGCTGACGGCCGGGGAGCCGCTGCCGGTGGAGGCCTACGACCGCGCCAACCGCAACCACGTCGCCACGGGCTCGCTCCTCACCGCCGACAACCAGATCGACCAGGCGACCGGGACGACCCGGTTGAAGGCGATCTTCGCGAACCAGGACGGCGCGCTCTTCCCCAATCAGTTCGTGAACGTGCGGCTGCTGCTCGACGTGCACAAGGGCGCGGTCATCGTGCCGGTGGCGGCCG
>Ga0209157_1004333_pt1 | contig 10633 bp, 6 predicted proteins | sample GraSoiAngelo_135_FD_185892 | JGI IMG/M metagenome (GOLD analysis project Ga0209157, IMG submission 185892) | Grasslands soil microbial communities from the Angelo Coastal Reserve, California, USA - 14_0929_05_40cm (SPAdes) (version 2) | ecosystem: Environmental > Terrestrial > Soil > Grasslands ... | reverse complement strand
CCGAGTCCCGCGAGGACGAAGCTCAGGAGGAGCGCCACTTGGTGCGCCAGCACGGGGTTGGCGGTCGCCCAGTAGACCGGCGCGAAGAGGGGAACGATCCCGAGCAGGTGATCGAAGAGCGCCAGCGTATAACGCGCCGGGTAGAAGGCGTTCGCGTGGAACAGGTGCAGTGGGTCCGTCACCAGCGCGTGCGAGTCCCACGCGAGCGTCCAGATGTTGAGGTTGATGTCGCGCTGGATCAAGACCGAGGCGGGGCCGTAGAGCGACTCGGTGTCGAGAACCGTGCTGGCCGGGTGGCGGAAGAGCGGCCAGGTGATCGCGACTGTCGTGAGGGCGAGCAGGCCGGTGGCGAGGACGATGCGGACCCATTCGACACGGCTCATGGTGCGAGCCAGCGGGGCCACATCAACTCGCATGCGTCGCGATGAGGCCGCGCCGCTCGAGCTCCTCCGCCACGATTCGCGCCAGCAGCTCGTACCCTTCCTCGTTCGGGTGCACCTCGTCGCTCAGCAGGCGCTCCCAGTCGGCGGCCGCGAACCGCTCGCCGAGCGGCAGCGCGTCGGCATGGGCCGCGCGAATGCGCCGAGCGAGATCATTCACCAGGGCGGGCGGGTCGCGATGATTCGGGAGCGGCGTCGCGAGGAGCACGGTCCGCGCGACACTGGCGGCCTGCTCGCGGAGACGGTCCAGACGGTCGAGCGTGACGGCCACCACGGCGTCGCCGCGTTGCTGCCGCTCGTGGAAGATGTCATTCACGCCGAGCAGAATCACGACGATGTCGGGCCGATCGCCCTCGAGCACGGCGAGCGCCAGGCTCGGAGCGCCGGCCGGTGGCGAACCGCGGGGCGGCGGGTCCAGGTTCCGTTTCAGCACGTTCCAGAGCGCCGGACCGTCGTCTTGGTGTGGGTCGAGGAGCCAGAGGCCCGCACTCGCTCCGCCGGCGCCGCGGTTGAGAACCCTGGCGCGCGCGCCGAGGAGGCGCGCGAGCCGTGCCGGGTAGCCGCCCTTGGCGTCGCGCTGAGACCCAGTCGGGCTCGCATGCGTGGTGCCGTACGTTATGCTGTCACCGAGGCACGCGATGACGGGAGCGCGCGGAGAAGATCTCCCTCCACAGGCGCCGAGAAGAACCATGAGCAGCGAGACGGCTGCGGCCACAGTTGCCGAGCCGCTCATCCTCGTGCTGACCTTCCGGCATCGGACGGCGTCTAGCACGGCGCGGGAACAGGGTCGAATACGCTCAGCATCGCTCGCGGTCGTCAGCGAAGTCCAGGGCCGCTGCGTAGCGCTCTCGGGTCGCCGCTCGCGCCAGCTTGCCGCTGGTCGTCTTTACCACGCCTCCCGCGGGTACGAGCAGGACGTGCCGGGCTGCCAGGCCGGTTGCTCGCATCACCGCGTCGCGGACCGCGTCGCGCAGACGTGCGAGCGTGTCGGGGTCCGTCTCCCGCGTCTCGGCAACGACAGCGACGTCCTCGGTTCCGCGCTCGGGATCGAGGACCCCGAAGGCGACCACGCACCCTTGGCGTACACCGGCGACCGAGTTGGCGGCATTCTCGATGTCGTGCGGCGCGTACTTCATGCCGCCGATCACGATCACGTCCTTGCGCCGAGTGACGAAGAAGAGATCCGGTCCGGCAAAGTAGGCACGATCTCCCGTGTCGAGCCACCCGTCGACGAGCGTCTCAGCGGTCCCCGCTGGATTGTTATGGTACCCGGCGAAGAGGCAATCGCTCCGCAGCCAGACCTCGCCCACCTGACGCTCGCCAAGGGCTCGGCCGGCAGAATCGCGGATCTCGATCGTGTGGCGGGCTAGGGGCCGGCCGACGGCAACCACCTGCAGTCCCGCTGGACTCGGCCTGGCCATCCCATCCCGCACGAGCGTCTCACGGTCGATCGTCTCGATGAGCGGGGGCTCGTCGACGGGATGGACCGTCGCCATGAGCGCATTCTCCGCGAGACCCCATGCAGGGGTGATCGCCTCCCGTGCGAGGCTGTATCGCGCGAAGCGTGCCGAGAACGCCTCCAACGTCCCCGGCAGGAGCGGCTCGGCGCCGACGATGATGATGCGTAGGCTGGCGAGGTCTAGGTCGACCAGGTCGGCGTCGGGCAGCCGGTGGGCGCAGAGGGCGAGCGCGAAATTCGGCGCCCATGAGAGCGTCGCGTGGTAGCGGTGCATCGCATGGAGCCAGCGCGTCGGCTCGCGCATGAAGTCCGTGGTAGGGATGAGGACTGTGGTTCCGCCCGTCAGTAGCGGGAGGAGCAGCGTCCCGATGAGCCCCATGTCGTGATAGAGCGGAACCCAGTTGACGCTCACGTCCGCCGCGGTGACACTCAAGCGCTCGCGCATGGCGCGTATGTTGTTCAGGATCGCCCGGTGGCTGAGGAGGACACCGTGGGGCGCGCCGGTCGAGCCCGAGGAGTACTGCACGGTGGCTACATCTTCCGGCTCGGACACCACGATCGTTGGCGGGGCAGCATCGACGGGGATGTCGGCCGGGGTCAACACCGCCGTCCGGCGGGGCGCGACGCCGCCGATCGCCTTGCCCACCTCGCGATCGCAGACAAGAGCCCCGGCATCAGCATGCGCGAGGATCCTTCCCAGACGCTCTGCGTAGACGTCGCCATCGGCAATCCGATTCGACGGCGGAGCGAGCAGCGTGGGTATCCCCCCGGCGAGGAGCGTGCCGAGATAGACGGCCATCACATCGGTGCTCGTAGGGAGGATCAGGGGGACGAGGGCGCCACGCGCGAGACCGCGCGCGGAGAGCGCCGCCTGCACCGCGCGGGCACGCGCCCACAGCGCGCGCGGTGTGACCGTTAGCTCGGCCTCGTTCCGATCGAGGACTGTCAGGGCAGGATGGTCGGGTGCGCGCTCGACGAGTGCAGCGAACGCCTCGGGAAGAGTCCGCGCCTGATCGAGTAGATCGGAGACGACCAAACTCCCCGCTCGGGCCGACCCCGGTCGTACGCCCACGGGCGGATGCTACAAGAGCCCGCCGCCTCCGGGCAACGCGAGCGGCGCCACGCGCGCCGGCGTCCTCTCATCATGAAATCCCGACGTGTGTCACTCGTGGATCGGCCAGAGCATCCGTGCGAGCATGCCGAGCGCTGCGTCGAGAGGGACGCTCGGCGGAAGGAAGAACGGGACCCAGCAGAGGCAGGCGAAGAGGAATGTCGCCAGCCTCAGGCCGGCGTGCGCGAGTGCGCTGTCCGTTGGCAGGGCGCGGGCGAGCGGCCGTCCCAGGAGTACGCCGGCGGTGTTGAGTGCCCCCCAGACGAAGAAGCCGCCCCAGGCGCGCGCGGGGAAGTATGCGAGGCCGAGGAGCTTGAGCGTCCCCCATACGTGCCAGAGGACGCTCACCGTGAAGGTCGCCCCCACGTTGACGGCGCGGTGGCGGCGGTTTCCGCCGAGAGGAATGTACACGTGGTCACGCAGCCACAGCCCGAGCGAGACGTGCCAGCGATGCCAGAAGTCGGCCGGCTCGAGAGCGCGCCACGGGGCGTCGAAGTTCTCGACCACCACGTGGCCGGTGAGCGCACCGAGGCCGATGGCCACGTCCGACCACGCGGAGAAGCTCAGATAGAACCAGACGTAGAGACGCGCGCCCCAGCCCCAGAGCACGAGACCGCTCGCGTCGGTGGCAGCGTGCGCGAGCGGATCGATCCAGCCCGCGGGAAAGAGCAACGCGGTCACGGTGAGCTTCGTCATGCCGAGGGCGATGCGCCGAAGCCCCGTGTGCAGCTCGCGTAGGCCCGGCGCGGGCCACGGCTCGGGCAGTTGCCGCGTCGCTTCGATGGGCCCGTTCACGAAGGTGGGGAAAAACATCGTGCTGAGGAGAAAACGCCGGACGGGCGTCACCGGTGATGTCCCTTGCCACCGGTCGGCGGCATGCCCCCAGAGGCGCAAGAGCGCCATGTTGGTGCCGAAGGCCACGAACTCGCGCGCGAGACGTCCACGCTCGCCGAGCCATCCGACGTAGAGAACGGGCAGCAACACCATGGCCGCGAGCAGGCAAGTTACGAGCATGACCGCCAGCCAGCGAGGACGGCAGCGCTCGACGACGAAGAACACCGCGAGAGCATGCAGAACCCATGCGATCGCGAGCGGGAGCGTGACCAGCGCCGCGAGCACGGCGACACTCGCCGCGACGAGCAACCGTTCACGCGCGGACGGCGACGATGTCCATCGACAAGCGATCCACATCAGCCCGGCAGTGAGGAGTCCCAGCCCGGTCCAGGCGGTGAATGGCAGGTGGACAAGATGCCGGAGCCTCGGCGCGATGGCTGACGCGGCGACGCCCTCCAGCATCGGGCGGGCCTTACCACGCCGCGACGCGAGCGGCGAGCCGCGACGTGTCTCGGAAGCGCTTGCAGGAATGCGGGGACACGGCGACAATCGCGCCCCACCATGCGGGCCGCGCGGAAGACCGTCGCCGGATGAGCCAGCGTCTCGCAGCCGCGATCGTGCCGCTCGCGCTCTACTGTGTGGCGGTCGTCTGGCTCACTTGGCCGCTCGCCGCGCATCTCCGCACGCATCTGCCGAGCACGGAGGCCGCTTGCAGCTTCGACACGCTGCTGATCGCCTGGGTGCTCGCCTGGCAGACGCACGCGCTCGCGACGGCGCCGCTCCACTTTGCGCAGGCGAACATCTACCACCCGGCGCGGCACGCGCTCTTCTACTGCGAGGCCGGCGTCGGGGCGTTGCCGTACTACGCGCCCGCGTTCCTTCTCACGGGCAGCCCGGCGCTGGCGCTCAATGTGACGCTGCTCGGCGGCGTTGGGCTCACTGCCTGGGCGCTTCACCTCGTCGTGCGGCGCTGGACGAGCTCGCACCTCGGCGGCACAGTTGGGGCCTGGACGTTCCTCACCACGCGCTGGGTGCTCTGGGAGTGGGGTCCCGTCGCGCCGAACTACGTCGTCCTGCCGTACTTCCCGCTGATCGTCCTCCTCGTCGCCACGCCGGCCGCGCGCCTGGGGGATGCTCTTCGGCTCGTCCCTCTCCTCGTGCTGCAAGGCCTGACCAGTATCTACGTCGCGGCGGCAGCGATGATCCCGGCCGGGCTCATCGCCGCAGGTCGGCTCGTCCGTCGCTCCACGCGCGCCTCTGGAGTGCGCCTCGCAGTCGCGCTGTCGCTCGGCGCCGCGGTCCTCCTCGTCGGCTTCGCTGGCTACCTCGTCGTGCGCCTCGAGAACCCAGACCTCCAACACCTGACGGTGTGGCGAGGGCAATTGCAGCCGCCGACGGCCCTTCCCTGGGGTCCGCTCGGGTACCTGGCCGCCACCGCGGTGCCGGTCACCGCGCTCGCGCTGATCGTTGTCGGCGGAATCGCGCTCGCGTGCGGGCAGCGAGAGGTCAGTGGTCGTTTCGGGCATGCGTGGCTGCACGCTCTCCTGTGGAGTCTCGTGGGACTGTTGCTGTCGTTCACCCCGGAGATCCGCTGGTACGGCATGGCCGTCGCGCTACCGACGGTCCACCTGAAGCCGCTGTACGACGTGCTCCGGGTTCCGTCTCGTCTCGGTGTCGCCGGGTTGATCGGCCTGTCGTTGCTCGCGGGGCTCGGGTGGGCGACCGCCGCGGCCTCCCTCGCACCGCTCATTCGCAAGCGCGTCTTCCGGATGGCCGTCGGCAGCGCCATTGTGGCCGCCATTTCGGTCTGCATGTACGCCGAGTATGCGGGTCACGGGCCGCCGGGAGCCCTGCGAGAGAGCCTCGCCGGCACCGGCCGCCGCCCATTGCCGAGTGCGTATCCGATCGCACCCGTTCCGGCGCTTTCCAGACCGATTCTCCAGGTGCTCGAGCATTCCCGGGGACCGCTCCTCGAGGTCCCGGTTGGACGCGGCCTTCCCTGGCCGCCCTTCCATGCGGCGGCGATGTATCGCTCGACATTGCACTGGCGACCGCTCCTGAACGGGTACAGCAGCTACTATCCGGCGGGATTCGGCGAGCGCATGACGATCGCCGATCACCTGCCCGACGCGGACGCGCTCACCACCCTCCGGCGCGAGACGGGGCTCGATGCGATCCTCATCCACCTCGACCTGCTCCGGCCCGAGGAGCGCTCGCAGTGGCTCTCGTACCCTCCGCCCGCTGGCCTTCGTCTGGTCGCGGCTGGCGGGCACGATCTCCTCTTCGCGGTCGGTGACGGGGCGCCGCCGTGAGGCGGGCGCTCGCGGCCTACTGCGTCGTGTTTCTGCTCGCCGCGAGCCCGTGGATCGGTTCGGCGGGACACGCCGTCCCGCGCCTCGGCATCCTTCTGCCGTTGGTCTCGGCCGACGACGCGCGCATGATCTGCTGGGCGCTCGGCTGGATCGCACACGCTACCGTCGCCGCGTCGGCGCGCCTGCTGGACGCGCCGATCAACTACCCCGCGCCCGCCCAACTCACCGGCTCGGAGCACTTCGCCTCGAGCGTGCTGGTCGCCGCTCCGGTCTTCTGGTCGACCGGCAACGCCGTCCTGGCCGCCAACGCCGTCGCGCTCGTCTCCTATCCACTCGCCGCGCTGGCGATGGACCGCCTGCTCGTCGCGCTCGGCTGCGACGCGCTGGTCGCATGGACGGGCGGCCTCCTCTTCGTGTTCGGCCCCCTGCGCGTGCCGGGGAACCTCCAGATCCTGCAGTATCCGAACGTCTATCTCCCGCTCCTGGCGCTCGTGCTCCTCCGACTCCGGCGCCGGACGGATCTACGGTGGGCAGTCATTTTCGCTCTCGTCCTCCTCGCGGCCATGTTCAGCTCGTATCACATGGCGCTGATGTCGGGCGTGGTGGTCGCCCTGTGGGCCGGGCGCGAACTCGTCAACGGGGAGCCGGGCCGGGGGCGCTTCATCCTCGTCGCGACGGGCGCGGTGGCGCTCGACGCGGGACTGCTGCTGCTCGTATCGCGCCCCTACTTCGGGCGTGCTGAGGCGCAGGCGTCCGTCGTCCCCGATTTCTGGCGTCAACCCCCCGCCCTGCTCTGGATATTCGTCGGGTTCTTCATGCGCCGCTGGTTCGGAACGATCGCGCTCCTCCTCGCCACCATCGGGGTCCCGGCGCTCCTCTTCGGCCGGTCGGCGGCGCGGCGGACGGCGGCGGCCGGCCTTCTCTTCACGATCGTGAGCGTCGTGCTTATCCTGCCGCCGGCGCCGATCGTGCACCTGCTCGCGGCCTCGCCCGCGCGCTTCCTGCGCGCTCCCTGGCGGTTCGTCGTCGTGGCCGGCCTCGGGACGGCGCTCCTCGGCGCGGCCGGACTCGAGGCCGTGCGGGAGCGGCTTCCCGAGCGGGCGGGCCGGCTCGTGCTCGCGCTCGTCGCGCTCGCGGTCGCGGTCGACCGCGGACGTGCGCTGGTGGGCGCGGGGCTCGACGAGATCCATCCCATGGGCCGGGACCGGCCGGTCTACGATGCCGTCACGCAGGCGACCGCGGGCGACCCGGGCGCGCTGCTCGAGCTCCCCCTGCGCGATGCGCGCGCGGAAGAGCACGAGAGCCCGATCTACCGCGGCTCCCTGGAGCCCGACGCGATGGTGGGGGGAACGCGCCACTGGCTGCCGCTGCTCGTCGGGCACACCGGTTACACGCCACCCCACCGCCGGCTGGTGGACGCGACGATCGACCGGCTGCCCCGCGCGGACGCGCTCGCCGATTTGGTGGACATGACCCACGTCCGCTGGCTGCTCCTGCGTCCGGAGGAGTACTGGGAGGACGCGGCGTCGCGCGCCGCCATCCTCCGCCTGCCCGAGGTGCGGATCGTCCTCGCGCGCGACGGGTGGATCCTGGCGCGCGTCGATCGCCCGCCCCGCCACTCGGGGTGGTTCGCCGCCATCGCGGGCGGAAGCCGCGCTGGCAGCTCGCTGCTGGGCACTCCGCTCCGCCGGCTCGCCCCGGTCGAGGCGGCCGCAGGCGTCGCGGTCACGGACGCGCCCCGCGTGGCCTCGGCCGGGCGGCCGCTCGCACTCGATGTCGCAGTGGCGAACCTCGGCATGGCGGGCTGGCCCGTGGCGACCGCGGGCGGTGATCCCCGCTACACAGTGCAGCTCGTCGCCCGCTGGCGGCGCGGCGGAGACGGCGACGCCGTCGCGCGCATCCCGCTCGCACGCGATGTGCCTGCGGGCGAGCGCCTCGCGCAGCGCGTCGCGCTGCCCGCGCCGCTCGCCCCGGGCGCGTACGACCTCGAGCTCGCGCTCGAGCAGGTCGGCGGCGCGCGCCTCGGCGGACCGGCCGCCGTACTCGACCTGCCGGTCGAGGTCGTACCGCCGGGGTGAGGGGAGAACCCGAAACGAGGATCCCCGACATCCGCTCGCGCGTCGGCTGCGATACCTTCGTCGGCGTGAGCCCGAGGCGGCGAAGGTCCGATCGCGAGCCTCCCGGCATGGCGGCGAGGCTAGTGGTGTACAGCACCCGGCACCAACGCAGGCGGCCCCGAAGCCGCCGGGAAGGAAGGCCGGTCACCGCTCGCGGACTGTCGCTCGCGCTCCTGGTCCTCTCGCTCGCCTCGTCGTGCCGGCGGGCAACGGGCGACGAGCCGCTCGTACGGCGTCTCGGCGCGGACGGCGCGTGGCATCACTGCACGGTCTCCGGGGAGCGGCGGCCCGCCGCGGATTGCCCCCGCCCCGACCTCGCGGCGAGCGCGAACGACGTCGCCGTACCGGAGTCGGGCGATCTGGAGGTGGAGCTCCCGGCGCGGGCACCCGGTCCCGTCATCGTCGTCCCCGAGACCCTCACCTTCGAGCAGCCGCCGACGGAGTCTCTTTCGCGCACCGTCTGGAGCGGGATGGCGAGCGCTCTGCAGTCGAGCCGCGAGTACGGCGCGCTCGAGAAGATCGTCGGGCAGTTCCCCGAGTTTCGCGCCGTGCCGCAAGCCGCGACCCACTCCGTGCTGCCGCCGCGGAGAGTCGTCTTGCGGTTTGCGGCCGGTGACCGCGGGCGACGTGCGGCCTACGCGGTGTGGGTGTGGCCCGTCCGCCCCGCGCGCGTGACCCTCGGCCCCGTGACGCCGGGAGCGCACGATCGGCTCGCGATCACGTTCGGCGTGCAGGAGGCCGCCTGGAGCGGCGGAGGGCCGCCGGTGCGCTTCCGCGTGATCGCGCGCGGCGCTCGGGGGACGCGAGTCCTCTGGGCGCGGGCACTCGACCCGGTACGCGTGGCGGCGGACCGGGGATGGCAGGAGGCGGAGAGCGAGCCGCCCGCAGCGGGCGAGCGCACGTTGCTCGAGGCCCGCGCGCTCGGCGAGCCGAGCCTTCCGGTGTGGGGACGGCCGGCGCTCGTCGACGTCGCCGGCTCACCGGAGGACCACCCGAGCCTGCTGCTCCTCTCGATCGACACGCTCCGTGCGGACCACGTGGGCGTGTATGGCTACGGGCGCGCGACGACGCCGACGCTCGACCGGCTGGCGAACGCCGGCGTGCTGTTCGAGCAGACGATCGCTCCCTTCCCCTCGACCACCGCCTCTCACATGACGATGCTCACCTCGCTCGCGCCGTGCGCCCACGGCGTGCTCGTGATCGGCAGCCCACCGCTCGGCGACGACGTCCGCACGGTCGCCCAGCAGATCGCGGCCCACGGCTACGCGACGGTCGCCATCACGGAGGACGCCCTCATCAAGGGGGACCTCGGGTTCGAGCGCGGCTTCGACAGCTACCGCGACCTGTTCACGACCGGGAAGGAGCCGCTCGGCATCTTCGACCGGGGGATCGCGCTCGCCCGGGACTGGCTCGACCGGCACGGCCATCGTCCCTTCTTCATGTTCCTCCACACCTACCAGGTGCACATCCCGTACAAGGTTCCCCCGCAGTACGCGGACCTGTTCCCGATCGCCGACGATGCCGACGAGGCGCGGCGGCAGGAGCGTGACTACGACCGCGGGTTGCGTTACGCGGACGAGCTGCTGTCCGGGTTCGTTGCCTACCTCGAGCAGAGCGGCATCCTCGCCCACACCGTGCTCGTGGTGACCTCGGACCACGGCACGGAGTTCGGCGACCACGGCGGCATCGGCCACGCACGTGGCGTGTACGAGGAGCAGATCCGGGTCCCGCTGATCGTGGTCCATCCGACGCTCGCCGAGCACGGGCGCCGCATCCACGAGCAGGTCGGCATCGTCGACGTCACCCCGACGCTGGTCGAGCTCGCCGGCGCGGAGCGGGCGGCGACCTTCACCGGCCGGAGCCTCGTCCCGCTGCTCCCGCCGGCCACGTCCCGCCCTCCCGACCAGGAGCTGTTCGCCGAGCAGCTGTGGGGGCCGCGCCAGACGCTGCTCCGCACGGCGCGCTGGGCGTGGATCGCCAAGGCGAGCGGTGTCGAGTTCTACGATCTCACGACCGATCCGCGCGAGCAGCACGATCTCGCCGCCGAGCAGAAGGCCGCCGTGGCGGAGGGGACGGGTCGGATCGAGCGCTTCCGCGCCGACTGCAGCCGGCTCCAGGTCGCGCTCCGGCGGTCCGGAGCCGCGGCGAGCGGCGTCGACGCCGAGCGCCAGCGGGCCCTGCGCGCGCTCGGGTACGTGCGGTAGCGCTAGGAGGCCGTCCGGGTAATCGTGGTGGCTGCGGCGAACGATCCGGGGGCTGCGAGCGGCGTGCTCGCTCCTCCCTCCTGCGGCGTGCCTTCAGGCACGCCTCGTCGGTCGTCGCTGCGCTTGCCGCTCTCGCTCCCCGGCTCGTTCGCCTCG
>Ga0209157_1004331_pt1 | contig 10636 bp, 10 predicted proteins | sample GraSoiAngelo_135_FD_185892 | JGI IMG/M metagenome (GOLD analysis project Ga0209157, IMG submission 185892) | Grasslands soil microbial communities from the Angelo Coastal Reserve, California, USA - 14_0929_05_40cm (SPAdes) (version 2) | ecosystem: Environmental > Terrestrial > Soil > Grasslands ... | reverse complement strand
AGCAATGCCCCCGGTACGAAACCGAGAACGAGCCCCAGGATGGCGCCGGCCCGGAGGCCGGCGCTGCGGTTCATGTCCGGAGACTAGCGGCTGTCAGCAGCCGAGCCAGATGCACGGGTCCCTGTACACGCCGTTGACGCGGATCTCGAAGTGCAGGTGCGGTCCGGTCGACCAGCCCGTCGAGCCTTCGTACGCAACCGCGTCGCCCCTCGCCACCACCTTGCCGGTGTACATGCCGGGCGCGTAACCGGACAGGTGGCCGTAGTAGGTCGAGTAGCCGTGCCCGTGGATGATCACCAGCAGGTTCCCGTAGCCGATGCTGCCCGGATACAGATAGGCGACGCCGGTGTCGCCGGCCACGATGGTGGTGCCGTTCGGGCCGGCGATGTCGATGCCGGTGTGGATCTTGTGCGGGTATGGACACGACGGTTCATAGACCTCGAGGTAGAAGCTCGAGCAGCCGAAGCCCTGGGTGATGCAGCCGTAGCCGCACGCCGGCTCCGGCCACTGGAACGCTCCGTTGCCTCCGCCGGCCGCCTGAGCCTGCGCCGCGTACTGCAGGTAGAGCTGCGCGACCTGGGCGTCGATGGCCGCGCGCTCGGCCTGCACCTGCGCGTACTTGGCCTGCAGCTGGACCTGCAGCTGCTGCTCGTAGGCAAGTGCGGCCGCCTGAGCGGCCAGGTTCTTTTCCATGTCGGCCTGGATAGCTCTCTGCTGCTGCAGCAGGGCCATCACCTCGCCCCGCTGGTTGTCGAGGATCTGATTGGCGTCAAGCATCTCGACGTGCTCGACCTGCAGCTCGGTGATCAGCTTGTTGTCCGACCGCGTGACCTCCTGGGCGCCGACCAGCCGGTTCAGCAACTGGTTCATGCTGCTCGAGGTCAGCACGAGCTGCATGTAGTTCACGGTCCCGTGGGAGTCGACGAACCGCAGGCGCTGGTTCAGAAGCTGGTCGCGGATGGCGACGCGCGCCTGCAGGCGGATCATTGAGGCCTCGCCAAACCGGATCTGCCTGCTCAAGTCGTCGATCGCGTCCTGCGTCTGCTTGATGAGCGCCTTCTGAGCCGCGATCTGCCGGTTGAGGTTCGCGATCATGGCGTCGATGGCGTTGATCTGTGCGACCGTGTCGCTGATCTGGCGCTGGATCGAGCTCAGCTGATTCTGGTTGTTGACCTGCTGGCCGATGCCCGCGTTGTAGGCAAGGCACGCCTGGTACACCGCCGGCGGGTCGCCCGGATAGCAGTAGACCGCGGACACGTTCTGCGCGGACTGCGGGCCCCACGCCAGGGCGGCGATGAGCGCGGCAAGCGAGAAGCGCTTCTTCATGTGGCTCAGATCCTCACGTAGCGCCTGACGCCGATGTAGCTGCCGAGCGCGCCCAGCAGCGCGCCCGCGAGAAGCAGGTCCCGGGCCAGGCTCGAGATGAACGCGGGGTCATAGCTGAGGGGGATGAAGCCGATGTCCGACTTGAAGCGGACGACCGCAGGCTCGTAGCCGACGACCAGCAGGGCGAGCGAGATCGCGGCTGCGATCAGGCCTGTCATCACGCCTTCGATCACGAAGGGGCCGCGCACGAACCATTCCGTGGCGCCCACGAGCTTCATCACCTCGATCTCCTTGCGCCGGTGGTAGACGGCGGTACGGATCGTGTTCATGACGATCACGACCGAGATGATGAGGAGGATTATCAGCAGGCCCACGCCGGCGAGCTCGAGCCACTGCGAGAGCTGGAGCATCCGGTTGACGAAGTCACCCTGGTAGTTGGTCGGGTCGGTCGGGTCGACGCCTGACCACTTGCGGGCGAGGGCGTCGATCGACGCCACGTCGTCGAGGTTTCTGACCTGGACGTCGAGCTTGGCGTCGAGCGGGTTGCCCTCGATCTGTTGCGCCAGGATCATGTTCTGCGGGTCGGACTTGAACCGCTTGAGCGCCTCGTCCTTGGTGATGAACTGGACGCTCGCGATGCGTGGGTCTGCGGCGAGCTGCTGCTGGAACTCATAGACGTTCGTCAGCGGCGTGTCGTCGGAGACGTTGATCGAGATCTCGCTCACCTTGGTGCGGAACCCGTCCAGCACCTGCGACAGGGCGTGACCGACGAGGAGGTTGATGCCGGCCAGGATCAGGATGAGGGTGATCGAGAGCACCGCCGCGAGGCTCACGGCGAGGTTCCGCCAGAAGCTCTGCCAGGCGCTATTGAGCGCGAACTTCAGATTTCGCAAAATCATCGTGATACCTGCCGGATCTGTCGTCGCGGGCGATCTGGCCCGCGTCGATGGCAACCACGCGACGGCGGAGAAGGTCGACGATCTCGCGGTTGTGCGTCGCCATCACGACCGTCGCGCCGCGCGCGTTGATGCGAAGGAACAGCTGCATGATCTCCCACGCCGTCGCGGGGTCGAGGTTGCCCGTGGGCTCGTCGGCGATGATGAACCGAGGTGCGTGCACCAGGGCGCGGGCGATGGCGACGCGCTGCTGCTCACCGCCCGAGAGGTTGGCCGGGTAGGTGTTCTCCTTGCCGTAGAGGCTGACGGTGTCGAGCGCCTCGGCGACGCGGTTCTTGATGGAGTGGTCGGCCTCTCCCAGAACGCGCAGGGCGAACGCAATGTTCTCGTAGACGGTCAGGTTCGGCAGCAGCTTGAAGTCCTGGAACACCAGGCCGACCTTGCGCCGGTAGTGCGGCAGCTTGCGCCGCTTCATGCGGCCGAGCTCCACGCCGTCGACGAAGATCTTGCCCTTGCTCGGCTTCTCCTCGCGGATCAGGAGGCGCACGAGGGTGGACTTGCCGGCGCCTGAGGGTCCGACCAGGAAGAGGAAGTCGCCTTCGGGCACCTCGAGGTTGACGTCGCGGAGCGCCTCGGTGCCCGTCGGGTACGTCTTATGGACGTGCTGGAAGCTGATTACGGGCCGGGTGGCAAAGTCCGGTGTCAAAACCATTAGCTGCGTCTCTTGCTGTGGCGTTGTGCGCCCGCGGGCGCGCGGGGCTAGGTCGCGGGCAGTATACCCGAAGGGTCCCCAAGGTCCAAGCCTTTCTCTCCGTGCCAAACACTGGCCTAACGGAGGTCGCTTACGACGCTTGCGGGGGATCTCGGATAGTCGCGACTATCGTCCCTTTGGTCGCGGAGATTCGCGACTATCCGGTATTGGAGCGGGCCTGCGCCGCAGCTGCCGCCCCCGCCTGGCCCAGGCGCCACCGCAGCCACGCCTCGATGAAGGGATCGATCTCGCCGTCGAGCACGGCCTGGGCGTTGCCCACCTCGAGCCCCGTGCGCACGTCCTTGACCAGCGTGTACGGCTGCAGGACGTAGTTGCGGATCTGGGAGCCGAACTCGGCCGGCAGCACCTGGCCGCGGATCTGCTCGAGGTGCTCGGCCGCCTCCTGCTGCTGGCGCTGGAACAGCCGCGCCTTGAGCACCTTCATAGCCATCTCCCGATTCTTCATCTGCGAGCGCTCGTTCTGGCAAGTGACGACGATCCCGGTCGGCAGGTGCGTGATCCGGACCGCCGAGTCCGTCTTGTTCACGTGCTGTCCGCCGGCGCCTGTGGAGCGATAGGTGTCGATGCGGATGTCCTGCGGGTTGATCACCACCGCGTCCTCATCGGCGCTCTCGAGCTCCGGCATCACCTCCACCAACGCGAACGAGGTGTGCCGGCGATGGTTCTGATCGAACGGGGAGATGCGCACCAACCGGTGGACGCCGTGCTCCGAGCGGAGGAGCCCGTATGCGCGCGGACCGCGGACGATGAACGTCGCGCTCTTGAGACCGGCCTCCTCCCCGCGCGATTCGTCGATGGTCTCGGTCTCGAACCTCCGCCGCTCCGCCCACTTGAGGTACATGCGCAGCAGCATCTCGACCCAGTCCTGGGCCTCGATGCCGCCCTGGCCCACGGAGATCGTCAGGACCGCGTTGTGGTTGGCGTACGGGTCGGTAAAGAGCAGGTCGAGCTCGTGCGCTCGAACCTCTCGGCCCAGCGCCGCTCGCTCCTGCTCCACCTGCTTCTCCAGGTCGGGATCGTCCTCGCCGAGCTGATCCAACTCGACGAGGTCAAGCGCCCGGCGCTCGAGTCGATCCCAGGTGGCGATGAGCTCGCGGTGCTCGCTGGCTACGCGCGCCATCTGGCCGGCGCGGCGCGGGTCGTCCCACGCACCCGGCTTCGTCAGCTCGGCGTCTAGCTCGTCGGCGCGCTTCCCCTTGGCGGGCAGGTCAAAGGTGCTCCTTGAGCTGCAGGATCCGTTTCAGAAGCTCTCTCGCGTCCAGCTCAGCGTCCATGGCACCTTTTGTATTTCTTCCCCGATCCACACCAACACGGATCGTTGCGGCCGATCTTACCTGTGGCCGCCGCGCCCGCGGGCGTCGCCACGGCGCCGACCGGCGCTGCCCGGCGCTGCTGCGCTTGGCCCTCGCGCCCGGCACCGTTGGAGCCGTCGAGCTCCGCCGGCCCGCTCTCGGTGACGTTGCGCACAAGAGCCGGCGGGGGCGGCGTGGGCGCGTTCCGCTGCACCTGCACGCGGTAGATCGCCATCACGATGTTGCCCTCTATCCGCTCGCGCAGCTCGTTGAACATCTCGAAGGCTTCGTTCTTGTACTCGACCAGCGGGTCGCGCTGGCCATAGGCCCGCAGGCCGATGCCCTCGCGGAAGTGTTCCATCTGGGTCAGGTACTCCATCCACTGCCAGTCGATCGTCCGCAGCATCACGTCGCGCTCGACCATCGGCATGAGGTCGGCCCCGATCTCCTCGACCTTGCGGTCGTAGGCTTCGGTGGCCGCCGCATAGAGGTGCTCGACAAGACCTTCCTGACCCCCGTGCAGCGCCTCGTCGGGAAGCTCGCTGCCCGGCGCGATCGGCAGGTAGGTGGACAGGTACTTGAGGAGGCCCTCGAGGTCCCAGTTCTCCGGGTGCCGGCTCTCGCAGTGCTGGTCGACTCCCTTCTGGACGATCTCGCGCACGTAGCCCAGGATGTTTTCGCGCGCGTTCGCGCCCTCCAGCACCTTGCGCCGCTCCTCATAGACGATCTGGCGCTGCTTGTTCATCACGTCGTCGTACTCGACGACGTGCTTGCGGGCGTCGAAGTGCATGCCCTCGACCTTTTTCTGCGCGCTGGCGATCGAGCGCGCCACCCAGGGATGTTCGATCGGCTCCACCTCGAGGCTCGTCATCAGCCGCCCGATGCGGTCGGCGGCGGGACCGAAGATCTTCATCAGGTCGTCCTCGAGCGAGATGAAGAACTTGCTCGAGCCCGGGTCGCCCTGACGGCCCGCGCGACCGCGGAGCTGGTTGTCGATGCGCCGGCTCTCGTGCCGCTCGGTGCCGATGATGTGCAGCCCTCCGACGTCCGTCACGCCGGGGCCGAGCACGATGTCGGTGCCTCGACCGGCCATGTTGGTGGCGATGGTGACCGCGTTGGGCTGTCCCGCCTCGGCGACGATCGCCGCCTCGCGCTCGTGCTGCTTGGCGTTCAGGACGTTGTGCTTCAGGCCCCGACGCTCGAGCATCTTCGCCAGCCGCTCGGACTTCTCGACGCTGACCGTGCCCACAAGCACCGGCCTGCCTTGTTTGTTCATCTCCACGATCTCGTCGATCACGGCCTCGAACTTCGACTTCTCGGTCTTGTAGATCACATCGGGGCTGTCGGTGCGGACCATCGCCCGGTGCGTCGGGATGACGACCACGTCGAGGCCGTAGATCTTGTGAAACTCCTCCGCCTCGGTGACGGCCGTACCGGTCATCCCGGCGAGCTTGTCGTATTGGCGGAAGTAGTTCTGGACCGTGATGGTCGCGATCGTCTTCTGCTCCTGCTGGACCTTGACGCCCTCCTTCGCTTCCACCGCCTGATGCAGGCCGTCGGACCAGCGCCGGCCGGGCATCGTGCGCCCGGTGAACTCGTCGACGATCACGATCTCGGCATCCTTGACGAGGTAGTCGCGGTCGCGCAGGAACAGCGCCTTCGCCTTCAGCGCCTGGTTGATCTGATGCGCCTCGATCACGTTCTCCAGGTCATAGATGTTCTTGATCCCGGTCCAGCGCTCCATCTTCGCGAGGCCTGTCTCCGTCAGTGATGCCGACTTGTGCTTGAGGTCGACCTCGTAGTCCTCGCCCTCGGCCAGGCGCGCCGCCCAGCGCGCGTACTGGTAGTACTTCTCCGTCGACTCCTCCGACTGGCCGGAGATGATGTGCGGGGTGCGGGCCTCGTCGATCAGGATCGAGTCGACCTCGTCGACGATGGCGTAGTTGAGCTCGCGCTGCATGCACTGCGCGAGGTCGCGCGCCATGTTGTCGCGCAGGTAGTCGAACGCCAGCTCGGAGTTGGTCGCGTAGGTGATATCAGCCTCGTACGCCTCTTTCTTGGTCGCGGGGCGCAGGTGCTGCAGGCGCGGGTCCGGGTGGGTCTCGTCGAGGAACTCCGGGTCGTAGACGTAGGTGCCCGCGGTGCCCACGTTCACGCCGACGGACATGCCCAGCAGGTGGTAGATGGGGCCCATCCACCCGGCGTCGCGGCGGGCCAGGTAGTCGTTCACGGTCACCAGGTGCACGCCCTTGCCAGGGAGCGCGTTCAGGTAGAGGGCCAGGCTGGCGACCAGCGTCTTGCCTTCGCCGGTCTTCATCTCGGCGATCTTTCCCTGGTGGAGCACGATGCCGCCGACGAGCTGGACGTCGAAGTGGCGCAGGCCGATCGTGCGCCGGCTCGCCTCGCGGCACAGGGCGAACGCCTCCACCAGCAGCTCGTCGAGGTCATGGTCCTCCTGCGCCTTCTGGCGGAGCTCGTCGGAGCGCGCGCGCAGGCCGGAGTCGTCCAGCGCCTGGAGCTCGGGCTCGAGGCCGTTGATCGCCTGGGCCACCGACAGGTGACGCTTGACCTCCCGTTCGTTCGGGTCGAGCAGGCGGGAGAGGATGGCCATGTTTCGAATTTAGAGGTTACCCGGCTGGGCCGAGTCTGAATCCAGCCTTTAGGGCACCACGGGTTCGATCACGGCCAGCGAGCCGTCCGCCCGCCGGACCATGATCTGGATCTCCCCCGAGTTCTCGTCGAGGTAGACGACGACCGGCTGGCTGTCCGCCTGGAGCTCGGACACCGCCTCCGCCTCGGACATCGGCCGGAGCTTGAGGCGTAGCCGCTCCAGGGACTGGGCGCGGGCGCGGACTGGGGGGGCCGGCGGAACCCGCACCGGCGAGACCGGCTGCCTGCGGTGGGTGATCTTCTCCTTGAACGTGACCAGCTGGCGGTCGATCTTGTCCAGGGCCAGGTCGAGGGCCTCCTGCGGATCGCCTCCGCGCTCCATCGCGTGGAGCACCGGGGCGCGATGCCCGTCGAGGCGGAGGTGGACGCGACAGACGAACCACGTCAGGTCGCTCGACCTGCGCTTTTCAGAGAACTCGACCTCGGCCTCGAGGACTTTGCCGAAGTGGCGGGCCAGACGGTCGAGCTTGCGCTGCGCCGTGTCGCGCACCTCCTGCCCCAGACCGTTGGTACGGTCGTGCAGGACGACCTTCACAATCCCGACTATAAGCGCGCGCGGAGGGTCTGTCTAGCGGGCGGCGGGCTTGTATCCCGGAGGCGGCGGGAAGAGCGCGGTGATCTCCTTGGGAAGTGGGATTCCCTGCGCGAACATGCGGTCCAGGATCTTCGGGCGGAGCCCGGTCGGCCGGAACTCGGCGATCACCTTGCCGTCCGGCGTGGCGCCCTTCTGCTCCATGACGAAGATGTCCTGCATCGTGATCACGTCCTGCTCCATGCCCACGAGCTCCGTGACCGCCGTCACCTTGCGCGAGCCGTCGCGGAGGCGGCCGAGCTGGACGATCAGGTTGATCGCGCTCGCGACCTGCTGCCGGATTGCGCGCACCGGCAGGTCGACGCCCGCCATGAGGACCAGCGTCTCCAGACGAGCCAGCGCATCGCGCGGGCTGTTGGCGTGCAGGGTCGTCATGGATCCGTCGTGGCCGGTGTTCATGGCCTGGAGCATGTCCAGGGCCTCTCCGCTACGACACTCACCCACAACGATGCGCTCGGGTCGCATACGCAGGGAGTTGATGACAAGGCGCTGGATGGTGACCTCGCCCTCGCCGTTGATGTCCTTGGGTCGCGTCTCCAGGCGGCAAACGTGCTCCTGGTGCAGCTGCAGCTCGGCCGCGTCCTCGATGGTCACGATGCGGTCTTCCACCGGGATGAACCCGGAGAGGACGTTGAGGAACGTCGTCTTGCCAGTGCCCGTGCCTCCGGCGACGATGATGTTCGCCTTCGACAGCACGGCGGCCTTGAGGAAGCCAAACCCCGCCTCGTTGGAGGTCCCGAACCGGATGAGGTCCTCAACCTGGTAGGGGTCGCGTGAGAACTTGCGGATGGTGAGCAAGGGGCCGTTCAGCGCGAGCGGGCGGATGACGGCGTTGACACGCGAGCCGTCAGCCAGACGCGCGTCACACAGCGGCGAGCGTTCGTCGATGCGCCGCCCGACGGTGCGGACGATGAACTGGATGACGTTCAGGAGCTGGTCTTCGTCCACGAACTTGATGTTCGTAAGCACGACCTTGCCGCCCATCTCGACGTAGACGTGGTCGCTGCCGTTGACCATGACCTCGGTCACGCGGTCGTCCCGGATCAGGGGCTCGATCGGCCCCAGCTGCTGGTAGTACTCGTCGATGTTGATACCAGGGATCCGGACTGCCATTTTTCGGCTAGCCTCCGCTCACGGGGAAATCCAAACCGGCTGCCAACTATACAGTCACGCGCGCGACCGAGACCCCCGTTACAGGCCCCGAACCGGCCTGCCTCAGGGCCTTCGCGCAGGCGTCCAGCGTGGCCCCGGTGGTGGCTACGTCGTCCACGACCAGGATCGATTCGCCGGCCAGCGCGAGCCCGCGCCAGAGGAATGCGTCCTTGACGTTCGCGTGCCGCGTCCGGCGATCTTGGCCGACCTGTGGCGGAGTAGGACGCGTACGTACCAGTTCTCCTCCTGGCGCGCCGACGACGAGGATCCGCCTGAGCTCCGCGGCCAGCAGGTCGGCCTGGTTGAAGCCGCGCTGCCGGCGGCGCGACGGGTGCAGCGGCACCGCGACCACCCATGGCGCGGACACGCCCTCGACGACCAGGCGCTCGGCGAGCAGCTGCGCGAGCGGCCGCGCAAGTCGTCGCCAGCCCTCGTACTTGAAGCGGTGGATCGCCGCCTCGGCCGGACCTTCATAGACGACCGCGGAGCGAAGACGCGTCAGCGACGGAAGGCGGGCGCGGCATCCACAGTCACGCCGGGCCGAATCCACCTCGACACCGCAGCGCCGGCAGAGCGGCTCTTCCAGCCGGCGGATGCGGGCGCGGCATCGCGCACAAAGCCAGGACCCGACGGTTCGGCAGCCACCGCATCGCGGCGGCAGCAAGAGATCGACCACGCGCACAGGACGAGCGTATCGGCGGGGTCAAGCGGTTCTTAACTGATGACGATCTGGTCGCCCCGCTCGAGAGGAATGTCCGCCGTGGAGCTCGCGGGCAGCTCGAGCACGCTGTGGGCGCCGATCTCCCACCACACGACGCCGTACCACGCGGGCAGCCGGCGGTAGACCTTCTTGACCCGTTCGCGCGAGTCCAGGAAGACGGCGTCGATCGGAAAGTTCATGAACATCATGTGGATGCCGCTGCACGGGTTGATCCACATCCCACGCCCAGGCTCCAGCGACCTGCGAAACATCAGGCCGACGCCGCGCCCGAACATGGTCCGCGGCATCTCCAGCGACTCGGCGAGCACCTTGCCGCTGCGCTCGTGCACCGCCCTTCGTCCGTTCATCGAGATCGCATAGGGTAATTGCCCGCACCATGGATTTCGACAGCGACGGCGTACGCCTGCACTACGAGGTCAACGGTCCGGAGCAAGGCACACCGATCGTGGCGGTCCATGGCTTCGCCTCCGACTACCGACTCAACTGGGTCGGCACGCGCTGGCAGGAGACGCTCACCAAGAACAGCTTCCGGGTCATCGGCCTCGACTGCCGCGGCCACGGCGACAGCGACAAGCCGCACGACGAGGCGGCCTATGCGGTGGACGTCATGACCGGCGACGTCGTCCGGCTCCTCGACCATCTCGGGGTCGCGGCGGCCGCGTACATCGGCTACTCGATGGGTGCGCGCATCGGCCTGGAGGTCATCCTCGATTTCCCGGACCGGGTCACCCGCGCCGTCCTGGGCGGTATCGGCGCGACCGGGGCGATCCAGCACGCCGACCAGATCGCGCACGCGTTCCGCATCGGCGCGCCCACGGACGATCCCGTGGCGCAGACCTTCTATAAGTTCGCATCCGCGCGTCCGACCAACGATCTGGTCGCCCTGGCCGCGTGCATACGTGGGCTGCGGCCCCAGCGCGACCGCGAGCGGCTGGCGAAGATACGGACGCCGATCCTCGTCGTTGTCGGCGACCGGGACGAGATCGCGCGCGGCGCGCCCGACCTGATCGAAGAGATCCCTTCCGCCCGCCTGGCCACGATCGCGGGCCGCGACCACATGAGCGCCGTCCCGGCGCGGGAGTTCAAGACGGCCGCGGTGGAGTTTCTGACCGGCGAAAACCCGGGATAGTCGCGACTAACCATGCAGGCGCGCGGCGAAAACCACGGATAGTCGCGACTAACCATGCAAGTGCCCCGCGGGAAGGCGGGATAGTC
>Ga0209157_1004326_pt1 | contig 10639 bp, 9 predicted proteins | sample GraSoiAngelo_135_FD_185892 | JGI IMG/M metagenome (GOLD analysis project Ga0209157, IMG submission 185892) | Grasslands soil microbial communities from the Angelo Coastal Reserve, California, USA - 14_0929_05_40cm (SPAdes) (version 2) | ecosystem: Environmental > Terrestrial > Soil > Grasslands ... | reverse complement strand
TTATTAACTAGGTACGGCATCCGTTGTTTTGTTCGGAACTTCTACATGCACCAATATCTTTGACTCATCATCTTTCTTTACTAGATACCCAGGTAAATTCACTTTTCGATTTCCAATTGATACATGGCCGTGAATTACCACTTGCCTAGCCTGTAACGGAGATTTAATACCCATTTTTCTCATCACAATCGTCTGAAGTCTTCTCTCAAGTATGTCCTCAATCTTCAAATTCAAAATGTCATCTAGAGATGATGTACTTGTCAGACCTAACCTACTTAAGAACGACAAGAGAATTGATTCCTTTTCCTGTCTATCCTCTAGAGTCAATGCGAGTAATGTTCTTGCCTGATTCCTAAAATTCGCAACTTTTGTTTGAGCCTTCCATAATTCTCTTTTGTTCCTTAGTCCATATGAACCGATTATATACAGTTCTGAATTTAGTTGGTCAGAATTCCATATTCTTCTTGGTCTTCTGTAACTTTTTCTTGGCTTTCTCGGATCTCCCATTCTGCCTCACTATTCTTTAGTTTCTGAAGATTTAGGTGCACTGCTTTTTGGAGTCGAGGCTTCAGAAGTAGCAGATTCAGGTGCAGGTGCCCCGGCTTCCTTTGCTTCAGCTCCCGCCCCGGGTCCACCAGCCGACGGTCTCATTACAACCTTTTTCACTCCAACTGCACCACCTTTTCTTCCAGTAGTTCGAGTACACTGGCCCCTAACTCTAAGGCCAAACATATGTCTATAGCCCCTCCAACTATAGACTGTTTTTTCCCTTTCGATATCATTTGAAATGGTAAAATCAAGATCAGAAGTTAACAAATGTCTGTCCGAACCCGTATCACTATCCTTTCTCCTATTAAGATACCAATTTGGAATTCCTATCAAAGAGGGATTTTTTATTGCAGCTTCAATGTCACTCACCTCTTTTTCGGTTAAGAAACCGATTCTCATGTTAGAATTGATATTTAGTGATTGCAGTATAGTTTGAGACAAGTTATAGCCTATGCCCTTAATCTGACTTAGGGCAATTATGATTTTTTTACTCCCCTCTATATCTTTGCCTGCTATTCTTAAGATATGCCTGTATTCAGATATTGACAACATTTACGTCCATCATTTTCCGAAATAAAAACCATGCTGACATAAATACGATAATGAAATAAATGAATCAAAGAATTACGATAAAACCAATAATCTTTGAAAGCTTTAAATTTGTTGGTAGGACGAGCTGATGAATAATTGATTTCTGAAAATTTTAAGGATATCGTTCATAAAAGTTATAGTTCAAATGTTGACTATCAGGAAACTATCTCGGGTCTACCAGAAAATTTTAAGGATATAAAGACACTCGAGGATTTGTTATCTATCAATTATAAACTTGTATCGGTCAATGATCAACTTAGAGGAAATTTAATAATAAAACTGAAAAAACAGGAGTTTCCATATTCAGGAATCATCGGTTATGATGATGATATAGCGCCTTCGCTTAATAGAGCAATACTATCATTTCATGACATACTCCTTGTCGGTCAAATTGGACAGGCGAAGACTAAGATTGCAGAAACTATAGCAAAAAATTTACTTTCTCCAATTCCGATTGTAGAAGGATCAATTACGAATGATATTCCAACTTCAATTCCAGAAAACGAATTGGTTTCTTTATTGAATGATAAGGAAATAATACGTTCCAGACCAGAATTTTATGTTTCTACTGAAACGGAAGACAAGATAAGAAATAATAGACTTGATACTAAGATTTTATGGATTGATGGACATAGTCGCTTCAGGTATCTTCTTGCGACACCAGATGTTTCAGTAAAAGATCTCGTTGGTCAGATAGATGCTATAAAAATAGCAAAAAGAGGAGTCGAAATTTACAATATGGAATCGTATTCACCTGGTCAGCTTCTCCTAGCAAGACACGGAATATTTTGTATTGATGAATTGCCCGTGCTGGATCCCCGAAAACAGGTTGCCTTATTGAGTGTCTTACAAGAAGGAATCTATACTACTGGATCGTACCCTGTCATATTCAAACCAGATACAAGAATAATATCAACAGCAAATCCAATAGATTATACCCATTCGGGGAAAATAATAGAACCACTCTATGACAGATTAAGAAGTCACATCGTTACTCGGTATCCGAAAAATGTTTACGATGAAATGAAGATAATGATTCAAGAGGCAAATATCTCTAATCCGCAGAACGTAATGTTACCAATTTTCATTCTAAGAACCCTGGCTGAAATTACAAGAATTGCTCGCGACCATCCCGAGATAAACCATGAAAAGGGAGTAAGTGTAAGAATGTCAATTCATTCATTAGAAGTCTTGATATCAGAAGCAGAGAGGGTGAGAAGCATAATTAACAACATTAAAGCTGTTCCACGTTTTAGTGACATTTATTGTATTCGCCAAACTTCGAAATTTGAATTATCAGAAATAGATGATAGTTATGAAAATAGAATGAATATTCTTGACGCTATAATATCTGATGCAATTAAGAAAACCTGCGCTGTTTATGTTGTAGATATTCCCCCTGAAAAAATAATGAACTTGAAGAATGAATTCAAAATAAATAAAAATTTTTTTGTCTCTCAAGACATCACTGGAAACAAGAACAATCCTAAAAGCTATCAATCACAGATAAATAAATTTAATTCATTAAGGGAAATAATAGACATTGTAACAGTTAATATAATACAAGATCAAAAGCACTTTGTGGAAAGCTTAAGCAAGAATGGTTTAAATATTGAGATTTTTAATAAACCGAAAGATCCTGAGTACCTTGCCTCAGTAACAGAATTAATTTTAGAAGGGCTTAGATTTACCGATCCACCAATATTGGATAGAAAGGAAGGGATCTATGTCCGCATATAGTACCAACATTAAGAAATTTACTTATTATAATATCGTAGATTTTCCAGAAGAAAAGGAAGATAAAGCCCCAACAAAAGCAATACCAAAAAGTTTGCTCCAAGATTTTCTTAAAATCTTAGGGAGGGAAATTCTGAAAGAAGATCAGCCGAAACTCGAAGAAATTGAACAGGAATTACAGAATTTGAAGAAAGAAAAAGAAAATAATGAAAGCCAATCAGTTGAACCTAAGTACTTTAATAAAACATCGTCAATAATTGCCGAACTCCAACAATCAGGGTATATCAAAGATTCAAGAAAATGGCTGAGCAAAAAGGGGTTTTTTGCAGTAGGAATGAGATTGTTAGAAGATGTAATTAGAGCCCTTAATAAGGGGGCCATTGGACTGCATGAGACAACTTTTAGCGGAAGTGGTTCCTTAAATTTAGATTCTACAAAAAAATACGAACCACCTGACGATCTAAGACTGATTAATGTCCCTAGATCCTTATTAAATGCCATCGAAAGAAGATCTGGTTCTAAATCATCTATCCAATTACCGGTTGAATTACAACCCGATGATTTGGAAGTTTACGAAACAAAGAGAGACGTAAGTGTTGCCGTTGTTTATTGTATTGATTTGAGTTCTACAATGAGATATTCAACTATGTTTGGTGAAATGAGCAGAATTGAAGCAGCAAAAAAAGCATTATGGAGCTTGTTCTTGTTGAATCAAAAATTTTTCCCTTCAGACTCAATCTATATTGTAGGATTTGGGGCATTGGCTTCAAAGGTGACACCATATGATATACCATATTTGAAAACTTTTGAATCTGGTGTAGGGTTTATGCACTATACAAACTACCAAGCCGCGTTTAGACTAGCAAAGAAGATTCTTCAAAATGAAACTACGAATAACAAAAAGATAGTTCTTATAACAGATGGTCACCCTAGTGCCTGTTTTATTGACACGGAACAAGAACGAAGTAAAATCCTAAGTGAAAGGCCTTATTCCCAATTTTATGCTCCTGACAAAGAATCGATAACCTCAGTAAAAGAAAAACAGGAATTATCACTTGATACTAAGTCAGGGAAATTAGTTTATCTTTGCTATAGATACAGACAAGTTGATCAATACATCGGTGAAAAAACTATTTTAGAAGCAAAAAAATGTCATAAATCAGGTATTGATATCGATACAATCATGGTGAGTGAGGAAGACTCGCTGTTGAGTTATGTAAATGAATTAGAAAAATATGTCAAGGGAAGATCTTATTATATCAATCCAGCCGAGATAGATAAGATTCTCATTACAGATTATCTGAATGACAAAAAATCTATATTAAGGTCGAAATGAGAAGAACAATTAGTTTTTATTTACATGTTCTAAAAATAAATAATGAATGACAATAGACCCTTCGGACTCAAATTATTTTGATTGGAATAATTCGTTCAATGTAATTAAGAAAGCATATGATTCGTCACTTTTTGTACTTATAATAGGACCAAAAGGAACTGGGAAAACTAGTTTGGTTAGGAAATTTGCTTCTGAGATTGGAAAGACACTTTATTCAATTAATTTTAGTTTAAGAACTCGTGAATCACATCTAGTTGGAACCAAAACGATGAATCAAGGTGAAGTTACATTTGTAGAAGGTATATTGATCAAATCCATGAGAGATGGTGGAATTCTATATTTGGACGAACTCAATGCGGCAGAAGCTGATGTACTGTTGCGTCTAGATGAAGCTCTTGATGATAGAAGGCAGATTGTACTGAAGGAAGCTGAAGGCCAAGTAATAAAGGCATTCGATAATTGGTTTGTATTTGCTACAATCAATCCACTATCTCATGAAGGAACCAAGGAATTACCACCACAAATATTGAGCAGATTTCCTGTTAGGCTAAGACTGGAGTATCCACCGAAAGAAATTGAGAAGCAGATTATCAAACAACATGTAGATTTTGATGCTTCCAACGAAATTGAAATAGACAATGCACTAAAACTAGCAAATAGTCTAAGAGAAGCTGCCTCCTTAGAAGAGCTATACTACAGTCCTAGTATACGAGAATCCATAGCATTTGCAAAGTTGTTAAGAAATCAAGTATCCCCAAAGAAAGCTGCTGAAGTAGTATATGCGAATGTTTACGATCAGTGGGGAGAAGTAGAATTTAGAAAGGTAATGGACATGATAACGTCTATTTTTGTGTGATAAGATGTCCTTCTCTTATGTACAAAATTTTTCTTTAAGAAATGATATCCTGATAAATCTAGGAACGTTTCTTTCTAGAAGATGGTCTGGAAATAAAAAAGCAACTATTTTACTCATAGAAGATAAACCGCCTACGACTAAACTAGATAAAAATACTATCACCATGCCTTCATTAAGATACTATAATGGAACAGAATTTCAAAAATATCGTCAGTGGCGTGTTTCGTTATGGTATGAATCGATGCGATTAGCACTTTCAACAAAAGCTCTAAGCAATGATCATGCCTTTGGATTTATTTTAAACTCAATCGAATTGAAGAGGATAGAAATTTTAGGACTAAGAGAATGGAGAGGTATGGAAAATGAAGTAATATTCAATGAAGGAATTTCATGGTTATCACGCCCTTTACTTAATTCATTATATGGGAAGCATAAGATCGTGGAGGCATTCTCTCAATACCTTATTACAGGTTATGTAAAGGGCGAACTGTTTGGTTCAGAATCAGATCGGGTTCAGAGCGCAGTTAACTTTGCCAGAGAATTGATTGATGAATCAATAGAAGAAAATCACGGAACCGAATGGATAGAGCGGCAAATACCTAAAATAATTAAGATTCTTCAAATCGATTCTCTTTTCACTATCCCAATTGTTACCTTTAAGAGTAAAATTGGATTATCAATGACAGAAACAAATTTAATAAAAGAAATAGAAAGTATGATAAAAATTAGAAATAAAGAAAAGGAAAAATCCACTAATGACATTATGGCTGGTACCCAGATATTAAGGGAATATGAAAGTCTTGTAAAGGAGAGTAAGAAAATAGATAAAAAAGGTTATTCAACAATGGAACAATTTGGATTGGAGGTTCCCGAGAGCGTCGATTTAGACGAAAGTGTAATTTATGATAATGATTTGATTACAAAGTTAAAATCGGTAATTAGGTCATGGAAAAGAGACTGGAGAGAAATCCATGACATAACCGGTGACGAGATTGACATAGAATCCGTAATAGATTCGCAGCCAAAACCATTTCTCACGGATTTCAAAAATACTATAAATACCAAAATAGCATTATTGTTGGATCATTCTAGCAGCATAGACGATTACGAATTGGAGTACAAGAAAGCAACAGTTGCCCTTTGTGAAGCTCTAAAATTTTTGGATGTAAAATTTTCCGCTTATGCATTTAGTACCAAAAACAAGAAAGTTACGTGTTGGGTAATTAAGCATCCGGATGTTAAATGGACTTCTATAAATGCACGTAATTTGGTCCAAATTAAGGCAAGTGGTGGAACACCTCTTGCAGAAATTTATAATTTATTGTTACCATTAATGAAGACATATAAACCCGATATAATGATAACATTAACCGATGGGGAACCTTCTGACTACAATGCAGTTCGATCTACAATCAAAACTTACAAAATGAATGGAATTCACATGGTTGCTGTAGGCGTAGGCAAAACTGTAAATAATGCTATCAATATTGGCTTGAATCTAAAATACCTAGAGTACGAAAGGATTCTGGTTGTTAGTCAACTTAATGAAATCCCAACAAGAGTTCTTTCCCTTTTACAAGTTTAATCATGCTTATGTTTTTGGAGGGCTATTTACTCACTATAATATTATAGAGAATAAAATTAGATTGTATACTTGTGTTCTTTCTTGACTTTTTCCCAATCTGAAAGAAATAGAGATAAGCCTTTATCAGTAAGAGGATGACTTAGCATTTTGGCCAATATGTCAGGTGGAAGTGTTACTATGTGTGCGCCTAACTTTCCTGCCTCGATAACGTGAATTGGATGTCTTACACTAGCAACCAAAACTTCAGATTGATAACTATAATTGCGAAAGATCTGCACTATTTCCTTAATAACAATTATCCCTTCCTGACCTGCGTCATCAAGTCTTCCTATAAAAGGACTAACGTACGATGCACCTGCCTTTGCTGCCAACAATCCTTGATTTGATGAAAAGATCAAAGTTACATTTGTTTTAATCTTATATTCACCGAGTTTTCTTACTGCCTTTAATCCATCCATTGTCATTGGAACTTTTACAATAACATTTTCCCCAAATTTTTTTAATCGTAATCCCTCTTCAACCATATCTTCTGTTTTTGTTCCGACAACTTCCAAATTTACAGGACCTTTTACAATTTTTACGATCTCTCGCATTATATCTTCAGGATGTCCTTTCTCTCTAGAAATGAGTGTAGGATTTGTTGTAATTCCATCAACTACTCCCATATCTACAAATTTCTTGATAGAGTCAATACTTGCTGTATCGAGAAAAATTTTCATTTCTTTATCCTTTTCCTGGTTTTGAGAACAGATTCTACTATATGATCCGAGCTCAAAGAATATTTACTCAAAAGTGATTCTATCTCAGTTTCTCTAGCTGATTCACCAAAAATATCTGCTACACCCATTCTATGTACGGGGACAGGATGATTTTCAGCAGTCACTTCACAGACAGCACTCCCCAAACCTCCTATAATATTGTGTTCTTCAATAGTAACAATTGCTCCGGTTTCTATTGCTGCACGATATACAACCTCAACATCGATTGGTTTAATAGAGTACATATCTATTACTCTACAAGAGACACCGTATTCTTTTTCAAGTGATTGTGCTGCATCGATAGCCTTTGAAACCATTAGACCACATGCAATCATAGTAATGTCAGAACCATCTATAATAACGTTACTTTTGCCAATATCGAATTCATCAAAACTATCTTCGTATATATTGGAATTTGACGGACGCGCAAGACGCATGAAAAAGGGTCCTGGAGTATAACTTACAAGGGGAATTAAATTTTTTACAGCTATGGAATCTGAAGGAACAATTACCCTCATGTTTGGAATTGTTCGCATTGTAGATATATCCTCGATTTGTTGATGAGAGGCGCCATCTGGACCAACTGTAAGTCCAGCGTGCGATACTACTAGTTTTACGTCGAGAAATGGATAGCAGATAGTATTTCTAATCTGATCAAGACATCTGCCCGGTAAAAATGCAGCATACGTGCTTGCGAAAACCACTTTACCCGCGATAGCCAATCCAGCAGCTATCGAGACAAGATTTGCTTCTGCTATCCCAACATTGTATAACCTAGCAGGGAATTTATCTCCAAAGAGCTTTGTTTTGAGTGAATCGGTGGTATCAGCTCCAACGCAAACAATGTTAGGATCTTTTGAACCAAGTTCGACTAATGCTTTCCCGTAAACAGTTCGCATATCAGAAATAATATTCTTATCACTTAATTGCATGGAGATCCTCCTCAATTCCAAGCTCCTTTGCCAAGGGTATAAGCAAATTCTTACGAGATTTTATCCAGTCAGATCTAATGTCATTTATAGTTGCCAACTCCAATAATTTTGTTTCAATTGCGACGTTAGCCTTGTGCCTCAATTGTATAATATTTGAATTGATATCTGGTGATCCATATACTGCATTACCGGCTACCATAATTCTGGCCCCTGCGTCAAAAACCTGCTGAAGAGTTGTTGCATCAATACCTCCATCAGCTTCAATGAATCCTTTATAATTATTGCTTTTCAGAGTCTTTACTATTTCGGCCATTTTATCCAATGAATCTGGAATAAATTTCTGACCCGCAAAACCAGGATTCACTGACATTATTATCATAACATCTATGTTATTAAGGTGCCCAATAAGCCAGGACGGAAATTGAGTTCCTGGATTTATAGCAATTCCAGGACTGATTCCAGCCTTTAGTAGCATTTTGTTTATTTCCAGAAATTCTGACTCGGTGCATGTTTCAACATGAACTGTGACGATATCACAACCAGCGTCTATGTATTCATGTACATGCCTGATTGGTTTTTCAATCATTAAATGAGCGTCAAAAGGAACGCTTGAAATTTTTCTCAAGTGTTTAATAGTATCTGCAAAAAATGAAGTACTCGGTACAAATTTACCATCCATAATATCCAAGTGAATAAGATCTGCACCGGCACGTTCAGCTCTTCTTACTTTTTCTTCATAATTTTCAGGTTCTCCTGCAATGATTGATGGCGCTATCAAAATTTCACTTTGAAGTTCTTCCAGTAAAATTGGAACGTGTTTTTTTGGAGGAGCTTTACCATGCCATTGTGGACTATTCGCCATATGCTTGATTCCCTTGCCCTTAGTTGTATTTGCAATAATTATTGATGGCTTATCTTCTACCTTTTCAATTCTACTCAAAGCATCTATTATCTGTTCTATCTTGTGTCCATTTACCTCTACTACGTTCCAATTAAAAGCAGCCCATTTGTCCCTAACAGGGTCCAGAGGCATTATCTCTTCTGTAAATCCATCCTGCTGGATCTTGTTCCTATCCAGGATAGCTACAAGGTTGTCCAGTTTGAATTTTGATGCGGCCATCGCAGCTTCCCATATTTGTCCCTCGTTTGATTCACCATCACCAATCAAAGTATAAACTCTATTTTTTTTCCCATCTCTCTTCTTTGCAAGTGCAATCCCTATTGCTACTGATAAGCCAATTCCTTCAGATCCGCCTGAATATTCTATGCCCGGAAAGCTATGATTCTTTTGGCGCTCTGAATATCTAACTGGATGTCCTTGTAGACGCGAACCAAGCTTCCTTAGTGTCTTTACTTCTGTTGTATCGATATATCCAGCTGTAGCTAAAACTGCGTAGAATCCGGGCGCTGAATGTGCTTTCGAATTAATGAAAAAATCTCTTTCTTCCCAGAAAGGAACACTGGGTTTGTGTTTCATTTTATGAAAATATAGAGCTCCCATTATCTCTGCTGCTGAGAAAGATGCTCCTGGATGCCCCGAACCTGCTTCCGCGATCCCTTGAATAGCCAACATTCTTACATCTCTTACTTTTCGACTGAGCTCAAGATATCTCATTTTTAGAGCCATTTAGATACCCCAAATAGAGCCCAAGAACACCATCATTGGATGTATATTGTAATAGGATTGTGCGATAAAAACATATATAATTTTGATCCAGAGTTTTCCAATTTTGTGCTCATCGCTTCTTTTGGAATGTGTGCGTTTTTCTGTATGTAATTTTGACATGTAATGGTTACCAAGATAAGTAAAATTATCAAAAATCATAAATAATATTGCAAAATATCAGGAAATTTGGATCCATTTAGATTTATTAGAAATAAGAACCAATATAGCATATGAGTGAATATGAGGATCTAAAAACTGGAGATATAGTAGCTGAAGCACTCATTGATTGGAAGGTTGATGTTGTTTTTGGTATTCCTGGCGATAGCATCAATGGATTTATAGAAGCCCTAAGGGTAAGAAAAGACAAAATCAAATTCGTCCTTGTAAGACATGAGGAATCTGCCGCCTTGATGGCATGTGGATATGCAAAATATACCGGAAAGCTTGGTGTATGCACGGCGACAGCAGGTCCAGGCGCAATACATCTTCTGAACGGATTGTATGATGCTAAGGCCGATAACACTCCTCTAATTGTTATTACAGGAGGAACATCGACTGATTTAATGAATTCAAGTTTTCAACAGGATGTAAATTTATTACAACTTTTCTCTGATGTTTCAGTCTACAAT
>Ga0209157_1004324_pt1 | contig 10641 bp, 12 predicted proteins | sample GraSoiAngelo_135_FD_185892 | JGI IMG/M metagenome (GOLD analysis project Ga0209157, IMG submission 185892) | Grasslands soil microbial communities from the Angelo Coastal Reserve, California, USA - 14_0929_05_40cm (SPAdes) (version 2) | ecosystem: Environmental > Terrestrial > Soil > Grasslands ... | reverse complement strand
GAAGACGAGGATGAGCGACCAGCCGAGCAGGTTCTGGAGGAGCACGTTGATGGTGTAGATCTCGAGCCGCCCGGAGGCGAAGTAGACGCCGTAGAGCACGCCGAGCCCGATCAGCATGGGCACGGCGCGCGTGCCCCGGATCAGGTTGATGCCCGAGTAGATGACGACGGCGAGGAGCAGGATGTCGACCGCGTCCTGCCAGCGAAAGCCGAGGAGGACATCCATCAGGCGCCCACCACCGCCTCGGCGACGCGCGCCACGTCGCGCATGGCCCCCACCTCGTGCACGCGCACGAGCCGCGCCCCCTTCGCCACCGCGAGCGCGACCGCGGCCGCCGTGCCGAGGAGCCGCTCGCTCGTCGGGCGCTCACCCAGGAGCTGGCCGATGAAGCCCTTGCGTGACACGCCCACCAGTACGGGATAGCCGAGGGACGCGACGAGGTCGAGCCGCGCGAGGAGTGCACAGTTGTGGGCGACCGTCTTCCCGAAGCCGATGCCCGGATCGACCACGATCGCGTCGGCCGCCACCCCGGCGGCCCGGGCGGCGCCGGCGCGCTCGGCCAGGAAGGCAGCCACCTCCGCCACGCGTAACGCGGGTCGAGCTGCATGGTGACGGGGGTGCCCTGCATGTGCATGAGCACCACCGTGACCCCCTGCTCGGCGCAGAGGGGCAGCAGCGCCGGGTCGAAACGGCCGGCGGAGACGTCGTTCACCACGTCCGCGCCCTCCTCCAGCGCCAGGCGGACGATCGAGGCCTTGGAGGTGTCGACGGAGATCGGGACCCGGACCGCGGCCCGCACGGCGCGCAGCACGGGGAGGAGGCGGCTCCGCTCCTCGTCTGCCGGGACGGGCCGGGCCCCCGGCCGGGTCGACTCCGCCCCCACGTCCAGCATCGCCGCCCCCTCGGCCACCATCTCCGCCGCCGCCGCGGCCGCCCGCCCGGGGTCCAGGTGACGGCCCCCATCGGAGAAGGAGTCCGGGGTGGCGTTCAGGATGCCGACCAGCGCGACGCGGTCGAGGACCAGCGGTCCCGAGCGCGTGCGCAGGACGGGCGGGCCGCTCGAACGGGCGGGACTCTCAGAGCCCGTGATCGAATCCCCGGACCGAGCCCGGCGGCCGAGGCGCCCGGCGCGCAAGGCGCGACGACGAGTCATAGCCGGAGGCTATGGCGAGGAGGAGTAACGCCGCGCGGCGGGATGCATCGGTCGCCAGGCGACGGGAGGGGATTCGGTCACGGGCTCTCAGGCGGTGGCGGCCGCCGCGCCCCGGAGGCCACCGTTCTCAGTCCCGAACTGGCGGAGGATCTCGTCGATCTCGGCGCCGTCGATCGACTCGCGCTCGAGGAGCGTCTCGGCCATCTTGTGGAGCACCTCGAGGTTGCGGCGCAGGAAGAGCTTGGCGCGCTCGTAGGCCTCGAGCAGGATGCGGCGCACCTCGGCGTCGATCTGGATGGCGGTCTGCTCGGAGTAGTCGACCTTCTGCGTGAAGTCGCGGCCGAGGAAGATCTCCTCTTCCTTCTTGCCGAAGGTCATGGGCCCGAGCTTCTCGCTCATGCCCCACTCGCACACCATCTTGTGTGCCAGCTCGGTCGCGCGCTCGATGTCGTTGCCCGCCCCGGTCGTCATGCTGCCGAGCGCGAGCTCCTCCGCCGCCCGCCCGCCGAAGAAGACGGCCAGCTCGCCGAGCAGGTGGTCCTTCGAGTGGGTGTGCCGGTCGTCGAGCGGCACCTGCTGCGTCAGCCCGAGCGCCATGCCGCGCGGGATGATGGTCACCTTGTGGACCGGATCGGCGTTCGGGACGAGCTTCGCCACCAGGGCGTGGCCCGACTCGTGGTAGGCGATGACGCGCCGTTCCTCGACGCTGATGATCATCGAGCGCCGCTCGGCGCCCATCATCACCTTGTCCTTGGCGATCTCGAAGTCGCTCATCGAGACCCGGTCCTTGTTCTTGCGCGCGGCGAGCAGGGCCGCCTCGTTGACCAGGTTCTCGAGGTCGGCGCCCGCGAAGCCCGGGGTCTGGCGCGCGAGAAGGTCGATGTTCACGTCCTCGCCGATCGGCACCCGGCGGGTGTGGACCTTCAGGATGCCCTCGCGCCCCTTCACGTCGGGGCGCGGCACGACGACGCGGCGATCGAATCGGCCGGGTCGCAGCAGCGCCGGGTCCAGGACGTCCGGTCGATTGGTGGCGGCGATCAGGATGACGCCCTCGTTGGTCTCGAAGCCGTCCATCTCGACCAGGAGCTGATTGAGCGTCTGCTCGCGCTCGTCGTGCCCGCCGCCGAGGCCCGCGCCGCGGTGGCGCCCGACGGCGTCGATCTCGTCGATGAAGATGATGCAGGGGGCGTTCTTCTTCCCTTGCACGAAGAGATCGCGCACGCGCGAGGCGCCGACGCCGACGAACATCTCGACGAAGTCCGAGCCCGAGATGGAGAAGAAGGGCACGCCCGCCTCGCCGGCGATGGCCCGGGCGAGGAGCGTCTTCCCGGTGCCCGGGGCGCCGACCAGCAGCACGCCCTTTGGGATGCGCCCGCCCAGCTTGGTGAACTTTTTCGGGTCCTTCAGGAAGGCGATGATCTCCTCGAGCTCCTCCTTGGCCTCGTCGATGCCCGCCACGTCGTTGAAGGTGACCTTGTGCGTGTTTTCGGAGAGCAACTTGGCGCGGCTCTTCCCGAAGGACATCGCCTTGCCGCCGCCCACCTGCATCTGGCGCATGAAGAAGACCCACACGCCGACCAGGAGGAGCATGGGCGCCCAGTTCACCATCGCGACCAGGTACCAGGGCTCGTTGTCCTCCGGCTTGACGTCGATCTCGACCTGCTTGTCGTGCAGCGTCTTCACCAGGTCCGCGTCCTTGGGCGCGTAGGTCTTGAAGCCCTCGCCGGGCCCGCCGCGCTCGGCCTTGTAGTGGCCGTGGATGGCCTGGCCCTGCATGCTGACGTCGTAGACCTTGTTATCGTCCACCGCTTGCAGGAAGCGGCTGAAGGGTACCTCCGGCTCGCGCGGCTGCTGCTTGGTCACCACGGACCAGAGGAGCAGCCCGAGGAGCAGGAGAAGCAGCCAGAGGCCGAGATTGCGGGAGACTGGATTCAACTGGGCACCGGAACGACGACTCGTGACGAAAATAACACAGCGTCCCCGGAGCGGCAATCTAACGTATCCGGGGGCCCGTCCAGTGCTCGCTCGCGCTGCGCGCGAGCTGCGCGCTTCCGATGCGCCCGGACCCCGCGCCTCGGTCGGCACCGCCCCCCTCGGCTTACCTCCCATGCGCCACCGTCTGAGCGCTATTCCCGCACGCGCTGACGCGCGCTGCCCTCCGCCGATGCCGCCGGACTTCGCGCCTCGGTCGGCACCGCCTCCCTCGGCTTACCTCCCATGCGCCACCGTCTGAGCGCTATTCCCGCACGCGCTGACGCGCGCTGCCCTCCGCCGATGCCGCCGGACTTCGCGCCTCGGTCGGCTCGGCCTCCCTCGGCTTGCCCATGCGTCAGCGTCGCGGAGCTATTCCCGCGCGGGCGGGTGCGGGGCGCGCTCGAAGACGGCTTCCACGACGCGTGTGGTGGCGGGTCCGACGGGGGCGCAGGCGCCGCGCGCCAGGCCTGGCACCCAGAGGATCTCCGGGCCGGCGGCGAGCACGGGCAGGAGCTCCCGGGTCTCGCGCGGCACCTTGGCATCGACGAGGACGTCCTGGAGCTTGCGCGTCCCGCCCGCGAGCAGCCGGACGCGGTCGCCGCGCACGGGCGAGCGGAGGACGAGGCCGTCCGGCAGCGCATCGGCGTCGAAGAGCGCCTGCGCCGCCCCCGTGGGTCGCGCCTCGCCCGCGCCGCGGGCGCGCGGCGTCGAGAAGGCGACGCGCCAGCCGCCGGCGGGATGGGCAACCGTCCGTCCGGGACCGATCTCGAACGCGAAGGAGGACGGCGCGGCCGCGCGCCCCGGCCGGCGCACCAGCACCTCGCCCTCGCGCACCACGCGCGCGGGCCCCGGGATGGCGACCGCGCCGCGCTCGTGACCGGCGGCGAGCCCGAGCACCCGCGCCACGTGCACCGCGCCCACGCCCCGGAGCGCCCCGCGCTCGAGCCAGCTCCGCACGATGCGGCGGGCGAGCGCCGGCGGCTCCTCGGCAACCGCCGAACGGAGCTGGTCGCCCACCACCAGCTCCCGCGCGCGCCCTGCCGCCGCCGCGGAGAGGAAGTCGTCCTCGTCGCGCAGGCGCTCCGCGAGCGCGGCCAGCGCCGGCCCGAGGCGCGGGTTGAACTCGGCGCGCAGCAGGGGGACGAGGAGCCGACGCACGCGATTGCGCGCGTGACGCAGGTCGGCGTTCGTGCGATCGACCGCGAAGCCGTGGCCGCGCTCGGCGAGGAAGCGGCGCACGTCGGCGCGGGTCGCGGCGAGCAGCGGGCGCAGGAGCCGGCCGCGCGCCGGGCGCATGGCGCCGAGGCCGCGCCGTCCCGCGCCGCGCAGCAGGCGCAGCAGCACGGTCTCCACCTGGTCGTCCTGGGTGTGGCCGGTGACGATGCGGCGCGCGCCGACCTCACCTGCCAGCCGGGCGAGCGCCTGGTAGCGCGCCCGCCGGGCCCGCGCCTCGAGGTCGGGGCCGGCCGACACCGGCACCGCGCACCGGACGAAGGGGACGCCCAGGCGGGTCGCCAGCGCCGCCACCCGCTCGGCCTCGGCCGCACCCTCCGCCCCACGGAGACCGTGATCGACGTGGGCGGCCGTCAGGCGGAGGCCGCGCCGGGGCGCCAGCTCGGCGAGCGCCGCCAGCAGCGCCGTCGAGTCGGGCCCTCCCGAGACCGCGACCAGGAGGTGCTCGCCGGCTGCCGGGCCGCCGGGCGCGGCCAGCGCCGCCGCCAGCCGGCGGACGAGCACGGGCGTCTCGGCGCGGGTGCACACGCGCCCGGCCTCGCGCCTACGAGCTCCGGTCCTGCACGCCGACGAGGCCCATGCGGATCGCGTACACCGCGAGCGCCGTGCGGCCGCGGACGCCGAGCTTCTGGAAGATGTTGTTCAGGTGCGTCTTCACCGTCACCTCGCTGATCGAGAGGCGCTCGGCCACCTCCGCGTTGCGCAGCCCCATGGCGACGTGGCGCACGATCTCGGTCTCGCGCGGGGTGAGCGGCTCCTCGGGCGGCTCGTTCAGGCGGTCCGCCAGGTGCTTCTGGAGCGCGGGTGGCATCCACACGTTGCCCTCGGCCACCGCGGCGATGGCGTCCATCAAGGTCTCGATGGCGAAGCGCTTGAAGACGACGGCGCGCGCGCCCGAGCGAATGGCGGCGAGCGCGTCGTCGGGGTGCTCGCTGGCCGTGACCACGACCACCGTGACGCGCTCGGCGAGCGCCTTGATGTCGGCCAGCGAGCTGCGCTCCATCTGCAGGTCGAGCAGGACGATGTCGCACGGCGTGGCGGCGATCATGGCCTCGAGTTGATCGGCCCGGTCCACCTCGCCCACCACCACGAGCCCGGGCTGGAGCCGGAGCTGCGACTTGAGGCCCTGGCGGAAGAGCGCGTGGTCGTCGGCGATGGCGATGCGTAGCGGCGTCTCCACGGCGTCCTCCTTCACCCCGCGCGCAGCGCGATGGCCAGGTGCGCGCCCGCCCGCGTGTCGCGCGCCACCTGGAGCTGCCCGCCGAGCTGGTCCACGCGCGACGAGATCGACCACGGCGCGCCCGCGCCGTCGGCGAAGCCGAGGCCGTCGTCGTCGAGGCGAATCTGGATGTCCGCGCCCGCGACCTGCGCCTCGATCGAGGCCGTGCGCGCGAACGCATGCCGCCGCACGTTGCGTACACCCTCGAGGAGGATCTGCAGCACGTGCTCGACCAGCTCTCCGGTGCCGTCGAACTGCGCGTGCACGGTGAAGCGCGTGTCGAAATCGAAGGACGGGGGCGCCGTCCCGTGATCGGCGAGCTCGCGGATGTAGGTGCGGAGCCCGTCGTACTCGCGGGTGATGCTCGCCTGGAGCTCCGCCAGGGCCGCGAGCGCCTCCTCGCCGCGTCCGCGCCGCACGAGCTCCTGGCAGCTGCCGAGGGTCAGGTTGGTCCCGGCCAGCGTCTGGACGCACCCGTCATGGAGGGCCCGCGCGATCTCGCCCCGCTCCTTGGTGCGCTCGAGCGCAGCCAGCTTCGCCTCGAGGTTCAGGCGGAGCCGCCCGAGGTACGCCACCAGGTAGCCCACGATCGCCAGGTAGGCCGGGCCCATGATGTAGGTGTGGAGCTGGGCGCGGCCCGTGGCGGCGACGAGGATCAAGCTCAGATAGAGCCAGATGCTCACCGAGGTCACCACCATGCCGAAGCGGAACCCGCCCCGCACCCCGGCCGCGATCACCGCGAAGGCCAGGAAGACGTAGAACGGGCTCGACGCCCCCTGGGTGAAGAGCGCGATCACCGCGCCGAAGAGGACGTCGACCCAGGTGGTGAGGGCGACGATCCCTCGGGGCACGAGGCCCACGCTGAGCGAGACCAGGACCGCGAGGCTGTAGCCCAGATGCGCGCCGAGCACGCCGAGCGCGTGCGCGTCGGAACCGAGCGGCCCGCCCGCGAAGCCGATGTCGTGGATCAGGATCGGGTTGATCGGATCCATGTAGACGGCCGTCAGGGCGAACAACGACAGCAGGATCCGGCACCGAGCGATCTTGCGCTCGATGTCGAGCATGTCCTGGCTCATGGGCCGACCCTCCTGCGACAAGAGCATCGGGGGGAGTGTCGTCAGGGGGCGGGCCCAGGTCAAGCGATGGCCCGGCGTCCGCCTTGGGGGGTCGCCGGCGAGGCCCGCTCGCGCTCAATACAGCCTCTAGAGCTTGAACCGCCGTCGCATGTTGTGCGCCGACCCCGTCTTGCCGACACGCCCGCGGATCCCGAGCAGCCTCAGGGTCGTCTTCAGGAGCGAGTAGTGGTTGAAGAGTCGCGCCGAGACCGTGCCGGGCGGCGTGGAGGGGCTGATCGCGATCGTCACGACGTGGCACGACTCGTCGGTCGTGTTGGTCGCGCAGTCTTCGCCGAAGGAGAACCCGGTCCCCTCGCCCTCGTCGAAGGTGACGAAGACGGCGGTCGTCCCGCCCTGGTAGGCGGCGCTGTTCAGGATCTTCGGCAGATCGTTCTGCAACCACAGGTCACCGGCCTGGATGGCCGCCGGGTCCGGGCCGTCGTGCATGTCGTCCACCGTGTTGGGGTGACGAACGAGAACGCGGGCACAAGCGACATCGCCGCCCTTTCCCAGGGGCTTCCCTCAGCGACCGTCCCGAGTATCCTCGCCGCGTGAAGCTCGCGCAGCAGGTGAATCAGCCCGATCCGGAAGACGCCCGCCGCACGATCGAGTCGGTCGCCCGCGCGTCCTATGGGCGTCTCGTTGCGTTCCTCTCGGCCCGCACGCGCGACGTCGCCGCGGCCGAGGACGCGCTCGGTGAGGCGCTCGTCGCGGCGCTGACCGCCTGGCCGCGAGACGGCATCCCCGACTCCCCGGAAGCCTGGTTGCTCACCGCCGCGCGCCGGCGCCTGGTCGACCGCGCGAGGCACGATCGTGTGCGAGCCGAGAGCGTGCCGACCCTCGAGCTCATCGCCGGCGCGTCCGGCGAAGTGGTCGCGGCGGGCCCGATTCCGGACGAGCGCCTCCAGCTCCTCTTCGTCTGCGCGCACCCGGCGATCGACCCGGACGTGCACACGCCGCTCATGCTCCAGGCCGTCCTCGGCCTCGACGCCGCGGCGATCGCCCGCGCGTTCCTCGTCTCGCCGGCGGCCATGGCGCAGCGCCTCGTCCGCGCGAAGGCGAAGATCCGCGACGCCAGCATCGCCTTCGAGCTCCCGGAGGCGCGCGAGCTGCCGGAGCGCCTCGAGGCGGTGCTGAACGCGATCTACGCCGCCTACGCCAGCGGCTGGGAAGACGCGGCCGGCACCGACCCACGAGCCCGCAGCCTCGCCGAGGAAGCGATCTGGCTCGCGCGCGTGCTGAAGGAGCGCTTGCCGGAAGAGCCCGAGGTGCGAGGGCTCCTCGCGCTGATGCTCCATTGCGAGGCGCGCCGGCCCGCCCGGCGCGGCGCCGCCGGCCGGTTCGTGCCGCTCTCCGAGCAGGAGCCGCGTCTCTGGATCGCGTCGATGATCGAGGAAGCGGAGGGCGAGCTCGCGGCGGCGACGGCGAAGGCGCGTCTCGGCAGGTTCCAGATCGAGGCCGCGATCCAGTCGGTGCACGCCGAGCGCGCGCGCTCCGGGCGGACCGACTGGAGCGCGATCGCCTGGTTCTACGAGCGTCTGGTGGAGCTCGCCCCCACGGTCGGCGCCCGGGTCGGCCGGGCCGCGGCGGTCGCCGAGGTGCAGGGGGCCGCGGCGGGCCTCTCGCTCCTCGACGAGATCGAGGACCGGTCGATCGGCGGTTACCAGCCGTACTGGGCCGTCCGCGGCCATCTCTTGCAGACGCTGGGCCGCAGCCGCGACGCCGCGGAAGCCTTCGACCGCGCGATCGGCTTGGCCGAGGACGACGCGGTCAGGCGCTTTCTCGTCGAGCGCCGCGGCTGAGAGTTTTTTTTCACGGCGGTGTCGAAATGCGGCCCCGCCGCTCGACATCGGAGTGAGGGCGGAAATCGCCCCCAGGAGAACGGCGATGCAATACGCCATGCTCATCTACCAAACGCCGGAGGCCTTCGAGGCCCGGAAGAACGGCGACGACGATCCGTCGGTCGGCGCCTGGCGGGCCTACTACAAGGCGCTCGTCGATTCCGGTGCCTACGTCGGCGGCGACCCGCTGCACGTGCCCGAGACGGCGACGACCGTCCGGCTGAAGGACGGCCGGCGCCACATCCAGGACGGACCCTACGCCAATACGAAGGAGCAGCTCGCGGGCTTCGCGATCCTCGAGCTTCCCTCCCTCGACGCGGCGCTCGAGTGGGCCGCGCGCTGTCCGGAGCTCCAACGTGCCGGCGCCGTCGAGGTCCGGCCGCTCGCTCCCGACGTCAAGCAGCGGATCGTCCGGTGACGAACCTCAGATTCCTTCAGAAAGGAGCAGACCAATGCAATTGAATCCCTATCTCGGCTTCAACGGTCAGTGCGAGGCGGCGTTCAAGTTCTACGAACGGTGCCTGCGCGGGAAGATCGAGGCGATGCTGAGCCACGAGGGCACGCCGATGGAGAACCAGGTCCCCGCCGAATGGCGGAAGAAAATTCTTCATGCCCGCCTCGTCGTCGGCGACGCGGTGCTGATGGGCGGTGACATGCCGCCCGAGCGGTATGAAGCGCCGAAGGGCTTCTCCGTGACGATCGGCGTCACCGAGCCGACCGAGGCGGAGCGCATCTTCAAGGCGCTCTCCGAGAACGGCACGGTGACGATGCCGCTACAGCAGACGTTCTGGGCCGTGCGCTTCGGCATGCTCGTCGATCGGTTCGGCATCCCGTGGATGGTGAACTGCGAGGGACCGCGGTAGCGCAGCCGCGAAGCGAGGGTCCCACTATGTGTCCCCTCTGCATCTCCACCGCGGCGCTGGCGGTCGCGGGCGCGACCTCGACCGGCGGGCTCGCCGCGATCCTCGCGAGACGGCTCGGCGCGAGGAAGCGCCCGAAGCGGATGCCAGCACCCAAAGACCGCGCGATCGACGCCCGCGCATCCGAGACCCCGAGAGGAGAATGAACATGCGACCGAACGAAATCGTCTCGCGAGAGGACTGGCTGACCGCGCGGAGGGCGCTGCTCGCGAAGGAGAAGGAGCTGACGCGGCTCCGCGACCGGCTCGCCGCCGAGCGCCGCGCACTCCCCTGGGTCAAGGTCGAGAAGGAGTACGTCTTCGACGGGCCGAACGGCAAGGAGACGCTCGCCGACCTCTTCGCCCGGCGGAGCCAGCTCTTCGTCAAGCGCTTCATGTTCGGACCGGGGTGGAAGGAAGGCTGCGTCGGTTGCTCGCTCGAGGTGGACCACGTCGAGGGCCTTCTCGTGCACCTCGAACAGCGCGACGTCACCTACGCCGCCGTCTCGCGCGCCCCGCTCGCGGAGATCGAGGCCTTCAGGAAGCGGATGGGCTGGCGCTTCAAGTGGGTGTCGTCCTTCGCGAGCGACTTCAACTACGACTTCCATGTGTCCTTCCGTCCGGAGGACGTGAGGCACGGGAAGGTCGATTACAACTTCGAGGCGCGCGACTTCATGATCGAGGAGCTCTCCGGCGACAGCGTCTTCTACAAGGACGCCGCGGGCGACGTCTTCCACACCTATTCGACCTACGGTCGGGGCGGCGAGGAATTTCTCGGCATCTATCGGTATCTCGACGTGACGCCGAAGGGCCGCGACGAGACGGGTCCGCGCCACGACTTGAGCGACTGGGTGCGCCACCACGACCGGTACGGTGCCGGCGGCTCTGTCGAGCCGACGGGGCGGTACGTGGCCGCCGAGGCTTCGGACCCGTGCTGCGACGCGGAGCCGTCACGCTCGCTCAGCGAGCGTTGACCTGCGGACGGTGTCGGAGCTGATGGGCCACAAGACGCTGGCGATGACGCTCCGCTACGCACCTTTCGCCCGGGCACCAGCTCGACGCCGTCCAGCGGCTCAATCGGGCGGCGACGCTCCGCGTAGTGACACCAGGACTGACACCAGCGAGCCGCCGGCGAAGGTGGCGGCGACGGCGGGCCCGGAAGTGCGCGCGCTACCGTCGGATTCGAGTGGCGGCGCCCGGAATCGAAC
>Ga0209157_1004322_pt1 | contig 10642 bp, 8 predicted proteins | sample GraSoiAngelo_135_FD_185892 | JGI IMG/M metagenome (GOLD analysis project Ga0209157, IMG submission 185892) | Grasslands soil microbial communities from the Angelo Coastal Reserve, California, USA - 14_0929_05_40cm (SPAdes) (version 2) | ecosystem: Environmental > Terrestrial > Soil > Grasslands ... | reverse complement strand
GGCGGAGCCTCGGCCTGCAGTTCCACCCCGAAGTCACGCCCGAAATCATGGACGCGTGGGTCAGCGCTTACCGGCACGAGCTCGACGCCGAGGGGGTTGATCCCGACGCATTGCTCGAGGAGACCCGGCGGCGGGCGACGAGCGCTCGCGCCAATGCCGAGCGTTTGCTCGATGCATATCTCGAGAACGTCGCGCGCGTCACCATGCGGGTGACGAAATGACGGCTACCGTCCGCGCTGAACAGACCGCCGTCTTTCCGCGATTCCTGGATCATGCCTACCCAAACATCGAGCGGGGTGACGGCGTCTGGCTCTTCACCACGGATGGACGGAAGATCCTGGATGCATGCTCCGGCGGTGCCATGGTCACCTGCCTTGGCTATGGCGTGCGCGAGGTGATCGAGGCGGCCGCCTCACAGGCAAATCAGATCGCCTATTACTACAACCACCATTTCACCAATCGTCCGCAGGAGCAGCTGGCCGAGCGACTCGTGACGGTGGTCGCGCCGGAGATGGCTCGAGTGAAGTTCACGTCGGGCGGCTCGGAGGCCAATGAAACGGCGATCCGGCTGGCTCGGGCCTATCACGTGGAGCGGGGCCAGCCGCAACGCTGGCGGGTGATCTCGCCCGCGCAGGCTTACCACGGCTCGACCTTCGGGACGCTCGCGCTCAGCGGGCGTCGGCGTTCGCTGCAGCAGCCGTATGAGAGCTATCTCCCGGCGTACTTTCATCTCGCGCCCGCGACGCCGAGGCTGGATCCCACCGGCGAAAGGGCACTCGCCGAGCTGGACGACATCGTCGCGAAAGTCGATCCCGACTCGATCTCGGCGTTCTTCTGTGAGCCGGTGAGTGCGGCGGCGTTGCCCGCCTACTCCCCACCGAAGCGGTTCTGGGATGGACTCCAGGAACGGGCGAAGCGATATGGCTTCTTGGTTTGCTTCGATGAGATCGTCTCGGGGATGGGGCGGGTGGGGAGCTGGCTGGCGGCTCACGAGCTACCGATTGAGCCGGACATCGTCACCATCGGCAAAGGATTGGGCGCCGGATATGCGCCGCTGGCGGCCGTGCTTTGCCGGGCGCATGTTCTCGATGCGATCGCCGGCGGCTCACGGGAGTTCGATCTCGGTCACACCTGGGACGGGGCCCCGCTTCCCTGCGCTGTCGGGCTCGCCGTCCTGGACGTCCTTACCGAACGCCGCCTGGTCGACCGCGTGCGCGAACGGGGCCCGCGCCTGCTCGATGAACTGCGCGCGGCGCTGAAGGGCTCGTCGATCGTGGGCGAGGTGCGCGGTCGCGGGTTCCTGCTTGGGGTTGAACTGGTCGATCCAAGGGATGGACGTTCCTTTCTGCCGGATGAGCTGGATGCGGCATCACTCGTCGACGACATCGCGTTCGACCTGGGGCTGCTGGTCAGCTCGACGCACTCGACGCCGGACGGCTACGCGGGAGACGAAGTCCTGCTCGCGCCTGCCTACACCAGCACCGATGCCGAGCTGGCACAGATGGTGGAGCGCTTCGCCGCCACCATCGCGAGCCTTGAGCGCATGGTCCTGCATGAAGTTGGTCGACAACCTGTCGGGACGGTGCACCGACCGTGACCACGATCGATGCGGCGGCCGGCATCGCCCAACGTGAAGCCGCGCAGCCCGAGCGTCAAGGCACGTCGGCAGCGGGCGAATTCGTCTTCGTCGGTCTGCCCGACGTGAATGGGTCGATCCGTGGCAAAGCCTTTCGCCCCGAGGCCTTCGATGCGGTCCTGCGGGACGGCACGATGATGACCGATCTCCTGCTCGCGCTGGATCCGACGGACACGCCGATCACGGACTATGCACGGTTCGGCATCCGCTCGGGTGCCGGAGATCTGCTGGTTCGACCGGACCCGACCACCCTGCACCAGCTGACCTGGCGGCCGGGCTGGCGAATCTGCCTGGCTACCCCGAGCTGGCGCGATGGCCGTCCCTGCGAGCTCGCCTCTCGGGAGGTCCTCCGGCGCGTGCTTGCGGGGCTCGCGGAACTGGGTTACGACGCGCTCGCCGCACTGGAGTACGAGGTGCGACTCTTTGATTCCGACGCGAGTCCGCTCTCGAGCGGGCTCAGCTACAGCTTCTCCGAGCTTCGGCGGTTCGAGGACTTCGTCGGTGCGCTCGTTCCCGCGCTCGATGCCCTTGGGATCGAGCTCGCCGCGGTGCACACCGAGGCAGCCCCCGGGCTACTCGAGCTGAACCTGGCGGCGCGACCCGGGCTGCGTGCGGCTGATGACGCGACGCTGCTGAAGATGGCGGTCAAAGACCTTGCCTCGTCGATGGGCCTGCGCGCCAGCTTCCTCGCGAAGACAGCCGCTGGCGAAGAGGGATCGAGCGGGCACATCCACCTCTCGTGCTGGAGCGAGGGGCGCAACGCCTTCCGGGCCACAACGACGTCCCAGCCGCTGCCACCAGTTCTTCTCTCGGCGATCGCCGGCGTGCTCGACCACCTGCCGGCGGCATCCCTGCTGCTCAATCCCACCATCAACTCCTACAAGCGGCTCGTCCCTGGGTGGTTTGCCCCCGTCAATGTCAGCTGGGGCGTCGAGAATCGCTCGGCGGCGGTTCGAGCCATCGTTCATCCGGCCCACCCGGAACTCTGCCGGTTTGAGTGCCGCCGGCCGGGCGCCGACGCCAACCCCTACCTGGCGCTGGCGGCCGTGGTCGCATCGGCCTGCGACGGCATCCGTCGTGAGGCCAGCCCGCCGCCGGCCGTTGAGGGCGACGCCTACAGCCAGACAGGACTGCCGGAGCTGCCGGGGTCGCTCGAAGGCGCCCTGCATGCCTTCGCGGCCGACGACGTGCTCCGGCGGGCGCTCGACGAGCGCTTCAGTGACTACTATGCGACCTCGCGGAAGTGGGAGATCAAAGCCTGGCAGGCAACGGTCAGCGAGTGGGAGCGCGAGCGCTACATCAAAACCGTCTAGCGTCATACGGCGATGCGCGAGCCGAACCGAGCATCTCGTCAGCTACGCTTCTTGTGATGACCCGCCAAACCGCTGTCGAATCGCCTCCGGTCAACGTGTACGAGTCGAGTGACCAGCTCACCGTGGCCATCCCCATCCCCGGTGCCCACCATGACACGGTCAACGTTGGCCTCGAGGGCCGGCGACTGACGGTCGATGCCGAGGCGCGCTACCCGCAGGAACAGCAACACTACGTCCAGCATGAGTGGACGGTCGGGACCTCGCACCGGGTGATCGACCTGCCCAGAGCGGTCCGGGCCAGTGGCGCGAAGGCGATGCTGACCCATGGAATCCTGACAATCTCCCTGCCCATCGGCCGGGAGGAGAACTCCGCACGAATTCGGATCCCGGTCACCGAGCCGCCGGTCCACCAGGGCCAGCCGCACTAGCGGCGCGCGCCGGGTCGGCGCGGTGGAGGCGCATCGAGCTCCTCCATCCGATCCCGTCGATCCTCACCACGCTGGCGGCGATCGGGTTCGCTCTCGTCTTCGGTCTCCAGATCGACGACTGGCGGATCTGGTGGATCGCCGCCATCATGCTGCTCGTCCAGTTCTCCATCAGCGCCCTCAACGAATGGGCGGATCAGGACCTCGACGGCCGCAGCGGCCGTCCGCGCCCGATCCCTCTCGGCCTGTTATCGTCGCGGGCGGCGGCCGTCGTCGCCGTGCTGGAGGCGGCCGCGGCCGTTGCGCTGAGCCTGCTGTCGGGCTTCGGGCCGCTCGCGTTTCTTTTGGTCCTCCTCGGCCTCGCGTGCGGATGGGCCTACGACCTGAAGCTCAAGCGGACACCCCTCAGCTTTCTCCCCTTCGCCGTCGCCTTTCCGTTGGTGCCGATCTGGGCGGCGATGATTGCGGGGCGCCCATTCGAGGCCCTCGGCCCGGTGTTGCTCGGCGGCATTCCGCTGGCGGTCTCGATCCACCTCGCCGACGCGATTCCGGATCGCGCTCCTGATCGCGCGGCCGGCGTGAACACGCTGGCGGTCACCCTTGGCCGACCGGGGGCCGAGATCGCCGCCGTCGGGCTGCTCCTCGGCGGGACGCTGGCATCGCTCGTAGTCCTCACTCGCCAGGCTACCCGTCTCAGCTTCGGCCTGTCGATCGTCGCCCTGGCCGGCGGCTACCTACTGCTCACGGTCGGCTCTCGGACGGCGCCGCCGCACTTCGCCAGATGGATCTTGATCGGCACCGCGCTCCTGGCCGCGCTGCCGCTGGTGGTATCGATCCGTGCCGGGTAGCGGACCACATATCGACGAAACGGCGGTCGGCGAGCGCTACGCCGCGTGGTTCAGCCGCGGATTGCGCGGGATCGGCATGCGCTACGTCTTCTCCAGGCGCGGGTTGTGGGTCATCAACACTCCCTATCGACGCATTCTCGCGGCCGCGGACATCGGCCCGCAGGACCGCGTCCTCGACCTCGGATGCGGCATCGGCAATATCCTGATCGCGCTGACGGAGCGGATCGCGTTTACCCGACCCCCGGTTGGCGTCGATGTGTCGCCGGCCCTGATCGACATCGGCCGAGGCGAAATCCGTAAGGCTGGGCTCGACCAACAAATCGAGCTCCAGGTGGCGCCCGCGAGCCGCCTCCCGTTTGACGACGCCAGCTTCGATGTCGTGCTGACCTCACACGTCATCAAGCACCTGGACGACGAGGCGCTGACGGCGAGTCTCCACGAAGTGGCCCGGCTGCTGCGCCGCGGCGGGCGATTCCTGATCTGGGAGTTCAAGAAGAGCCCGCTGTCCGCGCCTGTCTTCATCAGCGCCCGAGCAACCGGTTTGCCGCCGCCTTTCACCTTGCGCAGCGAGGCGACGCTGCGATCGGCGTTGACGCAGGCCGGCTTTGCGCGCGTCGATCGCGTGCGCACGGGGTGGTTCATCGTGCCCCCGGTGCCACGCATTGCGCTGCTGGCAACCCGCTGAACCGGAACCTAGTATTGCGGAGTGGCCCGAACGTTAACTGACACCATGCGCGCGATCGCGGTCACACCGAAGAAAGCCGGCAGCGCGCAACAGGTTGAGCTTCCCAAACCGCAGCTGGAGGGCGGCCGGGCGCTCATGCGGGTCCTCGAGGTTGGCATCGACGGCACGGACGCCGAGATCAACAACGGCGAGTACGGTGAAGCGCCCCCCGGTTCGTACGTGCTCGTCATCGGCCACGAAGCGCTCAGCGTCGTCGAGGCGGTGGGGGAGGGGGTGCAGGGCTTCGCGCCCGGGGACCTCGTCGTGTCGACCGTGCGCCGCCCGGACAATTGCCCAAATTGCCAGGCCGGCGAGAGCGACATGTGCCTCTTCGGCAACTACACCGAGCGCGGCATCAAGGGTGCGCATGGCTACATGAGCGACTACTACAGCGAAAAGCCCGAGTTCATGGTCAAAATCCCGGCGACCCTGCGGCGGTTCGCCGTGCTCCTCGAGCCGCTCAGCATCGTAGAGAAGGCCACGTTTCAGGCCTGGAAGATCCAGGAGCGAATGCTCTGGCAGCCGCAGCGAGCCGTCGTGCTGGGCGCCGGACCGATTGGGATCCTCTGCACGATCCTGCTGCGACTCCGCGGCCTCGAGGTCCACGTCTACGCGAGGTCCAGCTCTGACAGCTTGCAGGGCCAGATCCTCAGGGAGCTGGGCGCCGGCTACCAGAGCGTCGATGACCACCCGGTAATGGGGATCAAGGACGAGCTCGGTCAGATCGATTTCATTCTTGAAGGGACCGGCAACAGCACCGTCGCGTTTCAGGCGATGGCCCAGGTCGGAACCAATGGCGTGATATGCCTGACCGGCGTGTCGGCGGGCAATCGCAATGTCGAGATCCCTGCCGACGTCATAAATTTGCAGATGGTCCTAGGTAACCGGGCGGCTTTTGGTTCGGTCAACGCCAACCGACGCTACTTCGAGGCGGGGGTCCAGCACTTTCAGCAGGCGGAGCAGCGATGGCCGGGCATCTTCGACCGGTTGATCACGCGGCGGGTGCCGTTCGCCGATTTCACGTCGGCGCTCGATCGCCGCCCGGAAGACATCAAGACCCTTCTCACCATCGCGGATAGGTAACACCATCGTGGCGCTGCGCATCGGTCCCGAAATCTGCCGCACTCTGGAGTCCGCGCTGACCCGCGAGTGGCTGGTGACCAACGGCCTGGGCGGCTACGCCTCGAGCACCGTGGCCGGTGTCAACACCCGGCGCTACCACGGCTTGCTGGTGGCCTCGATAAATCCTCCGGTCCAGCGGATGGTCCTGCTGGCCGCGCTGGAGGAGTGGCTGCTGACGCCTGCCGGCGAGGCGGTGCCGCTGGCGGCTCAAGAGTACTGGGACGGGACGGTCTATCCACAGGGCTTCACGCAGCTCGATAGTCTGGAGCTGGAGGGCATGCTGCCGGTGTTCCGATGGACGGCCGCAGGTCGCACCATCGAGAAACGCATCTGGATGGAGCACGAGACCAACCGCTCGGTGGTCAGTTACCGGCTGGTCACCGGTTCTTCGGTGAGCATGCAGCTGCGGCCGCTCTTTGCGCATCGCGACTACCACGAGCAGCGGCACGGTCAGGGTGGGTTCGAGATGGCCGAGACGAGCGACGGATGGATCATCGACGCGGAAGGGGTGCGCAGCTACCTCGGGGTCCATCCGGGACCGATCATCCGCAGCCAGCCCGATTGGTACTGGCGCGTTCTTCATCGAGCGGAGCGGGAACGGGGGCTCGACGACGAGGAGGATCTGTTCACACCCGGACTGATCGAAGCTCCATTAACTCAGGGCACCCAGGTGATCGTCGTCGCCGGCATCGAACCGGTCCCGCCCGGCTGGGAAGCGGCCGCCTCGTTGCAAGCGGCCCTGGCGCAGCAGGCCGTGTTGGAGGATCCCGGGGCGGACAACCCGCTCGCGTGCCAGCTGGTTCGGGCCGCGGAGCAGTTTCGAGTCGCGCGCCGGACGCCGGATACGCCGCCCCGAAGTCCGCAGCGCAGCGTGATCGCCGGATATCACTGGTTCACCGACTGGGGACGCGATACCATGATCAGCCTGGCCGGGCTGGCCATCCGGCCCGGAATGCTCTGGGAAGCGCGCGCTGTCCTCGATACCAACATCCGATTCCTGAAGCAGGGCCTGATTCCGAATCGATTTCCGGACAGCGGGCAGCCACCAGAGTACGACACGATGGACGCCACCCTCTGGATGTTTCAGGCGCTCTCGACCTACCTCCGGGTCAGCGGCGACTGGCGATTCATCGCGGACCGGCTTGAGGCACTGCAGGGGATCATCGACTGGCACGTTCGCGGAACCCGGCACAACATCCGGATGGATCCGCAGGACGGCTTACTGGCGGGCGGCGAGGACGGTTACGCGCTGACCTGGATGGATGCCCGCGTCCAGGACTGGGTGGTGACACCGCGGCGCGGCAAGCCGATCGAGATCAACGCCCTCTGGTACAACGCGCTGCGGTTGCTCGCTGACTGGTCCGAGCGGGCTACCCGCTCCGGCCAGCATTTCTCGCAGATGGCGACGCAGGCGCGCGAGTCGGCGCGACAGCGGTTCTGGTACGCGCACGGCGGCTACTGCTACGACGTGGTAGACGGACCAGCCGGGGATGACCCGAGTCTCCGGCCAAACCAGGTGATCGCCATGTCGCTGGCGTACCCGCTGATCGAAGGCGATCAGGCGCGCTCGGCCCTCGACACCGTCAGCGCCACGCTGCTGACCCCGTATGGGCTTCGCACGCTGAGCCCCGATGACGAGCGCTATCAGCCGGTCTACCGCGGCGATCAGCGGGCCCGCGATGCCGCGTATCACCAGGGACTGGTCTGGCCGTGGCTCCTTGGACCCTACCTCGATGCCCACCTGCGCACCCAGGGCGATCGTGCGGCAGTTCGCCGCGTGCTCGAACCTTTTACGGCTCACCTAACCGAGGCGGGAATCGGCACGATCAGCGAGATTTTCGAAGGTGAGCCGCCCTTTCGCCCGGTGGGCTGCATCGCCCAGGCCTGGAGCGTCGGCGAAATCCTGCGCCATGCCCTCACGCCGAAATGAAGATCGTCGACGTCAGCGTCCCGCTCCGCGACGCGATGATGGTCTATCGCGGCAACCCGGCGGTTCGAATCCGCCCGGCCATGACGTTGGCAAAGGACGGTGTCAGCCTCAGCGAGCTCTGCCTTGGTTCGCATACCGGCACCCACGTGGACGCACCAAGCCATTTCATCAAGGGGGCAAAGGGGATCGACCAAGTCGACGTGCAACGCTTCATCGGCCCGGCCTGGGTTGCTGACCTTCGTCGGGTGAAGGGCGGCGTCACGGCCGACGACCTGAAAGAAGCGCAGATCCCGCCCGGCAGCCGGCGGGTCTTGTTGCGCACGAGCAACTCGCGCTGGTGGCACCCGGCGCGGGCCTTCCGCAGGGACTTCGTTTACCTGGCGCCGGACGGCGCCGATTGGATGGTTGAGCGAGGCATCGAGCTGGTGGGCATCGATTATTTATCGATCGAAGGCTACGGAGTCCCCGGCGCGCCGACACATAAAAGGCTGCTCGGTGCGGGGGTCCCCATCCTCGAAGGCCTCGACCTCTTCAACGTCCGACCTGGCCGCTGGCAGATGGCGGCGTTACCGCTCCGCCTCGTCAACGGTGACGCGGGGCTGACCCGGGCGGTGCTCTGGACCAGGTGATCCTCGGTTATCTGCGATTCGGCGTTGTTTAATCCGACCAGCGTCAGCCTTGAAGGGCCCCTCGCCACGGGCATAGACTTCGATGATCGGGGCCATTGCGGCCGGGAATTCGCCCAGGGCTGCGCGGTAATCGAGGTTAACATCAGCCAGCCCCGCCTGAAATAGCGCCGCAAGCCGCTGGCTCCACGCTTCATCGGGCGGCCGGTCGCCGGTGAGTTCCAGCCCAATGCACGGCCGCGGGGTCGCCGACGAATCCGTGACGACGGACAGGCAGAACGAGTGCAGGCGATCGGGAAGCAGCCGATCTTTATAGATGATGGTCTCCACATCCTCGGGGTAGATGTTCGCGCCCATCACACTGATCGTCGCATCGCGGCGTCCGTAGATCCAGAGAAACGGAAGGCGCACCGGACGCACCCAGGGCAGCGGACCCCTTGGCCCGGCGGCGGCTCGATCCTGGCCGAAGCTCACCGGGTCGAGCCCAAACGTCCGCAGGGTGGCCATCATTCGGCCGTAGTCGAGAATGCCTCCCTCGTCGTGGACGTTGTACCGGACCCGCGGCGCCAGGACGTCCAGCCGGCTGATGGTGCAGACAACCTCGCGCTGCGAGTTGACCTCGAGGAAATGGATGAGGGGGTTGTATTGAAACACCATCGGTAAGCGCGAATCGTCGCCAAACAGGGCACGGCGCAAGTCAGGCCGCGCCCGCGCGAGCCGCCGTATTGCGACGCTGGCGGGCGACTCGCCTGCCATGCCGATTTCGATATCGGTCGCGCCGTATCCTGAGTAGACCGACTCGAAGCGCTGCAGGAGATGGTCGCGCAGTTCTTCGGTCATCCCTTCGCCCCCGACCATCGCCTGCATGCGATACGCGCTCCACGGCATGCCGTCGGTCTCGCCCTCGTCCAGGAGGTGCTTGACGAAGGGCGGATATCCGAGGATGAGGTAGCGATAGCCTGGTCCGAGGAATCGCATGGTCGACAGGATCTTGCCGATGTCGGGTCCGGTCGACTTGACAATCCCGTTGTGGTTGAGGGCCAGCGTCATGTTGAAGCCCGTCGCCCAGGCGCCCATCGAAAACGCGTTGATGGTGACCAACGGATCGGATCCAAAGCAGTACCGGGCGAAGAAACTGATGTTGCGGTGGGCGATATGGCGCTCGGCCTCGGAGCGGATCCAGTTGTAGGGGGTGCCGGTCGACCCGCTGGATTCGTCGATCGTGGTGCCCGCAAACGGGATCCGGCCGTAGAGACAGCGCTCGGCCAGCGGGTACTGGTCGATGTAGCTGCGCTTGTCGGTTTCGGGGAGCTTTTCCAGGATCCCCGCTGGCACCAGCCGATCCACGGCAACCCCCTGCGCCGCCACGTATGCGCGGTAGGCCGGCACGCGGCGGACGGCACGCCAGGCCGCGCGCTCAGCCCGCAAGCGGCCGGTCATCGCGAGCGGCCCGGGCGGAGCATTGTCGAAGAGGGCTTTCAGCCAGCCGTACCGCAACCCAATCGTCTTGAAGGTGACGTCCAGGGGGAGGAGCCAGGCGTTCCGGCCCACGCCGAGCCCGGTCGGGGCAACCGCCCGAACCGTGTCGGCCGGCGCATTCTGACGGCGAGACAGTGCCAGGCACGGAATGGCCACGGCTGAGATTGCCGCGCCTACGACGTATGAGGGCCCATATCCCCACAGGTCGGCAACCCGACCGAGCAGGGGTTGCGCCCAGACGCCTCCCGTCGATCCCATCAGGGAATCGAACGAGAGGATCGTCGCCCGCTGCCGCGACGGGATCATGCCGTTCATGTAGGTCTGCCGGATCGGCATCGAGGCGGCGAAGATGAGCGACCAGATGACGACGAGCCCGATCACGACCCAGAAGTTCTGGAGAATCCCCATCAGCCCGAGGACGACCACGCCCACGGTCGCGGTCGCGATCAGTGCGGACGTGCGCCGGCTGAACAACCGTCGGATCCGGGGTGCCGCGATCCCACCGAGGATTTGCGCGCCGGCAACGATCGCCGCCGCCA
>Ga0209157_1004318_pt1 | contig 10646 bp, 7 predicted proteins | sample GraSoiAngelo_135_FD_185892 | JGI IMG/M metagenome (GOLD analysis project Ga0209157, IMG submission 185892) | Grasslands soil microbial communities from the Angelo Coastal Reserve, California, USA - 14_0929_05_40cm (SPAdes) (version 2) | ecosystem: Environmental > Terrestrial > Soil > Grasslands ... | reverse complement strand
TCGCGTGCATCGAGGAGAACGCCGCGATACCCAGCGCGAGCACGGCCGCCTCGGACCCACCCACGACCATCACGTCCGCCTGCCCGCGGCGGATGATGTCCCCGCCCTCGCCGATCGCGTGCGAGCTCGAGGCGCAGGCCGAGACGTGCGTGAGGCTCGGACCCTTGAGCCCGAACTGCATCGAGACCTGCGCCGACGCGGCATTCGCCATGAGCATCGGGACGAAGAAAGGCGAGAGACGCGACGGCCCGCGCGCCTCCATCACCAGGACCTGGTCGTTCATCGTCTGGATCCCACCGAGGCCGCTGCTGATGGCGGTGCCGACGCGCTCGCCGTCCGAGACCTTCTCCAGCTTCGCGTCACGCAGCGCCTGGGTGGCGGCGGCGACCGCGAGATGCGTGAACCGGTCCGTCCTGCGGATCTCCTTGCGGTCCATGTACTTCGCGGGGTCGAGATCGCGCACTTCGCCCGCGACCTGCGAGTCGTATGGAGCGGGATCGAACCGGGCCACGCGAGCGATGCCGCTCTTCCCGTGCACGAGCGCGTCCCACGCCGTCGTGATGTCGTTCCCGACCGGGCTCACGACGCCCATACCCGTGATCACGACGCGCCGCTTCATCGCGGTGCCACGCGTATCACCGCTGTTCACGGCGGTCCACGGTAGCGCACGAGCGTAGTGACACGCGGTCGGGTCGACTCACGGCGCGCGGAAGATCAGCGAGCCGTTGGTGCCTCCGAGACCCATCGAGTTCGAGAGGGCGACGCGGACCTTCGCCGCGCGCGCCACGTTCGGCACGAAGTCGAGGTCGAGCTCCGGGTCGGGCGTCTCGTAGTTGATGGTCGGCGGGATGCAGCCGTCGCGGAGAGCAAGGACGCAGACGATCGCCTCGAGCGCGCCCGCCGCGCCGAACAGGTGGCCGGTCATCGACTTCGTGGACGAGACCATCAGCTTGTACGCATGGTCGCCAAAGACATCCTTGATGGCCTGCGTCTCTGCCCGATCGTTCGCCTGCGTCGACGTGCCGTGCGCGTTGATGTAACCGACCTGCTCTGGCGCGACTCCAGCGTTCTCGAGAGCCGCGCGCATCGACAAGGCGCCGCCCACGCCGCCCGGAGCCGGGTCGGCCATGTGATACGCGTCGTCGGACGCGCCGTAGCCGATGAGCTCGCCGTAGCTCTTCGCTCCGCGTCGTGCGGCGTGCTCCGCCTCTTCGAGCACCAGCACCGCCGCGCCCTCGGAGAGGATGAAGCCGTCCCGGTTGAGGTCGAAGGGACGCGAGGCGCGCTCGGGCTCGTCGTTGCGCCGGCTCAGCGCGCGCATGTTGCCGAAGGCGGCGATCGCGATCGGGACGATCACCGCTTCCGCGCCACCGGCGACCATCACATCGACCTGACCACGCTTGATCGCTTCGGCGGCCTCGCCCACTGAGTGCGAGCTCGACGCGCAGGCCGAAACATGCGTGAGGCTCGGGCCGCGAAACCCCCAGCGCAGCGAGACGAGACCAGAGGCCGCATTCGCGATGTACATCGTCACGAAGAAGGGCGATACCCGGCTCGGCCCGCGCTCCTGGAGCTGGTTCGCCGTCTCGACCACGGACTGCAGCCCGCCGCCCGCGGTTGCGATCGAGACGCCGACCCGGTCGCGGTCGACGCCCTGGTCCAGCTTGGCCTCGGCGACGGCCTCGGTCGCCGCGGCCACCGCGAGCTGCGCGAAGCGATCGGCGCGCCGCGCATCCTTCCGATCGAAGTAGCGCGTCGCGTCGAAGTCCTGGACTTCGCCGGCGATCTTGGTGTCGAACGATGTCGTGTCGAAGGATTTGATCTTCCGGATCCCGCTGCGCCCCGCGGTCAGCGCACTCCAGAGCGTGGGAACGTCGGGGCCGAGGGGTGTCACCGCGCCCATCCCGGTGACCACGACCCTCCGCGTGCTCATGCTCCGGTATCCGCCCGAAAGATCAGCGAGGCGTTGTGCCCCCCGAAGCCCATCGAGTTGGAGAGCGCGGTGGTGATGGCTCTCGCCCGCGCGGTGTTGGGCACGTAGTCGAGGTCGAGCCCGGGGTCGGGAGTGGTGTAGTTGATGGTCGGCGGGATGCAGCCGTCGCGGATGGCCAGCAGACAGACGATGGCTTCAAGGGCCCCAGCCGCGCCCAGCAGGTGCCCGGTCATCGACTTGGTCGAGGAGACCATCAGCCGTGCGGCATGGTCGCCGAAGACCTGCTTGATCGCGGCGGTCTCCTCGCGGTCGTTGGGCTGGGTCGAGGTGCCGTGGGCGTTGATGTAGTCGATCTGCTCCGGCCTGAGACCGGCCTCGGCCAGAGCCATGCGCATCGCGCGGGCGTTGCCCTCGCCCTCGGGTGAGGGCGCGGTGATGTGGTAGGCGTCGGCGGTGGCGCCGTAGCCGACCAGCTCGCCGTAGCTGCGCGCGCCGCGGGCGCGGGCGTGACCCAGCTCCTCGAGCACCACCACCGCGGCGCCCTCGGAGAGCACAAATCCGTCGCGGTCCTTGTCGAACGGACGCGAAGCAGAGGCGGGGTCGTCGTTGCGACGACTGGTCGCGTGCATCGAGGAGAACGCCGCGATACCCAGCGCGAGCACGGCCGCCTCGGACCCACCCACGACCATCACGTCCGCCTGCCCGCGGCGGATGATGTCCCCGCCCTCGCCGATCGCGTGCGAGCTGGAGGCGCAGGCCGAGACGTGCGTGAGGCTCGGACCCTTGAGCCCGAACTGCATCGAGACCTGCGCCGACGCGGCATTCGCCATGAGCATCGGGACGAGGAACGGAGATAGCCGTGAGGGATCGCGTCGCTCCATCAGCAGGATCCCGTCGATGAGCGTCTCGAGGCCGCCCACGCCAGTGGCGATCGCCGTGCCGACGCGCTCCGGGTCCGCCAGCCTATCCATTTTCGCGTCCGCGAGCGCCTGGCTCGCGGCGGCGACGGCGTAGTGCGTGAATCGGTCCGTGCGTCGAATGTCTTTGCGGTCCATGTAGGCGCCGGCCTCGAACCCCTTGAGCTCGCCCGCGATCTGCGTCTCGTACGGCGAGGGATCGAACCGCGTGATGCGCCCGATGCCGCTCTTGCCATTCGTGAGGGCGTCCCAGGTCGATGCGATATCCAGCCCCACCGGCGTCACCGTGCCCATGCCGGTGACGACGACCCGTCGGGTCACCGCGACATGACGTGGTGCGCGCGATCGCCGAGGGTGCGCAGCGCACCGGCGAGCGATCCAGTGTCGGAGACGTTGACGAGCTTCACGTCGGCGATGCGCTTCACGAGTCCGTTCACGACCTGGCCGGCACCGATCTCGACGAACGTCGACGTCCCGCGCTCGACCATGTAGCGCACCGACTTCAGCCATTCGACGCGATTCGACAGGTGACGCACCAGCGCCTCCTGGATCGCCACGCCGCTCGGGTGCGGCAACGCGCTCACGTTCGCGACGATCGGTACGACCGGATCACGGAAGCGGAGTGTCTGCATGAACGCGCGCAGGTCAGGACCGATGCGTCCCATGTCGGGGAAGTGGAACGGTGCGGAGATCCGCAGCGGCACGATCTTGCGCGCGCCGCCCTTTTCGAGCGCCTCGGTCACCGCACGGATGCCGGCCTCATCGCCGGCGATCGTGACCTGCTTCGGGCCGTTGTCGTTGGCCACGACCACTCGGCCCGGCTCGACGGTCGCGGTTATGACACGCTCGACCTCCTGCGCGGAGAGTCCGACGATCGCGGCCATCGCTCCACGCGCGCCGCGCGTCGACGCGAGCATGCCGCGTTCGGCGACGAGACGTAGCGCGTCGGAGAACGGAAGCACACCCGCGGTCACGAGCGCGGTGAACTCACCAAGCGAGTGCCCGGCGACGAACGAAGGCCGCAGGTGCTCGGGGAGCGCCATGACGCCGCGTGGCTCGCTGCCATCCGTGACACGGCGGCCGATCTTGTGCGTGACCGACTCCACCATCGCCTCGAAGAGCGCGACGCTCGTCGCGAGGACGGCCGGCTGCGCGACCGTCGTGTCATTGAGGCGCTCGGCCGGTCCGACGAAGCAGACCTCGGAGAGCTTGTACCCAAGGACGCGATCGGCCTCATCGAAGGTCGCGCGCGCGGCGGCGGAGGCCTCGTACACGTCGCGGCCCATGCCGACGGACTGAGAGCCTTGCCCAGGGAAAACGAAAGCGAGAGCGGTCAAGAGATGGGAAGCGTAGCAGCCGATGGCCGCTGCGTCGAGAGTTTTTCCACAAGATTCGCTACAGTGCTCATGCAGTGAATACTCGAACGTATGTACAGCGAGAACGCGCGCGCAGGGCCGCGCGCACCAGCGCGGCGATCGAGACCGCGGTGCTACGCGAGGTCGCGCGCCACGGCTACCACGCGCTGCGCATGACCGACGTCGCGCGGCGCGCACACGTTGCGCCGCGCACCTTGTATCTGCACGCGACATCGAAGGAGCGTCTCGTCGAGCAAGCCCTGCGGCGTCGCGCCGCGGCCCAGATCGCTCGCGTTGACCGCTGGCGGCCGAAGTCGGACGCGCCCGAGTCCGTTCTCAACGAGCTGGTCGCGCTGCACCACCGCGAGTACCGTCTCGAGTCGGTGCTGCTCGAGACGCTGGTGGATGGCGAGCGGCCGCCGCGCCGCTGCGCGATCTCGACAACGTGCGGCTCGCGCTGATCACCCGCACCATGAACGAGCTCGCGCGGCGCGGCGCCCTGCGCGTCCGCGTTAGTGATGCGATCGCGCTCGCACATGCGCTGCTCTCCTACCCGACCTGGCGCACCGCGCTCACCGGACCGGCGCGACGGCGTGCTCCGCGTCTCGTGGCCGCGGCGCTCAGGAGCGTGGTGCTCTAGGTGCTTGGGGGCGTGAGTACGCTCTGGACCATGTCAAGCGTCGCGGCTGCGACCCCAGCGACGAAGCCACGCAGTCGTGCGGCAGCCATCGCGTGGTCGCTTGCGGGCCTGTATGTGGTGCTCGTGATCCTCGCGTTCCGGTTCGGGTCCGAGGCAGCCGATATCACACTCGTCGACTACTGGATCTTCTTCGCCATGCTGTGGTTCGTCGTGATCGGAGCACTCATCGTTGGTCGGCACGAGCGGCATCCCATCGGCTGGATGTTCTGCCTGACCGGCCTCAGCTTCGGGGCTGCCGCGTTCACGCAGTCATACGCGATCGTGGCGCTGACGGCGCAGCACCGAGCGCTACCCGCTGGTGAGCTGATGGCCTGGCTGGGTTTCTGGATCAGCATGCCCGGGACGGCCGTCATCGCGCTCTTCCTGCCGCTCCTCTTCCCAGACGGCCGACTCCCGTCGCGGCGCTGGCGTCCCGTCGCATGGGCGGCCGGAACGGTGGCGGTCGTCGCCGTGCTCGGCACGATGTTCAAGCCGGCTTCCTATGCGGGCTTCGCTCTGGTGCGTAACCCGCTCGGCATTTACTCCTGGGACGGCGTATTCGACGTCGTCGACGCCTCGACCAACGTCATGTTCATCCTGCTCATCGTCCTCACCGCGCTCGCGCTCTTCGAGCGGATGCGTCGCGCGAGCCCCGAAGAGCGGCTTCAGATCCGCTGGTTCGTCTTTGCCGGATGCATCGTCATCCTGGGCTTCCTCGCCGACTCGCTGCACGGCATCGTGCCCGAGCTCGGGGCCGCGAGCCTCGTCCTCACCGTGGCAGCCGTCACCGCCCTACCGGTGGCGGTCGGCATCGCGATCCTCCGCTACCGCCTCTACGAGATCGACGTGATCATCAACCGCACACTTGTGTACGGGCTGCTGACGGCGGCCCTCGCGGGCCTGTACACCGCAGCGCTCGCGTTCTTTCAGCGCCTCTTCGTCGCGGTCACCGGGCAGAGCTCCGACCTCGCGATCGTGATGACGCTCTTCGTTCTCGCAACGGTGTTCACGCCGATCAAGACGTCGCTGCAGACCGCGGTCGACGCTCGCATCAAGACGACGGTTCGGCCGAGCGGCTCGTCATCGACCGGCCTTGACGATCTGGTGAAGCTGGCGGAGCTCCACAGCCACGGCGTTCTCACCGACGAAGAGTTCAGCGCGAAGAAGCGTCAGATCCTCGGGATCTAGCCGCCCTCGTACGCCCAGCGGTCGTTCTCCTGGTGCAGCGCGCGCATTCGGTTGATCTCCCCGGCGTGATAGAGATCGTGCTCGATCAACGCTTTGATGATCCAGCGCGTCTCCTTCATCTCGCCCCAATTGGTGCGACGCGGCCGGAGCAGCTCGCGGTCGTCGTCGAGCGCGTGAACGCTGGCGCGAACGGCACGCTGAGCCGCTTCGAGCCAGCGGAGCAGTTCGGCGACGGCATCAGCCGTGACGGCGGACAGGCGTCGCTCGTTCGTCAGTGGCTCGCCCCAGTTCAGCGAGGCATCACCGAAGGCGTGGTTCTCGTACATGTACTTGCACGCGCCGACGTGCGCGAGCATCTCCGCGATCGGCCGCGCGCCGCCGGGCGGAAGCCAGAGCCAGTCTCGCGGCTCGACCGCCCGCACGTTGGTAAGAAGGGAATGCCAGTCCGGACCCGCGAACGCCGCATCCAACAGGTAGAGGTATTCATCGATAGCCGCTCTGGCCATGATCGCCTCCCGCGAGACTAGCTCCGCTCTATCTCGAGCTCCCCCTTGACGCCGTTGAGCTCGCCTTCCCAGGCGCGGCCACGCCCGGTCACGCCTTTCGCGAGCGATGTCGACAGCACCTCGCCCTGAAGGAAGTCGGCGAAACGCTCGATCGTCTGGCCCAACGCGCCCTCGTACCGCAGTGCGATGCGGTCTGCGATGTCGAAGCCGGCTTCCCTGCGCATGGTGTTGATGTGATGCGCAAGCTCGCGCGCGAGACCCTCCGCTTCCAAATCCGGCGTTGTGTCGGTGACGAGGGCGGCGATCGCGCCGGCGTCACGGCCGACCGCGTGTCCGGCGGTCCCCTCGTGGCTCACGAGCACCTCGGCCGGCGAAAGGGTGAAGCCCTCGACCACCGTGTTGCCCTCGCGCGTGGTGAAGCGGCCATCCGCCAGCGCCTGGCGAACGCGCGGCAGATCCTTGCCGAGCTTCGGCCCGAGCGCCTTGAGCTCCGGCTTCACGGTCTCGCGCACGAGCCCCTTCGCATCATCGCGCACCTCGAAGGCCTTCACGTTGAGCTCGTCTCGGATGATCGCGGCGAGCTCGCCCTGGCCGTCGAGGGCGCCGCGGTCGCGGTCGTTCGGATCGAAGACCGCGATCAGCTTCGGCAGGGGCGTGCGGACTTTCGTCTTCGCGGCTGAGCGCGCGGTGCGCCCGAGCGACACCACTCGCATCGCGGCGCGCATGCGGCGCTCGAGGTCGTCATCGATCCGCTCGGGTCGCACCTCGGGATACGGCGTGAGGTGGACCGACGACGCGGCACCACGCACCGCGTGGCGGACGAGGTTCTGGTAGAGCGATTCGGCGACGAACGGCATCATCGGCGCGAAGAGCCGAGCCAGGGTGGTGAGCGCCTCGTAGAGCGTCTGGTACGCCGCAAGCGAGTCGCGGCGCGACGCGGTCTTCCAGAAGCGCGCTCGGTTGCGGCGGACGTACCACGTGGAAAGGTCGTCCCAGAACGATTCCATCCGCAGCGCGGCGGTCTGCGCGTCGTATTGATCGAGCGAGGCGCGACAGTCGCGCACCAGGCGCTCGAGCGACGAGAGCAGCCAGCGGTCGATGAGCGGGCGCTCCGCCAGCGGCACCTGCGCTTCGTTCGGATCGAATGCGTCGAGGTTCGCGTAGGTCACGAAGAACGAATAGGTATTCCAGAGCACCAGGAGCTTGCGCTTGACCTCGCTCAGGACGCTGTAGCCGAAGAGCACCTTCTCGGCGACGTCGTGCCGCGAGTAATACCAGCGCACGAGGTCCGCACCGGCCTGCTCCGCCGCCTGCGGGAAGTCGATGAAGTTGTCGCCGGTCTTGTGGAACTCATCACCGTTCTCGTCGTAGACGAACTCGTTGGACAGGCACACCTCGTACGGCGCGCGGCCCGTGAGGACGACGCTGAAGAAGAGCTGCGAGTAGTACCAGAGGCGCACCTGCTCGAGGTTCTCGGTGATGAAGTCCGCCGGATACCACTTCTCCCAGTACGCGCGATCGTCCCACCAGCGCAGGGTCGAGAACGGCACGATCCCCGCATCGAGCCAGCAGTCGCCGACCTCTTTCACGCGCGTGCTCTCCGCCTTGCACTCGGGACACGCGACGACGACCGCATCGATCCAGGGACGATGGAGCTCCTCGAGCTTGTCGAGACCGCGCACGGCGCGCTCGCGGAGCTCCTCCTCGCTGCCGACGACGAAGAAGTGCCCCTCCCGGCAGGTGTAGAAGGGCAGCGGCAACCCCCAGTAGCGCTTGCGGCTGATGTTCCAGTCGCCCATGTTGTCGAGCCAGTTCTGCATGCGCTGACCGATGAACGGCGGGAGCCAGCGGACCTTCGACGCGGCCTCCTTCATCAGCGGACGGATCTGATCCATCGAGATGAACCACTCGTCGTCGACGCGGAAGACGATCTCCTCTTTGCAGCGCCAGCAGACCGGATACGAGTGCGTGTACGGCAGCTCGCGGAAGAGACGCCCGCGCGACCTGAGATCGTCGGCGATCTCGTGCGCGACGTCGCGCGCCTCCTTTCCCTCGAGCCAACCGAAGCCTGCTTTGAAGCGGGCGTTGTCGTCGATCGGCACGACGACCGGGAGCTTCTCGGTCTTCGAGAGAGCGAAGTCCTCCGCGCCGCAGCCGGGCGCGATGTGCACGATGCCGGTGCCCTCGGCCTCACCGACCTCGTCCCACTCGATCACCCGGTGTCCCGGCTTCGTCTGGGCGCCGACCGGCAGGTCGTCGAACGGTCCGGAGTAGCGCAGCCCGAGCAGCGTCTTTCCTTTGAACGTCTCAAGCAGCTCGGCATCGTGCCACTGGGTGTGTTTGAACACCGCCGCCGACAGGATCAGGATCTCCGGCGCCGACGCTCCATCCGCGCGGACGCGCACCCGCGCGTAGTCGAGGTCCGGATGCACCGCGAGCGCGACGTTCGCCGGAAGCGTCCACGGCGTCGTGGTCCAGGCGAGGAAGGATTCTCCGGCGCGGCCCTCGATCGGGAACCTCACGTAGAGAGAGGTGTGGGTCATCTCCTTGTACGACCCGGTCATCTCGTGCTCCGAGAGGGCGGTGCCGCACCGCGCGCACCACGGCATCGCCCGATGACCCTTGTAGAGCCAGCCCTTCTCGTGGCAGAGCTTCAGGACGTGCCAGATGTGCGAGATGTTGTTGTCGGTGTACGTGAAGTAGGAGTCGTCCCAATTCATCCAGCGGCCGAGCCGGATGTCGTGCTTCGTGATGACCGCTGCGGAGCGATCGACGCGCGCGCGGCACGCACGCGAGAAGCGGTCGATGCCATAGGACTCGATGTCCCGCTTGCTGTTGAGGCTCAGCTCGCGCTCGACCTGGACCTCGACCCAGAGCCCCTGGCAGTCGAAGCCGCTCTGCCACCGCAGCTCGTGACCCAGCATCGCTTGGTAGCGCTGATAGAGATCTTTGTAGGTACGTCCCCAGGCGTGATGGACGCCCATGGCTTCGACGTTCGCGGTAATGGGTCCGTCGATGAACGAGTAGCGGGGCCCGCCCGCGTTCTGCTTCTTCAGCGCTTCGAAGGTCCGCTCGCGCTCCCACAGGTCGAGCACGCCGTGCTCGAGCTCCGGCAGGTCGAACGACGACCCCACCGGCGTGAAGCGCGTCTTTTCGTTCGTCGCCGCCACGTCCACTCCTTCGTCGCGAGCTCTGCCAGCCGCACACGAAAACGCCGTCCCGCTCCCGGGACGGCGCTGCCGTGGTACCACCCGAGTTGGCACGCCGCGCGTGCCCACTCATCGCTTTGTTAACGGAGCGGCTCTCCGGCCGGGTCTAGTTGCCTTGCGGCTTTCTTCCGGCGGCATCGGGGTGGATCGCCCCTCCTGCGCCTCTCCCGCCGAGTGTACCGGCGTGGTCCGTCCGGCTCAGCTGGATCCAGGGGCAGCCTGGACGGTTCGGCAACCGTCATGGTACTTGACCTATATATGACTTGCCGATATATATAGACATCGATCACCACCGGGAGGTTGTGGAGATGGCCAAGCGCAGCGAACAGGTGAAGGACGTCCGCTTCCGCGCCGACGCGAACGGCTGCTTGTCGCGGCCCGCGTTCGAGGGCGCGACGGCGGCGGCTCTCAAGCGCGAGCCGGTGGCGACGCTCCTCCACCTCGATCTCGACGACCTCCTCGGCCTCAATGAAAAGCACGGTCGCGAGGCCGGCGACAAAGCCATCGGCGCCGCGACCCTGCTGCTCGCGAAGACCGCGGCGAAGGAAGGGTGGACGCTCGGCCGCATCGGCGGCGATGAGTTCGCGCTCCTCGCCCCGGGCACGAATCTCGAACCGATCTTCCTGCGCGCTGAACAGCTTCGACATGAGGTCGACGCCGCTCTGGCCAAGGTCGTCCCCCACGGACAGAAGTGCACGGTCAGCATCGGTGTCGCCAACACCCCACGGGACACGAAGGCGCGTGGTCCCGCCGGTGCCGAGGAGCTCATGCGGAAGGCCGACCTCGCGTTGCTTGCCGCGAAGGAGCAGGGCGGCGACGCCGTTGGCCTCACGCCCAGCGATGACATGGTCCTCAAGTC
>Ga0209157_1004315_pt1 | contig 10650 bp, 10 predicted proteins | sample GraSoiAngelo_135_FD_185892 | JGI IMG/M metagenome (GOLD analysis project Ga0209157, IMG submission 185892) | Grasslands soil microbial communities from the Angelo Coastal Reserve, California, USA - 14_0929_05_40cm (SPAdes) (version 2) | ecosystem: Environmental > Terrestrial > Soil > Grasslands ... | reverse complement strand
CCGGCTCGCGCGGCTGATCGCCGGCGAGGGCATCATGCTGATCCACGACGGCAAGCTGCTCGAGTCGCACTGCCGCCGCGCCGGCGTCACCCGCGACGAGCTGCTGCAGGCGCTACGCGAGCACGGCGTGGCCGACCTGGCGGACGTGATGCTCGCCGTGCTCGAGCCTGACGGCGCGATCAGCGTGATCCGCAACGACGAAATCACGCCCGGCGCGCGACCACACCACCGCATCAAAGCGGTGCGCAGAAGCCAGTAGCTGCATTTCCTGCCCCGCGGCCCCTCCCCCTCCCCCCTATTAGATTTAGTGTGACATGCCCGCCATCCTGATCAAGAAGACCGCCGAAGAGCCGGGGGCCGCCTCACTGGCAGTGACGGTGCCCGTGGAGCAGGTGCGCGAGGCCGAGGACCGCGCCACGAGTGCCTACCAGCGCCGCGCGCGGCTGCCGGGCTTCCGGAAGGGGAAGGCACCGGCAGCGATCGTGAAGAAGCACTTCGCCGATGATATCCGGCAGGAAGCGCTGCAGGAGCTGATCCGCGCGAGCTGGAAAGTCGCCGTCGAGCAGGAGTCGTTGAAGCCGGTCGCCGACCCGCACATCCACAACCTGAGATGGGATATAGGCGCGCCGGTCACCTTCGAGTTCCACGTCGAGGTAAAGCCCGACATCAAGCTCGGCCGGCTCGGCGGCTTTCAGTTGAAGCGCACCGTGCGCCCCGTGACCGACGAGCAAGTAGCCGCTCAGCTGAACGAGGTACGGGCGCAAAAGGCACCGTGGACGCCCGTGGCGGGCGAGCACCCGAAATCCGGGGAGCTCGTGCATGTGACCATCGCGGCGCGTGAGGGCGCCCAGCTGAAGGACCCGCAGCCCTACCAGCTGGTACTGGGCGAGGGCCGCGCGATCCCCGAAGTCGAGCAGCAGATCTACGGCATGCTTCCGGGGGAGACGATCGACGCGATCGTGCGCTTCCCGGATGACTTCCCCGACGAAGCGAAGCGCGGCCAGACCCGCGACATCCGGCTCACGCTGCACGAGGTGAAACGGCAGCAGCTCCCCGAGCTGGACGACGCCTTTGCCCGTGAGGTCGGGGACTTCGATTCACTCGACGCGCTGAAGCGGGGGATCCGCGAAGACCTCGCGCAAGACGCCGAGCGCGAGGCGGATGCCAAGGTACGGGCGGAGCTGATCGAGCAGATCGTGGCGGCGAACCGTGTGGTCGCGCCCCAGCCCCTGGTGGAGCGCGCCCTGTGGGTGTTCGCCCAGGCGTACGGGATCCCGGAGGACCGCAAGAGTCAGTTCGCGGCGGAGTTCCGGTCCGTCGCCGAGGCCCAGGTGCGGCGCGACCTGGTGCTGGATTACGTTGTGGAGCACCAGAAGCTGCAGGCCACCGAGGCGGAGCTCGACCAGCGGATTCGGCAGCTGGCCGAGCGCCGTGGGATACCGCCCGGGCAGTTGTACGCGTCCCTCGAGAAGGCGAAGCGGCTCCGCGACGTCGAGCGGAGCCTCACCGAGGAGAAGGTGTTCGCGTTTCTCCTGTCGCAATCCACCGTGGAGCAAGCGTGAAGACGAACAGCCAGATCTACCCGCCCTACATCATCGAGCGGTCGAGCCGCGGCGAGCGCACCTACGACATCTTCAGCCGCCTGCTGCTGGACCGCATCGTGTTCCTGGGCACTCAGATCAACGACGAAGTCTCCAACATCATCATCGCCCAGCTGCTGTTCCTGGACGCGGACAATCCGGAGCGCGACATCTACCTCTACATCAACTCGCCGGGCGGGCTGGTGTCGAGCGGCATGGCGATCTACGACACGATGCAGTTCCTGCGCGCCCCCGTGAACACCATCTGCATGGGGATGGCGGCCTCGATGGGCTCGTTCCTGCTCGCGGCCGGCCGCAAAGGCAAGCGCCAGGCGCTGCCCCACGCCCGCATCATGATGCACCAACCGTCGGGTGGCACGCAGGGCACGGCGGCGGACATCGAGATCCAGGCCCGCGAGATCCTCTATCTCCGGGGCAAGCTCAACGAGCTGTACGCCAAGCACACCGGGAAGACGGCCGACCAGATCGAAAAGGACATGGATCGGGACCGCTTCATGTCGGCGGACGAAGCCAAGGAATACGGGCTAATCGACCATGTCATCGCCAACTTGCAGGACATGGACGGCGGGAAAAAGAAGTGACGGCTTGCGCCGGCGGTCCCCCTTTCCCATACTAGGGAACCATGTCCCACGACAAGCACCTCCGCTGCTCGTTCTGCGGGAAGTCCAAGGACTCGGTCCGGAAGTTCATCTCCGGGCCGTCGGTGTACATTTGCAACGAGTGCATCGCCCTCTGCAACGAGATCCTGGCGGAGGATGAAGAGCGCGAGGTCTCCGAGGCGATCACCCAGGTCCCCACCCCGGCCGAAATCAAGGAGGTGCTGGACCAGTACGTGATCGGCCAGGAGAAGGCCAAGAAGACCCTCGCCGTCGCCGTCTACAACCACTACAAGCGGATCAACTCGCATTCCGGCCGGGACAACGAGGTGGAGCTCGACAAGAGCAACATCCTGTTGATCGGCCCGACCGGCGTGGGCAAGACGCTGCTGGCGCAGACGCTGGCGCGCATCCTGGACGTGCCCTTTACGATCGCCGACGCCACCACCCTCACCGAGGCGGGCTACGTCGGCGAGGACGTGGAGAATATTCTCGTCCGGCTGCTCCAGGCGGCCGACTTCAACGTGTCGGAAGCGGAGCGCGGCATCGTCTACATCGACGAGATCGACAAGATCGCCCGCAAGTCCGAGAACCCCAGCATCACCCGCGACGTCTCCGGCGAGGGCGTGCAGCAGGCGCTCCTGAAGATTCTCGAAGGCACGGTCGCGAGCGTCCCACCGCAGGGCGGCCGCAAGCACCCGCAGCAGGAGTACATCCAGGTCAACACGAAGGACATCCTGTTCGTGTGCGGGGGAGCGTTCGACGGCTTGGAGAAGATCATCGAGTCGCGCACCGGCCGGCGGCAGATCGGGTTCAGCAAGGAGGAGGTCGCGAAGGGGGCGCCGGAGAAGATCAAGAAGAACCCCTTCATCGACGTCGAGCCCGACGACCTGCTGCGCTACGGGCTCATTCCCGAGCTGGTGGGCCGGCTGCCCGTGGCAGTGCCCCTCGACGCCCTCGATGAGGACGCGCTGATGCGCATCCTGATCGAGCCCAAGAACGCGCTCTCCAAACAGTACCAGAAGCTGTTCGAGCTCGAGGACGTGCGGCTCACGATCGAGAAAGACGCCCTCAAGGCGATCGCGCAGAAGGCGATCAAGCGGGGCACAGGCGCCCGCGGCCTGCGCGCCATCCTCGAGGAGATGATGACCGACATCATGTTCGACCTGCCGAGCCGGGACGACGTCCGTGAGGTCGCCATTACCGCCGAATGCGTGAGCGAAGGCCGGCCCCCGCTGCTCGTGACCGAGCGCGTCCGTCAGAAGAAAGAGGCCTGACCAGGGGCGCAGCATGCTGCGCCCCTCCTTCGTCGGCTCGTTTCCCTCGGCCGACGTCCCGCTCCACCCCCCGCTCCCCGAAATCGCCCTGCTCGGCCGCTCTAACGTCGGCAAATCCAGCCTCTTGAACGCCCTGGCGGGTCGACGAATCGCGAAGGTGTCCGGCACGCCGGGAAAGACGCGGGGGATGAATGTGTATCTGGTGCCCGCACTACCCCGGGCCACCGGCCCGGGGGCAGCCGAGCCCGAACGAGCGGCTGACCCCGGGGCGACGCCCCGGGGCTTCTACCTCATCGATCTCCCCGGCTACGGCTACGCCCGAGCCTCGCACGGCGAGCGTGCGGCATTCCAGGGGTTGGTGCGGCGTGTCCTCGACCGCCCCCGCCTCGCCGGGGTGCTGTGGCTGCTCGACGTCCGGCGCGACCCGAGCCCCGAGGACCGCGCCATCCAGGCCGTGTTCGCCGCGAAGGGGACCCGCGTCCTTGCCGCAGTCACAAAAGGCGACAAGCTTCCCCTAGGGAGGCGCGCCGGACGTGAGCGGGACCTGCGCGAGACCCTGGAGCTCGACGCGGAGCAGCTGATCATGACGAGCGCGCGGTCGCGCGAGGGGATTGCGGACTTGCGGGAGACGATCGCGGCGCTGGTGAGGGACGCATGACGGACAGCCGGACGGTCGGACCGTCGGACGGAAAGGCGACGGCAGCGTGCTTGCTGGCGGCCCTCGCCGTACTGTCCGTCGGTCCGACCGTCCGACCGTCCCACGCTCAGGACACCCTCCCCATCGGCTATGGCACGCTCAAGCGCGACGACATCGTCGTGCGGTTCGCGACGGACCAGCTCGAGATTCAGATCCTGCCACTCGCCGAATACGTGATCCGCCTGCTCGCCCCGGATACCTACCGGTCGCTCGAGCAGCTCCTCAAGACCAAGGGGCGCGAGCTCTCGGGCGCGGCTCAGCGCGCGGGCGTGGAGCGCCCGACCCTGGTGATGGTGACGTTCTTCGGCTTGCTGCCCCAAGCGCGCTTCAGCCCGGAGGACGTGAACGTGACGAGCCGCGGGCGGCTGTTCCGCCCGGTGGGATTCGTGCCGCTGTCGCCGCGGTGGAGCTCGTACCAGCTCGAGGCGCACGAGCAAGCAGTCGCCATCTACCTGTTCGAGGACGGCATCAGCTTCCGTGAGGGGATGACGGTCAGCTATCAGGGGCTCGCGAACGACTCGTGGACCGGCGTGCTGCCCACGCTCGACCGCGAGCGCGCGCGAGTGATGGCCCGGGCGAGCCTCCAGCCGAAGCCATAGGAGGGAGCGACGCTCTACCTCGCTCTGACCGCGCTGTTGCTGGCCGCCGCCGCCCTCGGCTGGCGGGCGGTCCGCCTGCAGCGACGGCTGCAGCGCAGCGAGCGGGACCGCCGGCGGGCGGCGGACGAGCTCAACCGCCGTCTCTCGGAGCTGTTTTCCCTCCAGGAGCTCTCCTACATCCTCTCCGGGTCGCTCCAGCTCGACCGCATCGTGGAGCAGGTGGTCGGCTACGCCATGCGGTTCCTCGAGGCGAAGGGGGCCCTGGTGGCGCTCGCCGCAGACGGCGAGGCGGAAGGTGGGGAGGACGCCGACCGGCGCCGGCTCAGAGTGACTGCCGCCGAGGGGACGCTCGGCCCGTTGCGGGGTGGGTCGATCGGGCCCGATGACCCGGGGCTGATCGCGCGCTCTGTCACGGGCGAGCGGGTCGAGCTGGTGCACAGCACGGACGGCGAGCCCACGCCGCTCATGGCCGGAATCCCGGTCGCGGCGGCAGCCGCCGTGCCGCTGCGGGCCCACGGCGTACTGGTCGGCACGCTCGTGATCGCCGACCCGCGCGACGCCGTGTTCACTCCGGAGGACGTCCGACTGCTGTCCACGGTCGCCACGCATGCCGCCATCGTGATCGCGAACGCCCGCTTCTTCGAGATGGTCCACCACGCGAAGGAGCAGTGGGAGACGGCGTTCGACGCCTTGAGCGAAGGGATGGCGGTCGTGGACACGCAGGGCTCGATCCGCCGGGCCAACCGCTCGCTCGCCGCGATGCTCGATAGTCCGATTCCGTCGGTCATCGGTCTCGACCTCGGGACGGCACTGCTGGGGCAGTCGCCGGCACTCGTCGACCTGCTCGCCGCGGCGCGGCGCGGCGAGCGGGCACAGCCGCTCGTGCTCCGCTCCGCGCCGCTGGGCCGGACGCTGCGCGTGAACGCGGCGCGCATTCCGAGCCCGGAGCAGGATGCCAGCGTCGTGGTCCTGGTCGAGGACGTCACTGACCAGCAGCAGATGGAGGCCCAGCTTATCCAGAGCGAGAAGCTCGCCGCCGTCGGGCAGCTCGTGTCGGGCGTCGCACACGAGCTCAACAACCCGCTGACCTCGATCGCCGGGCTGTCGGAGTTTCTGCTCGAGCAGAAGGAGCTGGCCAGCAAGGACCGCGGCCACCTCCGCGTGATCCACGAGCAGGCGGAGCGGGCGGGGCGGATCGTGCGCAACCTCCTGACATTTGCGCGCAAGGGGCCCGCCGAGCAGGCGCGCGTGGACTTGAACGACGTGATCCAGCGCACCCTGATGCTGATGGCGCATGATCTCAAGCTCAAGGACATCACGGTGGAGAAGGTGCTGCCCGCCACTATTCCCGAGGTCGTGGGCGACCGTCACGCGCTGCAGCAGATGGTGCTCAACCTCCTCAACAACGCGGCGCAGGCGGTCGCGGACAACAAACCGGGGCAGCGGCGCCTCATCTGTATCAACACGTCGTTCGACCACCGCGTGCGGATGCGGGTCTCCGACTCGGGGCCGGGCATCCCGGACGAGGTCATGCCGCAACTGTTCACGCCCTTCTTTACAACCAAGGAACCCGGGCAGGGCACGGGCCTCGGCCTGTCGATCACGTATTCGATCGTGGAGGCGCACGGCGGGCGTATCAGCGTGGAGCGGCCGCCGGACGGCGGCGCCGCCTTCCTGGTGGACCTGCCCCCTGCCCCTCCTACTCCACCCCCGACGAGGGACGCGGCGGGGCGCGAGCTGCACGCGCTGCCTGCCGCCCCGGCCGCTAAACGCACCATCCTGCTCGTGGACGACGACCCTGCAGTACGGCGCATGGTGAAGGCGCTGTTCGGTCGCGAAGGACACACGGTGGAGGTGGCGCGCAGCGGGCAGCACGCGCTCGACCTGGCGCGCACGCGCGCCTACGACCTCATCCTGGCAGACGCGCGGGCGATGACGCGCGACCAGCTGTTCGTGGAGCAGCTCGTGGAGTTGCACCCCGCCCTGAAGCCGCGGATTCTCGTGGCGACCGGCGACGTGCGGGCGTCGACGGAGGAGGCGCTGGCCCATCTCGGCCTGCGCTACGTGCGCAAGCCCTTCAACCTGCGCGATCTGAGGGATGAAGCCGCGCAGGTCTGGGCGGCGACGCTGTCGTAGGCCTCGGAGCCTACCGCCGTGGATAACCGATCGCCGCCAGAGCCGCGGTGATCTCGTCGAGAATCGTCGGATCGTCGATGGTCGGTGGAACGCGGTACTCCGTCCCGTCGGCGATCTTCTTGATCGTGCCGCGCAGAATCTTGCCGGACCGTGTCTTGGGTAACCGCTGCACGACGAGAGCCGTCCGGAAGGCGGCAACCGGGCCGATCTGCTCGCGCACCATGCGCGCGAGCTCTTGGGCGATGGCGTCGGGGGGACGTCCGACGCCGGCTTTGAGGACGATGAGCCCCAGCGGAATCTCTCCTTTGATGTCGTCGGCCACGCCCATCACCGCGCACTCAGCGACGTCGGGATGGGAGGCGAGCACTTCCTCCATAGCGCCCGTGGACAGCCGGTGGCCCGCCACGTTGATGATGTCGTCCGTGCGGCCCATCACCCAGAGATAGCCGTCTTCGTCCTTATAGCCCGCGTCGGCGGTGAGGTAGTAGCCGGGGTAGCGACTCATGTACGACCGCACGTAGCCCTCGTCGTTGTTCCAGAGGGTCGGCAGGCAGCCGGGGGGCAACGGCAGCCGGATCGCGATGTTCCCGGTCTGAGCGGCGGGCAGCTCATGCCCGTCCTCCCCGAGGATGCGCACATCGTAGCCCGCGACCGCCTTGGTGCACGAGCCCGGCTTCACGGGGAGCATGCCCAGTCCCACGCAGTTCGCCCCGATGGGCCAGCCGGTCTCCGTTTGCCACCAGTGATCGATGACCGGGACGCCCAGCTGGCGCTCCGCCCAGTGGAGCGTGTCCGGATCGCACCGCTCGCCCGCGAGGAAGAACGTCCGGAACCCGCTCAGATCGTAGCGCCGGACGTGGGCTCCGTTCGGATCGTCGCGCTTGATGGCGCGGACCGCTGTCGGAGCGGTGAAGAACACGCGCACCCGGTGCTGCGAGATCACGCGCCAGAAGGCGCCAGGATCGGGCGTGCCGACGGGCTTCCCCTCGTACAGGACCGTGGTGTTCCCATTGAACAGCGGACCGTAGACGATGTAGGAGTGGCCCACAGCCCAGCCGAGGTCGGAGGCGGCCCAGTAGACCTCTCCGGGCGCCACGCCGTAGATGTGCGTCATGCTCCACTTGAGCGCCACGAGGTGGCCGCCGTTGTCGCGAACGACGCCCTTCGGCATCCCCGTCGTGCCCGACGTGTAGAGGATGTAGAGCGGATCGGTCGCGGCGACGGGAACGCACTCCGCCGGCTGCGCGCTCGCCATGAGCTCCGACCAGTCGAGGTCACGCCCGGAGACCATCGGGGCAGCGGCTTGAGGCCGTTGCAGGATGATGCAGTGGCGCGGCTGCACCGAGGCGAGCTCAATCGCCTTGTCGAGCAGCGGCTTGTAGGGAACGACGCGATTCACCTCGATGCCGCACGACGCAGAAACGATCAGCTTCGGCTCGGCGTGACTGATGCGAGCTGCCAGCTCGTGCGAAGCGAAGCCCCCAAACACAACCGAATGGATCGCCCCGATCCGCGCGCACGCGAGCATCGCGATCGCCGCCTCGGGGACCATGGGCATGTAGATGATGACCCGGTCGCCCCGGCCGACGCCCTGGCCGATCAGTACCCCAGCGAAGCGAGCCACCTCAGTCAGGAGTTCGCGATACGTGAACGTCCGGATGGATCCCGTGACCGGGCTGTCGTAGATGAGCGCCGGCTGGTCGGCCCTGCCGTGCGCGACGTGCCAATCGAGGGCGTTGTAACAGGTGTTGACCACGCCCCCCGGGAACCAACGGTAGAACGGGGGCCGCGACGCATCGAGCACGCGCTCCCATCTCTGGTACCATTGAACCGCGTCGGCGGCTTCCGCCCAAAACCGCTCCGGCTCCTTAAGCCACGCGGCGTAGACTTCGTCCTGGGAGCTGCGGGAGCTCTGGAGCGGCGGCGCGTTCGGCGTGCTGTTCACGACCTGACCCGTGGACCTGGGCTACGTCCGCAAGCCCCTGGATCTCCGCGCATGACGTGACGCGGCGGCGCGCGGATTGGCGGCCGCCACGCTATCGTAGGCCTCGGCGGGCCAACCGAACACGGCCAGGTTCACCGCGCCACCGGCCGCGAACTTCACCCCTTCCCGCAGCAGCAGCGCGCGCTGCACCACCGAGCCGTGATCCGCGCCCGAGAGCGAGATGCGCCCCGCCGCGTTGAGCACCCGCCACCACGGCACGTCGCTCTCCTCGGGGAGCGCGGAGAGCGCCCACCCGACGGTGCGCGCCGCGCCCGGGCGCCCGGCGAGGCGCGCCACCACGCCGTAGGTCGCCACACGGCCCTTGGGGATGTGCCGCACGACCCGGTAGATGCGGTGATAGAAGGGGTTCACGGCCGCACAGGGTAGCCGCGACTCGCCAGATAGGCGCGGGCTTCGGGGACCGTGGTGCCGCGATAGTGGAACAGCGTCGCCGCGAGTACGCCGTGTGCGCCGGCGTCGAGCGCCGCGGCGAGATGCTCGAGCGTCCCCGCCCCGCCGGAGGCGATCACGGGAATCCGCACCGCTTGCGCGACGGCCCGGGTGAGAGGAAGGTCGTAGCCGTGCTGGGTGCCGTCGGTATCCATCGAGGTCAGCAGGATCTCCCCCGCTCCGAGGTCTTGCAGTCGCACCACCCACTCCACGGCTTCGAGTCCGGTGGGCTCGCGTCCCCCCCGAACCATGACTTCCCACCCATCCCCCTTCCCCCTCGCCCCTCCCCCGCGTTTCGCGTCGACCGCGGCGATCACGCACTGGCGCCCGAACTCGTCGGCCAGGCGGGTCACGAGCGCGGGATCGCGCACCGCAGCGGTGTTGACGGCCACCTTGTCCGCCCCCGAGCGGAGCACCTGCCGCGCGTCCGCCACGCTGCGGATCCCGCCTCCAACAGTAAACGGAACGAACAGCCTGTCAGCGACGCGGCTCACCAAATCGATGAGGGTCCCGCGCTCCTCGTGGCTCGCCGCGATATCGAGGAAGACGATCTCATCCGCCCCCTCGGCGTCGTAGCGCGCGGCCTGCTCCGCCGGGTCGCCCGCGTCCCGCAGCTCCCGGAAGTGCACCCCCTTCACGACCCGCCCCCCGGCCACGTCCAGACAGGGGATGAGCCGCCGCGCTAGCATACGCGCAGCACGTCATCCAGCAAGCCCCCGTCCCCACCCCCCAGGATTGACAAAATGTCATCCAGTGCTCTGCGCTCCCGGGGCCAGGCGAGCCGCGCGGCGGCCGCGGACGGCGCGAGCCACTCGGCCCGGTCGTGCTCCGCCGACACCCGTGGGCCGGCCCCGGGATCCACGAACGCCGCGAAGACGGGACCGAGCGCCACTTGGTCGACGCGGTGACGGTAGAACGCTTCCACCCGGCTGGCGTTGTACAGCCGCACTGGCTCGTAACCGGTCTCCTCCCGCAGCTCGCGCAGCGCCGCCGCGACCGGCGTCTCGCCGGGCTCGACGGTGCCGTGCACTGTCTCCCACGAGCCGGGAGAGCGGCCGGCGGGGCCGCGGCGCAGCACCAGGACCTCGACGCCTGGTTGGGCGGGGGGGGCGGGGCGGGAGGCCTGTCGCAGCACGTACACGTCGACGAACGCAACGCGCGCCTCGGTCACGGGGTCCAGCACGCGAAGCCGCGCAGCAACGCCAGCCCCGCCGCCTGCGACTTTTCGGGATGAAATTGCACGCCCAGCACGTTCTCCGCTCCGACGATCGTGGGAAACGCCGAGCCATACTCGGCCTCGGCGAGAGCGC
>Ga0209157_1004314_pt1 | contig 10650 bp, 9 predicted proteins | sample GraSoiAngelo_135_FD_185892 | JGI IMG/M metagenome (GOLD analysis project Ga0209157, IMG submission 185892) | Grasslands soil microbial communities from the Angelo Coastal Reserve, California, USA - 14_0929_05_40cm (SPAdes) (version 2) | ecosystem: Environmental > Terrestrial > Soil > Grasslands ... | reverse complement strand
GGATGTTCTCCTCGCCACCGGAGATCTCCTCCCACACGTTCTTGTTCGGGTCGAGCGTGTCGCGGGTCTGCGAGACGTACGCGAGCTTCACGGTCTCACCGACCGTGAGGGTCCCGCCGTCCGGCTGTTCCTCGCCGGTGATCAAGCGGAAGAGGGTCGTCTTCCCGGCGCCATTGGGTCCGATGATTCCGACGATGCCGCCGCGGGGTAGCGAGAAACTGAGATCGTCGAAGAGCAGCTTGTCGCCGTACGCCTTGCGTAGGGCCTTCGCCTCGACGACGAGGTCCCCAAGCCGCGGCCCCGGCGGGATCGAGATCTCGAGCTCGCGCTCGCGGAGCTCCGGATCTTCCGCGAGGAGACGCTCGTACGCCGCGATGCGCGCCTTGCTCTTGGCCTGTCGCGCGCGCGGCGATGCGCGCACCCATTCGAGCTCGCGCGCAAGCGTCTTCTGGCGCGCGGACTCCTGCTTCTCCTCGACGAAGAGCCGCGCGCGCTTCTGCTCGAGCCACGCGCTGTAGTTGCCCTGATACGGGATGCCGAACCCGCGGTCCAGCTCGAGAATCCAGCCGGCGACGTTGTCGAGGAAGTAGCGATCGTGGGTGACCGCGACGACGCACCCCGGATACTCGGCCAGATGGCGCTCGAGCCAGGCGACCGACTCGGCGTCGAGATGATTGGTCGGTTCGTCGAGCAGCAGGAGGTCGGGCTTCGAGAGCAGGAGTCGGCAGAGCGCGACGCGGCGGCGCTCACCTCCTGAGAGGGTGGTGACGTCCTGGTCGCCGGGCGGGCAACGAAGGGCGTCCATGGCGACATCGACGGTCGCATCGAGCTCCCAGAGACCTTTCGCCTCGATCTCGTCCTGGGTCTTCTGAAGGTCGTCGCTGACGCGCTCCAGGCCCTCGGCGGAGAGCTCCTCGCCAAGCTTCATCGAGAGCGTGTTGTAGCGATCCAAAACAGCGCGCTGGGCGGCGACGCCGTCTTCCACGTTCCCGCGCACGTCCTTCCCCGGATCCAGGATCGGCTCCTGGGCGAGCAATCCCGCGCGAAAGCCCTCGGTGATGCGCGCGTCGCCGGTGTACTCGCGGTCGACGCCGGCCATGATCCGGAGGAGCGTGCTCTTCCCCGCCCCGTTCGCACCGAGAACGCCGATCTTGGCGTCCGGGTAGAACGCGAGCGTGACGCCGCGCAGGATCTCGCGCTGCGTGAGCGGAGCGACTTTTCGAAGCTCGCGCATCGTAAATATGAACTGGGGCGGCATCTGAAGACCGTAACAGGTAGGCTCTTCGGTCGACGTGGGCGATGAGCGGCGCAACTTCAGGCTCTCCAAGGCAATTCGGCCGATCCGGTACGAGCTGCGCTTCGATCTCGACCTCGATCGCTGGACCTCCGCCGGACACGCGCGCATCTCCTTGACGATCGATGCGCCGGTCCGCGAGATCACCATCCATGCGGTCGACCTCGATATCAAGACAGCCGCGACCCTGGGCGGCCCTGCGATGCGCGAGGTGACATACGAGCGCGAATCGCAGACCGCGACGCTTCGCTTCGAGAACGAGATCGGCAAAGGCGACCGGGTGCTCGAGATCACCTGGAACGGCGAGATCCGCGAAGCGCTTCGGGGCCTCTACCGGTCCACCCGACCGGGCGAGCGCTACGCCGCGACGCAGTTCGAAGCGGCCGACGCGCGCCGCGCGTACCCCTGCTTCGACGAGCCTGAGTTCAAGGCGCGCTTCGCGCTCGAGCTGATCCATCCCGCGGGCCTTGCGGCGATCGCGAACATGCCGATCGAGAAGACCGAGGCCATCGCCGATGGTCGCGTCCGGACCCGATTCGTCGAGACCCCCAAGATCTCGCCGTACCTCCTCGCCTTCACCGTCGGGCCGTACGAATCGACCGAGGAGGCACGGACGCCGAGCGGTGTCCCGACTCGCGTGTGGCTCCCGCCCGGGCTCGCGGAGCAAGGCATCTATGCCCGCGACGCCCACGTCCGCTCGCTTTCCTATCTCGAGAAGTACACGGACATCCCCTATCCCTACATCAAGGTCGACGCGATCGGGATCCCCGACTTCGAGGCCGGCGCGATGGAGAACCCCGGCGCGATCACGTACCGCACGAGGCTCCTCGCGGCCGACAAGAGCAACGCGTCGATCGGCACGTTCAAGGGAATCTTCTCCACCGCGGCGCACGAGCTGACCCACATGTGGTGGGGCGACCTCGTGACGATGAAGTGGTGGACCGATCTCTGGCTGAACGAGTCGTTCGCGAGCTTCGTTGGCGAGAAAGCCACGGCCGCGCTTAACCCGGAATGGGGCTTCTGGCGCGACTTCGTCGCACAGAACGCCGGCGCGTTCAACCTCGATGCGCTCGCGTCGACGCACCCGATCTCCGTCGAGGCGAAGAGCGCCGAGGAGGCCTCGGAGCGGTTCGACGCCATCACGTACACGAAGGGCGCCGCGGTCCTGCGCATGATCGAGGGATACCTGGGCGAGGACGTCTTCCGCGAGGGCGTGCGCTCGTACCTGCGCCGCTACGCGGAGGCGAACGCCTCGGCCGACGACTTCTGGCGCGAGCTGGACGCCGCGTCGGGCCAGGACGTCACCAAGATCGCGAACGCGTGGATCAAGGAACCCGGTCATCCGCTCGTCGAGTCCGAAGCTCGCGAGAGCGACGGCGGGCTCGAGATCACGCTCACGCAGAGCCGATACTTCTCCGACGCCGACGCGAAGCCGACCGGCCAGCTCTGGCCGGTACCGCTCGTCATCCGGTACGGCGCCGGCGACGGCACGAAGGAGAAGCGGATGCTCCTCACGACCCAGCGCGCGACGCTTCGGCTCGAGGGGGCGCGCTGGTTCTACCCGAACGCGGGCGGTCGTGGCTTCTATCGATTCAAGCTGACCGGCATCTCCGCAGGGCGTCTCGACGAGGGGATCGCGCGCCTCTCCGCCGAGGAGCGGCTCATCCTCATCGACAACTTATGGGCGCTCACGCGACACGGGAAGGCCACACTCGGGCAGTTCATCCGGCGGCTCGAGACGCTGCGTGGCGAGGAAGACCGTGCCGTCATCCAGGCCATCTCCGAGGCGCTGAACTGGATAGCGAACTATGCGGTACGCGAAGCCACGGATTCGGCGTTCCAGCGATTCGTCGAAGACCTCTACCGGCCGATGTTCGGTCCGCTCGGGTTCGAGACGCGCACGGACGACGACCCGGACACGCGCGAGAAGCGCAGCCGCGTGATCGTGATGCTCGGAATGTACGGCGGCGCGGCGGACGTGCGGGAGGAGGCTGGACGCCGGGTCCGCGCTCACCTGGACGGAAAGATGCGTCTCGATCCGGATGTCGCCGGCGCTTTGATCAACGTGGCCGCGGCCGACGGTGACGAGGTCCTCTACGAGCGATACATCGAGCGGATGAAGCGGGCCGCAGCCGACGATCCGCAGGAGGAGGCTCGGTTCCGCCAGGCCCTGGTGTCGTTCCAGCGACCGGGGCTCGTCCGGCGGACGTCCGAGGCGATCTTCAGCGACCTCATCCGTCCGATGGAGCGTGGCCTCTTGGTCATCCCTCTGCTGCAGCAGCGCCACGCACGGCCTGTGGCCTGGCCGATCATCCGCGACCGCTGGGACGAGCAGGTCGCGACCGCGGAGCCCCTCCTCAAGCAGCGCTTCGTGAACGCGGTGAGCCAGCTCGCGCAGCCGGGCCTCGCCGAGGAGGCCGCTCGCTTCCTCGAAGCAAAGCGCGCACCGGAGGTGAATGAGGTCGTCACGCAGAGCGTCGAACGATTGCGCGTGAACACCGCGGCCGCGCGGCGGCTGGCTGACGAGCTTGGCGACGCGCTGAGCGTGCCCGCTTAAGACGGGCCGGGGGCCGAGCCCCCGGATCGCTAGCCTCCGATGAAGCTCATCTCGATCTTCTGCAGGCCGCTGGTGTCTCTGGAGCGCAGCTCCGAGTAGCGGTCGGTCCGCTCCGTCCACACCGCCGCGACCCTGTTCGCGATCTCCTCATCGGTCGCACCGCCGCGCACGAGCGCCCGCAGGTCATGCCCCTGCGTCGCGAAGAGGCACGTGTACAGAGATCCGTCGGCGGAGAGGCGGGCTCTCGTGCAGTCCGCGCAGAACGGCTGGGTCACCGAGGCGATGATCCCGATCTCCCCCGAGCCGTCCTTGTAGCGATAGCGGTTCGCGACCTCGCCGCGATACGCGGGGGCCATCGGCTCGAGCGGCATCTCGCGATCGATCATCGCGACGATCTCCCGAGCGGGCACGACGTCGTCAAGGCGCCAACCGTTGGTCGAGCCGACGTCCATGAACTCGATGAATCGGAGCGTCATGCCGGTCCCTTTGAAGTAGCGCGCCATCGGCACGATGCTCGACTCGTTCACGCCACGCTTGGTGACCATGTTGATCTTGATCGGCGCGAGACCCGCACCGTGCGCGGCCTCGATCCCCGCGAGGACCTTCGCGACCGGGAAGTCGACGTCATTCATCGCGCGGAAGGTCGCGTCATCCAGCGAGTCGAGACTGACGGTGATGCGCTTGAGACCGGCGGCCGCGAGGGCATTCGCCTTCTGTGCGAGCAGGGAACCGTTCGTCGTCAGCGTGAGGTCGAGGTCGCCCAGGGCCGCGAGCTTTTCGACGAGTCGCTCGAGATCGCGCCGTACGAGCGGCTCGCCACCGGTGAGCCGAATTTTCTGCACGCCGAGACCGACGAAGATCCGGACCAGGCGCTCGATCTCCTCGAAGCTGAGGATCTCGGCGCGCGGCAGGAACTGGAAATCCTTGCCAAAAATCTCCTTCGGCATGCAATAGACGCAGCGGAAGTTGCAACGGTCGGTGACGCTGACCCGCAGGTCATGGAGCGGCCGGCCGAGCGTGTCAAGCGGATCCATCTGGGAAAAGTATGAGGCCGCCTGTCCTCGACCGGCGGCCTCCTGTGGTCCGGTTTTCGTGTCAGGGGCGCTGGATGTTGACCTTTGCGAACGTGTGGCTTTCCACCTGCGCGAGGTTGTTAGGGTTCCCGAGCGCGCGAACGAGGGTCAGCTTGAGGATGTACTCACCGTTGGCAAGCTGCGTGCGCGCTCCGGTCGGGCCGACGAATCCGTCCCAGGGGAAGGCGAAGACGCTCGTGCTTGCGCTGTTGCGCGGCAGATTGTCGAACGACATCGCCTCGCCTTGAGGCGCTCCGGTCGCGGCGTCAAAGGCCGTGAACGTGGCCCTGCTGGATTGGAAGTCAAGGTGGAGCAGGTAGTTCGGAACGTCGGTGAAGGTCGGGTGGCCAAAGCCGCCCGGATTCGGCTTCTCGCCCATCGTGAACCGGTAGCCGGTAATGCCATTGAACGAAGGGGCGATCGCGCCCATGCTGTTCACCCAACCGATCTGCCGCGCGGCGACCTTCGTGCCGGTGAGGACGGTGATCGACTGGTAGTCGCCGATGAATCCCGTGTACGGGACCCGGTAGAGCTTGGCCGGGCTTTCGTCGCTCCAGATCCGGATGTACCCGCCGTAGATGCCATGGTCGGGGCCGGATGGCGCGTTGATGGTCACGTTCACCGAGGCCGCCTGATTGTTTTTGACCGTCACGGTCGAGTGGCTGAATGAGACGCTCGCGGACCCGGCGGTCGGGTCGCTCGGGTTGATGACCTCGCTCGGACCGTTGATCACGCCGTTCGTCGCGAGCGCAGGCTCGTGCTCGAACGTGTACGTGACCGCCTTCCCGGTGCCGGGGAGGCTCCTGATAGTGAGCGTTCGCGTCGCCGCGCCCGCTTGGCTCTCGCCCAGGGAAAGCTTGCTCGGGGTGATCTCGGCGTTCGCTTCGATCGCCGCCCGGATGTCGAGCATCCCGGCGCCCTGACGATGCACGTTGTCCAGCAGCCCGAGCGTCGGATTACCGCTCCACACATGCGGCTTGGCGCTGTTCTGCAGGATGCCGAGGACCCGCTGCGGCCCAAGCTCGCGGAGGCTCTTGGGCCGCGACTCCAAGAGCAGCGCGACCGCACCCGCGACGTGCGGCGACGACATCGACGTACCGCTCATGGAGCCATGCCCACCCTGCTCGAGCGGAAGGGTCGAGTAGATGGAGCCGCCCGGCGCGCCGATGTCCGGCTTCAGGTCGAGGTCGGGTGATGGTCCGTAGGAGCTGAAGCTTGAGATGAGGTTGCCTGTGCCATTTCGCACGCTCGTGATCTCGGTCGTCCACGTGAGCGAGGCGCCGGCCGCGCTCGTGATTTTGGCCCAGATCGCATTCCCGTCTCGCTGATCGACCGCCACCACAGGGATCGTGATGGGCGGAGTCCCGGTAACGCTCGCGCTCAAGATCCCCGCTGCGTTGTTGTACAGAACGACGGCCGAGGCGCCCGCCGCTTGCGCATTGAAGGCCTTGGCGTAAAAGGTGCACGTTCCGCGGCGGATCAATACGGCCTTCCCGACAAGGCTCCCAACGGGGAAAGCGGCGCAGCCGTCGTTGACCGTCGTCGGCGTGCCGAAGGTCTGCAGCGGAAGCGAACCGCTTGTGGGGGCCGGAGGCGCGCCTGTCGCTCCGGTGTATCCGATCGCGGTCGCGATGTCGCTCACGCGGATCGACTGCCTGTTGACGAAGGTGTTGTCGAACGACGCCACACCGATCACGTTCGCGCCAAGTCCGGGTGCGCCCGCCGAGTAGAGCCCCATCGCGCCGTTGTTGCCGATCGACGCCACGACGACCATCCCGTGTTTGGTCACGAGCCGGTCGGCGGCGATGGCCGTCGGGTAGGTCGGCCACTGGAACGCGGAGCCGATGCTCATGTTCAAGACGTCCATGCGGTCGGCGAGCGCCCGCTCCATCGCGGCGAGCATGATCGCGGCCGTCGTCGAGCCCTGGCAGCCGAAGACGCGGTACGCGCCGAAGCGGACGCCGGGCGCGACGCCCGTGACAACGCCCTTCGCGCCGACGATCCCCGCGACGTGCGTCCCGTGACCGTTGCAGTCGTCGGGATTGGGATCCGGCACCGGGATCGGGGAATACGCGAGCGATGTCGAGTCGGCGTTGAAGTTGTCGCCCACGAAGTCCCATCCCGTGAACACGCGGCAGGACGGGCCGAAGCACCCACCGAGATCTGGATTGTCGTAGTCGATTCCCGTGTCCATGATCGCGACGTTGACGTTCTTGCCGGTGATGCCGAGATCGTGTTGCACGGTGTCCGCGCCGATCATCCCCAGCGACGTCGCGAGGTCGATCGTTTCGCCGTCACCGGCTTCCGGAGCCGGCAGCGAGGCCGTCGTCACCGGCCACAGGTTCTTGACGCCGTCGAGGCCACGGAGTGCCGACACGTCCGCCCCGAACGCGTCGACGGCGAACCCGTTCCACAGGTCGCCGTACTCGAAGCGCTGCGCGTAGTTCACGCCCTTTGCGTTCGCGGCGCCCTTGAAAGCGTCGTGCGACGCGGCGACGGTCGCCGCGGTACCGCCGTCGGAGGTCGAGGGCGCGGTGAGCTCGACGAACCAGGATGTCGTCGACGCGTCGCCAACGACTCCGCCCTCTGTCGCGGGCTGAACATCGAGCGGGTCCGCCTGCGGGGCGTCGTCGGCGCGCGCCGGCCAAGCAATGGCCAACGTGAACGCGACAAGCAACGCGAATGACAGTCGCACGCGTCCCACGCCCACGCCCCACCTTCCACTGGTCCAAACTCGGCCGGTCCGTCAGGCGACCGGCAGTGTGTAGACCCACCGAGTAAACAATTCGTTGAGAAGTTGTGGGTCGCAACGCGGTCGCGAGTGTGCCCGCTAAGCGGTCAAGTGGGCTCGAACCGCCTTCTTAATCATGTTGTTGTCGGGAAATCCGCCGTCGCGTCGCATTGAGTGCACGAGCTGACCATCCACGCTGACCTCGAAGGCGCCCGAATCCCAGGGGATGAGCTCGATCGCCGAGAGGCGGGAGCCGAACTCCAGCATCAGGGCCCTCGCGAGCTCCAGTGTTTGTGGCTCATAGCCACATTCGGCGCAATACGTGATCTTCACCTTGGGCGGAGCGCCCGTCATGCGGCGACGCGCGTGACCAGATCGCGGATCTCTCGGACGACCTCCGCGTTCGCGAATGACGCGGTGTCATCACGCATCTTTTGAAGCTCCGCCTGCAGCCGACCGCGCACGTCCTCGGGCAGCTGGTCGACCGGAGCGTCCGGCGCGCCGAACTCGGGATGCGCGGCGAAGATGCCGCGGCGGCGCTCTGCGCGCAGCTCGGTCACCGACGCGGGTCGTTCGATCCAATGTCCCAGCTCGCGGAAACTCTCGTCGAAAAAGACGAACACCGGGATCGACTTGTATTTCCCCTGGTTCAGGTAGCGCTGCATGAGGTCGTCGTTCTGGTCGCGCAGGAACACGCGAAGGTTCAGCCTGCCGCTCTCCTGCGCGAGCCGGCCCAATACCGGCAGGTTCGCGATCACGTCGCCACACCAGTCCTCGGCGAGCACGACGACGTTCAGCGGCCGCGGGAGCCCGCGGAACGCGGCGATGTCCTCCGGCCGCAACTGGACACGACGCTCGTTCTCTTCCACGCGGTCCAGGTTCCGCGTCATCTGAGCCTTGTACGCGGCGTAGGTCAGACCCTGCTCGAAGCGAGCGCGGTCGATCGTCATAACTTCGACCTCCTGTGCGGTGATGGTGGCACCAGCCACCACAACGCGCAGGCGAGCTCGGGTCTTCCCGCTAGCGGGATGTTCTGCGCTTCCGGGCCTCACCGCCCTTGCGCCCCGCGGCGGACATGTCGCGCTTCGCACGCGCCCGCTCGCTCGGCGGCTTCGGCTCTTTCGTCTCACCCTTCGCCGTCCGCGTTTGATTGACCGTCGCGGCGGCGATGCGCTCGGCGGTCTCCTCGGATCGTCCGCGGACTTCCAGATTTTGCTTGATGTGGTCGTACTGGCGCTCGCGCTTGGCGCTCCAGGCTTCTTGTGGCATGGCGGCACCTCCGTCGACCGTCCGTGCAAGCGGCGTGCGAGCTACGGCGCGAATCGCGCCCAATCGATCGCGAGCAAGTCGGCGATGCGGTCGACGGTGACATCCGGCGGGGGACCCGCGGGCGGATCGTTCGCGTAATGGCCCTGCCGAACGTGGATCGTGGTCACCCGGCCGTCGAGCCGCTCCTTGGTGCGCGCCAAAAGGCTCGCCTTGTCGTCGACGTGAACGTAGCGGTCGGCCGGGAAGCGGACCTGCACCTCCGCCAGGCGATCTTCTTTGTGCGCGTACACGAAGACGTTCCCCTTCGCCGCGAGTCCGAGTCCCGCGCGCGCGATCTTCAGCGGCTGGTAGACCCGGTCCCCGTCCGAAACGATTACGACCGTCCCGAGCGCCCAGAGGTGCGCGATGACGTCCAGCGCTCGCGGGAACAGATAGCGTTCGAACGGAACGCTCATCACCGCCCGCTCCATCTCGCCGGTGCGAGGCTCGTCAGGTAGAGCGCGCCGGAATCGTGCGAGTGTCTCGGGGAAGTCGACGACGCCCGACTTCTCGCGCACCTCGTCATAGATCGACCAGAACAGCGCATCGCGCTCCGGCCCCACGAGTGTTTGGATCTCCCGCTCCAGATCCTTCTTCGCGCGATCGTTGTCGATGAGTGTGTTATCGACGTCGAGCAGGAAGACGCGCGTCACCGTCAGCGAGGGTACGTCGGGTTCAGGCGGTCAAGGATGCCGGCTCAAGGGGGCGGGACCGCGTAACGCACCCAGAAGAACACGAGCACCAGCGCGCCCAGTGCCGCGAACAGGATGCCCTGCGCAACGTGGAGCGCGTCGCGCTTGGCCGCGAGCCAGTCCAGAAGCCGCGTCGCGCGGCCGGCTGGACCGAGGGCCGCGCTCCCAAGCAGAATCGGCGTCGCCAGGCCGAGCCCGTACGCTCCGAGCGCGAGGGCGCCGTACGCGACGCTCCCTACGACGGCAACGCTCAGAAGCAGCGCAAGATACGGTGGCAGCGTGCAGACGATGCCGAAGGTCGCGGCGATGGCGACGCCGAGCAACGCCGTCCGCCCATAACTCCAAGGGGCGGTACCCGGGAGGCCCTGCACGGCGACCGGGTGCAGTTCGGGGAGCATCCTGCGGATGAGCCCGAACTCGCCCAGTGCGATGACGAGCATCAGCGCGCCCATCACCAAAAGGACAGGCTGCATGATCAGCCCCATGTTGCGCGAGGAGCGGAAGAAGTCCGCGAAAGCAGCCCCGGCGAGCGCGACAAGGACGCCCCAAACCGCGGTGACCGCAACCATGCCGATGGCGAGGACGAGCGCCGATTTCAGCCACTCGGCCTTCCCTCCCCGCCCCCGCACGAGAGGCATGGCGGCCAAAGCCGCCGGTAGGCCTCATATGTGGACGAGGTGGATAGCCCCCAAAAGGAACGCCAAGGTGATGCCGGCGGCCGCGCCCGCGATCTGCGCCGTCGGGTCGAGGAACAGTTGCAGGAATCCGTCGTAGATCGCGCCGGCGGCAGAGCCGTTCCAGGCCATCGCGACGACCACACCGATGACGACCGAGATCCCGAACAAAGCGACCCGCTGGAGAGCAGCCGTGCTGCCTGGGGCCGCGAGACCCGCCACGCTCATCTGCGTTACCCGCCTTCCCCCGCTCCGCGCATCTTAGAGGCCCCGCCTGTCAGAAGTCGATGACCTGGGGCGAGATTGGCCGAAAGGCATCCG
>Ga0209157_1004310_pt1 | contig 10652 bp, 7 predicted proteins | sample GraSoiAngelo_135_FD_185892 | JGI IMG/M metagenome (GOLD analysis project Ga0209157, IMG submission 185892) | Grasslands soil microbial communities from the Angelo Coastal Reserve, California, USA - 14_0929_05_40cm (SPAdes) (version 2) | ecosystem: Environmental > Terrestrial > Soil > Grasslands ... | reverse complement strand
TGGGAATGAGTTCCGAGCTGGCGTTCGCACGCGGCGGGCACGAGAACCTCATGCGAGCGGTCAATGTAATCCGCGAAGCAGGTGGAATCGCCGCGGCCGCTCAAAAAAAGATTCTGACCGGCGGCATCATGCATGCCTGCGTCCGTCACAACGTCGATATCGTGCTGACCGGCTCGATCCGTGACGAGGGACCGATTCCGGGAGTAACAACAGACGCGATCGAAGCGCAAAAAGTCATGCGTGAAAAACTCGCCGATGTGACGCACGCTTTGCTGCTGGCGACTATTCAACATTCGCTCGCGGTGGCGACCATGCTCGCGCCTACCGTGAAAACTGTCTGCGTTGATATCGATCCCTCGGCAGTAGAGAGAGCAGTGGAGCATCAGCCGTTGCAATCAATCGGCTTGGTTACAGATGTGGAACCGTTCCTGCGGGAACTCGCCGATTGCGTCACCGAAGCCGAATCCTCTAGCGGCGCAAAGAAGTAGCTGCGGGTAAATTGTCGATCGTATGCGCGAGTTGCTCCTTTGTCCGCCGGACTATTACGGCATCGAATACGAGATCAATCCCTGGATGAGCCGCGCACGCGGCGCGGAAGCTGTGCTTGCACAAAAGCAGTGGAACGAATTGCACGCGACGCTTTCAAAATTGGATTGCAAGATTTGATCGCCCCGCAGCGGGGACTTCCGGACATGGTTTTCACGGCCAACGCCGGGCTCACGATTGGTCGCAAATTCATTCCCAGTAATTTCCGGCACAAAGAGCGCGCGGGCGAAGCGCCGCATTTCGCGCGCTGGATGGAAGAACATGGCTATCAAGTCGCGTGGTTGCCGGATGATCTCTACTTCGAAGGCGAAGGCGATGCTCTCTTCGGCGGCGACGTTCTTTTTTGCGGTTACAAATTTCGTTCTGATATCCAATCGCATCGCGCCGTCGCGGACATGCTCGGTTGCCTGGCCGTTTCAGTTGAGCTTGTCGATCCGCGTTTTTATCATCTCGACACCTGCTTTTGCCCGCTGCCCGATGGCGCGGCGGTCTGGTTTCCGGCGGCCTTCGATGAATACGGGCAACGCGCCATCCGCGAACACGTGGCCGACTTGATCGATGTCCTACCGGAAGAGGCAATGCATTTTTCATGCAATGCCGTCGTGCTGGAGCGCGACATTGTGCTCCCGGAAGGCGCGCCGAAACTCGTCGCGATTCTGCAGGACCGCGGCTACCGCTGTCACGAGTTGCCAATGAGCGAATTCATCAAGGCTGGCGGCGCATGCAAATGTCTGGTGATGTTCATGCCGCAACGAGAGAGCGCGTTGTAGCAAACGTCGGCGCGCTCGGCGATCGCGCCCTACCGTTCCCGTTTTGCGCGTAACGCGTGCTCGATTTTACCCAGCGGCAAACAGTTCATCACGTCCGTTTTCGTCAGCCAGCCTTTGCGCGCGATGCCGATCCCGAACCATAAATCCTGCAAACGCTCGGCGCGATGCGCGTCCGGGTTGATGACGCATTTGACGCCTTTTTGTTTCGCCATTGGCCACCAACGCCAGTCGAGATCGAGCCGTTTGGGCGCCGCGTTTAGCTCGATCCACGTCCCGGTGCGCGCCGCCGCGTCGAGAATGGCTGGGATGATGATCTGGTAAGACTCGCGTTTCAGCAATAACCGGCCGGTCGGATGCGCCAGCATGGTGACAAACGGGTTTTCCATCGCACGAACCATGCGTCCGGTCATTTCCGCTTCGCTCAGACCAAGAGCAGAATGAACAGAAGCGACCACGAAATCGAGTTGCGACAAAATTTCATCGGGAAAATCAAGTGAACCGTCGCGAAGAATGTCGCATTCGACTCCCGCGAAGAGCCGAAAACCGTCGAATTTTTTGTTCAGCTTTCGAATCGCGGCGACTTGCGCGAACAATTTTTTCTCGTCGATCCCGTGCGCTTGAATCTGGCTGCGGCTGTGATCCGCAATGCCGAGATACTCCAGCCCGAGCGCCTGTGCGGCTTCCGCCATTTCTTCAAGGGAGTTGTGGCCGTCGCTCGCCAGCGTGTGGCAGTGAAACGTGCCACGCAAATTTTCCTTCTCGATCAATTTCGGAATCGCATTTTTCTCGGCGGCTTCGAACTCGCCCCAATTCTCCCGTAGCTCCGGCGGAATGAAATCGAGGTCCACTGCCCGGTATAAATCGGCTTCATCGCGCACCTTCGGAATTTTGTTGGCCGGTTTTTTCTTCTTCGCTTTCGCGTCGACCGGAAGCGGGGCCAGCCGGTACTCGTTAAGCGTCCAGCCCCGTTTGAGCGCGCGGCTGCGTAACTCGATGTTGTGCTCCTTATTGCCAGTAAAATAAGCCAGTGCAAACGGGTATTCCGCGGTGCTCACCACTCGCAGGTCACACTGGACTCCGGAACGAAGCCGCACACTCGACTTGGTGGGGCCCTGCGCGATGACCGATTCCACCAGCGAATGGCCGACGAAAAATTTCGTGATCGTTTCCGGTTTTTTTGTCGCCACCAGAAGATCGACATCGTGCACAATTTCTTTTCGCCGCCGATAACTGCCCGCAACCTCTGTATGGAGCGCGTCCGGATGAGCAGCGAAATCGCTTCTTAATGTCTCCGCTTCATGTGCGATTTGGCCGAATTGGAAATAACCGGAATGCCGGGTTCGTTCCTCGATCGCTTTGCAGATTTTCGCTTGCGTCGTTTCGCCAAAGCCGGGTAGCTCCGCGACGCGGCCGGTTTCGCACGCTTTTAGCAATTGCTCAATCGAGCTGATCTGGAGTTTCTCGTAAAGGGCTTTGATCTTTTTCGCGCCGAGACCCGAAATCGAGAACAATTCCAGGATGGCCGCCGGAAATTCCGCGCGCAGCTCTTGCAGATATTTCAGCGAACCAGTGGCGGCGAGCTCTTTGATCTTGAGCGCGATGCTTTTGCCGATGCCGGGAATTTTTCCCAACGCTTCTTCATCCTGCAGGTCCGAGATGTTTCCACCAAATGTTTCGATCGCGCGCGCGGCGTTGACGTACGCTCGAATCTTGAAAGGATTCTCGCCTTTCAATTCGAGCAACGTGCCGATTTCCTCCAAAACAGCGGCGACTTCACTTTTGGTCATTACTCAACTCTTAGCGCAAAAAAACGTCGCACGCGACGCTCTCGCGCTCGCCTGCGTCTAAGTCTGCAGAACTGGAGCTAGATGCGTTCCGCGAAGCGCTTTAACCGACTAATGGTTCGGGACTTATTTAAGGCGCGACCACGCTCCAACCGGCAGGAAGAGTGGGGCCGTACGCGGCGCTCACGTAAACGTTCTTATTGAGATACCATATGAGGGTTTGCCGCGTGCTAGAGTTGTAAAGCAGATAATCCGGTTTGCCGTCGCGATTGAAATCGGCTGTCCCGATCAATTCATAACCACTGGAAAGGGTCGGGCCGGACGCGCTTGCGATGTGCGTCACTCCTGACAGATACCAGATCGCTGTTTGACGCGTACTTGGATTGAACAGCAAGTAATCTGGATGACCATCGCGATTAAAATCAGCCACAGCCACTAACTTGGAGCCGGCCGGAAGAGTCGGCCCGTATGGGCTAGCGATGCGAACGTTGTTATTCATGTAGTATATCGCTGTCTGCTGTGTGCTGGCGTTGTAAAGGACCCAATCGGGTTTTCCGTCCTTATTAAAATCGCCTGTCCCCACCATCTGCCAGCCACTGTAGAGAGTCGGCCCGGCCGCGCCTGCGACATGCGTCACTCCTGACAGATACCAGATCGCTGTTTGACGCGTACTTGGATTGAACAGCAAGTAATCTGGATGACCCTCGCGATTAAAATCAGCCACAGTCACTAACTTGGGGCCGGCCGGAAGAGTTGGCCCGGTCGCGGAAGCGATGCGAACGTTGTTATTCATGTAGTATATCGCTGTCTGCTGTGTGCTGGCGTTGTAAAGGACCCAATCAGGCTTCCCATCGCCGTTAAAATCAGTCGGCGCAGGAGCAGGCGAATTAATCAGGTTATAACCGATGACATCGAGGTTGATGGCTTCCGGCGACGTAAGGGTGACGTCGGAATATTGGCCCGCACAGCTAAACGCATTCTGCACATACGGCTGCGCTTGCGGGCAGGCCGTGCTCTGCCAATCACCGAAGTCGCCATTGGAGTTCTGATCGAAATAGACGATCCTGCTAGTGCCGCGATTGATCGAGAAATAGCGTGTGCCGCTCGACGTGAGATTTCGGACACCAGTAGAGGACCAACTGAACAAGTCTTGTGGGCGGAGATCGCTCCCGCCGATATTTAAGCGGGATCCAAACCCGAGGACCTCGTCCATCTCATGCTCAGTGGCACGCTGCCCGTCAAGATTGCTGCCGCTGGTAGGCCGACTGAACTGAAACCGCACCGAGGAGTTCAACGTAACGATACCATCATACGACCCGCCGATCGTGCCGCTTGCAGTTAGCCCTCCGGGCGTGTTCAACCGCACCGCTCGCCCGATCGCACTCGTCGGCCTAATGTTAGCGGATAACGCACTCGTCGGCAGGCTCGTGTTCGCTGTGGCGTCGTAGCCGGTAATTGCATCCGCTACTAGGGCATTGATGAACGTATTCCACGGAATTGTGTAATAGACCCAGTCACTTCGCGAGATCCAACCCGAAGGGAACGGTTTGCCGTTTGGCGCCTGGGTCGAGTAGCGGAAAAGAATCGAGACTGTGATCGGATCGCTAAACAGCGACTCGTAAATTGCGATGGCCCGATGGATTGTTGCCTCGATTGCCGCCGCGTTTGGATTGCTGGTAATTGAGAAGTCGAATGTTGGGTTGATGATGAGTCCAAGACTAGCCGAGGTCGTGGCTGTCATTACATCCGAGTAGCTGACTGTGCCGGTCGCATCATAAGCGCTCACGCGATAGTAGTAGGTAGTGCCCTGGCTCAGGCCGGTCACGACGCGTCCAGTCACGTTCCCCACGTCCAAGTCGTGGTAACCGTCAACGTAGCTATCGAACGAAGCGCTTGTGGAGACATCGAGTCGATAGTCGATCGCGCCGCTTACTTTTTGCCAAGCCGCCATAAAGCTGCTGCGCGTCGGCGGTATCATTTGCAACGGGCCACCTTCTATTTGCGCTTGGCTTGGCATCGCGTTTTGCAAACCGAGCGCGCTTTCCGAGTCGGCCCGCGTTTCATGCGCCCCCACGGCCGCCGGGAATTCAGGAAGATTAGGATTCCGCCTTGGCGAACTCGTGTCCGCGCCGAGTGCAGCGAGTCCCAAGACCACGCCAGCAGCAAAAATAATTGAACCCGCTATTAGAAAGCCCCACCGCTGCATCGTTTCGCTGCGAAAGCCCGTAGCGTAAGGGCACGATCTCATTACGCAAAACGAAAAGATCCTGAAGAACACAAAGCACGCACCGGGAAACGCGCATGTTGGTTACATTCGCCCACGCCGCTGGTAGAATTTGTAGCGCTCCATGATGGATTCGATGTAATTTCGTGTTCCGGGAAAATCGATATTTCGAAGGAACTTCTTTACCGGAATGTCGGCGACTTCATTTCCACCGGTCCACCGCTGGGCACGGCGGGCACCGGCGTTGTATTCCGCTAGCGCGAACGGCACTGGATCGGTTTGATGTTCCCAGTGTTCCAACGCGCGACGCAAATACCACGTGCCGGCCTCAAGATTGGTTTTTGGATCGAAAAGTTGATCGGCACGAAAGTTGTCGATTTTCTCTTCGCGCGCCCACTCGCTGGCCGCTCTTTCGCTTACTTGCATCAGCCCGCGCTCGCCGGCGGTACCATGTTTTCTCGCATCAAACCGGCTCTCCCTCCACACCACCGCCTTCACCAGCATTGGGTCGAGATGATGTTGCAGCGCGACGGCGCGAATCAACGGATCGTACTGATGAAACCGGGCCGGACTCATCCATTCGTAAAATGTATAAATCGGATCACTGGATTGGAGAGCCAGATAAGCAAAACCCGCCGCTACCGCGAGCAATACGCAAAGGATCAGCTTGAAGAAAAATCGTATCACTTCGGCATCAAATCTCGTGCTCCTGCTCGCCTGAGCAATTAAATTAAGCCAGTCCTTCTCATGGCAAAGCCCACGTACGCCCGTATCATCATTGATCGGGCGATCCATCGGGAGCTCGACTATTCCGTGCCGGAAACTTTGACCGAACGAGTCGGAGTCGGCTCCCGCGTACGCGTGCCGTTCCGCGACAAATCTGCGTTGGGCACGGTCGTCGCCGTTCTCGAGGAGAGCAAAGTGGAAGGCATCCGGCCGATTGAAGCGCTCGTTGGCGAGGGACCGATTCTTAGCGAGCAATTGCTCGAATTGGCGAAATGGATCGGCGCTTACTATTGCTGCCCGATCGAAACCGTCATGCGCAGCATGCTGCCTCAAGTTATCCGGCGTGCAGAAGTCGGGTGGAAAAAACAATTGTTCGTGCAGCCCGGATGTAAGATCGATAATGACCAACTCGAAAAATTGCGAAAACGCGCTCCGCGGCAGGCGGAACTTCTGGAAGCAATCTCGCAGCTGGAAGCACCGATGCGCGCGGCACAGCTTCTGCGGCGAACCTCTCTCGACAACCAGACTCTGCGTGCGCTGGTGAAACGCGGCCTTGCAGAGTTGCGCGAGGAAGCAGTGGTCCGCGATCCGCACGCCGACGAAGAATTCATTGCAACGTCGAATCTCGTCCTGAACGAGGAGCAATCGTACGCACTCAAGGAAATCACGCAAGCGCTCGACGCGCCGGAAAATGCGCGCACGATTCTGTTGCACGGCGTAACCGGCTCCGGCAAAACAGAAATTTATTTACAGGCGATCCGGGCCGCGCTCGACCGCGCACGCACCGCGATCGTTCTCGTACCGGAAATTTCGCTGACGCCGCAGACGGTTGAGCGCTTCAAAGGCCGTTTCGCCGAAGCGCAAGACGCGGTCGCGGTGTTGCATAGCCATTTATCCGAGGGCGAACGTCACGACGAATGGCATAAAATCCATTCTGGCCGCGCGCGCATCGTGATCGGCGCGCGGAGCGCGGTCTTCGCGCCGCTGAAAAACCTAGGCCTCATCGTCGTCGATGAGGAACACGAGACGACCTACAAACAGGAGGAAGCACCGCGGTATCACGCGCGCGATGTCGCAGTCGTGCGCACGAAGATCGAGAAATGCGTCGTGGTTCTTGGAAGCGCTACGCCATCGCTCGAGAGCTATCACAACGCTGCGATCGGAAAATACCGTTTGGCCACGCTCACCCAGCGCATTGACGAAAAGCAGATGCCGCTGATACGTATTGTCGATCTGCGCCAGGAACGACGGAAGGAAAAGAAAGCCGCTATTCTGTCGGAAAAGTTGTCGCAAGCCATTGCCACTCGTCTGGAGAAACGCGAACAGACAATTCTGTTTCTGAACCGGCGCGGCTTTTCCACGTCGTTGCTTTGCAGCAATTGCGGCGAAGCGCGCAACTGTCCGAATTGCAGTGTCGCGCTTACGTTTCACCGACATCCCGCTGTCGCCGGACGATTGAGCTGTCATTTGTGCGGGCACACCGCGGCCGTGCCAAAGAAATGTCCGGCTTGCGGAAAAGATGCGTTGATTTATTACGGCTTTGGCACCGAGAAAGTTGAATCGACTGTAGCGCAGATTTTTCCGAAAGCCGTCGTGCGCCGCATGGACGCCGACTCCATGACGCGAAAGGAAGCGTATCGTGAAACTTTAAGAAATTTCCGCACTGGCAAGATCGACATCCTCGTCGGTACGCAGATGATCGCGAAGGGCTTGCATTTTCCGAACGTTACGCTCGTAGGAATTATCAATGCCGATCTGGCTTTGCATTTGCCCGATTTTCGCGCAGGCGAACGCACCTTTCAGCTTCTTACGCAAGTTGCCGGGCGCGCCGGGCGGGGCGAAACATCGGGCGAAGTGTTCGTGCAGACGTACACGCCGTTTTCGCCCTCGATTCAGTTCGCGCGGCACCACGATTTCGCCGGCTATTTCCAACAAGAACTGGAGTTTCGTGAGCGCTGCGATTTTCCGCCGTTCAAGCACGCAATCTTAATTACGGTCCGCTCGCCGCACGAAGGTCGCGCAAAACTTTCAGCCGAAACGTTAAAGCGCCGATTGAAAGAAGCGCTACCGGAAGAATTCATCCTAGGCGATGCGGCGCCTGCGCCACTGGAAAAACTGCAAGGCCAATACCGGTTTCACATCTTGATCCGCGGCCAAGCCATCATGCGCCTGAGTCGGCTCGTCCGCGAAACGCTGGACAAACTGCCGTTCCCCGAAGACGTCACCGTCACCGTCGATGTCGATCCCTACCAACTGCTGTAATCTTCTGGGGAGCGCACGCGCCTCGCGTGCTGGCGATCGCGCCCTCGCGATCGCGAACTTCGTCAGCTAAAAGGGCCGCGCACTGCACGAACAGCGCAGCTATGATAGTCGTAACACGCATCGAGGACTGCGAGGAACAAGTTCAGCCATCTGCCGTCGGTTGCAAATAGCAGGCATAACGCAATTCATCTTCCGGGCGAGGCCGATGGCAATACCCGGCCATACTCGGATGTCTTGCCGTGCATCTCGAAGTAGTGGTACGCCTCGAGAGCGACGTCGCTAATGGCGCGCCCCGCAGCTTTCTCGTCGCGGTCGTAAGCGGTCATCACGCTGATGGCAAACGGACGGTTTTGCGCATAAACGATTCCTGAGTCCGTCCGCACAGCTTCCAACTCTCCGGGCTTGTTAGCCACCTGAACATTCTCGGGCAAATAACGCGGAATGTAACTCTGCTTCGATGTCGAAAGCTGTTTGATGAACTCCGCGGTTGCTTGCTTGTCTAACACCTTCTCTTTGTAAATAGCTTCCAACAGCCGAACCATTTCCTGCGGCGTGGCGACGTTCTCGTCGCCACGCCGAGCGGCTGCGACATCCATCATTTTTCGGCGCAACATCGTTTTCGACAGTCCAAGGCTATGAAGCATTGCGTTTACGTTATCTTTGCCCACGCGATCGATGAGAACGTTGGCGGCAGCGTTATCGCTCACTGTAACCATGAATTGAGCCAGGTTGCGGTTGGTAACGCGTGTCACACTCGCAGTAAGACCAGCCATGATCCGGCTGTCTTCGACAAGGTCTTTGGGATCGAAGGTATAAATGTCGTCCAACCTGGCTTTTCCTTTTGCTCCTGCGCGCGCTTCTTGGTCCTGACGATACAGTTCCAGGAGGATCGCGATTTTGATCGAGCTGGCAGCGGGAAACACGCGGTCAGCGTTGCGCAAGAGAACTCGACCGTCGGTGAGATCGAGAATGGCCACACCCATCACGCCATCGAGTCGGTTGGCAATTTCATCAACGCGCGTCTCCAGCTTTTTCCAAAGCAAATCGCTGCCCGTGTCGCGCGGTGCTGCTTCAGGTTTCTGCTGACCAAAAGCGTTCGCGGCTAATGCGAGGCCAATAGAGAATGCGATGACCCTCATAATTCTTTGGGTTTAATTTTCAGTGCGACAAAAGCGGAAACGTGTCACCGATTTTGCCCGGAGCAGCGTGGTCGGTCGAGAGCGATTTTAGAGTGCTACGCCGCGATCCAAACGCCGCGGTTGAAACTGCATCGTTACACGGATAGCATGAAAAAATTAAAACTGGAGGTCATAATGGCAGCACAAAGAAAATCGATCGATTGCAGAAATTATCCGAGCGAAAAAAACTGTTCGCTGAAAATTTCGGGAACGGAGCAAGAAGTCCTCGACGCCGCAGTGCAACATGCGGCCTCGGCGCACGGGCACGAGAACACACCGGAACTGCGCGAGCAGATCAAATCGATGCTCAGGGACGAGTCAGACTAGAAGAATTTGCCCGGCATCGGAATTCTCTTTTTCCGAGTCGTCCACGTTGCGTCTCCGCTTCAATGTCGAGCTCGGCCAGTAGCTGGCGTGCGATGCCGGAAAGTTTGCCGGACCATGCAACACCGACGACTACCGGCGGGAAGTGCGACAGTGGAAGAGCGCGCAGTTGTGGTGGTGGCTTGAAGCCAGGCACCGCGACCGCCAAACCGATACCGTACCCGCTGGCAACGTAACGTTCGATCAATCGCGCCGAGTTGACCTCGATTCCGCAAAACCATTCCACTCCGAGCCGCTCAAGGCCGCGCTGAAAATATGCATGAACGGGATCGGTCCGGGGAAAACTGACCAGCGTCTCTTCGATCTTATCGCGTTTCCACAACTCTTCAGCGCGCGCCAGCTTAGATTTTTTGTGGACCAACAGAATCAACGGCAGCTCGAGCAGCGGTCGCACCTGAATTCCAGCGCGCGATTTTTTGTCGATTAGCATGATGGCAAGATCGACATCGCGAGCCAAAAGTAATCTTTCCGCTTCAGCGCGAGCCGCTTCGTGCAGATAAAGCCGAAACGCGGGAAATTTTAGCCGGAGGCATTCCAAGATTTGCGGCAGGTAATCGTGCAGCACGATTGACGGAGCGGCGATGCGCAATTGCGGCGAACTGTTCTGGCGCAGCCTTTCGGCGACGATGTCGATGTTATCGAAGAACGGTTTGATGAACTCGAAAAGCTCCGCGCCCGCGGGCGAGAGCGCGAATGGCCGCCGCTGAAACAGCTTGATGCCAAGTGACTCTTCCAGTTTCGCGATTTGTCCGCTGATCGCCGGTTGCTGAATGCCATA
>Ga0209157_1004308_pt1 | contig 10654 bp, 10 predicted proteins | sample GraSoiAngelo_135_FD_185892 | JGI IMG/M metagenome (GOLD analysis project Ga0209157, IMG submission 185892) | Grasslands soil microbial communities from the Angelo Coastal Reserve, California, USA - 14_0929_05_40cm (SPAdes) (version 2) | ecosystem: Environmental > Terrestrial > Soil > Grasslands ... | reverse complement strand
GTAGCTTCCAGCGGGTCCAGCGCCGGCCACTTCAGGTGCCGGTGACGCTGGATGACCAGCGTCCGGTACACCGCGAAGGAGTCCGGCGTGCTCACGCGCGCGGGCGCCGTCGGCTCACTTCACGTTGCGCACGAGCCCCAGGATCTTGACGGCGTGGGGACCCAGCTCCTTCGCGAGCTGGTCCTGGATCGGCTGGGCGGCCTTCTGGAAGCCGGACTTGTCGACATTCTCGACGACCTTCACGCCGATCTTCTTGAGCTTCGCCGCCGACTCCTGCTCGAGCTTGAGGGCCATGGCCGGCTCGCGCTTGGAAATCTCGTCCGCCGCCTCCTGCACCCACTTCTTCTCCTGGTCGCTCAGGCTGTTCCACGTCTTGTCGCTGACCCACAGACAGTTGTTGTTCGCCTCGTGCTGGGTCATGTTCAGGATCGGCGCCACTTCATAGTGCTTGTTCTGCTCGTACACGTTGACGCCGTTCTCGGCCACGTGCACCACGCCGGTTTGTAAGCTGGTGTACACCTCGCCGAAGGGCATGTGCACGGTCTGGGCGCCATAGGCGGGAAAGTGCGTGTCCTCGGTCTTGGTCGCCTGGACGCGGATCTTCAGCCCCTTGATGTCCTCGACCTTCGTGATCTCCTTCTTGGAGTACATGTTCCGGAAGCCCATGGTCAGCAGTGAGAGCACCTGGCCGCCCTGCACCGAATCCTTGATCATGGCGCGAAACGCGTCCGCCACCTGCTTGTCGGCCAGCGCCCTGGTCAGGTGTGCCTCGTCGCGGAAGATGAAGTGGAGCGAGAACACGCCCGCCTGCGGCGCCACCGAGGAGGCGTTGGCGGTCGCGGTGATGACGAAGTCGATGTCGCCCGCCCGCATCTTCTGGAGCGTCTGCGGCTCGGTGCCGAGCTGCGCGCCCGGAAACTGGTTGATGCTCAGCTTCCCGCCGCTGAGCTGCTTGAGCTTCTCGTCGAAGATGTTGGCGGCGATGCCGTAGGCGGTCGTGGTCGGCTGGTCGTAGGCGAAGCTGAACTTCCGCTGGGCCGCCGCGTCCGCGGGCCATCCGAGGGCCAGCGCGCCGACGGTCAGCACCGCGAGGGCAGCGTGGATGATCACACGTCGTCGCATGGGCATGTCCTCCCCGTTGAAAGAGCCGCAGGTGATGGTGGGCCTCGGCGTTCGGCCGCGCGTATGGTCGCCGAAGCCTCGGGCCCCGTCAAGGCGGGCGCGCCGAGGACACGCCTGACAACCGCCTTCGCCTAGCTGAGCTGCTTGCGAAACCGCCAAATGCTCAACGAGACCAGCACGAGGGTGAAGATCAGCAACGCGAGGACATTCGGCCACAGCGTCGCGAGTCCGCTTCCCTTCAGCATGCTGCCCCGCGCGATGGTGGCGAAGTGATGAATGGGATTGAGGACGGTCAAGGGTTGCAGCCAGCCCGGCATCGCTTCCACCGGGTTGAGCGCTCCCGAGAGCGACGACAGCGGCGGGTTGATGAAGAAGGCGGTGAGCTGCGCCTGCTGCGCGGATTTGCTGAGTGTCGCGATCACGGTGCCGAGGCTGATGCCAGAGAGAATGCAGAGCACCCCCCCGAACAGCACGAAGAGAAGGCTTCCGTGGAACGGAACGCGGAACACGAGCTTGAGCACCGCGAGGGCGAGCAGCATCATCAAGCTCAGCAACACGAACAGCGGCGTGATCTTGGCGATGATGATTTCCGCGGTGCTCGCCGGCGACATGAGCAGCTGCTCGATCGTTCCCGCCTCGCGCTCCTTGACCATGGCCGCCGACGACACCAGGGAGCTGTTCAGGATCAGCAGCAGACCGAAGACGCCCGTGGCGACGAACCAGGAGTCGACGAGCCCCGGGTTGTAGAGAAACGCGGGCACCAGATGCACCTGCCCGCGCGGGCTCGTGTCGGGTCCGTCAGCTCCCTCGACGCTGGCCTGAACTCCCGCGCCTCGCAGCTGCTGGTTGTAGCTCTGGATCACGCCTTCCGCATAGGCTTGCCCGATTGTCGCGGTATTGGCATTCATGGCGTTCAACAGAAACTGCACCGTCGTGGGGCTCCCGCGCCGCAGGTCGCGTCCGTAGTGGTACGGGACGACAACGCCCGCGTCCAGCTTCGCCCGACTGATCGCATCCCCGAGCTGTTCCGCCGATGCATAGTAGCCACCCAGACGAAAGCTCCTGCTTTCTGTCAAGGTGGCCACCAGCTCCCGGCTTTCCGGCGTCTTGCTCTCGTCGACGACGCCCAGGCGCAGGTTCGAGACCGACGCGCTCAACGCGAACCCGAAGAGCGTCAGCTGCAGGACGGGAGGCACGATCAACGAGAGGACGAGTCGGCGATCGCGCCGGATCTGGTCGAACTCCTTGCCAATCAGTGCGCGCACCCGATGACCGACCAGGAGTCGCCGTAACGTCTTCAGCATCGGTCAGGCGCCGAGCTGCATCCGGCGCATGCTGCGCCACGCGATGGCGTAGAACACCGCGCCGATGAGCGCGATGATCGCGACCTTCCACCCCACGGCCGGCCATCCACCGCCCTGCAGCAGCGCGTCGCGCACGATTTCGATGTAGTAGCGGCCCCAGATGAAGTTCGAGATCCATCGCAGGCCCGCAGGGATGTTCTCGATCGGGAAGATCAGTCCCGAGAGGAGAAAGACGAGGAGAAAGCCGCCGAGGGCCACGACCTGCATCGCGGCCACCTGGCTGGGGATCATCGCTCCCACCATCGTCCCGAACGACGCCACGCAGAACGCATAGAGGATCGTGGCGACGATAAAGGCCGTGGGATCACCGGCGAGCCGCAAGTCGAAGTAGCTGAACAGCAGGGCGAGCATGATCACGCATTCCGCCAGAGCGACGGCCGCGAAGGCGGCGATCTTCCCGAGCAGGAACTCGTGCGCGGAGATGCTGGAGACGTACACCTGGAGGATCGTCTTCTGTTCGGTCTCTCTCGCCATGGCGAGAGCCGCGAGCAGGGGCGGGAACATCGAAACGCCGAGCACGAAGATGCCCGGGCCGTAGAACTTCTTCGAGGAGAGCCCCGGGTTGTACCAGAGTCGGATCGCGGTCTGAACGGGTCCGGCCTGCTGGACCCCGGGCGCGCGCTGATTGTAGGCGCGGGTGATTTGACTCGCGTATCCCGCGGCGAGCTTCGCCGTGTTCGCATCGGAAGCGTCCACGAGGAGCTGAACGGGAGTCTCGACTCCCCGGGCGACGTCCCTGCCGAAGTGAGCGGGGATGATCAGCACGGCGCGCGCCGTGTTCGAGGTGAGCGCCTCCTCCGGATGCCGATCGACGGGCCACGCCACGACGTGGAGGCTGATCGACGCCCTGAAGGCCTCGATGAACCGCCGTGAGGCCGGTGAGTCGTTGAAGTCCTGAATGACGACGGGGAGGTTGTTCACCCGCAGTGAGAGCCCGACGCTCATGAGCACCAGTAAGATCAGCGGCAGCACGAGGGCGAGCGCGAGCGTGCGCCAGTCGCGAACGATCTGGATCAGCTCCTTGTGGGTCTGGGAAACTATCCGCCTGATGTCGCTGCTCCCTCGCGGGCCTTCTCGACGACGCTGATGAATACGTCCTCGAGCGAGAGCCGGGCTTCGCGCGCTTCGATCACCCGGATCCCATGCGCTTCGAGCCGACCGGCGGTCGCTCGCTTGCCGCCTTCGATGTCCTCATCGGTGATCACGTGGAGGCGGGTCCCGAACAGGGAGACTCGCCACCGCTCACGTTCCGTCTTGAGGACGTCCACCGCCTGTTGCGGCTGGTCGACGACGAATTCCAGCAAATGCCCGGTCTGCCGGCTCTTGATCGCGCTCGGACTTCCTTCCGCCACCAGTTCCCCGGCCGCCATGAACCCGAGGCGGTTGCACTGCTCAGACTCCTCCAGATAGTGCGTGGTCACCAGGATCGCGGTACCGGCGTCGGCGAGCTGGTTGATCATCCGCCAGAACGCTCGTCGCGCCAGCGGGTCGACGCCCGAGGTGGGTTCGTCCAAGAAGAGGACGCTGGGTTCGTGCATGATCGCGGCGCCGAAGGCGACCCGCTGCTTCCATCCGCCCGGAAGGCTGCCCGTGACCTGGTCCTGCTTTCCTTCCAACCCCGAAAACGTCAGGACCCACCGCGCTTTCTCCTCGCGCTCACGCTCGGCGACACCGTAGACGCCCGCGAAGAAATGCAGGTTCTGCCGGATCGTCAGATCGTCGTAGAGGGAGAACTTCTGCGACATGTACCCGATCCGCTGGCGTACGCCTTCGGCGCGCACGTTCCCTCGCTCGCCGGCCAGTCGGATCTCGCCGTGGGTGGCGTCCAGCAGGCCGCACAGCATCTTGATCGTGGTCGTCTTGCCCGCGCCGTTCGCGCCAAGAAGCCCGTAGATCTCGCCATAGCGGATCTGCAGGCTGACGTCGTTCACCGCCCGGAACGATCCGAATTGTTTGCTCAGGCCTTCGGCGCCGATGGCGATCTGTCCCCGAAGATGTGCGTGGTCCTGGCGTCCGGGAAACGGCGTCTGCGTCGGCTCCTCGCCGAGGGCCCGCAGGCTCGCGACGAACACGTTCTCGAGGCTCGGCTCATCCACGCGGATGTCGCTGACAGGAAGCCCGGCCGCGCGCATCTCTCTCGAGACGGTGCTTCGCGCTTCGTCCGGTCGACGGGCGAGGAGGTCCAGATGGTCGCCGAACCGCTGCACGTCGACGATGTCCTTCTCGGGGCCGGCGATGCCCGACAGCAGGTGTTCGGCGTCTCGCAGTCGCTCCGTCTGAACCTCCAGCCGCTTGGTCCCCAGCCCTCGGCGCAGTTCGGACGGAGTCCCGATCTGGCGAAGCTCACCGGCGTGGATCAATGCGACCCGGCCACATCGCTCGGCTTCATCGAGATACGGCGTCGCCACCAGGATCGTCAAGCCTTCCGCGGCGAGATGCGTGAGGGCGTCCCAGAATTCCCGCCGTGAAACAGGGTCGACTCCGGTGGTCGGCTCGTCCAGCAAGAGTACGCGCGGCTCGGCCACGAGCGCACAGGTGAGCGCGAGCTTTTGCTTCATTCCACCGCTCAATCGACCCGCCAGCCGGTCGCGGAAGCGTTCCAGGTCGAACATGTGGAGGTATCGGCGACCGCGGGCGGCAATGTCGTTCGGCGGCACGCGCCGCAGATCGCCCGCGTACCGGACATTCTCCCCGACCGAGAGGTCGGGGTAGAGGCTGAAGGCTTGCGTCAGATAGCCGGTGTGTGACCGCGCCTCCCGCGTCGGCCGGCCGAAGATCTCGGCAACTCCATCGGTGGCTTCGATCACCCCGGCGAGGATCTGGAACGTGGAGGTCTTGCCCGCGCCATCGGGACCAATGAGGCCGAAGATCTCGCCGTCGCCGACCTCGAAGCTGATGCCGCGCAAGGCTTCGAGCGGGCCATAGCGCTTCTGTAGATTGCGGACGCGAATGGCCGTCATCGGCGCGTTCGGCGTGCCGGCCACTCGCTTCCCTCGACGAGGACCTCGCCGTCGGCCGGCATCCCCGGCTTGGCGAAGCCCACCGCGCCGCGCAAGAGAACCTTCACGCCGACGACCTGCTTCACCCGGTCCTCGCGGAAGTAGGTGTTCTCCGGCGTGAACGAAGCCTGGGGGTCGATGCGCATCACGACCGCGTCGATCGGCGTCGTCGGCGCCGAATCGAGGTACACGCGCGCGGCCTGGCCCACGCGGACGCGGCCGATGTGACCTTCGGGAACGAAGCCCCGCAGGTAGACTCGCCCCAGATCGATCAGCGTGATGATCGGCGTGCCGGCCATGACGACCTCGCCCGGCTCCGCGGTCCTCGTGGCCACCGTTCCGGCGAATGGCGCGATGACGTTGAGGTCCTTGCGGTTCGCCCGCGCCTCGTCGAGCTGGGCCCGCGCGCGCTCGGCATCGGCTTGCGCGGCCCCGACCTGACGCTGCGCGACCACGACGGCGGCCCCCTGTGTCTTCTCGTTGTTCTGCGCTTGTCGGGCCTGCTGTTCGGCGATCAACCCCTTCTCGAAGAGTCGGGTGAACGCGTCCCGATCCCACTTCGCCTGCGCATGCGTGGCCTCGGCCTGGGCGAGCTGAGCCTCGGCCGCTGCCAGTCGCGCCTCCGCCTGACGGAGGGCCGCCTCCGCCTGCTGCTCGCGTGCGCGGATCTGCTCGTCATCGAGCACTGCGACGACCGCCCCCTCGCTCACCTGGTCGCCCTCTCGCACGGAGATCTCGCGAATCCGTCCGGAGGTCTTGGGCGCGATCGCCGAGTCGTCGCCTTCGATCCGGCCGCTCACGGCGATCACGCCCGGCGGCAGCGAGGCGGATGCGAAGAACAGGCGCCACACCGCGAACCCGCCAAGCGCAGCCACGACCAGAAGCACGCCGGCAACGACGAGACGCCGCCGCGAGCGGTGGTCGGGCTCAGCCGCCGCAGGTCGCGAAGGGACTCGTTCCGGCGCCACTGGCCGTTCCTGCTCAGCGGGCGCGGCCACGACGGCGCTCTCCGTTCGTGTCACCGGTCCGCGTGGGCGCGGTGAGTCCGTGGATGATGAGATCCTGGATGTGCTTCACGTACGTGGCGGCCTCGGGGATCCTGCCGCGCACTCGCCCTTCCGCGAACAGGCGCGCCCGGAGACGCGCCGTCGCGAAGAAGAAGAGGAGGCTCCCGACGAGACTCAGGTGGGTGAGCAGCGGGTCGACGGGACGGAAGCTCCCTTCTCGAACGCCGCGTTCAACGATGCGCCGCACGACATCGGCAACGCGAAGAGGATAGGCGATGATTTCCCCATCGAGACGCCGCCCGCCGGTCAGCACCTCCCGAAGCATCATGACCGGGAAGTGGGGGTTTCGCGCCGTGGCCGCATCAGCGACCAAGCCGACGAGGTCGCGGAGGAGATCCGGGGCGCGGCGCGGCGAATCGGCGAGCTCCTCGGCACGCTCGACGATCTCGGAAAACGTGGTCCGGACGATCGCCCGGTAGAGCTGCCGCTTGCCGCCGAAGTGGTAGTTGATCATCGCCTTGTTGACGCGAGATCTTTCGGCGATCGCAGAAACGGGCACCCCGTCGTAGCCGCTCTCGGCGAAGAGCTCGGTCCCAGCCGTGAGCAAGGCGTCGCGGGTGGCATCGGGATCGCGACGACGTCGGGGCCGTCGCCCGGCGCGAACACTATTAACCATACGTTTAGTTAAACGTACCACGCGAACAAGGGTCGGGCAACTCGTCCGCCGGTGGTGACGGTCACTCTCCGCGCGGCGACGACGCCCGCCCCGGCCCGAGCAGGATCAAGGCCGCACTGACCGCCTGAAGTGCCGCGCAGGCCCCGAGCGCCGGCCCGTAGGTGCCGGACCAATCGCGCACGACCCCGACGAGCGATGGGCCGAAGGCGAACGTGAACTGATTGATCCCGACCACGAGGCCGACGAGCGCGCTGAAGCGCTCGCGCGGCCACTCGGCGGCGAGAATCAGGCCGGGTAACGTGGTCAGGTTCCCGACCCCCAGCCCGAAGAGCGCGCAACCCGCGTAAACGCCCGCCACCGACGGCCCGTGCGCCAGCAGAGCCAGGCCGATGAGCTGGCTGACGAGCGTCGCGCTCGCGACGAGGCGTCGGTTCAAGCGATCGACCACGAAGCCCGTCACCAGACGGCCGACCAGCGCCGCCGCCGTCGTCGCGCTCACGACCCGCGCGGCGCCGCCCGCTCCGAGCGCCGGCGTCACGAGCGCGACCAGATGCGTGAGCACGCCGACCTGCGCGGCGAGGCCGAGGGCGAAGGGCGCCGACACGCTCCAGAAGCGCCACGTGCGCAGGGCGCCCCTTCGCCAGCGTCGCTCGCCGCCCGTGGACGGTCCGGCGGGTGTGGAACGAGGCGGATCGCCGTCGGGACCGATCCCGAGCGCTTCGGGCCCCCGCCGCATGACGCCCGCGGCGACCGCCAGCAGCACCACGAGGATCACGAGAGCGGCGGTCGCGAGCGCTCGCGTGAAGCCGACCAGGCCGATGAGCAGCATCAGCGCGGGCGTGACGAGCACACCGCCGAGCGTCGCCCCGTTGAACGCGAGGCTGACGACCAGGCCCCGCCTTCGCTGGAACCACGGGGCCAGGATGATGTTGATCGCCGCGCCGCTCATCGCGCCCCAGCCCATGGACATCACGAGGAAGGCCGGATAGAGCTGCCACGGGTGCGTGACGATTCCGAGCGCCGCGACGCCGGTGGCCATGGCGCCGGCGCCACCCGCCACGACGCTACGCGGCCCGAAGCGCTCGTACAGATCGCCGATCGTCGCCGTCAGGAGCGCACCGGCGACGTAGTACACGGTGACCGGCGCCGACACGGCAGAAGCCGACCATCCGTGCAGCTCCTGGAGTGTCGCGACGTAGACGGTGAGCCCGTAGAAGCCGAGACCGAAGCTGAACAGCGCCATGACGAAGGTGGCGCCTACGACGTTCCAGCCGTAGAAATATCGCGCGCTCATGCCCGGCCTCGACGCTACCCGCTGCGCCATCCGCCGTCTCGCCGTTTTCGGACGTGATCGCCCCGAGGCGCCTACGGCGCCGGCTCGCGCGTGCTAGGCTCGCGCTATTGTGAGGGTCGGCCCCGCACTCAACCGGAGCACTTGCGATCGCGCGCGGATCGCCCGCGACCCGCGGTTTGACGGAGCGTTCTTCACGGGTGTGCTGACCACCCGTATCTATTGCCGTCCTACTTGCCCGGTGAAGCCCGCCAAGTCGCGAAACGTCGTGTTCTTCCCTACCGCCGCCGCAGCCGAGCGCGCGGGGTTCCGCCCCTGCTTGCGGTGTCGACCCGAGGCAGCGCCGGGGACGCCGGCGTGGCGCGGCGCGGCGGCGACGGTCTCACGCGCGCTGCGACTCATCGAGCGCGGATACCTCGACGACGGCAAGAGGGTCGGGGACCTCGCGGACACGCTCGGTATGACGGCCCGGCACCTGCGCCGATTGTTCGTGCGCCACGCGGGCGCCTCGCCGACCGCAGTCGCGACGACCCGGCGCGTGCAGCGCGCGAAAGCCCTGGTCGACGGAACGGCGATGCCGATGTCCGCGATCGCGTTCGCGGCGGGCTTCGCCAGCATCCGACGCTTCAACGCCGCGTTTCGCGCGGTCTACCGGAGGCCGCCGACGGTCGTTCGCCGAGCCAGGCGCGGGACGAAACTTGCGCTGATCGAAGTCGACAAACGTCACGGTGTCCCGAGGCACTCGACGACCCTCGCAGTAGCGAAACGGTAGCTAAGACGAAATCGGGAATTCGGACGTGGCCGACCCGGGCAAGCGTGCTAAAGAGAGTTGGATGACCCTCCTGGACGATCAGTCATCCTGACGGGCCGGTGCGACGTGATGTGTGAGCGAGTCGTCACGTGAACCATCTCATCGCGATTTATGGTCTCTCGGCGGTGTTCCTCGCTGTCATGCTTGAGTCAGCCGGCGTGCCGGTGCCGGGGGAAACGGCACTCATTGCGGCCAGCGTGCTCGCCACACAGGGACTTCTCTCTCTAACCTTGGTGATTGTGGTCGCCGCCGCGGCGGCCATCATCGGCGACAACGCGGGGTACTGGATCGGCCGCGCGGCGGGGCGGCGCCTTCTCGAGCGCTGGCGACCCGTCGCTCGGTACACCGAGAAGATGCTCCCGCCCGCCGAACGCTTCTTTGCTCACCACGGTGGCAAGGCTGTCTTCCTTGCCCGCTTTATCCCCGGCCTTCGAGTGATCGGTGCGCTCGTCGCGGGCATCGCCGGCATGGAGTGGTGGCGCTTTCTCATGTGGAATGTGGCGGGCGGGGTGGTGTGGGCGACCAGCGTCGCGCTCATCGCGTATGGCCTCGGCGAGGCTGTGGCGAGCGCGATAGGCCGGTACGGCCTGATCGCAGGGGCCGTGGTCATCGCTGCCGCTGCGGTTCTCTACGCCCTAGTGCACGGCCTGCGTCGGTGGCGGGCCCATGACCGCTGAGTGGCGGCGGCGCTTCTCTCGCCGCTCGATGACCTCGCCGCAGCGCGGTTCCCGGCCCACATGGGCCAGGACGTGGGAGGAAGCGTACGAAGGGCGCTATATCGCACTCGCGGCGATGTTCACCGTGAGGGCGAGGAGCGCGGCGTTGAAAAAGAAGGACACGACGCCGTGAGCGGCGACGGTGCGGCGGATCTCCTTAGTCGTAATGCCCACGTCGGAGACCTGCGAGGTCATGCCGATGACCAAGGAGAAGTAGACAAAGTCCCAGTAGTCCGGCTTTTCCAAACCGCCCGGGAACGCCATCCCGCGGACGCCGCTCTCGTCGTAGAACTCGTGCGCGTAGTGCAATGCGAACATCGTATGGATGAAAGCCCAAGACAGCACGATTGTGATCGTCGAGAGGATGAGCTCGACTGACCGTCGCGGTGCCGCACCGGCTGCGGATGTGCCAAGCAATCCGACGATGGCGAGGATGCTCGCCAGTGCCGCGGCGACGGTCAGGATCAGGATGACGATAGCCCCCTCATCCTGGGCCGCCGCGCGGCGGCGGATTTGGTGCACATCGGCCCGCGCCATCATCTCGAAGGCGAGTATCACGTAGAGCCCGACGCCGATGTCCCAGCCGACGAGGTCACGCATCACCGGTCTCCAGTCGGTCAGTACGGCAAGCGCCACGGTGGCCGCGATGCTGACCATAAAGGATACGA
>Ga0209157_1004305_pt1 | contig 10658 bp, 10 predicted proteins | sample GraSoiAngelo_135_FD_185892 | JGI IMG/M metagenome (GOLD analysis project Ga0209157, IMG submission 185892) | Grasslands soil microbial communities from the Angelo Coastal Reserve, California, USA - 14_0929_05_40cm (SPAdes) (version 2) | ecosystem: Environmental > Terrestrial > Soil > Grasslands ... | reverse complement strand
GGAGCCGGCCTGGTGGCGTGCGGCCACAGGTAGCTTTGGTCGGTTGACTGGACGGTGAAACGGATAGCGTGCGCAATCAATCCCGCCTGCACTTCATCGAGGCGGACAAGACCAGGCAGGATCGGCAGCCCCGCCGCGTCGGCCGAGGTCCAGTCCAGGTGGCGGAGCTGGTTGGAATTGAGATCGAAGATCGCTCCCGACCCCGCGGTGCTCGGCCCGGCGTAATCGGTCGCCCAGGTTTCGTACAGCTTGCACGTGTCCTGGTCCACCGTGATCAGGTGGCTGTCCGTCGGCCCCTCGCGCAGGAGATCGTTCCCATACGGATATGGGCCCTGCGGCTGTTGGGTTGCGACGACCGGATCACTCTCATCCCAGTACTGGAAGTTGAAGTTCGTGGTCGCATGGCCGGTGTGCACCACGTTGATTGGCATGCCGTACGGCGGACCGCCGAAATCCGGATGCAGGAGCCTCCCCGTGGTGGCGCCCGTGGACGTCAGCCACGCCGCACTGTGCGAGTTGACCGGCATGCTCGAGATGTCGGTGTTCCAGATGTTGTCGGCGGGAAAGATCGGGCACGTGCTGCCAGGGACGATGGAGGCCGCGGCTGGGCGGGCCACATGCTTTGGCGGATGACTCGGCGAAGTGGCCGAGACGTTCAACGCCAGAGCCACCAGCGCACCGACCGCGGCCAGGATGCTTCGTTCCACTGCAGTTGTAACGACGCTCGGGAGTTTCCGGATCTTGCCGCCGCAGGGCGTAGCATCACCTATTTGTGAGCGAAGTCCCGGCACCCAATCTCGAAGGAGCGGTGCCCTCTCATCTGCCTGTGCTGCCGTTGAAGTCGACGGTGGTGTTTCCGCGCATTTTCATCCCGCTCTCGGTCGGGCGCAAGAAATCGCTCCAGCTGCTCGATGACCTCGCGGGCGTCGAGCGTCACATCGCCGTCGCGACGCAGCTTGACGAAACAGCGGAAGAGGTCGAGTTCAAAGACCTCCACCACGTCGGGACGATGGTCCGCGTCCAGCACCTGCTAAAGCTTCCCGACGGCACCGTGCAGCTGGCGGTGCTGGGACTGCGGCGGATCCGGCTCACCGAGGTCGAATCCGAGGACCCTTATCTGACATGCGCCATCGAGATGCTGCCCGAGATCCAGGAAGACATCCTCACGATCGAGCGGGAGGCGCTGATGCGGCGCGCGATCGCGTCGTTCCAGCAGCTCGTCTCGCTCGCCCCACACCTGCCGGCTGAGCTGGCGGGTGCGGCGGGCGCGATCGACGACCCGCTCCACCTCGCGTACTACGTCGCCAATCACATCCGACTCACGACCGAGCAGCGGCAGGAGATCCTCGAGCTCGATTCGTCGAAGGCCAAGCTGGAGCGGCTGCTCGGCCACATGTCCCACGAGCTGGAGGTGCTGGAGCTCGGCCGCAAAATCCAATCCCAGGCCGAAGAGCAGATGGGCAAAGCCCAGCGCGAGTACTTCCTGCGCGAGCAGCTGAAGGCGATCCAGCGCGAGCTGGGCGAGCTGGACACCGAGCACGCGGAGCTGAGCGAGCTTCGCGAACGTATAGAGAAGGCCGGCCTACCACCCGAGGCCAAGCGCGAGGCCGACCGCGAGATCTCACGCCTCGAGCGAATCCCCTCGGCGTCGCCTGAGTCGTCCGTGATCCGCACCTACCTCGAGCTCATCGTCTCGCTGCCGTGGAACGTCTCCACCGGCGGCGAGGTCGACGTCAAGAAGTCGCGCGGCATCCTCGACGCCGACCACTATGACCTAGACAAGGTCAAGCAGCGCATCGTCGAACACCTCGCGGTGCGCCGGCTGAAGCAACAGCGCGGGTCGACCGACCGCGGCCGCGAGCCGATCCTTTGCTTTGTCGGCCCGCCAGGCGTCGGCAAGACCTCGCTCGGCCAGTCGATCGCGCGCGCCATGGGCCGGAAATTCGCGCGGGCCTCGCTGGGCGGCGTGCACGACGAGGCGGAGATCCGCGGCCACCGCCGCACCTACATCGGGGCCATGCCCGGGCGCATCCTGCAGGCCATTCGTCGCGCCGAATCCAACGATCCCGTGTTCATACTCGACGAAGTCGACAAGATCGGCGCCGACTGGCGCGGCGACCCGTCCTCCGCGCTGCTCGAGGTCCTCGACCCCGAGCAGAACAAGGACTTTCGCGACAACTACCTTGACGTTCCCTTCGACCTGTCGAAGGTGATGTTCATCACGACCGCCAACAGCCTGGAGACAATCCCGCCCGCGCTGCGTGACCGGATGGAGGTCTTGCATCTCTCGGGATACACCGAAGAGGAGAAGGTCCAGATCGCCGAGCGCTTCCTGATCCCCAAGCAAGTGCTGGCGCACGGCCTGAATCCCGGCGAGGTCACGATCTCGGAGGAAGCGATCCGGCTGATCATCCGCGAGTACACACGTGAGGCTGGCGTGCGAAACCTGGAGCGCGAGATCGCGTCCCTGCTCCGCCGCGACGTCGCCGACATAGCGTCGGGCAAGAAGCTGAAGCGGATGGACGACACCAAGAGGGTGCGCGCCGCGCTCGGCAAGCGTCGCTTCTATGACGACGTGGCGGAGCGCATCGACCGGCCGGGCATCGCGACCGGACTGGTCTGGACGCCGACCGGGGGCGAGATCATCTTCGTCGAGGCGACCATCACGCCAGGCAAGGGCGAACTCAAGCTGACCGGGCAGCTGGGCGAGGTCATGAAGGAATCGGCGGCGGCCTCGCTGTCCTACCTCAAGTCGCGGGCAACCGAGATCGGGATCGACCCGACGCTGTTCGACAAGAACGACATCCACGTCCACGTGCCGGCCGGCGCCCAGCCCAAAGAAGGTCCTTCAGCTGGAGTCACCGTCCTGACCGCGATGGCCTCGATCCTCACCGGCCGGCCGGTGCGCGACGACGTGGCGATGACCGGCGAGATCACGCTGCGTGGCAAGGTGCTGCCGATCGGGGGCATCAAGGAGAAGGTACTCGGCGCCCACCGCGCCGGACTGCGGCGCGTACTCATGCCCTCGCACAACGAGGCCGACCTTGACGATATCCCGGCCGATCTGCGCAAGCAGATGCAGTTCGTGATGATCGAGTCGATCGATCAGGTGTTGCGCGAGGCGTTGATGCCGCGGCGGCCGCACGTTTTGAACGGCGGCAACGGAGCCCGGACTACCGTCGTTGCGCGCGCTGCAGGATCCAGCCGTGCGCGGCCAGCTCCGCCGAATCGTCGAGTGACGAAAGCGCGCCGTCGCCCCGTCGCTTGAGCGCCGCCGCAATCAGGTGATCCGCGAGGTGCGGGTTCTTCGGTAACAGCGACCCGTGCAGGTAGGTGCCGATGATCCCGCCCTGCACGCAGCCTTCGGTCTTGTCGGAACCGTTGTTGCCCTTGCCCTGAATGATCCTGCCGAGCGCTTTCGCGCCTGAGCCCAGGAACGTGCGGCCGCTGTGGTTCTCGAAGCCGACCAATGTACGCGGCGTCAGGCCGATGTCTGTCTGCACGACGACATCGCCGATGAATCGCTTCTTGCCCGCCTCGGTCCTGACGTCGATCAGCCCGATGCCGTCGTAACGCTCGCCGTCGGCGGTCTGGTAGTAGTGGCCCAGCAGCTGGTAGCCGCCGCACACGGCGAGCACCTGCGCGCCGTTCGCGACGGCGCGCTGCAGCGATTCCTGCTTGAACTCGCGGAGGTCGTCGTAGATGAGGGCCTGCTCACGGTCCTGGCCGCCGCCGAAAAAGAAGACATCGACGTCGTTCATCCGGTCACTGGCGCCTCGGCCCAGTTCCACCACGCTCGCCTCCAGTCCGCGCCACTCCGCGCGCTTGACCAGCGTGAGGATGTTGCCCCGATCACCGTAGATGTTCATGAGGTCGGGGTAGAGCCAGCCGACCGTCAATTTCTGTGTCACGTTTCCCAGTATGGCGACGCCCACCCGCGTCTCACGAGCTCGGCCCTGAGGTCGAGCATCGCGGTGTAGGTGCACAGCAGATAGGCGGTGTCGCCTTCGCTGGTGGACTTAATCAGCAGATCGAGCGTCTTGCCAGGGTCGGTCTGAGGATTCTCGGCGCCAACGCCGGCGTACTTCAGGCGCACCGCGAGGTCGTGCGCGCGTCCGCCCGCCGGGATGACCACCTTGGCGCGGCCCTGCAGCATCTCGAAGTCGACATCCCAGATCCAGGAGACGTCGGTGCCGTCCGCCTTGCGGTCGTTCAACCCGATGACGAAGTTCTCGCCACCGGCGAGCTCGACCGCGGTGCGCACTGTCTCGTTGAAACCGGCCGGGTTCTTGGAGAGGACCAGGATCAGATGGCGGCCGCGGAACTCGACGCGCTCTTGGCGGCCGAACGCTGCCTTGAACGTGCGCAGACGGTCGGCGATGTACGAGGGCGCGAGGTCGATGCTTCGTGCGGCCGCGTACGCGGCGAGAACGTTGTAGCAGTTGTAGAGACCGCCCAACGGCATCTCGATCCGCGTCCCTTCGATCGTCAAGGCGAGGGCGTCGAAGCCGTCGAGCTTGATGTTGGTGGCGGCGATCTCCGGACGCGGGCGCTCGAAATGTCCATTAGGGCAGTGATAGACGCCGTCGTGGCCGACGTAAACGGCGTCGAAGATCAAGCTCGTTCCGCATTTGGGACACGTCCTCGCGTCGGCCGCGTGGGGCAGCGTCTTGGTGGCGACCGAGGTGTCCTCGAGGCCGTACCAGAGCGGTTTTATTGTCAGGTTGAGACCGATCTCGGCCACACGGGGGTCGTCCGCGTCGAGGATGGCGCGAGCGGTCTCCGGTTGCGAGGCCAGGGCTTTTTCGATCTTCCGGGCGATCGACTCCAGCTCGCCGTAACGGTCGAGCTGGTCGCGAAAGAGGTTCAGGACCAGGGTCGCCCGCGGCTGGATCTCCTCCACCGCCTTGGCGAGGCTGGCCTCGTCGATCTCGAAGACGCCCCAGTCCGCTTTCAACTTGCCATCGGACCCGGCGCGATTCAACGCCGCCGCAGTCACGCCGAAGATGAGGTTCGCCCCGGCGCGGTTGGCGACGACGCGGTGCCCAGCCCCCTCGAGCAGCCAGCTGAGGAGACGTGCGGTGGTCGTCTTGCCGTTGGTCCCGGTCACGACGATCGAGCCGTACGTCAGATCCTTGGTTAGCCTGGTTAGAATGCGCGGATCGATCGCCCGCGCGACATCGCCCGGGAGGGTCGTGCCGCCGCCGCGACCGGTGAAGCGGCTGAGGGCACCGGTCGCTTTGCCGGCGACGACGGCTGCGGTCTTGCGGATCACGCCCAGGCGCCGACGGCGCGCGTGAGCGCGGTCCAGCAATCCAGCTTCCCTATGGCGTGCCTTCCTTCCTGTTCGTTATTGATGCGCGTGTAGAACGCTGAGCCGCTGCCCGTCATTTGCCAACCCGGACCGAGGCTCGCCGCAAATTCTTTCAGGCTTGGCTCCACGTGCTCCGCCGCCCGGCGCAGGTGATTCTGACCTTCCCCTTTCAATTCGTCCCATGCACGGTACACATCGGCGGTCGAGAGCTCTATCCCCGGCCACGCGATGGCGAACCAGGCGCATTCATCAGCCAGCGGCGTCAGCCGCTCACCGCGCCCCTCGGCGTGCGCGCGACCTCCGCGCAAGAAGAAAGGGACGTCCGAGCCCAGCTCACGCGCGATAGGTGCGAGGTCGATGTCGAGCGTGTGCATGGTCTTGAGCGCCCTCAGCGTCGTGGCCGCGTCGGAGCTGGCGCCGCCCATCCCGGAACCCGATGGGATCCGCTTGTCGAGGTGGATGCGAGCCGGCAATGGGCGTTTGGCAGCACTCTCCAGTGCTTGCTGCGCGACCAGCACGGAGTTGGTCTCCGCGCTCACCCGCAAACCCGATGTCGTGAATGTTGTTTCCTTCGCCGGCTCGACCTCGAGCAGGTCGTGCAGCGCCACCGCTTGAAAGGTCGTGCGTAGGTCGTGGAATCCATCCGCGCTGCGGCCGAGGACCTCGAGGTTGAGGTTGAGCTTCGCGCGCGCGGGCAGCGCGAAGATCAATCGGGGATCGGCTTCAGACCCGCTCGGTACTTGACCGCGCGATCCTGGTAGTGCCGCGCCGTGGTTCCGACCCAGTGGTTCGAGGAGCCGTCGAGCTGCTTCTTGACGGTTGCCGGCACGCCGGCCGCCATGTGGCCGGCCGGGATCTCGATGCCCTCTTGCAGCACCGCGCCGGCCGCGAGCATCGAGCCCGCGCCGAGACGGCTTCGCTGGAGCATGGTCGCGCCCATCCCCACCAGCGCGCCCTGCTCAACAACGCATCCCTCCAGCTGCGCCGAGTGGCCGATGCTGGCGTTCTTTTCGATCAGAGTCGGCAGATTTTCGGCGCAATGGATGACCGCGTTGTCCTGGATGTTGGCGCCCTCCCCGACCTTGATCGTCGCCTCATCGCCTCGCAGCACCGCGCCGAACCAAACGCTCGCGCCGGCCGCGATCTCGACATCGCCGATCAGCACAGCGGTCGGTGCGATGTATGCATCGGGATGGACTTTGGGGCGCCGTCCACGAAGCTCGAATTCCATTGGCGCCTATAATCCTAAATTCGTGAGTGCTCTCCCTCTGGTAATGGCGCGTGGCTAAGCGGACCGCTTCGGCGAAGAAGCAGGCTCGCGCGGGCGTGCGGCGCTCGGCGCGGAACCGTGCGGTGCGCTCCGAGGTGAAGACCCTCATCGTCAAGTCGCGGCGTTCGCTGAACGACGCCCAGGCCGAGTCCTCGGAACGGATCGAGTCAACGGTCGAGGCCATGCGCGGGCTGGACCGCGCCGCTTCCAAGCGCATCCTGCATCCCAACAACGCGGCGCGTCGCAAGTCGAGACTCGCGCGCCAGCTGGCCAAGCTCGCTTCCACGGCGCCGGCGCCCGCCAAGAGCAAGAAGGCGGCTCCTGCGCGAGCTGCCGCGCCCGCTACGAAGAAGAAGTAGGAGCCGCGGCTTACAGCCGCGTCAGCAGGACGTCCAGGCCGAGCTCGGCGTCGACCTGACCCGACTTAACCTCCCACTCATAGTCTCGGATGAGCTTCAACGCATCTTCAAGCCGCTGCGGCGACGCGTTCTGGGCGGCGTCGAAGGCCTTCTGGATGACGAAGCGATGCTCGGTCATGTCGTCCTGGACCTGCCGCAGCGACTCGCCCCGGTCCTGTCTGGCCTTGACTTCGAGCACGAGCGCGTAGTGGCGCGCCATCCGGTAAGCGACCGAGGTCGGCTGCAAACCCGACCGAGTGAGGTGGCGCACGATCTCGAGTGCCGCCGCGCCGGGCCTCGGCAGCAGGTTGTCGGTCAGTTTGAAGATCTCGTCCTCCCGCCCACCGGCGAGCAACTCGGTCACCACTTCAGGAGTGAGCTTCGAGCCGGAAGCCTTGTACGCGGCGAGCTTGGTGAGCTCGGAATCGACGACGCTGAGATCCGGTGGCGACACGCGCACGACCTGCGCGGCGATATTGGCCGTCAGCCCGTGCTTCTCCACCGCGCGCCTGGAGGCCCAGTCGCTGAGCGCGCGACCTTTGAGGTGCTGCGACTCATCGACCTGGCCGCCCGCCGCGGTGATCGCCTTGGTCAGCTTGTTCGTCGAGCCCAGGCGACCCGCCACGGTCAGCAGGACCCGTGTGGTGACGGGAATCTGCGCGAGCGCCGGCGCAAGGCCTTCGGCCCGGTTGGCCGGGATCATGCGCGCGAAGACCACGCGGTATGGATCCAGGAAGGGTACCTGGAGGACCGCATCCTGCAGGCGTGCGGGCGTGAGCCCAGCTCCTTCGAGGACCTCAAGGCCGAAGTCGGAGACGAGCTCGGTGCGCCACTGGTCGATCGTGGCGCGCGACCGCTCGTCGACCAGGAAGCGTTCCTCGCCGTGCAGGAGCAACGCGGTCGCGCTGCCTTGCCTGGTTGCCCGCGGCATGGGCCGATCGTACTTACAACGGCAAGGTGATCGTGCCCTCCTGGTCGGTGCGCAGCACGTCGGGTGGAAACCCAGCGGCAAGCCTGCCCGTCCCTCGTGAGGCGATGAGCTGGGTCGTGGGTCTGACGGCCGCGCGTTCGAGATCGGGCGAGAGCCTGCTCCTGCCGCCGCCCGGCAGCAGGACGTAGCCGCACGCGCCCCTAAGCCGCGAGGCCGCGACCGTCTGCGCCTCGAGGTCCAGGTCGCTGAAATCGCAGAAGCTCTTGCCGTCTGGCGCAATCGCGCGCACAGCGAGGTACGCCGCGCCCACCTGGTCTCCGGGGGCGCCGGGCTCGGGTGCGACGACCTCCAGCCCAAAGCCCGCGATGTCGAGCCGCTGCCCGGCCTCGAGCATATGGATCGAGGCGCCGCGCGTTGCTTGCTCCAGGGCCGCGGTCCGCCAGGCGGATCCGGTGATCGCAGCCTTGGGAATGAAGAGGGCCTGCGCGGATCGGTCGAAGCCGGTCAGACCTCCCACGTGGCCGAGGCCTGGCGCGGTGATGATCAACCCGTCGAGGTTTCGCTGCCAGGGCGGGAGCAGGGTGCCGAGCTCGTCCCGCAGCTTCTGAGGACTTGGACCGCCGTCGATGAGGATCGCGCCGTGCTGGTCGCGCAGGAGCACGGCCTGTCCGTCGCCGACATTCAGGACGAAGGCCTGAGGAGGTGCGTTCGCCCATCCGACCAGCGCCGTGGTGGAAATCAATACCGGTCCAATCGCCGCGGCCGCAAACGCAAACCAGCGCGCCGGACGATCGAGAACGCGGCCAGGGGCGCGCGCGCCAAGACGTAGCCGACCTGCTCGATGTAGGCGAGCAAGCCGGCGATCGGGATCGCCGCGGCGCGGGCGAGCTCCGGCGCAAGAGACAGGACACTGAGCACGAGTCCCGACGCCACGAGTACGGGCAGGACCGGAAGCGTCAGCGCATTCGCGACTGGCGCGATCGGCGAGATGACGTGGAAGTCGGTCGCCATCATCGGCAGCGTCCCGACCTGCGCGGCGCAGGTGACCGCGAAAGGCTCGCGGAGAATGTGCGGCAGGAACGCGACGCGCCGCGCGATCGCCGGGGTCAGAAGGATGATCGCCGCGGTCCCGGCGAACGACAGTTGGAAGCCGACGTCCCAGGCGAGCTCGGGATGCCAGCCCAGCATTGCCGCGGCGGTCAGCGCGAGGGATGTCCACACATGAGATGGACGTCCCATGTGAGCGGCGGCGATCGCCAAGCCGCCCATGACCGATGCCCGGACCGCCGCCGGCGTCGCGCCGCCGGCCATCGCGTATACCGCGATGAGTCCGAGGACCGGCCAGGTGGCGTGCCGGCCGAGAATCGGCCTTAGGGTGCCCTGGATGATGCGGGCGAAAACCGCCACCTTCAGGCCGCTAAGCACGAGCAGGTGGATCAGACCCGTCGCGATCAACGCCTGTTCGAGCCTGGGCGGAACGCCTTCGCGGACGCCGAGCACGATTCCGAGGAGCATCGCGGCGTGCGGCGGGGGAACCGCCGCGTTCAGCGCGGCGGTGTACCTCGACCGTAGCCAACTGGGAATTGCAGCAACGCCGCGCTCTGAGCTCGTCACATCGAAGCTCGATGCCTGGAGCTCGAGGTAAACGTTCCGCTGCCCGAGGTATGCGCGCCGATCGAAATCCGGAGTATCGCGCGGGAGTGTCAGCTTACCCGTGGCGCGGACCATGTCTCCGTAGGTCGCGTTCGCTGGGCCACGCCACCGGACGAGGAGATTGCCGATGTCGGTGATTCGTGTCACGCCAATCTGGACCTGTGTCGGCTCGACCAGGACCTCGCCGCCGCCACCGCGGGCCCGGCTGTCGTCCGCGATTCGGCCCGTCATCACCGCGGTCTGGCCGGCGACGCTCGCGGCTCGCACCGGTGCCTGGGCGTCGGGCACCGGCAGCTCGACCCGCGCGACCGCGAGCAGGGCAACCGCAATCGCGACAGCGAGAACTGCGGGACGCAGCACCAGCGCCACCGCGAGGGGTGGGAGGGTGGCCCCTAAGGCGACCACGCCGAGCCATGACCGTGGCGGGATCAGCACCACAGCGCCGGCAATCGCCGCCGACCACGCCAATGCGAGCGCCAGGCCGGGATAACGCGTCATAGCGTCAGGTAGCGGCGGACCACGACATAGTCCGCTTCGCTCATGCCGAGGATCTCGACCAGCTCACGCATGCTCTGGAAGCCGCCGAAGTTGGTCCGGTAGTCGAGGCATTCCTGCGCGAATGCCAAGGTGAAACGCGGAACCGCCTCGAGCTCTTCGAGAGTCGCCTGGTTGAGATTGACGCGCACGACCGTCGTCCCGGAAGCCGTTTTGACGAACGGGACCTTGATCTGCTCGCCATCGCTCAGCCGGCCGGCGAGGTTGGGCGCCCGGGACATGTCCGCGTCGGCGCTGAATCCGCCGGCGGCCGCGATGGCGTCGAAGACGCGATCTCCCCGGGGCAGGCGGTACAGGCCCGGGTTTTCGACGGCGCCGACGATGTCGACCAATAGCCCCGGCTGGGGCGGGATCTCAAGGGCCGGCGCGGCAACCGGAGCGGTCGGAGCCGGCAAGCCCGACGCTGTATACGCGTACGCGGCCACCAGCAGCGCGGCGGCCGTGGTGATCGGGGCGGCGATCAGTACGATCCGCTTCCAGCCGGGGACGAGTCGCATAGGGAGGCGCACCGGCCGAGGCTATCGAGGGCCGGACCAG
>Ga0209157_1004303_pt1 | contig 10661 bp, 13 predicted proteins | sample GraSoiAngelo_135_FD_185892 | JGI IMG/M metagenome (GOLD analysis project Ga0209157, IMG submission 185892) | Grasslands soil microbial communities from the Angelo Coastal Reserve, California, USA - 14_0929_05_40cm (SPAdes) (version 2) | ecosystem: Environmental > Terrestrial > Soil > Grasslands ... | reverse complement strand
ATCGGTTCCCCCTCGCACGACGGCGGGAGAAGATTCTCCAGCTGTTCCGCGGGATTTCAGGGACTTGAGATGTTACGGGCGCGCGATGCGCTCGGCCTCGAGGAGGGATCGTAGGGGGTCTGACGGTTCATTGGGCGAAGATGGAGAGCTTTAGTTCCCTGGCCAGTCCGAGGAAGTGCTCGATCCGTGTTTCCGTCGACCTCTGCTGCGGCCACGACCCCGGCGAAACCCCCAGGTCCAGGTCCAGGATGTTGCCGTTGATGAGGCTCCCCAGGTCAACTCGCCCGAGGTCGCGTGTCTTGAACAGGTCCCATTCCCTCCTGAGGAGCCGGATCGTTCGCTCGCCTCGGGAGTATCGCTTGGACATGTAGTCCGCCATCCCGGAGGCGGACGCCTCCTTGAGGTTCTCGCCGACGAACACAGGGTACCACCGCATCGTCCCCTGTCGGGCAATCCGAATCCAAAGATCCACGTCCTCGTTCGTGTTCAGACTTCTTCGCCCCCCCGCTCGAATCCACTGATCCCGAGGGAACATCCCGCAGAAGATCGCCTGCACGGACAGATTCGGATCGCGGGCGAAGTACGCATCAACAAAACGACGGAAGAGGGGGCCGTACACGACGTCCGTGTCAAGGACCATGACGTGACCGCCCGTCGAGTGCGAGAAGGCGATCTGCCGCCCTTCCCCCATCGTGCTCCGGCGCGACAACACGCGCATCGCAGGTTGTCGGGACGCCCATTTCCGGAGGATTTCCCAGCTGCCATCCCTCGAGTGATTGTCGACGACGATGTACTCGAACTCCAATCCGGAGAGTTGGGAGAAGACGGACTGTAGGTGCCTCTCGAGGGCATGTGCGCAGTTGTAGTTCGTCGTGCAGATACTGGTTTGCATCGCGGGAGTCCTCGAACGCTGCTACACCTTAAACATGGTTTTCTCCCTGAAATCGATACCAGTAACGAGGCTGGCCTTGTCCTCCAGTGAGTTCGTCATTCAGCCTTACTCCAGACGCGTCCGCAAGGCCATGTGCAGGATGTTCCGCAGTTCCCCCAGGAACTGCCCTCGGGTCAGCACCTGCAGCACCCCCACATAGCCGGCGATAAAACTCGCCGCCCCAAGAAGCAACACCGGAAGGGACGTGGGGAGGAAGAATGTGAGGATCGCAAGAGGGACCCCGGTCACGACGCCCGCAATGAGAGCGTCTCGGGCAGCTCCTGCCCACGCCCGCCAAGACAACCCCACGGCGCGGGCAGCGGCACGGGACATGCCGAACGCGACGACGACCGCCGCGGCGAGGGCCGCGAGACTCGTCCCCAAGAGCCCACCGTAGAGGGTGGCCGGGGCCAACAGGACGAGCAAGAAAATCGCTTCGAGACCCGATACAAGGGACACCGTCCGGGAGAGACCTCTGGCAAGGAGCGCGTCCTGTGCGATCCCTGCATATCCCAGGAGAAGTCCCGCGATGGCGAGCAACCGCATCGGTGCGATTGCGGGGGACCATACGCCTCCGTAGATCGAGAGGACGAAGACGGGCGCAAGGACGGCGACACCGACGCTGAGGCAGACGGAAACGTAGCTGAAGTATCGAAGGTTCTCCGAGAGCACACGCTTCAGGCGCTCGGATGAGTCCGACACATGGGAAAGGACGGGGTAGCTGATCGCCGCCAGGACGGAGGAGATGTTGCTCGGGAAATACACGCCCCATGAGTACGCCACTGCGTAGAACCCGAGCGACGACACGCCGAGGAGCAACCCGACGATCGCTGCGTCGACCGAGTGCCCGATGAAGTTGGCAAAGACGGAGAGAGAGACGAACTTCCCGAATCGAACGATTTCCTTCGCCAGATCACGACGAAACTCCCGCCGCGGCCTCCACTTCGAGAAGGCGACTTGGAGGCCCGCGCCGAACGCGAGTCCTAGCACCGCCCCGTAGATGGGACTCCAGTAGGCGAAACTGAACACCGCGAACCCGATGGTTGCCACTGCGGCGGCGATTTTCCCCGCGCTGTCGGGAACCCCGGCCTTCAGGAAATCCAAATCCCTCGTGGCGATGACCCGAGGGACCATCGCGATTGCCTGGAACACAAGGCCAACGGAGAGGACGACGATCGCGCCGGTCAACCTTGGCTCGGCATATATTTGGGACGCGCCCCAGCCAAGGGCGAGCGAACCCCCAACGAGCGCTACGGCCAGAGCGAGCCGTAGCACAAACGCGGTGTTCGCTGCCTCTGCGAATCGATCCTTCCACCTCACGAGGGCGGTACTCATCCCCAGCTCGCCGCCGAGGGCTAGGAGTCCGGAGAAGAAGGCGGCAAGGGCAAAGACCCCGAGGTCCGCCGGGAGCAGGAACAGGGGGAGGATAATCTCGGAGAGGCGACCGACGACCGTGCCGATGGCCTTCAGGGCGAGGACGTGCAGGGCGCCGCGCGCGGCCCTCCCACGTAGACTGGCGACCACGTCACGGCCTCCTGAGGCGCCGCACGATGAGGCCCCTCTAATAAGGTTCTTCCGCGCTGATTCTGGGAATGGCCCAGCAAGGATTATCCGGAGCAGAGGCGTTCGTCGGCGAGTGGCCCGCGCGAGCCTTCCCCGTCTCCTCCAGTAGGAATGGCACCGCGGCAGTTTCCATGACCCACGCGTACACCTTGGTGATCCCGACCAAGGATCGCAGCTACCACTTGGGTCGTCGCCTCCCCGTGTGGGACCGCCACGGGTTCGACGAAATCATTGTCGTCGACAGTTCGAAAGATCCCTTTCACCGGAAGGCAAACGAGGAAGCGTGCCGACGGTTTGGGGTGAGGTACATTTACGCGGACGCGAACCGAAGCCGCGCGAGAAACCTCGGCGCACAGGCGGCACGCGGGGGCTGGGTGTTTTTCGAGGACGACGATCTCTGGGGGTACGCGACCTTCCATCGGGAGGTCATGGATCGCTATGCGACGAAGTACGACTGGTTGACGGCTCGGGAATCCCAGGTCCTACACATTTTCAATCGGGAGTTCTTCTTGAGACTTGGCGGCTTCCGCGAGAACCTTGTCCTCGGCGAAGACGAGGACTTGGCGCTTCGCGCGAAGGCGCAGGGTACCGGGGGGCCAACGGAGGGCCTCTACGAAGGGGTTGGCTTCGAACCCAACGAAATCGAACGAGGGATGGACTTCACCCGCAGGCTGTCGAACTACATGGAGTACTCCTTAACACTGTGGGAATATCTCGACCGAGTGGAGAACCCGCGACTCGTGGCCTTCAGTTGGTACGTCTCGGTCCTGCGATTGCTCGTCTCCGCCGCGAAAGGGGACCTGCGGGCAGTGACCTACTTCCTGGGTGGCGTTGGCGGTCTTTTCTTTGGTCGGATTGCCAAGTCCCTGCGGAAGGTACGCCCTCGCACGCCCATCGACGGTCAGGCTGGAGTACGATGATTCCCTCGGGAAGGCTTGGCCCGCGGCGCGGCGAGTGACGAGGTGACCCGGAACAGCGCTCGTCCCCCCGGCGAGGTGCCTCTCGATATTTGCGTCGCGCACATTTCTGCGTACCGCCTTGGGCACCTGTCAGGCGTCAACCGCGTGATTCTGTCCCTTTCATCGGCGATCACGTCTCAAGGTGTTCGATTCGTCCTCTGGTGCCCGGAGGACGGAGCAGTAGTGCCGGTTCTCGACGTCGTCCCCATTCCCGTCCCTCCTGGCTCCGCGCGAAACGTCGCATTGGCCGCGAGGACGTTCTTCGGGCTCGTTCGAAAGCGCTCGGGGTTCGACTTAATCCATGCGCACCAGCCCCACACCCAGAGCCTTGCAGCCCTCCTAGCGGGACGGATTCTAGGGGTCCCATCGATCCTCACCCTCCATGTCCGGGTCCCCCGCGCGGATTCTCACGGCTCGCCGATGGAGTGCTCGCTAGGCTCGGTGGGAAGCTCGCACGCGAGGTGGTCGCTGTCGCGGATCGAGTGCGACAAGATTACGGGATCGAGCCCTGCTCGGTCATTCACAACGGGGTTACGAGTTCGCCCGCCGAGGACGGACGGGAGGCGGCGCCGCCGTCGGCGCCGGGCGATGGGGCCGGGCTCCACCTGATCTTCGCGGGACGGGTAACGGAGACGAAGGGAATCTTCGTTCTTCTTCAGGCTCTCGCCCGCGCGTCATCTCGAGCGGGGAGGATTCGACTGACAGCGTACGGATCGATCGACCAGCTTGAACGGTACGAGGAGGCGAAGCGCTCTCTCGGCATTCAAGACATCGTCGAGGACCGCGGCTTCCGGGAGGATTCGTTGCAGAGGGATGGTCGGGTACCGGTCACGGAAGTATCGCTCCGCGTCTCGATCAACCGCGATGATTTTCCGGGACGCTCGCGCCGCGCGGGGCTCGATGATGCGCCTGAACAGGAGGGCAATCAACGGGCGGCGCGCGGCCAAGGTCGGATACGAGGGTCCGTGACTGACGAGAACGAGGGGCGCCGGAGGGGCCCACCGCCGCGTAGCCCATGCGTGCAGTTCGCTGTTCGCCAGGACGATGCTGTTCTCGGGGAGGGTGTGTCGTCGAGTGAACTTGCGCAACGCCAGGGCGAATCCCACCTCGCCTCGCACGCGCGCGGCGACCGGGGTTAGCTGAAACGCCGAGTCGGGAGTGGCCGACCCCACGCAAAGGAACTCGACGGTATGCCCCCTCTTTTTGAGGTAGCCCGCGAGTCCGAAGCTGAAGGCCATGATCCCGCTGGGTCGGGGGCTCAGGGGATTTCCTGACACGGGGATGACGACGCGCACGAACCTACCCCCGGTTCACGGTGAACCGGTCGCCGTGGACAGGCGCCCGTCCGCGTCCAAGTCCGAGAAGGAGAGCAGCCCGTTGGACTTGAAGATCTCCTCGTTCGAAAGCCCCCTGGACAGCTCGCGTTTCGGGACGCCGCCTCAAACTCGTGGATTCTACCCTGCGGCACCAACGGCATCGAGACCTGCAGTTGGTACGGTAAGTCGCCGACGACCTCGTGGATCCGTAGAGAGACGGGCGCCCCTCGCTTCGTCAACAGGGACGAGTGATGGATTGCCCAGCACACGGAGCGAAACGGCCTTGAGCCCGTCAGGGTGAGTCACAGAAAGGCGGTCTTCATCGACCGAAGCCTGCAGAGAATCCCGGTAGTGCCACCATCGGGCAATTGTTTCCAAGGTCCATATCGTTCCGTGATTCTCGAGCACGGCTTCGAGCAGCTCCAGAAAAACCTGTCCAAAAGATCTCGGGTCTTCACGGTCGAACGCACTATTGTGCCAGTTAATCACGGCAAGTCCACTCGCCTGCGAGGCCTCTGTGATAAGAGCATTTCCAGCTTCGGCGGCGCCCTTCGGATCTAGGTGGAGAAACTCTCTTAGGGACGTATCCATGATCGTCATCGGAATTTCGACAATTCGATTCGAGGCGGAAACACCGACCGGACCCAACTGAAATGGACTACCAAATCCACCCCGGAAGCCTGGTTTGCTCCAGTATCCCCAGCTACTATCGTACAAGAGCCCAGCCCTCAATGAGTGTGACACCGCGGTCCTATCGAATCGCAAATAGTGTTGCCGGCCACCCACGACCGCCGATTGCGAGAGTTCCCTCAACTGCTGCGCTTCATGTTCCAGAGAGTCCCTGTGGTCCCCTGAGGCGTAGCTTCCGTGAAGCCCGACCTCATGGCCCATCTCTCTCAGACTCGCGAAAGAAATCGATGAGGTGAGCGTATTTGGGTCGTAGGTAATCTCGAAGGGCGAGTATCCAGGGTCTGCAACACCAAGGAAATATGTAGCCGCAAGTCCTTTTTGATTTTCTATTTGAGCGACATCTCCGACGTTCGAGTACGGGTCCCGTCTCCCGAGATAAGGCCCAACAGCTGTCGCCAACAAACTCTTCAAGGCCCCCAGGATGCGGTCGCCCTCTCTTACCGCCCGCTTCAGATCTCCCACTCTCAAAGGAAGGTTCCGGGCCACCCACTTGCTCAGATGGTCAACGTCGTGGGAGAGACCAACGACCCAACTTACTCCGATTGGCCAACTCGGCTTAGACAGCGCAAAAGACAAATTCCTCTTCAGCAGGGCGTCGATTGCCTCGAGAAGAGCTTCCACCAGGTAGCTAACGTAGGGCAGGCGAGGGAGACCTGCTTGAAGAATGGCATCTCGGGTCTCGTCATCCCGCCCATGGAAGTCTTTGCGCGTTTCACGAGGCAAAAGTCCCAAGGACAAAGTGATGATGGTGATCAAGTCGAAACCAAGTTCCAGCACCTGTCCATCGGGGGCGCAATCCTGGTGTACTCCGACCCCTCGATGGGTTTTCAGGAAGTAGTCGACTAACCAGGTCGTTACCCGTTCTTCGAGCGACGATTCTGTCGACTCGCATCTCCAGCAAGGCATCAAGACTGAAAGGCGTCGTCGATCACGTTCCGGAAAACGCCCGTGAACGACCATGACCCTTACATGAGATCTGTCTTCCGTCCCGAAAAAGCCCGCTATGTCAGTGAGGACGTCGATGGCGAGTCTCGTTTCTGGCAGCGCGCCGTGAGGGCAATTGCTACTGACCCCTATCAGCGAATCACCGCGTTCGAGGCCGAAGTCTCACCCCCGCCCGACGTATGAATCCCCTTGTCTCCGAGTGGAGGGGGAGACTTAGGTCCAGATGCCACTCACGGGTAAGCGGGTTCACCCAGAACGACCCCTTCGGGGGTCCAGTGAAAAGGATCTGAATGTCATCCTTCTTGGGCTCGCTGACCCCGTAGTTGAGCTCGCCCTGCGAAGTGATAAGCCGAAAGGAGGCGTCGTTGAGTTCCAATCGTGTGCGGAGGCCCTTGAACGCAAGGTGCTCTGCGAAGTCAGATAGCAATCGGCGGAGCAAATCTTCCAAGTCCTTCTTGGTCATCGCCTTGGGATACTCGGGAGGCCCTCTGATTACCCGAGCCGGCGCACCCACGGCCATGGACCTTGCGGGTACGGAATGCAGGACTACGCTTCCCGCGCCGATTGTTGCCCCTTCCCCAATTTCGACGCCGGGCATGACGAACACGTGCCAGGGCAGCCACGCGCCCTTGCGGATTGTGACCGGGCCAAACGTGACCGGGTAGCCTTCGAAAGCAGACTGCCACAGCCCATGCGTGAAGATCATGCAGTATCCGCCGATTCCCACGTCGTCCTCGATGGAAAGCGGATACGTGCTGTTCAGAAATGAACGATGAAGCACCACGCAGTTCGAACCGATAGTAACACTCGACTTCGGGGTTTCCAGTCCCCCTATGGTCACCCCTGACTCAATTAACGTTTCGTCCCCGATAGCAATTCTACGAGTTTGGATTCGTACGTCGTCCTGAATCTCGACGTGGGGCCCAATAAGTATTTCGTCCCCTTGAATGAGTACATTGTCACCAATGACGCATCCTTCCCCAACCTGTACACTTCGACCTTGTATTTTGCTCGTTCCGATTCTTACACTCTTGCCGATTTCGTGGCCACGAGTGCGGAGCGCGGCCACTCGAAGGGCCGATGAGACCCTTCTAGGGACGCGACCGAGCATCGACATCCGTATTCCCAGTTCCCCTATAAATCCCCTCAATCTCACCGACTTCGATCATCTTTCTCGCGTGGATCGCGCTGTCCTAGGCCTCATGTCCCCGTTCGTCGTGAAGAACCCCTCGCCGCCGGACCCGGGACCCCCGCGTCGCGGCTTCCATCCCCGGAATACCGTTGATCTCGACCGCATAGGGGAGCCGTGAGGAGTGAGACGGCCGCAAGCTTGGGCGCGAATCGGCGTTCGTAAATGACGTCCGGTCGAATCTTTCGGCATTTCCGCAGAAGAAACCGGATGATACGGAAATCACCGCGTTCGGGCCTCACGGAAACGTCCACGCCTGGGATTCCCTGCCCGATCGGATTGGCTCCAATGACGAGATGGACGTCGTTTCCGACGCGGGCCAAAGCCCTCGCGAGGTTGCGGGCGTGGAGAGAGTCGCCGCGGTTCCGCGAGAGGTCGATGTCCGCCGCAAGAAACAGGATGCGCGTCAATGGGTGCGCGCATGTCCTCACCCCTATTTATCGAAGGGGACAGGAAAGTTCTTGGGCGGTCCGCTCGTCTCGAACCGGATGCCGTCGAACCGCCGGGATTCACGGAAATCCAAGGGTTCAAAGGGACGTACGCGAATCCTTTTCCTCTACAACAACCCGTCGGCGTTCGTTCATCAAGACCTCGCGATTCTCCGTAGCGAATACGAGGTTGACGCACACCAAGTATCAGGCAAGTATTCCTTCCGGGAGGTCCTCCGCGCGCTGCGAGGGGCAACCCTGAGCTTTTCCTGGTTCGCCCTGGGATATGCCGCCCGAGCCGTCATCCTAGGCAAGCTGCTCGGACGCCCGTCCATCGTGGTGAGCGGGGGATGGGACGTTCTCTCGATGCCGGAGATCGGCTACGGCGCGGTTGGGAGCCGGCGGGCGAACCTTCGCGCGCGCATTGCTCTCCGGTATGCGACCCGGCCCCTGACGTTCTCCAACTGGAGCCGCAAGGTCATTCACGAATTGGTCGGTCGAGAACCGGAACTCGTGTACCTTGGGGTCGACGTGGAACGACATCGCCCTTCAGCCTCCAAGGAGGACATCGTCGTCACCGTCGGCAACGTCACACGGGAGAACCTCGCCCGAAAGGGCTTGGAAACATTCGCGCGTGCCGCGAGACTCCTCCCTGACATTCGATTTGTGTTGGTGGGGCGACACGCCGACGACGGTATGGAGGCGCTCAGAGCGTTGGCCCCCCGCAACCTGGAACTTCCTGGCTGGTTGCCGGACGACGAGCTCGTCGACCTTCTGGGGCGCGCCAAGGTGTACGTCCAAGTGTCGTACACGGAGGGATTCGGCCTGGCCCTCGCCGAGGGCATGGCGTGCGGCGCCGTCCCCGTCGTGACGGCGGCGGGATCGATCCCAGAGGTGGCGGGAGACGTTGGATACTACGTTCCTTTCGGCGACGCGCAGCGGACCGCGGGGGCAATCCACGAGGCTCTTTCCTCGGGCCGCGGCCCGTCCGCTCGCCAGCGTGTGGTCGATCGATTCCCCCTTGCAGCGCGACGCGAGAAGATTCTCAGAGTGGTCCGCGAGATTTCCGGCTCGTGAGGCGCTCCAAGGATCTCTTGCAGGCTGACAGGTCAGTGGGGGAGCAGGGACAGCCTGAGTTCTCGTGCGAGTCCAACGAAATGCTCCACTCTCGTTTCCCTTGATCGCTGTTGCGGCCACGACCCCACAGCGACCCCGAGGTCGAGGTCATCATGTTTGCGGTGATGAGATCGACAAGGTTGACCCGCGCGAGCTCGCGTGTCTTGAACGGATCGAATTCCTTCCTGAGGAGTCGAATCGTCCGCTCGCGTCGGTCGTATCGCTTCGACAGGTAGTCCGCCCGCCCGGCAGCCGACGCCTCCTTCACGTTCTCCCCGACGAAGACCGGGTACCAGCGCATCGTTCCCTGACGAGCGATTCGGATCCAGAGGTCGACGTCCTGGTTCGTATTCAGACTTCGTCGCCCTCCGGCTCGAACCCACTGATCCCGGGGGAAGATCCCGCAGAATATCGCCTGGAGGGACAGATTCGCATAGCGCGCGAAGTAAGCGTCTACGAAGGGGCGAAGGAGGGGACCGTACACAACATCGGTGTCTGTTGGGCGATGCCCGCATATCCCAGAAGGAGCCCCGCAATTGCGAGCACCCGCGATCGCCTGGAAGACTAATCCAATGGAGAGGACGACGATCGCGCCCGTCAGCCTGAGTTCGCTGTAGATCTGCGATGCGGCCAAGGGCGAGTGAAATTCCCAACGAGCCCAACGGCTAGGCCGAGGCGCAGCACGAAGGCGGTGTTCGCCGCTTCTGGAAGTCGGTCCTTCCATCGTACAAGGGCGGTGTTCATCCCCAGCTCGCCGCCGAGCGCGAGAAGTCCGGTGAAGAACGCGGCCAGGGCAAACACCCCGAGATCCGCAGGGGGGAGAAACAGAGGGAGCACGATCTCGGAGAGACGGCCGACGATGGTGCCGAGGGCGTTGAGAGCGAGAACGTGCAACGCGCCGCGCGCGGCCTTCCCGCGAAGACTGACGACCACGTCACGGGCCTCCTGAGGCGCCGCGCGATGCGGGCCGGGTAATGAGGTTCTTCCGCGCTGATTCTGGGAATGATCCAGGAAGGATTATCCGGAGCCCGGGTGTTCGTCCGCGAGTGGCCCGCGCGAGACGTCCCGTCTCTCCCGTAAGAGATAGGACCGCAGTAGCGTCCATGACCCACGCCTACACCTTGGTCATCTCGCACAAGGATCGCAGCTACCACCTGGGGCGTCGTCTCCCGGTGTGGGTACAGCAGGGACTCGACGAGGTGATCGTCGTCGACAGTTCGACGGACCCCGCTCACCGGAAAGCGAACGAGGACCTTTGTCAGCGACTCGGTGCTAGGCACTCGTACGCGGCAGTGAACCGGAGTCGTGCGCGAAACCTCGGGGCACAGGCGGCGCGGGGCAGTTGGGGGTGTTCTTCGCGGACTACGACCTGTGGGGGTACACGACGTTTCACCGCGAGGTGATGGATCGATACGCGGCGACGTACGACTGGCTGAAGGCCAGCGAATCGCAGGTCGTCCACACCTTCAACCGGACCTTCTTCCTCAGAGTGGGGGGCTTCCGTGAGAACCTGGTGCTCGGGGA
>Ga0209157_1004301_pt1 | contig 10663 bp, 7 predicted proteins | sample GraSoiAngelo_135_FD_185892 | JGI IMG/M metagenome (GOLD analysis project Ga0209157, IMG submission 185892) | Grasslands soil microbial communities from the Angelo Coastal Reserve, California, USA - 14_0929_05_40cm (SPAdes) (version 2) | ecosystem: Environmental > Terrestrial > Soil > Grasslands ... | reverse complement strand
CTGCCGCTTCACCGGCACCTCACCCGTGCCGGTGAGCACGTAGCGCCGATCGTTGCCCGCGGGGACGGAATCCTTGAGATGCGTGTGCCGGATGTAGTGTCCCAGCTGCCGCACCGTGTCCTCCGGCTGTTCCTTGCCCGACACGAAGGTGTGATGCGCATCCCACAGCAGCGCCACGTTGGGTGAGTCGGCTTTCTGGAGGATCTCCAGCAACGCGGGCGAGTCTGTGAAGGCGCCGTGGGACTCGATGAGCACAGTGACGCCCTTGCGCCGCGCGTAGTCGCCGAGGCCGCGCAGCGCGCCCGCGATGTGCGCGAGCATCTCGGCGCGCGGCACACCCTGCACGTACTCGTTTCCGAACACGCGGACGTAGGGAGCACCGAGCGCGTCGGCCAGATCGATGAAGCGGCGCGCCTCGTCGAGCTGCGCGGCGTGCTTGACCGGGTCCATGTCGTGCATGTTAGCCGACGCGCCGAGGCAGGACACGGCCAGCCCGTGCGTCCTGAGCTGCCGTTTCGCGTCGCCGATGTGCTCGGCCGTGAGCTCAGGCACCTTGGTGAGATCCATGTTCGTCAGGATGCCGCGCAGCTCGACGGCGGCGAACCGGTGCTCGGCCGCGAAGTCGAGAATCCTGAGCCAGGGCCAGGTCGGGCAGCCGAGGGTGGAAAAGCCGAGTGGTAACTTTTTCGGCGCCTGCCAAGGCAACAGCAGTGCAGCAGTAGTTGCGACAAACTCTCGGCGAGTAGTCATGGCGTCGTTCCTGAAACTAGCTTTTAGTTCACTGTGACGCTCGACCCCTTCTTGCAGGAACACGGCGACGAAGTCTATTTCCGCGATATCAAAGTGAGGCCACTATGAAACGCCGTCGCTTCGTGAAAACCGTTTCCAGCGCGGGACTGGGACTCATCGCGGCGCGTGCGCCGCTCTTCGCCAAAGGCTCGCCGAGCGAGAAGGTCGTCGTCTGCGTGATGGGCCTGAACGGCCGCGGGACTGTGTTAGCAAAGACATTCGCCAAGACACCCAACGCCGAGGTCGCCAGTGTGTGCGACGTGGACGCCAAGGTGTTGGCCAAGGCCGCCGCGGCCGTGGCCGAGGCGCGGGGCAAGCCGGTGAAGAGCCTCGTCGATTTCCGGCGCGCGCTCGACGACAAGTCCATCGACGCGCTTGTGATCGCGACGCCCGACCACTGGCACGCGCCCGCCGCGATCCTCGCGATGTCGGCCGGCAAGCACGTCTACCTGGAGAAGCCGTGCGGCCACAATGCGCACGAAGGCGAGCTGCTGGTAGACGCGCAGCGCAAGACCAAGCGCGTGGTCCAGATGGGCACGCAGCGCCGCAGCTCGCCGCGTGCGATCGAAGCCGTGCAGGCGATCCGGGATGGGGTCATCGGCCGCCCCTACTTCGCCCGCGCGTGGTATGCGAACCGCCGCGCGACCATCGGGCGGGGCAAAGCCGCCCCGGTACCAACAGACCTCGATTACGAGCTGTGGCAGGGGCCGGCGCCGCGCACGCCCTACCGCGACAACGTGATTCACTACAACTGGCACTGGTTCCGTCGCTGGGGCACGGGCGAGATCTGCAACAACGGCACCCATGAGATCGACGTCGCCCGCTGGGCCCTCGGCGTCGATCATCCGCTGCGCGTCACCTCCGCGGGCGGTCGCTACCACTTCGACGACGACTGGGAGTTCACCGACACGCAGGAAGCAGCGTTCGAGTTCGAGGGCGGCCGGTCCATCGCCTGGGAGGGGCGGAGTTGTAATGCATATCCGATCGAAGGCCGCGGCCGCGGGACGATGATACACGGCACGACGGGTTCGATGGTGCTCGATCAGGACGGGTACATCGTGTACGACCTGGACAACAAGATCGTAAAGCAGAACGTCGCGCCGCCGCCGACAGGCACCGATTCGCTCGCACTCAGCGGCGACGACCAACTCACGGCGTTCCATATCGCGAACTTCGTCGAAGGCGTCCGCACGGGCGCTCCGATCAGCCAGCCGATCGAGGAGGGTGCGAAGAGCGTGCTGCTGTGCCATCTCGGCAACATCGCGCAGTGGACGGGTCGAGCGCTTCGCGTCGATCCTGCGACGGGCAAGATCCTGGGCGACGATGCGGCGATGGCCTACTGGCAGCGTGAGTACGCGCCCGGCTGGGCGCCAACGGTCTGAACCCAGATCGGTTCTTCGACCCCGATCCCTCGATACGGCGCGTGGCGCGCGCGCTGTACGAGGAGACTCGCGACTTACCGATCGTGTCACCCCACGGCCACGTGGATCCGCGCATTCTCGCCGAGAACGCGCCGTTCCCCGAGCCGGCGTCGCTGATCGTCCAGCCCGACCACTACATCCTTCGACTGTTGTACGCTAATGGCGTGCCGCTCGAAGCCTTGGTGAAGGGCGAACCGCGCCGCGTGTGGCAGCTGTTTGCCGAGCACTATTACCTGTTCCGCGGCACGCCGACGGGGGCGTGGCTCGACTACGAGCTGTATGAGGTATTCGGGATTCGGGATTCGGTATCCGGTGAAACCGCTACACGGATTTACGACGAGATCGTCGCGAAGCTCAAGAACCCAGAGTTCCGGCCGCGCGCGCTGTTCGAGCGCTTCAACATCGAGGTGCTGGCGACGACCGACGCGGCGACCGACACGCTCGAGCACCATTGCGCGATCCGCGAATCCGGGTGGAAGGGCCGAGTGATTCCGACGTTCCGGCCGGACGCGCTGTTCAAGATTTCATCGCCCGAGTTCGACGCACTTGGGACGCGGGATTACACCAGTTTCGTGCGCGCAATCGCCGAGCGCCGTGCGTACTTCCAGCAGCTCGGCGCGACGGCGACCGATCACGCGGTGCTCGAGCCGTATACGACCCTGCTGCCGGAGGAGGAAGCCGAGCGCCTGTTTCAGCGCGCGCGTCAGGGTGAGGCGACGCCTGACGACGAACGGCGCTTCACCGCTCACCTACTGATGGAAATGGCTCGTCTGTCGCTCACCGACGGGCTGGTGATGCAAATCCACGCCGGCGCGCTGCGCGACCACAACCGAATGGTCTTCGAGCGCTTCGGCCCTAACATGGGCGGCGACATTCCGGTGGCGACGGAGTTCACGCGCAACCTGCGTCCGCTGCTCGAGCGTTACGGCAACGATTCGCGGTTGACGCTCGTGTTGTTCACGCTGGACGAGTCGACCTACAGCCGCGAGCTCGCGCCGCTCGCGGGCCACTACCCCGCGGTGCGCCTCGGGCCCCCGTGGTGGTTCCACGATTCAATCGAAGGCATGCGGCGCTTCCGGGAGCGGACGACCGAGACGGCGTCGATCTACAAGACAGCCGGGTTCAACGACGACACACGCGCGTTCTGCTCGATCCCGGCGCGGCACGACCTGGCGCGGCGCATGGATGCGAATTTCTTGGGCGGCCTGGTGGCACGCCACGTGATCGACGAGAGCGACGCGAGTCAGATGGCGCGCGCGCTGGCGTATGACCTGGTCAAGACGACATACCGCCTCTGAAGGTCATGCTACCAGTAGCGCGTGAACGTCACCGCGACCAGATCGTCGCGGAACGTGTGGTCCGGGTCGTTCGACCGGTAGTACTCGTAGCGGTAGCTGGCGACGACGTCCCAGACCCGAGCGATCCCCTGCCGCCACGCGAGCGTCGCCACGAAATCGGCGTCCCGGCGCAACTCCTTGCCCGCACCGACGGTGATGAGCCGTGACACGTAGCGCCTGATGTTGTACCGCAAGCTCGACGAGATCCGGCCGGAGCCGCCCACCGGGAAGCCGGCGTCCGACGTCGCGGTGTACCCGTTGTAGCGGTAACGGGAGCTGTCGGCACCGTTGTAGTCGTAGCGGCCGCCGACGCCCCAGGTACCGCTGGCACCGAGCACGCGCCGGTATTTGAGGCCCACGCGCGGATCGCTGGCATTGTTGCCGGTCGGATTGGGATAGCGCTTCAGCATGTACACGCTGTAGAGCTCAACTCGGCTCGCGCCGGTGAGGCGGTATTCGAGGTTCGCCTCCGCGGTGTACTCATTGCGCAGCACGCGGTCCTCAGTGGACCCATTGAGCTGGATCCCTGCTTCGGCGCCGGCGGCCCACCGCCGCGCCACGCGGTGCGAGACCGCGACGCTCGCGTCGTGCCCGGGCACATTCCAGAGATCGGTGCCGGTGTAGCGGCGGAACACGCCGTCGTACTGCGCCTCGAGCGTGGTGTGCCCCGCGCGATAGCGGAAATCTCCCCCCACGCCGAGGAGCACGCCGTAGGCGTCGAGGCCAGCCGGAGCGTGGGTGAGGTTGGTCTCGTAGACCGTGGACACGCCGGTGTACAGCGTCACGTCCGGCCGCGTGACTCGAACCGGGCGCTGGGCGGGAGGCGGGGGGTCGGCGGGGACCAGCGCGGCGGAGCGTGCCTGCCGTGGCATCGCAGCGGCGGGCACGAGCTCGGTGGAGAGTCGAGACCACTGGGATGCGGTGAGAATGTTGCGCACGCGCTCTAGCTCCGGCAGGGCGAACGAGTTGGTCGACGCCGCGACCTCCCGCAGCCGTGTGATCTGGTCGCCGGTCAGTCCGAGCACACCGTAACGCCCGAGAATCGTATCGATCGGGTTTGCGAAACCCGCCAGGTCCAGCCGGATGCTCGCCGCGCGCCGATCGTCGCGCGCCCATAACGGCACCCCCCCCACCCCCAGTCCCCGCACCAGCCCGAAGTAATACGCGGTGAGCTGGTACTGCGCGCGTCCGGGGAAATGGATCGTGAACCGGCCGGCGGCGTCGCTCGTCTGCCAGCGGGACAGGCCCGTGACCGCTGACGTCGCCTGCACGATCGCCCCGGCCAACGGCCTGCCGCCGGGCCCGGTCACCATGCCCGCAATCGTGTCCGTGATGGCGGTCCTTCCCGTCTGCGTGGCGAGTACGACGAGCAGTGTCAACATGCGAGTCTCTCCTCACACAGCTCGAGGAGCCGCACGGTGAACGATTGGCGGTCGACGCGCTGCGCGCTCAGCGAGACGTGCCGCGCCAGCGTGAGCAACGCATACGCCCGCACGGCAGGCCGCGTCTGCTCGCCGGTGAGCGCGACGAAGCGGTCTTCCAACGCCGCTTCGCGATCCGCGAGCGCCCGCGGATCGCCACGGGTGCGCACGGCCTGCTCCGTGATGTGACCGATGCAGTTGCCGATATCGAGCGCCGGGTCGCCATGAGAGTACAGATCGAAGTCGAGGAGGTAGAGACGTTCGCCGGCGACCAGCACCTGGTCTGGATAGAAGTCGCGGTGGATCCCGCACGGCTCGGGGGGGGGCGCCGGTATCGCGGCGGCGAGCCGGTCACACGCAGAGAGCAGCCGCCCCAAGCGTTGCCCCCCCCGCCCATTCCCCAAGTCGGGCCGCTGTGCCGCGAGCGCATTGAGACGCTCGTGCAGGATGCGGAGCTCGTCCGCCACGGTGTGCTCCCGCCGCGCCGGCACGTCCGCGACGTGAAGCTTGTGAGCCGCCTCAGCGAGCCGGCGCGCGACCGCGAGGCCGTTCGCTCCGGCGAGGTCTTCCATCGCTGACACGCCTCGGACTTTGCACTGCAGCCACAGCCCTAGCTCGGGAACGACCGCGATCGGTTCCGGGACACAGATCCCATCGACGGCGTTCTCGTCGAATCCGTGGCGGCGCAGCTCTCGGAGCAGGTCGAACGTCGCGTGGTCGGCACCCCGCGCTCGCGCTTTGCCGACGAGCGTCACGAGCTCGGACGAGGGCTGCGCGACGTCGTACTCGATCAGGCAGCGGCGCCCCGGCTTATATCGCACCGCGCGGATCGCACGCACGGCGGCTCCCTCCCAGCCCGCGAGGCGGCGCAGCACGCTTTCGACCTCCGCGGGATCGAGCGCCCGGGAGAGCAGCGGCATCCGCGCATCGGACGCGATCACGACTTCCTCACTCTGAGCCAGAACTCGAGGCGGCCGATCACCAGGTCCCGTGGCTCGACGCCGTCCGCGAGCGTATCGATCACGTCGGGGTTCTCGTCGAGCAGCTGGGCAGCAAACGGCGACGGCTCTTCCGTCCATTCCAGAATGTCGAACGGTCCCGCCGCGATCGCACCCCGCCACTCCGCGAGCGTCAGCCGGTTCAGCGTTTGCAAGCGGCCGCGGCGCTGCGCAGCGACTGCCGCCCCCTCCCGCTCCGTCACGAAGCGATCGAAGTCCTCGAGCGAGAGGCGGGCGTGCGCCCACGGAATGTCCACCAGGCCGCGCTTGTGGCAGCCACGGAGCCAGTAATACGGGTCGACCGCATGACGGATGACGCCGCCCGGACGAACCACGCGCGCCATCTCGGCGAGTGCCCACTCCACGGGGTCGATGTGCTCCAGGGCGGAGCGCGACAGCAGCACGTCGAAACTGCCGCCGGGGAACGGCAGCGTCGCGGCGTCGGCGCGGGTAAAGCGAACCGAGGCGTGCCGCGCGCCACCGAGCCGGGCGAGCACGAGACCGGCGAGCCGGCGCGCTTGGGCGCCCGCTTCCGTGGCCTCGAACAGCGGCAGCCGGAGATCCGCGCCCACGACAAGGGCTTTCGCGAGGTCCGCCATCGCCAGGCAGTTGATGCCGTCGCCGCAGCCGACGTCCAGCACGGCGCTGCGATCCAACCTTCCGTGTCGCCGCTCCACGGCCGCGACCAGACGGCGTGCCCGCTTGAGCTTCTTGTCGGCGGCGCGCGCGTACTCTTCCGGCGTCCACTCCGGCCGCGGCGTGACCGACGAGCGGTAGCCGAGGACACGCTCGCGAAAGCCCGGCACGACACGCACGGGCCGCCCGTCGGCGCGCACGAACGATGCTTCAGGCGTTGACCGCATCGTAGCGGGGCGGGCTCGTCGTCTGCCGTATGCGGCCCGCCTCCATATACAGGATTCGGTGCGCGCGAGCGGCCAGATCGGGATCGTGCGTGATGAGAAACGTGGTCCGCCCCTCCGCCAGCCGCGCGATGGCCTCGCTGACCGCCTGCACATTCTCGCGATCGAGACCGGTGGTCGGCTCGTCGAGGATGAGGATCGGGGCGTGCCGGATCGCGGCTCGGGCAATCGCGATCCGCTGGCGCTGGCCGTTGGACAGCGTCACGCCGCGCTCGCCGATCACGGTGTCGTAACCCTCAGGCAGTGCGCGGATGAAAGAATCGGCGTTGGCGAGTCGCGCCGCCGCCTCGACCGCCTCCGGCGACGACCCTTGCCCAGGTGCGCCATAGGCGATGTTGTCACGGATGCTCGCCGCGAACAGCAGACTGTCCTGGAGCACGACGCTCATCTGCGGCCGGAGCGACGCCAGTGTGTACTCGCGGATGTCCCGCCCGTCGATCAGGACGCGGCCCGCCGTGGGATCGTAGAGCCTCAGGATGAGACTGACGAAGGTGGTCTTGCCGCTCCCCGATGGACCCATCAACGCGACGAGCTCGCCAGGCTGCACGTCGCACGCGATCTCGTCGAGCGCGGGCCGGCCGGGTTCATAGGCGAACGAGATCGCTTCGAAGCGCACCGCGCCGCGCAGCGGCGGAGCGGGCACGGCCCCCGGCATGTCCCGCACGTCGGGGACCCGGTCGAGCAGATCGAGCACGCGTTCGCCCGCGGCGGATGCCTTCGCCAGGCGGCCCGTGTACTTGGCGAAATCGCGCATGGGACGGAACGCCGTCCGCAAATACGTCAGAAAGACGACGAGCTCACCGGGCGTGATCGCGCCGCGCAGCGCCGAGCGCGCACCGAACCAGAGAACCAGCGCCGTGGCGACGGCGATGAGCATATCGACCGTGCGCTCGAGGCCGGCCGAAAGACGCGTCGCGACGACGCCGGTTGCGAGGTTCTTGCGGCTCTGCCCGGTGAAGGCTTGCGCGAATATCCGTTCCAACGACAACGCGTGGATCACCTTGACCGCGCCGATCGACTCAGCTGCCGTGGCGGCCATCGCGCCCTCCTGCTGGCGCTGCCGCCGCGCCGTCTCCTGGATGCGCCGGCTGATGCGCATCGTGCTCAGCCAAAAGAGCGGGCCCGTCGCAAACACCAGGAGCGCGAGTTGCGCGTTCATCCACAGCATCACCGCCGCCATGCCCACGAGCGTGAGCCCGTTGGCGAGCAGGGGTAGAAACGCCGTCACCACGACGTCCTGCAGGAACCCGACGTCACCCGTGACGCGGATCAGCAGGTCGCCCGTCCTCGCCCGCGTATGGAACGAGAGCGAGAGCCGCTGCAGCTGGTTGTACAGATCGTTGCGCACTTGCGTCAGCACGCGGTTGCCGACGAGCGCCAGACCGACGGTGTTGTAGTACTGGGCGATCGCGCGGAGCGCCGCGAACGCGATCACCGCCACGGCCGCGAGGGCGAGCAGCGTCGCCGGATCGAGGGCGTTGAGCGCCGCGAGCCGGTGAGGGGTGTGGCCGCGCGTCGCGGCGATGATGCGATCGAGCACGACCTTCAGGGGCCAGGGCTCCAAGAGCCGCAGCGCGACGTCGGCGTACAGCGCGAGGAGCGAGAGCGTGACGAGGGAACGCTCGCGCTTCAGGTACGGCCAGAAGCGCCGCGCCAGTCGCCCGAGGCCGGGGAGGGACGCGCGGAGGGACTGGGGTCGCGCCATTACGCCTCCACCGGGTGACTGCGGGCGAGCGCGATGATCGTCGCCGCGCGCGCCTCCCAGCTCTGGTGCTCGACGGCGCTGGTGCGTGCGGCCTGGCCGAGCCGGGCGACGAGCGGCGGATCGTCGTGCAACCGTTGCAGCGCGTCGGCGAGCGCGCCCGCGTCCCCCGGCGGGCAGAGGAGACCGTTGACCTCATGCTGGATGATCCCTGCGACTTGCCCCACGCGACTCGCCACGACCGCCCGCCCGCTCGCCAGGTATTCGTAGACCTTGAGCGGCGAGAAGTAGAACCGCTTGGCATCCGGGTACGGGGCGACCGCCGCGTCCATCGAGGTCAGGAGCCCCGGGACATCGCGCGGCGCAGCGCTTCCGGTGAGGTGTGCCGCGTCCGTGAGCTTCTTGCGCGCGAGATCGGCTACGATCGCCGCCTGCTCAGGCCCGTCGCCCACGAGCAGCAGGCGGGTCTCCGGTACTCGCGCATGCAGCGCCGCGAAGGCTTCGATCAGGACCGGGACGCCGTGCCAGCGCTTCATCGAGCCCACGAAGCCGACCGTAAAGATTCCAGGCTGCGCGGGCAGCGCGGGCGGTACGTCGGGCCGGAACCGTTCGGGATCGACCCCATTTGGGACCAAATGCACGCGCCCGTGCGCCGCCGGCTGGCGCGCGAGCCAGGCGGCCACCTCGGCGGAGACCGCGAGCAAGGCGCTCGCCGCACCGAAGACGCGCGCCGCCATCGCAGCCGCGCCCCGCGTATCGCGCAGCTCGCGGTGCTCGGCCTGCTCCTCGATGAGGGGCGCATTCACCTCGAGCACCCCCGGCACGCCGGCCGCGTGGGCGTGCTCCATCGCGGCGGCACTCCACAGCGAGTAGCGCTCGTACACCATGTCGAACGGCGCCGCCTGAGACAGCCCCACCGCCAGTGCGCGGTTCAGCACCTCGACCGCGGCGATGCCGGGCGCAGCCGCGCGTACCGCCGGAAGGCGGCGCACGCGGACGCCTTCCAGCTCCGGTGGCAGCGGGCCGTCCGCGCGCGCCGCGAACAGCTCCACGTCCGCTCCGCTGCGGCGGAACGCGCGGATCATTTCCTGGACGTGCACCGAGCAGCCCTTGCGCCCGAACACCGGGACGCCCGGATCGGCGCAGACGTAGGCGATCCGCATTATCCGGCGACACGCGCGAGCGAGGGCCGCGCAACCCCACTGAAAATCGTCCGCAGCCGCGCGGCCGTGCAGCGAATGTCGAAGTCGGCTTCGACGCGCCGGCGTGCGCGCGTCGCCAACCGGACGCGCAGCGCGCTGTCGCTGAGCAGACGCTCCAGCGCCGCCGCCAGGTTGGTGGGGTCGTGCTGTGGCACCACGATGCCGCAGTCATCTGCTAAGAGCTCGGGGATCCCCGTGACGTCGGTCGAGACGCAGGGCGTCCCCAGCGCCATCGCTTCCACGAGCACGGTCGGCAGACCGTCGCGATCGCCGTCGGCCGCGACGACGCAGGGGGCGGCGAATACTGCGGCGCCGCGCACGAGGGCGACGACTTCGCTACGCGGCCGCGGACCCACCAGGTGTACGTGGTCTTGCAGCTGACGCTCCAGAATCAGCGCCGCGAGCGTCGGTTCGAGCGGCCCGGTACCGATGATGTCGCACTGGAACGGGGCACCGCGGCTCTTCAGCAGGGCGCAGGCTTCCACTAGATCGGCGAAGCCCTTCTTCTCGACGAGGCGGCCCACCGTGACGATCCACGGCGCCCGCTCGGCGGGCGAGGCATGAGGAAACAGCTCGAGATCGAGGCCGTTGTAGATGCGCTCCACGCGCGCCGCGGCGTCGCCGTAGGTGCGCTTCAGGTGAGCGCAATTGAAGTCGCTTACCGTGATGGTTGCGCCCGCGTCGCGGAGCTTGCGCCGCAAGTCGTCGGGATGGACGGTATTGTGAAAGACGTCCTTGGCGTGCGCCGTGAAGGTGTAGGGAACCTTGGCGAAGTGGCTCGCCAGCCGCGCGGCGGACGTGGCCGCCGTGGCGAAGTGCGCATGCAGGTGCTCGATCCCGCGCTCCCGCACGGCGCACGCGATCAGCGCGCCC
>Ga0209157_1004297_pt1 | contig 10667 bp, 8 predicted proteins | sample GraSoiAngelo_135_FD_185892 | JGI IMG/M metagenome (GOLD analysis project Ga0209157, IMG submission 185892) | Grasslands soil microbial communities from the Angelo Coastal Reserve, California, USA - 14_0929_05_40cm (SPAdes) (version 2) | ecosystem: Environmental > Terrestrial > Soil > Grasslands ... | reverse complement strand
CTGATAATCGAGGAAATGCTCCCAGAGGTTAGAAGAACCGGACTCGCCCAGTTCTGCGACGTTTTCTGCGAGCAAGGAGTCTTCGACGAAAAACAGTCGATGAGCATCCTAAAAGCCGCTAAGCAGGCCGGTCTCGCCACCAAAATACACGCCGATGAGTTCACGGACAGTAACGGGGCCCGAGTCGCCAACAAGCTATCGTCGACCTCCGGGGACCATCTGGTTCATACACCCGCACGGGAACTGGAACGTATGGCCGCGACCGGCGTGACTCCAGTTGTCCTGCCTTCATCCTCACAAAGCCTTCTCGCCAAGGAATACGCACCCGCGCGGGAATTGCTGGCACTGGGGCTGCCTGTGGCGCTCGGGACAGACTTCAGCCCGGCGAATTGGACGCTCAGTCAGGTCGCCGTGGCATGGGCTGCAGCCAGAGAGCTCAGAATGAAAGCTGACGAAATACTCAGGGGAATAACCATCAACGCTGCAATGGCACTGGGAATGGAAAACCAAGTTGGAAGCCTAGCCCCGAAGAAAATAGCCGACCTCGTGACCCTAAAGGTGCCCAATCACAAGTGGGTTAGCTATGCCCACTCCGACGGTCTCATCGACAAGGTGTTTATCGGCGGCAGACTAGTCGTAGATGACGGGAAGAAGCTCGTTTGAGACAAAAACGCGCCAATAAGCAACAGGTCCCGGTTCTCAAACAGAAACGAAGACTGTCGGCGATCAAAGGGAAGACGCTTCACTGCAAGAACTGGCAAGTTGAAGGAGCGTACCGCATGTTGCACAACGTGCTCGATCCGGAGGTTGCAAAGGACCCGGAGAATCTCATCGTCTACGGTGGCACCGGCCGAGCAGCTAGGTCATGGGACGCTCTCGAAACAATCCTAGAGACACTTATGCACCTTGGAGAGGACGAGACTCTCCTCGTTCAGAGCGGTAAGCCAGTTGCGGTCTTCAAGACGCACAACATGGCGCCGAGGGTGTTGATAGCCAACAGCATAATTGTTCCGAAGTGGGCGACTTGGGACTACTTCTACGAGCTGGAGCAGAAGGGGCTCATGATGTATGGCCAGATGACAGCTGGGTCCTGGGCTTTCATTGGGACGCAGGGAATTCTTCAAGGGACGTATGAAACGCTCGCGCAGGTAGCGAAGGAGCATTTCGAAGGGTCTCTTCGAGGAAGGCTCGTTCTCACCGCTGGTCTAGGCGAGATGGGAGGAGCCCAGCCATTGGCCGTAACCATGAACGACGGAGTGGCACTGGCAGTCGAGATGGACAAGCACGCGATCGAGAAACGACTGAAGCATGCGTACGTGGAAACATGGACCGACGATTTGAACGAAGCCATTCGAATGGTGAAGGAGGCTCAGAATGAGGGCTTACCTCGCAGTATCGCTCTCTTGGGAAACGCTGCGGAGGTCCATCCCGAACTTCTTCACAAGGGATTGATTCCAGACATTGTAACGGACCAGACCTCGGCGCACGACCCGCTCAATGGCTACTATCCAGCTAGGCTGTCCAAGGAGGAAGCGGATGAGCTCCGCAAATCCAACCCTGCCCGCTACCTTGAGATGGCCCGCGAGAGCATAGCCGTGCACGTGAGGACGATGATCTCAATGGCTGACAAGGGGGCCGTCGCGTTCGAGTATGGCAACAACATTCGGCAGCAAGCCCTGGACGCGGGCGTTCGAGAAGCCTTCCAGATTCCGGGCTTCGTCCAACGATACATCCGTCCAATGTTCTGTGAAGGACGCGGACCATTCAGGTGGACCTCGCTCACTGGAGACCCGGAGGACATTGCAAAAACTGACGACCTCATTCTCAAGACTTTCCCAGAAAACTTGGAACTAACTCGGTGGATTCAGAAAGCGCGGAGCCACGTGAAGTTCCAAGGCCTACCGGCAAGAGTTTGCTGGCTGGGGTACGGGGAACGAGCAAAGTTCGGACGGCTTATTAACGGGATGGTGCGAACCGGTAAACTTTCAGGCCCTGTCTGGATTGGCAGAGATCATCTCGATTCTGGAAGCGTCGCCTCTCCGAGGAGAGAGACTGAGGGAATGTTAGATGGAAGTGATGCGATAGCGGACTGGCCAATTCTGAATGGGCTCCTGAACACCGCAGCAGGAGCTACGTGGGTGAGTGTCCATCACGGCGGCGGCGTCGGGATGGGTTACAGCATTCACGCAGGAATGTGCCTGGTCGCAGATGGGACACTAGACGCTGATCAGCGTCTCGAAAGAGTTCTGACCACTGACCCGGGAATCGGGGTCGTCAGGCATGCCGACGCGGGTTACAGCGCAGCCAAGCGAGTCGCAAGGGAAAAGGGAATACGGATGCCGATGCTCAAGTGAGCGACCAACGCTTATCTTTCATATCACGCCGACGCACAACCCAACATGCCGATTGCCACCATTAACGGTAACAGCCTGACTCTAGATCAAGTCGTCAGTGTCTCTAGAGGGAACACGAAAGTTGCCATCGACCCAAAAGCTCTCTCAAGGACAGCCCGAGGACGTGAAGCGTTAGAGAGACTTCTAGAGACAGAGGAGAGAATCTATGGAGTCAACACAGGGTTCGGAGCTCTCTCTGGAGAGAAGGTAACCAAAGAGGACCTCAAGAGCCTCCAAGTCAACCTCATCCGAAGCCACGCAGCAAGTGTGGGAAAGAGTGAGCGTACCGACGTCGTCCGCGCGATGATGCTTCCTCGAGCAAACACGCTACTCAAGGGGAATTCGGGCATCAGGCCCAAAATCCCTGAGCTGATCATTGCCCTGCTGAACAAGCGAATCCATCCTCTGATTCCCGAGAAGGGCTCAGTAGGAGCCAGCGGAGACCTGTCACCGCTCTCACACATGGCGCTCGTTCTCATAGGGGAAGGGAAAGCCGAGGTTAACGGGCACTTGGTTGACGGAAGAGCTGCCCTCCGTGTCGCGAAGGAGAGCCCGGTCCAACTTGAAGCAAAAGAGGGACTCGCACTGAACAACGGGACACAGCAGATGCTGGCAGTCGGATGCCTAGCGCTCCACGACGCGTTCCAGCTCATTATGGCGTCGGAGGCTGCCCTAGCTCTCTCCCTTGAGGCGCTAAGAGGATGGTCAGACGCCTTCGACCCTCGAATTCAACAACTCAGGCCACATCTAGGACAATCCATTGTTGCCGCCACAGTTCGAAAGTTGACGGAGGGAAGCAGCATGGTCAGAACAGTCACGAACAAGAGGCTTGACAACGGCCGTCCTCAAGACCCGTACTCTTTCAGATGTGCTCCCCAAGTCATAGGCGCAGTTGCGGACACAGCCGATTACGTGAAGAAAGTCCTCGAAGTAGAAATGAACTCGGCAACCGACAACCCACTCGTTTTTCCAAGAGACGGAGTCTGCCTCTCAGGCGGAAACTTTCACGGCCAACCAATCTCAATGGCACTCGACTTCCTCAGCCTGGCAATATCAAATCTCGCAAACCTCTCCGAAAGAAGAACTGCCGCATTACTCGACCAATCGCTCAACAACGGTCTACCACCATTCTTGGTAGGAAGAGGATCAAAACCCGGACTGAGCAGCGGATTCATGGCAGTTCAGTACACGGCAACGGCACTGGTAGCAGAGAACAAGGTATTGACACATCCAGCCAGCAGCGACTCAATCCCCACCTCGAGCAATTTCGAGGATTTTGTTAGCATGGGCCCCGGAAGCGCTCACAAAGCGGCCAAGATACTCGAAAACAGCACGTACGTGTTGTCAATCGAATTCCTAGCCGCAGCCCAAGGTATCGACTTGCGCGCGAAGGCGCGGCTCGGTCATGGCACACGAAAAGTGTATGCAGCGATCAGAGAAAAAGTTCCACAAGTCACCGAGGACCGTTCTAGCAGCGCGGACATCGAAGAGATCCGTCAAATGATAGTTAACGAACAATTACCAGGAATCGCGGAGAGAGAAATCCGCGGGAACCCCTGAGCGTTAATGGAGCTGATACCGCTCAAGTCTGAACTAATCACACCTGGAGCCTCCATCACTGACAAGATATTGAGCTCTCTCGCGAGCGCGAGAGTTCGGATTCGAAGCAAGGATATCATCGCGGTCGCAAGCAAAGCAGTTGCCATAGCCGAGGGCAGAGTAATTGAGCTGAACAGCATCGACACGTCACGTGAGGCGAGAAAGCTAGCAAGAAGACACGGGATACCCGCCCCCATGGTTCAAGTCGTATTGGACGAGGCCGACGAGGTGTACGGGGGAGTCACTGGAGCGCTCTTGACTCTCAAGAGCGGCGACGCCGTCGCGAACTCTGGTGTAGACCAGAAAAATGCCCCACCGGGCTCGGTTGTATTGTGGCCCCGGGACCCAACCGCCTCAGCAACGAGGCTGCTCAACACGCTCCACCGAAGACTTGAGAAGCGAATTGGAGTTGTAATAGTCGACAGCAGAGTGACCCCTCTAAGGCTGGGAACCACAGGAATCGCGTTGGCCTGCGCTGGTTTCAAACCGACGCGAGACTTCAGGGGCAAACAGGATCTGTTCGGTAGAAAGGTTCGGATTACGGTGCAGGCGTCCGCGGACGGAGTTGCGTCTGCCGCTCAGCTGCTGATGGGCGAAGGGAGGGAGGGAGTTCCATTTGTTCTGGTCAGAAAGGCACCCGTTGAGTTCGGAAGGTCCGGATCGATTCCGAAACTTGCTCGAGACGCATGTCTCTACATGAGCTGTCTCGCGAAGGTCCACCGCTAGACCGGTTTTTGGCAGTAGTTACAGTACCACCGCATGATTGCGGGATCCCATCTGAGGGTCTGTCCACATGTGGGGCATCTGTAGTACTGGATGCCCGTAGGGGGCCTTTTACGGAACGCAAGGAACCCCGCGAGAAGCCCAATCGCAATCCCAACCACGACTCCTATTATTCCAAAGACGAGCTCTGGAGAGAGGAACCCTATGCCAACCTGGTGGGCCTGAAAAGCGCTCTCGGCAGCAGCTAGCGAATCCACGACTGCACCGGCATAGTCCATTGAGCTGTACTTTCGGTCAGCAATCGCCATCGACCGTCGGGCCGAGGAAATCGCTCCCGCGTTGAGGAATGATGACGTGGTATTCGCCAATGTCACTTGCGCGAAAATCAACAGCTCATCGTTTACCCCTCTAAGAATCAAGTCTTTGTCGAACTGACTGAAAACCAACGAGTTAGCGTAATACCCCATGACTGACTCGACAAAATCCTCGTCCAAGTCATACAGGAACGGGTGGTTGAGTCCAAGCATGTGGCCGAGCTCATGAATTATGGTCCTCGTGTAACCTACTCCAGTGCCGCGTTGAATTAGACCAGTGCGGTCGGTATAGTTTCCATAGGTCAGATCCTGTTGGCTGTGGCCTATGAGAACAATGTCTCCGAGGGCTTCGCCGAAGATGGATCCTGCCCCGCGCTCAAAGACATCCCCTTTGAAAGAGACGCCGAAATCATTTTTCCACTCGAAAGCGAAGACAAACGCCGGAATGTCTATTTGGCTTATCGTCCTCGTCACATTGACAAACCTCGAAATGTGGCCCTCGCTATACGTGCTTAGCCAATTATACACCAAACGCTCATCGACGACGAAAGAGTCTGAGAGCTTATCGTAAGTCTTCGTGGTAGCGTTGTTGACCACGGCCGCCAGGCCAGGGTCTGAGGAAAGCATCCTGAATGTGGGAATTACAGTCACGTTTGCATATGGAACAAGTTGGGCAAGTTGACTCTTGACTACCGTCAGGTTTACCGAATTTTGAAGAGGGGGCCCGGCTAGAATTTCGCTGGCGTTCCTCGCGTCGAGGAAGAATAGGTGGAAAACGTACTTGGCTGAGTAGTTGACAGGGTATAATTGGTCTGGACTGAAGAGGTTGTAGATTACTCCCGCTAAATAGTCGGCCACAAATTTCGTGACCCAGTATCGGCCATACCAAGAACCCTGCGTGACCGTCCTTAGTCCCTCTGCCACCTGAATTGGAAGGTTACCTGTCCAGTAGCTTGGCCCAGCTGATAGGTCGATGAAATAGGAGCGCTCGTCCACTCCCCACCCCGTCATGAAATGACGCCGCTCCCTATAGTGAAGGTCGGGCTCAACAACAGTCTGGTTGTAGTAGTGAGCCACAGCCGTTCCTCTGTTGGAACTCACGCATTGCCCGCCGGAGGTAAGGGGAGTGCACTTGATCGTATAGTCCTTATATTGGCTGTAAGTGAACGAGGGCAAATCGTTGTGGAGGTCAGCTACTAGCAACGTGTAGCCGGGAACAGGGTTCCCTCCAAAGTATTTTGACCAGCCGTCCCAGTGGCCCACTTCGGTCGCGTTGTAGAACCAGTTGGTCACTGTGCTAATATTGCTCGTTACATTGTCAAAGTAGGGATTTTCGACGTATTGAGTAGGAGCCCCAACGGGAGTGTCCACACGTTTTCCAATCCCGTTAAGAAACGTGCTAAGCGCTCCAGCGACGCTTGAGTTTGCGAATTGCACTTGGTAGTTGAATTTGAACTGGACTCCGGTTCCTTGGGATCCAGCTAGGATTGATTGCGGTTTCTCCGAGGGAGAGATTATGTTGTTTGTAAGGTAGGATGAATTGATGTCAGACTGTGTGAGTCCAATGAAAATTACTCTAATGTTCATCGGGACATTCCTATTTCCTGAGAGCCCAGTACTCGAAGTCGGAACATAGGAGGTCAGAGAGTGCACTCCTGGAGACTGGAAGACTACGACTAGGGTGACCAATAGTACGGATATGACCGATAATCTTCGCATTCGAAGTCTGTGAAAGGTAGGAATCTGTTTTCTATTAAGTCTCCGATGGAGACTTCCGCTTGATTCTGGATCGCAATTCTCGCACGGGAGCCTGGAATCTGAGACTCACTTCACGAGGCCGCGAACTTCGGGAGTGTTAGGTCTCCTCTTGTAACTATCAGTATCTTCGCGTCCTTCCCTTCTACTCGTATTGCTGTCTGAACTGCTCCCGAAGCGGTTCTAGATGGCTTGAGCCCGAAGCCGTTGCGTGTGTAGTGGTCGGGCAGCACGGAAACGAGCTGTATCCGATTGCTTTCCAGTGCTTCTTTCAATAGAAGGCTAATCTGGCCTCCCAGCTGGAACCGATGCTTTAGCTCGGACAACAGCTGTTTTTTCTCCTCGAATTTTCTTGTGAGTGCAAGAAAAGTGTCGTTTCCCACTCCATTAGCGCATTCTGCTACCAAGATTATTGTGCCATCCTGTTTGACCACGTCCGATGCGTTGTTCAGGACCCTGACCGCGTGGTAGAGGTCTTTTCCAAGGAGTGAGCCCGCAGAGACTATTACGATCTCACACTTTCTTTCAACCTTGGGGCTGTGAAGCTCAGTGAATCTTCCCGTGGCGGCGTCGAACGCCGCCTCCATTTCTCCGGAGAACACCGAGTCCACTCCACCCCAGCCGTCCGGAACTAGACACACATTGTATGCCGCCCCGAACAGCTTACACGCTTCGAAGGTGTCTGCGAGTACTGGACCTGATCGCCAGTCGGCGGGCGCAGGAGTTCCGCTTGCTATTAGCGCTCGGTTCTTCGTGATTGTGTCAATGGATGTCGCCCCAGGAAGGATGCTCTCGGGACCCCCCGTGAAGCTAGTTGCGTAGTGAGGGGCGACGGAGGTCACGCAGACTCTTATCCCTCGAACCAGTAACTCATTATGAATGTTGACGGGAGTCCCTGAGCTGGTCCTACCAATTTCGGTGAACGGACCTTGGGTAGGGTCCATCATGACAATTTCAGACTCCGCGCTTGGCGATTGTTCTGGTCTTGGACGCTTGTTTCGAAGGAACGTGGTTACGGAGTTCGCGCCCAGAGATGACAGTTCCGCCTTGAGATTGGGGATGATGATATCAAGGAATGGAATCGTGGACGGATCCCCGATAATGGCAGCGTCGCTACCAGGTTTGACAATTTGGCGTAGCGAAACCCCGTCAACTGGGTGTTCGAGAGACGTCTTGATCGTAACAGCGATGTCCTTGCTCGGGGCCGGTTTGCCTGGTTCGAGGATTTTGTAAAAGTTGTCATCGGGGATTCTCACCGGAATCTCTGTCTCGCCATAAGGAACCCAGAATTCCATTTCTCCACACCGGATATTGGCCCGTTCGTTGAGCTTGCCTTTAAATTGCTATGAGTTCTGGTGAAGATCTGACCATGACCTTGCGTCCGTTGAACCATTGTCGGCCGGGAGTCTGAATGTTGCAGCAGCAAGTCGACAATTTCTGCAAAGCCCTTATCAAAACTGGCGCTTTGAAGTTTGGTTTGTTCACATTGTCCGGCGGAAAGCTTGGCTCTTACTACCTCGACTTGAGGATTCTCCCCAGTTTTCCAGACGCGTTCCAGACAGCTATTGATTTGTTGGCCAAGAAGGCGAAGGCCATCACAGGAATAGACAAGATAGCAGGAATCCCCACAGGCGGACTTCCCTGGGCCTCGGTCTTAGCATTCTCCATGTCAAAGCCGTTGGTGTACACACGCAAAGAAGCCAAGCTCCATGGAAGGGAGAGGAAGGTCGAAGGCGTCCTGGCCTCGGGCGACAGGGTTCTATTGATCGATGACGTGATTACCACCGGAAAGAACCTACTTGATGGATTGCAAAGCCTCCGAGGGGAAGGAGGCGTTGTCGAGGACGCACTCGTCCTAGTTGACAGAGAGGAAGGTGGGAGGACCCATCTTGAAAAGTCAGGGGTAAAACTGCACGCGGTGGTTCAAATCTCTGAGATTGCGCGAAAACTTCTGGACATGGACGCAATAACCTCCTCCGAATATGAAGAGATGGTCGCTCAGGGCAAAACAGGTCAATAATACCATCGATAGATTGACAGTGTTCTGAACACTAAGGGACTGAATTTTGGACAGCGATCCCTCGCCGGCTCAAGGTCTGCGCGCCTCAAGACACACACTAGATAATGGGTTGAAGGTTCTCATCCGGCAGATACCTGACGCGCCAGTCTTAGGATGCTGGGCAGTTTACAAGGTAGGTTCTCGAAATGAGAAGCCGGGGATTACGGGAATCTCACACTGGGTAGAACACATGCTCTTCAAGGGAGGAGGGAAACTCCACAAGGGGGACATTGGCCGCCTTGTCAGTAGCGTAGGGGGAGAGTACAACGGTTTCACTTCCAAGGACTTCACAGCATATTTTGAAATTCTGCCAGCCGACCAGCTGGACATCGGCCTATTGATAGAATCAGAACGTATGATGAATGCAGCCTTCGACCCACGGGAGGTCGAGACGGAACGAACCGTGGTTGTTTCGGAGAGAGAAGGGAACGAAAACGATCCTGAATTTCTTGTAAACGAAGAGCTCTTTCTAAGCGCTTTCCGGTTTCATCCCTATAGATGGTCAGAGGGTGGCCTCAAGGAAGACCTTCTCCGAATAACGCGGGACAACCTGTTCGATCATTATCGGCAATTCTACGTTCCCAGCAACGCGATACTAGTGGTAGTCGGACCCTACTCGCCCAGTAAGGTCATGACCAAGCTCGAAAGCTACTTCGGACCATTGGAATCTTCGACAAAGCCCCTGAGCCTCGGATCGCAGAGCCTTCCCAGAACGGTGAGAGGCGTGTCGAGCTACACTTGCCCTCAGAGGCCGATTACTTCAAGGTCGCATACCACACGCCCCCCCTCGGAGGCGGCGACGTGTATCCACTGATGATGCTGGACTCTATTCTGAGCGGGGTCAGACTGTTCGCCTTCGGACCCGGCCAGACGTCTGGCAGGAGCACTAGGCTTCACCGCGCCCTTGTTGAGAGAAAAATCGCTTCTCAAGCATCTTCGGAATTCTGGCCAACAATAGACCCATCCGTCTTCGTACTCGACGTCACCGCTTGGGAAGGAGTCACCCTTGAAAGAGTTGAGAGGACACTGTTTGACGAAGTTCAAAAGATTCAGGAAAACCCACCTCTCCCTCATGAATTGAAGCGGGCCTTAGCTCAGATCAACGCACAGTATGCCTACACGCTTGATGGCGTAGCCAGACAAGGCTTTCTAATCGGAATCTTCGAACATGTCATGTCCTTCGAGACCCTCGGCGAACTTGTGAAAAAGCTAGAGATTGTTACTCCTGGGCAGGTATCCGAGGTAGCGCGGAAGTATCTGACGCAGCAAAACAGGACCGTCTGCAAATGCGTGGGGACTCGGAACCAGCATGGCTCTTGACGCAGAGCTTCCCAAGCTGGTAGGCGTTCAGAGGATTTCCGAAGGGCTCAGGATACTAACATATCAGAATAATGCAAACCCGACCCTAGCGGCTTACGGCAGCCTTCAAGCCGGCAGTTCCTTCGACCCAGAAGGCAAATCCGGAATCGCCGAATTGACCTCACGGCTCTTGCTCAGAGGATCACGCAAACTCGGCGCGGCGAAGATGGCGGACCAGCTCGAATCGGTGGGCGCTGCAATAAGCTTCCGAAACACGCAGGACAACATAGTCTTCCAGGCACGAACGACGAGCACATGGACGCTCAAAGTACTGGGAATCCTCGCACAGTGCCTCACGAAACCTGCATTCAACACACGCGATATCGAGAAGGAGAAGGAGCAGCTTCTAACCGAAATCAGACTGCGAGATGACGACACCACCCGAAGAGGGTTGAACGAACTTCACAGACTAGTATACCCTCTAAAACATCCCTACAGACGGGACAAATTGGGAACACCCGAGTC
>Ga0209157_1004293_pt1 | contig 10672 bp, 14 predicted proteins | sample GraSoiAngelo_135_FD_185892 | JGI IMG/M metagenome (GOLD analysis project Ga0209157, IMG submission 185892) | Grasslands soil microbial communities from the Angelo Coastal Reserve, California, USA - 14_0929_05_40cm (SPAdes) (version 2) | ecosystem: Environmental > Terrestrial > Soil > Grasslands ... | reverse complement strand
CATCTCGTACGTGGTTAGGGTGCCGCTATCGGTCCCGCGCAACAGCCAGATCCCGCTGTACCCCGTGGCCGTCCCAAGCTCCAGGATCCGCTTCGCGCCCGCGATCTTGACCAGCACGTAGAGCAGCTGGCCCTCGTGGGGGTCGACGATCGGGATGCCCTCGCGATGCGCCTCTTCTTCCATCCGCGCCAGCACGACGTCGCGCTTCGGCACCAGCCCGTCGAGGTACTCCTGCAGGCCGTCGGTCACTTCAACTGTCCTCATCCCGCCTCCTCATGAACTCGTGGAGCAGCGGCTGGAGGGCGACGACGTAGGCCGCCATGCACTCCACCGCGTCATCCAGCACCACGTCGTCAAGCCGCGCCGCCGGCACCGTCTCGTACAGGCGAGTCCAGCCCCGGTCCCACGGCTCGAGCTCGGCGCGCGCAAGCAGCGACTTGACCTCTACCATCCGCGCCCGGAAGAAGTCGAACGCCGCCTGGTTGTCCGCCGCCGACGACTCGAAGTGCAACCCGACCTCCAGCCTACCCGCACCGGTGTGGTGCCACGCCTCGTAGTGGAAGGCGGGCTCGCCGAAATACACCTTCATGAGCCGGCCGCGGCCTCGGGTCGTGCGGAAGTCCCGCAGCTCCGACGGCAGCCGCTGCTTCAGGCGCTTACGCAGCTCGGTGAAGAAGTCAGCGGGAGCGAATAGCATCACCCGCGAATCTTTTTCGTAAGCTGCGTTGCACATTGGCGTACGTACCGACGGTCGTCGAGAACGAAGGCGGCAATCGCGAGCGGACCTTCGACATCTACTCGCGGCTGCTCAAGGACCGGATCATCATCATCGGCCGGCCGATCGACGACGTGGTCGCCAACCTCGTCGTCGCCCAGCTCATGTACCTGGCCGCCGACGACCCCGCGAAGGAGATCCAGATCTACGTCAACTCGCCGGGAGGCGCCGTCACGGCGGGCCTCGCCATCTACGACACCATGCAGTATGTCCAGGCGCCGATCTCGACCGTCTGCATCGGCCGCGCTGCCAGCTTCGGCACCGTCGTCCTGATGGCGGGGGCGAAAGGCAAGCGGTTCTCGCTCCCCAGCTCGACGATCCACATGCATCAGCCGCTCGTCGGCGGCAAGGGCCTCCAGGGCCAGGCCAGCGACCTCGACATCCACGCCAAGGAGATCATCCGCATCCGCTCCGTGCTCAACGGTCTGATCGCCAAACACACCGGCCAGCCGCTGGAGCGCGTCGAGCGCGACACCGACCGCGACTACTTCCTGACGCCTCAAGAAGCGGTCGAGTACGGGCTGATCGACGGCATCATCGCGGCGACGCGGCTGCCGGTGCTGGCGACGGCGAAATAAACCCACTCACGCGCGCGAGCACGTAACCGACCAGGACCACGCCGATCACGGCGGGTAGGGGCGCGATGGTCAGGGCGGCGACCAGCGCGGCGAGCGAGAGCGCGAGCCAGTCGAACCACTCCGCGCGGCCCCAGAGCACGAGGGCGAGGGCGACGAGCACGAGGTCCGCGGGCAGCGCGTGGGGCGCGGCGAGCACTCCGCCCGCGACGAGGATGGCCACCGCCGGCCGCATCTTCTCCGCGCGCATGCGACGAGCGAGGTAGAGCACCACCGCGATGGCGATCACCGTCAGCGCGGCCACGGCGATGGTCTGCACCGATTGAGGGAGGAGGACGCCGAAGTGAGGCAGGTCGATCTCCCGGCTGACCGGCGCCACGGTCGCACGGGTCTGACCCAGCCACTCCGATATCCACCGCGGGTTGAGGAGCAACGTCGGTAGGAGCAAGGCCACGCCGGCAGCCGCCCAACCGACCAGCACCTTCCACTGCCGTTCGAGGAGCACCGCCGCGCCCAGAGGGAGCATCAGCTGGGGTTTCATCAGCGTCAAGCCGAGCGCGAGCCCCGCGAGGTACGGCCTCTTCCACAACGCGACCGCGGCCCCGATGCCGAGGGCAACGACGCCGTCCAGCTGGGCGTTGAGCATCATGAGCGCGGTCGGCACCGCGGCGAAGGCGGGCAGGATCCTCGCCGGGGGCTGAGGGCGCGTCGCCAGGTACAGCCCCGCGCCGAGGCAGGCGAGCCCGAAAAGGATCCACAACCTGCCGCCGACGTCGGTGCCGAAAGCCTCGAACGGCGCCGCCAGCAGCGCGACCCAGGCCGGGGCGAGGAACGGAAGGATGCCTTCGATGCCTGGCGTCGTGAGCGTCCGACCTCCGGTGACGTCGCTCTCGATTCGCTTCTGCACCTCGAGGTCGTAGAGGTGCCCGGGATCGGAGACGATCAGCCTTGCGCCGGTCGCGAACGCCGGCCAGTCGGAGTTGATGACATCGTCATTGGGAAGCAGCGGGTAGAGGACGAAGGCCAGTGACACAGCCAGCAGCGCGACGCGGCCGCGCCAGCGCCACCGATCGCTCACTCAGACCTCGATCGTCATGCCGTCGCGCGCCGCGCGCACGTCGACTCCGGTCCGCTGCGACAGGGCGGCGGCGATCTCGTCAGGGTTTGCGCGCCAAACCGCCATGCCGTAGTGGGTCAGGAACGCGATCTTCGGCCTGGCCTCGCGGATGATGCGCTCTGCGTCGTCGACGCACAGGTGGGGGAGGTGCGGCATGCAGTGCAGCAGGATGGTATGGATCAGCATCACGTCCGCCCGGTGCTGCTCAGCGATGCCGTCGTAGTAGGCCGTATCGGTGATCCAGCCGAGACGGTCGCCGAACCGGAAGCCGTACGTCTCGACCTGGTGGACGTGGAGCGCGCTGGTGGTGAAGCTCAGGCCGTTGACCGAATAGGTGGTCTGGGGAGCGAGGCGCACGATCTCGCGCGGAAACCGGCGCAGGTACTTCAGCACCACAGGGTCCTCGTCGAGCGCATCCGACGGACAGAACAGCAGGCCGCGGTGCGCGAACCCTCCGTCGGTCATCGCCTCGACCATCACGTTCACGTCGCCGGCGTGGTCGAGGTGGCGGTGGCTGACCACGATCGCGTCCAGGGTCGTGAGGTCGACCCTGCGCGCCGCGTAGGCGACGACCGCACCCGGACCTGGGTCGAGGGCAAGCCGCGTGTCGCCCTCCTCGATGTACAGCCCAGCCGAGGCCGCCACCTGCTTGGCGACCATGAACCGCGCCCCCGCGGTGCCCATGAAGGTCAGCCTCACGTCTCGGCGACTTCTGACAAAGCGATCTCCGACTTCTCGCCGAAGTACCGGTCATAGAGCTCGGCCACCCGCTCCAGGGTGTCGATCTCGCCGACCGGCTTGTCGTCGCGGATACGCACGATGCGCGGGAAGCGCAGCGCGTAGCCGCTGAGGTGCCGGGCCGAGTGCTGGATGGAGTCGAACGCGACCTCGAGCACCACCTCGGGCCGAACCATGCGCCGGTGGCCCTGGTCCTGGACCGTCATCTCCAGGAATCGCTTCGTGTACTCGGCGATCTCGGCGTCCGTGAGGCCGCTGTACGCCTTGCCCACGTTGACCAGCCGGCCTGACGCAGCGTCTTTGACCGCGAACGTGTAGTCGGAGAGCACCCCGCGCCGCTTGCCGTGGCCCCACTCGACCGCGGTCACGACCACGTCCAGCGTCGCCAGCGGCCGCTTGAGCTTCAGCCACGCCAGGCCCCGCCGGCCAGGCGTGTACGGGCTCAGCGGGTCTTTGACCATCAGTCCCTCGTTGCCGCGATCGCGCGTCTCCTTGAATATGCCGTCGAGGTGCTCGGGGCCGGTCGCCTCCTCGAGACGAGCGAGCAGGTACGGGTGCTCCAGGCCCAGGCCCTCGAGCAGCTTGCGGCGCGCGGTGAGCGGCTCGTCGAGCAAGGTCCGGCCATCGAGCCAGAGCAGGTCGAAGATGACAAGCACGACCGGCACGTCGCGGCGCAGATCCTCGTCCACCTTCTTACGGCCCAGCCGGCGCTGCAGCTCGAAGAAGCGCAGCACGCGGCCGTCACGATGCGCCAGCACCTCGCCGTCGAAGAGCACGTCGTGGCCGATGGCGCCGGCCGCCTCGACCAGCTCGGGGAACGCGCCGGTCGTCTCCTTCAGGTCGCGCGAGAAGAGCTCGATCCGATCGGCCTGGCGGTGGAGCTGGCAGCGCACGCCGTCGTACTTCTCCTCCGTCCACACGGTGTCCGCGCCCATGCGCGAGAAGGCTTCGTCGGGCGTCTCGACCGGGCTCGCGAGCATGAACCGGACGGGTTGAAACAGCGTGATCGAGCTGGCCTCGAAGTCGCCGCGCTTGCAGCGCACCGCGGTCTCGCCGATGTCGCCGGTGACGAGGTGCACGCGCTTGACCTGCGTGATCGAGACGCCGAACGCCTCCGCGATCGCTGCCTCGACGAGCCCTTCGCTGAGGCCGATGCGCATCTCGCCCGAGATGATCTTGACGAAGAAGCGCGCGGACTCGGCGTCCATGCGCCGCACCATTGCCTCGAGGGGTGCGGCCTTGGCGTTGCCGCGTGCACCGCGGATCGCTTCGAGGGTGTCCTCGACGTCCTTCAACGAGACCGGCCCGGGTTGTGTGCTCCCGGTCAGCGCCTCGCCGGCCCAGTCGCCGAGGTCGGAATGCTTGCGAAAGATGCCGCCCAGCTCGTCCTCGTCCTTGCTCGACACCGACGACACGACCTTGCTCAGGGTCGACCAGCCGAGGCCAAGCGTGCGCCGCTGCGATGGCGGGAAGGCGCGCCCGCTCATGTAGACGGCGGCGCGGCGCAGGTCCTCCTCGCTCAGCGTCCGGAAGTAAGCGCCGAGGATGCGGGTCTTCTCGAGGGTGGCCGGTGTGCCGCCCACGGCGGCCCCGGCCCGTGCGAAATCAAGCACCGGACGACCTATCGTAGTTCGCGATGCGAAGGTGCCCTTACCTCGAGGAACTGGTCAAGGACACCCGCGGTCCTCTGCGCATCTACAGGTTCGACTGCCACGTCGATCACCGCTCGAAGCGCAAATACGCGCTGAGCGACAGCCCGCCCATCTGCGTACGGAATTTCGAGGATTGTCCGTTATACCAGGCTGAAAAACGGCGCGAAGACCACACAATTACCCGCTACACGGACTAGAACGCCGCCCCACCACCCGCCACAAAAGTGAACTGCACAGTCTGCTCCGCCCCAGCCGTGCCTATTGACGACGCGTGCGTCTTCTGCCACGCGCCGCTCGTCGAGCGCGACCAGCCTGACGAGCTGCTCGACTATCTGGTCGAGCGCTTGCCCATCGCCCAGGCCAAGCGCGGTCACCTGAACCGCGGTCCGATCGTCGAGCTGGCGATCGACGTCGACGGTCGCAGCTTTCGCGCCCGGATCAAGAACGAGGTGCTGGAGCTCTTCCCCGCGGTGGAGCTCGCGGCGTGGGTCGACCTGCTCCTGGTCAAGCTCAGCGACGCGGCCGCGGGCGACCATGACCTGCGCCGGGCGGTGCTCCGATCCGGCTGGGCGCTGCGTTAGGGGCCGTTCTTCTGCTCGCGGGTTGTGGTGGGTCGCAACCCCCGGCGCCCAAGGTGCTCCTGAGCGATAGCGGCACTGGCAGCGCGACGGAGACCATCGATTCGCCCAGCGACAGGGGATGGGACCTGCACTGGAGCTACGACTGTGGGGGTGGCGGGGTGTTCACGGCCGACGTTTTCGACTTCGATCACACGCCCGACTTTCGTCATCCCGGCATCAACCAGGAGGGAGGTGGCAAAGACGCCGGCGTGTACCACGTGCCGGGAAAGGGACGCTTTTACCTCGAGATCACGAGCACTTGCAGCTGGAGTGTGAAGGTCGTGGCTGGGTAGTCGACACCCTCGATAGTCGCGACTAACGGGGCTTCTCCTGGACCAAAGTGGACGATAGTCGCGACTAACGTGGCTTCTCCGGGACCAAAGTGGACGATAGTCGCGACTAACGTGGCTTCTCTGGGAACCAAGGGGGCGGATAGTCGCGACTAACGTGGCTTCTCCGGGAACCAAGGGGGCGGATAGTCGCGACAATCAACCAATCGGTGGGCTCTTAGAGGGCTAGAGCCAGCTGCTCGTTGGCCTCCAGCGCCCAGGCGCGGACACCTTTCCGGCGCAGCGAGCGGGCGAAGTCCTCGGTGAAACCGTGCACTGTGTACACCTGGGTCGCGCCGGAGCGCGCGACCACCTCCATGAGCTCGTCGAAGTCGCAGTGATCGGAGAGGTCGAAAGTTGCGTCAGCCCCAAAGAGCTGCGCGAACTCGGGGTCTTTGGCCCAGCCCGAGATGAGCGCTGTGCGGTAGCGGCCCAGGCGCCGGACATCGTCCTTGCCCACGGGCGGGGCGATGACGACGCGGTCCATGACCGGCTTGCCGTCTAGCTCAATCCAGTCCGGCAGCGATCTCCCAGCCGCCGCGTACTGGCGCGCGCACGGCACGCAGCGCTTCTCGAGCGCAAAAGCAAACCCGTACTGCGCCAGCTGGAGCATCACCTCCTCCGTCTTGCCGAGCGCGTGGCACAGGAGCACCGGCGTCACCCGGCTGTCCAGGGCGCGGCGGCACCACCGGGCGATCAACTCCAGCGTCTCGTCGGGGTCGCCGAAGCGAAAGTGTGGGCGGCCATATGTTGTCTCGACGATGAGGACGTTGGCCCTCGGCACCAACGTCTCGATGCGTCCCGGCTGGCGCAGCTTGACGTCACCGGTGTAGAGGACCGACCAGCCGTCGTGCTCGAAATGGAGCATCGCCGAGCCGAGCATGTGGCCCGCGGGGTGGAGCATGACCGTACCGCCCCCCCGCCGCATCGGCTCGCCGAAGCCGAGCATCCGCCACCCCCGCGGCCGCCGCTCCTCGGGGATCAGGGCCAGGGTCTGGGGCGTGAGCAGCGCCTCTTTGTGCCGGCGCGCGTGGTCGGTGTGGGCGTGGGAGATGAAGGCGAAGCTGCGCACGGTGAGCGGGTCGAGCCAGAGCCTGTGCCCCGGCAGCGCCACCCCGTGGTCCCACACGACCTCGCGGGTCATCGCCGGATCAGGACCTTGGCGTCAGGGGGAAGCTCGATACCGATCGCCGCGTAGGCCTCGGCCGGGACGCCGATGTCGACCACCACGACCTCTCCCTGGAGGCCCGGCTTGGGCAGGCCCAAAGTCACCGTCACGTCGGCGTGCACAACTGGAGCGTAGGCGACGCCGGTCTCCGCGTCGAGGCCCGACGGCACGTCGACCGACAGGACGCGTCTCCCTGAGGCGTTGATGGCTTCGATCCACCTCGCGAACCTACCTTCCGGCGGACGCGAAAGGCCGGTCCCGAAGATGGCGTCGACGACCAGGCGTGCACCGTCCAGCCGCAGCTCGCCCGACGGTTCGATGCCATGCCTTCGCAGTGCTTCGAGCTCCTGCGCGGCGGGGCCGCGCAGCCTCTCGATGTCGACGCAACAGAGCGCGGTCAGCAGGCCCCAGCGATGGAGGTGCCTCGCTGCCGCGAGACCATCGCCGGCGTTGTTGCCCACACCGCACACGACCACTGCCGGTCGGTCGACAAGGCGCGCCACCTGCCAACCCGCGGCCTCCATGAGCCACTCGGTCGGGATGCCGAAACGCTCGGCACAGAGCGCGTCGACCTGCTTGACCTGGGAGCTCTTAAGGGTCGGTAGGTCGCTGGACGACAAAGGAGCAGTAGGGGTCGTGGCGATGGATGGAATCGGACTGGGAGACGGGTGCTCCGGTGAGCCGGGAGATGAGCTGCGGTGTGATGGTGCAGACCTGGGGGAACTTCAACGCGGTGTTGCGGAACGGACAGTTGTGGATCGTCACCTTCACGCCCTCAGGCGATTCGGACTGCTCGACCAGCGTGCCGGCGCGCCCGATCCAGGACACCACGCGGTTTAGCTTTTCGTCAAAGCCCAGGCCCGCGAAGTCCCTCTCGATCGCCGAGGCGTGCCGGGCCGCGACCCGGGCGAAGACTTCGTCGAGGGCCTCCGGGCCGCCCATCTCCTGGACCTCCTGGAGCACCATCGTCGCCAGCTGGCCGTAGCGTTTGGGGAAGACGGAGTCCGCGCGCTCGGTCAGCGCGAAGAGCAGCGCCGGGCGGCCGCGGCCGCTCCGCTCCGGCTGGCTCACGACCAGGCCATCTCGCTCCAGGTTGGTGAGGTGCTGACGGATGGCGTTCGGCGTCACGCCGAGGTCGCCGGCGATAGTCTCCGCGCTGCAGCGGCCCCTGCGCCGCAGCAGCTCGAGGATCTCCATGCGGGTCGAACGGCCGGCGATCAATCAGGCCCCCATTCCGGTCGCTTGCGGGCACTCTAGCACAGCCCTTACAAGCTAAATCGATTTATTACAGGTTGTCCTTGACAAATCCGGGGGTGCCCGTAAACTTGGTATCCGGAGGAGAAAGAAGGGATGCCGATGATCAAGCAGGCGAGCCGCGCCATCGAGCACATGACCGCGCGGGAGCGCCGCATCCAGCGGGCCAAGTACGCGCGGCGGAACAAGATGCACTACATCGACAAGCTCCTCAACGAGCTGGAGATGCTGAACCTGGCCGACCAGCGGCAGATGCCGCCGGTGCTGTCGGTCGCCATCAACAAGGTGATCGAGGAGTCGCCGGAGGTGACCGTGCTCGCGCAGGCCAAGCCGGCCTCGGTCATGGAGGCGATGGATGCTCTCTACGAGATCCAGGACAGCCTGATGTACAACCAGATCGAGGACGAGTAAGAAGGTCCATCAACGGGCCGGGCTCCGTCGAGCCCGGCCTTCTTTTTTGGCCCGGAAAGCGATTAATTACCGAGCCGTGACAGGTCTATAGACACATGAGCAAGGCGCAGACCGTCAACATCCAGGGACAAGTCCAGAAGGCCATCGACGAGATGGTCGAATCCGGCCGCGAACGCGGCCTCCAGGTCGCGGTCTACCACCGGGGCCAGCAGATCGTCGACGCGGTTGCCGGAGTGGCCGACCCGGCCACCCGCCGTCCCTACACCTCTGAGACGCCGGTCTACTGCTACTCGGTCGTCAAAGCGGCCGCCTCGACGCTGGTCCACATGCTTGTCGAGCGAGGGCGGTTCGGGTACGACACACCCGTGGCGGAGCTCTGGCCGGAGTTCGCGGCTCACGGCAAGGAGAGGGTCAAGGTCCGGCACGTGCTGAACCACACGGCCGGCGTGCCCGGCATCCCGCTCACGACCACGATCGAGGACCTGTGCGACTGGGACAAGATGTGCACGGCAATCGCGGACGCCGAGCTCTGGTGGGAGCCGGGCACCAAGATCGGTTACCACGCCTACACGTTCGGCTACATCACCGGCGAGATCATCCGCCGGGTCACCGGCAGGCCCATCTCCGAGGTCCTGCGGGAGGAGATCTCCGGGCCGCTGGGGATCGAGAAGGAGCTCTACTTCGGCATGCCGCGCTCGGAGCACGCGCGCCTGGCCGTGCAGGAGGACGCGCCGATGCCGCCCGGCTTCCAGATGCCCGAGATGCCGCCCGACCTGCCCATGTTCAAGGCCGCGCCGATGTCCCTGATGCCGAATGCGGCTTTCGGCAACCGCCCGGACACGCTGGCCGCCGACATCCCGGCCGGAGGCAAAGCCTCCGCGCGTGCCATCGCGCGTATGTACGCGGCGATGCTCGGGACGGTCGGCGGCGTCCGGATTCTTCCGGAGTCGCGGTTGCGCGCAGCGACGGCGGAGCCGTTCTCCGGGGTTGACGAGGTCTTCGGCATGCCGACCACGTGGGCCGGCGGCTACTCGGTCGGCGTTGTCGGTCTGGAGCCCAAGGACCCACCGACCGCGTTCGGAGTCGGCGGCGTCGGCGGCAGCTTCGCGGGTTTCGACACTGCCACGGGGATCACGTTCGGCATCATGAAAAACCGGCTGCAGCAGGATTTCAACGCGGCGACGGAGATCGCCAGCCTGATCTTCCACAGCATCGCGAAGTGAAGATCACGGTCGTCTGCAACCTGACGCTCGACGGCGTCATGCAGGCGCCGGGACGCCCAGACGAGGACACGCGAGGCGGGTTCTCGCACGGCGGCTGGGGGGTCCCGTACAACGACGAGGTGATGGCCGCGGAGATGGGCAAGCGCATGGCCCAGGGCGGCTCCCTGCTGTTCGGCCGGCGGACCTATGAGGACTTTTACTCGGTCTGGCCGAAACGCCAGGACAATCCCTTCACGCCGGTCCTGAACAAAGCGCACAAGTACGTCGCGTCCCGCACGCTCCACGAGCCGCTGCCGTGGCAGAACTCGACCCTGCTGAAGGGGGACGCCGCCGACGCGGTGGTGGACCTCAAGCGGAAAGCAAAGGAGAACATCGGCATCCTCGGCAGCGGAGACCTGGTCTCGTCACTGATGCGCCGCCACCTCGTCGACGAATTCCTCCTTTTGATCCACCCGCTCGTCCTCGGTACCGGCCGTCGGCTCTTCACCGATGGATCGTTGACGAGGCTGCGACTCGTCAGCAGCGTGCCGACGACAAAGGGCGTGATCATCGCCACCTATGTGCCCGAGTCGGCCTGATCGCTAAGCAGCTGAGGCCGGCCTGGACCGGGACGCGCCGGAGTTAGTCGTCCGCTTCGGCTGTGCGGACCCGGCGGCTCAGCGTCTGGAGGAGGCGGTAGGCAACTTCCGGGTGCTCCTTCAGGAACGGCTTGAAGTTCCACTCCGGGATGCTGGCCAGCGTGACGTCGGTGTCGGCCGTGATGGTCGCGCTCCGGCCCTCGTGGTCGAGCAGCGCCATCTCCCCGAAGGA
>Ga0209157_1004292_pt1 | contig 10672 bp, 8 predicted proteins | sample GraSoiAngelo_135_FD_185892 | JGI IMG/M metagenome (GOLD analysis project Ga0209157, IMG submission 185892) | Grasslands soil microbial communities from the Angelo Coastal Reserve, California, USA - 14_0929_05_40cm (SPAdes) (version 2) | ecosystem: Environmental > Terrestrial > Soil > Grasslands ... | reverse complement strand
CGTGGCCGTGCGAGACCGCGCGCCGGGGCCCCGCCGCGCGCGGTTCGCGCGGTGGGCGGCGCGAGGCGAGCCGAGGGGAGGCTTGCGCAGCAAGCCGGACCCGTGCCGCGCGGGCGAACCGGCCCCGCTCCCCCGCGTTGACAGAGGGCAGGAGGTGCCCTAAGATCACAGGCCACCACGAAGCGCGTCTTCCGCGGGAAAGGCCCCAGCAGCGGCATGTCCGTCGACTCCATCGTCATCAAAGGCGCGGCCGAGCACAACCTCAAGCACATCGACCTGGTGCTGCCGCGCAACCGGCTCATCGTCTTCACCGGCCTGTCAGGGTCGGGCAAATCGTCCCTCGCCTTCGACACGATCTACGCCGAGGGGCAGCGGCGCTACGTCGAGTCGCTCTCCGCCTACGCCCGGCAGTTCCTGGAGATGATGGAGAAGCCGGAGGTCGAGTCGATCGAGGGGCTCTCCCCCGCCATCTCGATCGAGCAGAAGACGACCTCGCGCAACCCGCGCTCGACGGTCGGCACGGTCACCGAGATCTACGACTACCTGCGCCTGCTGTTCGCGCGCGTCGGCGTCCCCTACTGCCACAAGTGCGACCGGCCAATCACCCGCCAGACGGTGCAGCAGATCGTCGACAAGATCCTCGAGTTGCCGGAGGGCAGCCGCATCCAGGTGCTGGCGCCGATCGTGCGCGGCCGCAAGGGCGAATACCGCAAGCAGCTTCTGGAGGCGATGAAGAAGGGGTTCGTGCGGGCGCGCGTGGACGGGCACGTCATGGAGATCGCCGACGGCATCCCGATGGACAAGAAAAAGAAGCATACCGTCGACATCGTCGTCGATCGCCTGGTCCTGAAGCCGGACGTGAAGAACCGCCTCACCGATTCGATCGAGACGTCGCTCAAGATCGCCGAGGGTCTCGTGACGATCAACGTCCTGGGCGAAAAGGGCGGCCGGGATCTCCTGTTCTCCGACCAGATGGCCTGCATCAACTGCGGCTTCTCCCTCCCCGAGCTGGCGCCCCGGATGTTCTCCTTCAACTCCCCCTACGGCGCCTGCCCGTCGTGCGACGGCCTCGGCGCCCACCTGGAGATCGACCCGGCCAAGATCGTCACCAACCCGACCGCTTCCGTGAAGGAAGGAGCGATCGAGGGGACCTGGGGCTACGGCAAGTCGATGCTGCACATGGCCGTGGACGCCCTCGCGAAGCGGATGCGCTTCGACGCCGCGCTGCCGTTCGGCAAGCTGCCGAAGGAGGCGCAGCGCATCCTTCTCTATGGCAGCGGCGAGCAGGAGTTCGACTTCGAGTACATCGAGGGGCGCAACCGCTACTACTTCCGCAAGGCCTACGAAGGGGTTATTCCCTCGATGATGCGGCGTTACAAGAGCAGCGAGTCGCCGAGACTGCGCGAGGAGATCGAGCGCTACATGTCGCTCGAGCCGTGCGGCGCCTGCGAGGGGGCGCGTCTCAAGCCGGAGTCGCTGGCGGTCAGGGTCTCGGGCAGGAACATCGCCCACTACACGGGCCTGACGATCAAGCACGCGGTCGTGGCCTTCGACGATCTCGATCTTTCGGACAAGGACAGGCAGATCGCCCACCAGGTGCTGAAGGAGATCCGCGAGCGGCTCGGCTTCCTCTTGAACGTGGGGCTGGGCTACCTGACGCTGTCGCGCACCGCCGCGACGCTGTCGGGCGGCGAGGGGCAGCGGATCCGCCTGGCGACGCAGATCGGCAGCCGTCTCACCGGTGTCCTGTACGTCCTCGACGAGCCGTCGATCGGTCTCCACCAGCGCGACAACCGGAAGCTGCTCGACACGCTCTGCGCCATGCGCGACCTCGGCAATACCGTGATCGTGGTCGAACACGACGAGGAAACGATCCGTTCCGCCGATCACGTCGTCGATCTCGGCCCCGGCGCGGGCGAGGACGGCGGACATGTCGTCGCGCAGGGAACGCCGGAGGAGATCGCACGGCACCCGGCCTCCCTGACGGGACAATTCCTGTCGGCCCGGCGCTTCATCCCCCTTCCCGAACAGCGGAGGGCGCCGCGCAACGTCAAGGGGGATCGGGGCTGGCTGACCGTGCTCGGGGCGCAGGAGAACAATCTGAAGAGCATCGACGCCCGCTTCCCGCTCGGCCTTTTCACCTGCGTGTGCGGCGTGTCCGGATCGGGCAAGAGCACCCTGGTCAACGAGACGCTCTACAAGGCGCTGGCGCGCTCGCTGTACCGCACGCCGATCCGCCCCGGCATGCACAAGGGCCTCGCGGGCGTGAAGGAGATCGACAAGGTCATCGACATCGACCAGTCGCCCATCGGCCGCACGCCGCGCAGCAACCCGGCGACCTACACCGGCCTGTTCACTCCGATCCGCGACCTGTTCTCCTCGGTCCCCGAGTCGCGCATGCGCGGCTACCGCCCCGGCCGCTTCTCGTTCAACGTCAAGGGGGGACGCTGCGAGGCGTGCGAGGGGGACGGCATCATCAAGATCGAGATGCACTTCCTGCCCGACGTGTACGTCACCTGCGAGGCGTGCAAGGGGCGGCGCTACAACCGCGAGACGCTCGAGGTCCTGTACAAGGGGAAGAGCATCGCGGACGTCCTCGAGATGTCGGTGAAGGAGGCCCTGAAGTTCTTCGAGAATCTCCCGGTCATCCACCGCAAGCTCGAGACCCTCGACGCCGTCGGGCTGTCGTACATCAAGCTCGGGCAGTCCGCGACGACGCTGTCGGGCGGAGAGGCGCAGCGCATCAAGCTGTCGAAGGAACTGAGCCGCCGCTCCACGGGCAAGACGGTCTACATCCTCGACGAGCCGACGACCGGCCTGCACTTCGAGGACATCCGCCGCCTCCTCGAGGTCCTCAACCAGCTCGTCGACCAGGGAAACACCGTCATCGTCATCGAGCACAACCTCGACGTCATCAAGACCGCCGACTGGATCCTCGACCTCGGCCCGGAGGGGGGCGACGAGGGCGGGCTCATCATCGCCGAGGGCCCGCCGGAGGAGGTGGCGGCCCACCCGAAATCGCACACCGGCGCGTTCTTGAAGCGCATCTTCGCCCGCGCGCAGCGTTCCCAGCCCTCCCCCGCCACGGCGCGCGGCGAGACCGCCGCGGCCAGGGCATGAAGCGGCGCGTCACCGCGGCCCCGAGACCGTCCGTCCGCGGGTCGAAGAGCCCGCCGGCGCGGCTGGCCTTCCGTCCCCTCACCCCCCCGCGCTGGGCCGATCTCCTGCGGCTGTTCGGCCCGCGCGGAGCGTGCGCCGGCTGCTGGTGCATGTACTGGAGGCGGAAGCGATCCGAGTACGAGCGGGCCAAGGGGGCGGGCAACCGGGGCGCCTTCCGCAAGATCGTTCTGTCGGGAGCGACGACCGGTATTATGGCCTACCGGGGCCGCGAGCCGATCGCCTGGTGTGCCATGGCACCCCGCGCGGAGTACCCCGTCCTGGCCAACTCGCGTATCTTGAAACCCGTGGACGACACGCCGGTCTGGTCGGTCACCTGCCTGTTCGTCCGCAGGGAACACCGTCGCGGCGGCGTGACCGTGCCGCTCCTGCGTGCCGCGGTCGACCTGGCGGGCCGCAAGGGCGGGCGCATCGTCGAAGGGTATCCGATCGAGCCGGCACAGGGCGACATCCCGGCCGCCTTCGCGTGGACGGGACTGGCGTCGGCCTTCCGCAAGGCCGGGTTCAAGGAGGTCGCGCGCCGCAGCGCGACGCGGCCGATCATGCGGGCCAGCATCCCGTGAAGTCCCCGCGCCGAATCGGGTAAAGTAATTACGTCATGGAACCAATCTTCGATCCGGCCGCGGAGTCCGACCTGGACCTCATCCTGAATTTCATGCGGCGCCTGTACGCCCAGGACGGCATACCGTTCGACGAGTCGAGCGCGCGCGCGACGCTGGCCGGAATCGTGCGCGACCGGTCGCTGGGGCGCGTCTGGATGATCCGCGAAGGGCCCGAGCCGATCGGGTACATGATCCTGACGCTCGGCTACAGCCTGGAGTATCGGGGGCGGGACGCGTTCGTGGACGAGCTCTTCGTCGACGAAAACCGGAGGCGACAGGGGATCGGGCGGAAGGCGATGCAGTTCCTCGAGCGGGCCTGCCGCGATCTGGAGGTGCGGGCGCTCCATCTCGAGGTCGAGCGGCCCAACTTCGGGGCGCAGGTGCTGTACCGGAAATTCGGGTTCGTCGATCACGATCGTTACCTGATGACGAAGCACATCGAGCCCTGATGCCCGGCGACGTCATCCGTTTGAGGCCGACGACGCCGGCCGATCTCGACTGGGTCCTGGCGGCGGAGGGCCACCCGGACAACCGTCCCTTCGTCACGCAGTGGACCCGGAAACAGCATGAAGAGACGCTCGAGCACCCCGACACGCGGCACCTCATCGTCGAGAGCGCGGCGGATGGCCACCCGTTCGGGTACGTCATCCTCGCCGGTCTCGCGCGCCCTCGCGACGGCGTCGAGCTGCGGCGCATCGTCGTCGACGGCCTCATCATCCTGTCCATTCGAAGAGGGGACGAAGCATGACGCACACGAGCAGGCCGGCCGTGGGGTTCATCGGTCTCGGCATCATGGGCCGGCCGATGGCGGGCCACATCCTGAAGGGCGGCCACCCCCTCACGGTCTACAACCGGACCCGGTCGAAGACCGCCGAGCTTCAGGCGCTGGGAGCGGCCGTCGCCGATTCGCCGGCCGGAGTCGCGGCGCGCTCCGAGATCCTCATCATCATGGTCTCCGACACGCAAGACGTCGAGCAGGTCGTGGCCGGGCCGCAGGGAGTCCTCGAGGGGATCCGCCCCGGGTCCGTGGTCGTCGACATGAGCACGATAGCACCTGGGACGGAGCGCGCGCTCGACGAGGCCTTGCGCGCGCGGGGGGCCTTCCTCATCGACGCGCCGGTGTCGGGTGGAGACGTCGGGGCGCGCGACGCCTCACTCGCCATCATGGCCGGCGGCGACCGGAAGGCGTTCGAGCTCGTCCGGCCGGTCCTCGCGCTCCTGGGGAGGACGATCACCTACTGCGGTCCGTCCGGCAGCGGGCAGCTCGCGAAGCTCTGCAACCAGATCCTGGTGTCGGTGACGCTCCTCGGCGTGAGCGAGGCGCTGGTGTTCGCGCGCAAGTGCGGGCTCGACCCGTCCGTCATGATCGAGGCGGTCTCGGGAGGGGCCGCGCAGTCGTGGCAATTGACAAATCTCGGCCCGCGTATTATCAAGCGGGACTTCGCTCCGGGCTTCATGGTCGACCTGGTGCAGAAGGATCTCCGGCTGGTCCTCGAGTCCTGCGCCTCGGCCGACGTTTCACTGCCCGCCACAGGGCTGGTGCACCAGTTGTTCGGCTCGGCCCGGGCGCACGGCTCGGGCCGGGAGGGGACGCCGAGCCTGGCGAAGGTGTTGGAGCGGTTGTCGGGACTCGAGTGAGGCAGGTGCCTGATCGGCCGCGCGGCGGCGCGCGGGGGCGATTCAACTTTCTTCGGGGTCACTCATGAGACGGGTCGGGCATCTCGTCGTGTGCGGGGCGGTCATCCTGCTTCTCGGCGCGGGCGCGGACATCCGGTCCGCCGAGAAGCGGCTGTTGAAGGTGGACGACCTGTTCGAGATCAAGGACGTCAATGATCCGCAGGTCTCGCCCGAGGGTGACTGGGTCGCCTACACCGTCCGCAAGGCGGATTCCAAGACGGACAAGAACGATACCGACATCTACATGACACGCTGGGACGGGTCGCAGACCCTGCGCGTCACGACCAGCAAGGTCGCCGAGACGACGCCGCGCTTCAGCTCCGATGGCCGCTGGCTCGCCTTCCTGTCCAGCCGCGATTATGACGAGGACACCGACCAGGTGTGGCTCATGAGCCGATCCGGCGGCGAGGCGGAGCGGATCACCGATTTCAAGGGGGGCGTGTCGGACTTCGCCTGGTCCCCCGACAGCAAGAGACTGGCGCTCGTCGTCCTGGATCCCGACCCCGATGCCTGCGATGCCGAGAAGGAGGGGAAGGAGGCGTGCGAAGAGAAGACGCCCAAGCCCATCGTCATCGACCGCTTCAAGTTCAAGGAAGACGAAACCGGGTACCTCGGGAAGCGCCACGAGCACCTTGTCCTCTTCGACGTCGCCGCCCGCAAGGGCGAGGCGATCACCTCGGGACTCCACGATGACTTGCTTCCCGCCTGGTCGCCGGACGGGCGATCGATCGCGTTCGTCAGCAAGCGGGCCGACAAGGATCCCGACCGCGGCGACAACTGGGACGTGTACGTCATCGAAGCCAAGACGGGGGCCGCCCCCCGCCAGCTGACGACGTTCGACGGCGCCGACTCATCGCCGGAGTGGAGCACGCCGCCCGCCTGGAGCCCCGACGGCCGGCAGATCGCCTACCTGCAGGGCGGCCCGCCCAAATTCATCTACTACGTCCTGCCCAGGCTGGCGATCGTTCCGGTCGCGGGCGGAGCCCCGCGGATCGTCACGGCCACCCTCGACCGCGGCGTGGGTCTGCTTCACTGGAGCTCGGATGGCCGGTCGATCTACTGCATCCTGGAGGACGACGGCTCGGTGCACCTGGCGAAGGTCCAGGTCGCAACAGGCACGATCGATCGGATCCTCGCAGGACCGCGGACCATCGGCGCCTTCGACGTCGGCAAGGGCGACCGCATCGCCGTGCTGAACAGCACGCCGGACGAGCCGCCCGAGGTCTTCGCCCTGGAGGGTACGACGCTGCGCGCGCTGTCGCGCCAGAACCAGGAGTTCCTGTCGCACGTCAAGCTGGGCAAGACCGAGAAGGTCAGCGTCAAGAGCAAGGACGGCACCGCCGTCACCAGCTTCGTCGTCAAGCCGCCCGACTTCGTGGCCGGCAGGAAGTACCCGGCCATCCTGCGCATCCACGGCGGCCCCGTCGGCCAGTTCCAGAACGAGTTCGATTTCGACTGGCAGCTCTTTGCCGCGAACGGCTACGTGGTCCTGGCCGCCAATCCGCGCGGCTCGTCCGGGCGCGGCGAGGAGTTCTGCCGGGCGATCTACGCCGACTGGGGGAACAAGGACGCGCAGGACGTCATCGCGGCGGTCGATGACGCCGTGACCAGGGGGATCGCCGACCCGCAGCGCCTCGGCGTCGGCGGCTGGAGCTACGGCGGCATGCTGACCAACTACGTCATCGCCCAGGACACGCGATTCAAGGCGGCGTGCAGCGGCGCCAGCATCTCCAACATCCTGGCCGGCTATGGCACCGATCAGTACATCGTCGAGTACGAGGCCGAGCTGGGGCAGCCCTGGAAGGCGTTCGACACGTATGTCCACAACTCCTTCCCGTACCTGCACGCCGATCGGATCAAGACACCGACGTTGTTCCTGTGCGGCGACAAGGATTTCAACGTGCCGCTCCTGAACTCCGAGCAGATGTATCAGGCCCTGCGCAGCCAGGGGATCGACACGCAGCTCGTCATCTACCCCGGGCAGTACCACGGGATCAGGACGCCGGGCTACGTCAAGGACCGTCTCGAGCGCTATCTCGCCTGGTACGGAAAGTACCTGAAGCCCTAGGCGGCCAGGCTACTCCGCCGACGAGTGGTCGTGAACGATGCGCCAACCCTCCGGCAGGCGCTTCAGGATCACCGTGGTGAGCCCGCTCATCTCCTTGCCGCCCGACAGCGCGAGGCGCCAGCGGCCGCGCACGAGCGCGGCGTCCGGGCCGAGGAGATCGATCGCCTCCTCGGGAAAGTCGAGCCTCCCCATCTCCTTCCCTTCCGACTGATAGCGTTTGCGGTAGCGTGCGAGCGTCGCCTCCCAGCCGCTGGTGATCGTCCCGCCGGAATAAAAGGTGAGGTCCGGCGACTTCCGGTAGCCCTGCATGTACCCCTCGAGGTCTCCCTTGTTCCAGGCCTCCGTCTGGCGGTCGAGCACCTGCCGGATGGCGCTCTCGTCCTGCTCGCGGCCCGCGCCGGCGGCCCACGATGCGATCAAACCCAAAAGGCACACTCCGGAAAGGACCCGTCTCACGCTCATCGCCACCTCCTTGCGCCCCCGGCATTCTAAACGACCGCCCAGAAGCGCGCGCCGTGACTGCGGCTAGAATGGCGGACTGTGAGCCGAGGAAGCGCACTCCCACCCGAACTCGCCCGTTTCGCCGAGCTCGACCGGCGCCTGGTCGACGCGGCCAAGTCGATCAAGATCCTCAGCAACCTGGACTGGCCGGCGCGCACCTACGACGAATTCCTGCGCGGTTACGAGGCGGGGCGGCCCGAGCTGCCGCGCGTCGAATATCCCCGATTCGACTTCGCGGACAACGTCCGGGAGCTGGAGGCGGTGACCGCGGCGTGCGATCGGTCGCATCCGGTCGGCGACTACATCGCCAGCACCGCCGAGAGCTACATCACCGCCGCCCGGATGCTCGAGAGCCTCGGGACCGAGGCGTTCACCGAGCTGTCGGTCCGGCTCTACGGACGGCCGGAGGGCGGCTTCGGCGTGCCCGGGCTCACGAACCTGGACGCGGCCGAACAGTTCATCCGCTCCTCGGAGGAGCTTTTGGCGTCCTGCCTGAGAACCGACGAGGATTTCTGCATCCTGCCGCAGACGGTCGCCGACACGCTCCGCAAGGAGATCGCCCCGTTCTTCAAGGACCGACCGTTCGAGGTCGTGGTGGATCAGGACATGGCGTCGCGCGCCGCCGCCGGGGCGCGGCGCCTGCGCATCCGGGGCTCGACCTGCTTCCACCCGGCCGATCTCCCGCAGCTGCTGCAGCACGAGGCCTACGTGCACTCGGGGACGATGCGGAACGGCCGGGAGCAGCCGAACCTGACGAGCCTGGGGCTGGGCGCGCCGCGCACGACGGCGACGCAGGAAGGGCTGGCGACCTTCGCGGAGCTGATCACCACCGCGATCGACCTGAGCCGGATGCGGCGCATCGGCCTGCGCATCCAGGCCATCCACCGGGCGCTCGGGGGGGCCGATTTCCTCGAGGTGTTCCGCTTCTTCCTCGAGGCGGGGCAGTCGCTTCAGGACAGCTTTCAGTCGGCGCGCCGGGTGTTTCGCGGCGGCGACATGCGCGGGCGCATCGTGTTCACGCGCGACGCGATCTACGTGCAGGGGCTGGTATTCACGCACACTTTCCTGCGCAAGGCGATCCAGGCCTGCAAGCTGGACTACCCGACCTGGCTGTTCGCCGGCCGTCTGACCTGGGGCGACGTCATCGCGCTCGAGCCGTTCTTCCTGTCGGGCTTCATCGCCCCGCCGCTGCATCTGCCGGAATGGGCCGCGAACCGCCTGTCCCTGGCGGCCTATCTGACCTGGTCTTTGGTCGCCAACCGGATCCATCTCGGCGGCATCCGCCTGGAGGACTTCCTCCATCTCCGGCCGTAGTAGAATGCCCGCATGAGCGAGGTTTTCGACGACATCACGAAGGCCATCGGCCGCACCCCGCTCGTGCGGCTCAACCGCATCGGCAACGACACCGGCGCCACCCTCTACGCCAAGCTGGAGTACACCAACCCCGGTCATTCGGTCAAGGACCGGATCGCCGTGCAAATCGTGGACGACGCCGAGCGCAAGGGGACGCTCAAGCCCGGCGGGACGATCATCGAGTGCACCAGCGGCAACACCGGCATGGGCCTGGCGATGGTCGGCGCGGCGCGCGGCTACCGCATGATCTTCGTGATGCCGGACAAGGTCAGCAACGAGAAGATCAAGGCGCTGCGCGCCTTCGGGGCGAAGGTGGTGACGACACCCACCGCCGTGTCGCCGGAGGACCCGCGCTCGTACTACTCGGTGGCGAAGCGGATCGCAGCACAGACGCCGAACTCGTTCTTCGCCAACCAGTACCACAACCCGAGCAACCCCGAGGCGCATTATCGGACGACCGGGCCGGAGATCTGGGTGCAGACCGAGGGCAAGCTCGACGCGGTGGTCGTCGCCACCGGCACCGGAGGCACTCTCAGCGGCATCGGCCGCTACATCAAGGAGCGCAAGCCGTCCGTGAAGTTCGTGCTGATCGATCCCGTCGGCTCCATCCTGTACGACTACTTCAAGACGAAAAAGATCACCAGCAGCTTCAAGACGTACAAGGTGGAGGGTTTCGGCGAGGACTTCCTGCCGTCAACACTCGACTTCTCCTACGTCGACGAGTGCTACCAGGTCACCGACAAGGAGTGCTTCATGACCGCGCGCGAGCTGACGCGCAAGGAGGGGTTGTTCTCGGGCGGCTCCGCCGGCGGCGCCGTGTGCGGGGCGATCAAGTTCGCGAAGGACTACCCCCAGTGCAAGACCATCGTCGTCCTCCTGCCCGACTCGGGGTCGCGCTATCTGAGCAAGGTGTACGACGACGACTGGCTGCGCGAGAACTCGTTTTTGGATGACGAGGAGTCGTACGGCAGGCTGAAGGACCTGGTCGAGCGGCAGCGCCACCCGGTGATCACCGCCGAGGCGTCCGACGGCGTGCAGGACGTCATCCGCCTGATGAAAAAGCACGGCATCTCGCAGCTTCCAATCATGGACCGTGCCAGGCTGGTCGGGATGATCTCGGAGGTGGACCTATTGAACGCCCTCCTGAAGGACCCCGAAAGCGTCGACCGTCCCGTCGGCGACCTGGTGGATCAGAACTACGTCATCATCCCGCCCGACCTTCCCGTCAGCCGCCTGGCCGTCATCTTCACCGAAGGCAAGGTGGCCCTCGTCCAGGAAAACGGCACGATCACCG